>ENA-OSET01000314-OSET01000314.1-sediment-metagenome-genome-assembly--contig:-NODE-314-length-55299-cov-4.340372_pt1 | contig 55299 bp, 48 predicted proteins | sample MGYA00237882_ERZ534229 | MGnify/ENA primary metagenome ERZ534229 (study PRJEB26408, sample SAMN06266212) | sediment metagenome | isolation source: Hudson Canyon methane seep mesocosm | place: USA:Hudson...
TTAAACAGACCTGAAAAATGCGGTCCAGTAGAAGATATAACAATGACGCGGGCCTTAGAACCATAATCAATATCTTTGATTATTTCTGGTAACTCCCGCCAGAAAGCCGGGTTCATGTTATTGCGTTTTTCTGGTCTGTTTAATACGACGTGTGCAATCTGATTGCTAATGTCTACTGTAAAGCACTCATAGGCCATTGTTGTGTTCCTTGAAATTAAAAATTAATAAGGCGCACACAATACATTAATTGATGGCTTTTTAAAAATCACTCTAAGGTACAGTAAGTTTTCAGGCAATGAGAGAAAGCTGAACAAGTTGGCGACTTCAGTCGCTGCAGTATTAACAACATCACGGTATTTATCGTTCAAAATGATGGCAATGCTGCACACTGTAATACCACTCTACCGAGTCACCGTCTTATTCCGCTCCCAACCGCTTAAAAAACCTTTGGTAATACAATACTGTGCGCCGAAATAAGTAATCCAAATAAGAGGAGAGGAAGCAAAAAAATCCATTTTAAACATTGATACAGCGATCATGGCATCGGAAACGACAAACAGCGCAGCGCCCACTGCGAGTTGTACGCGCTGAAAATAGGTCTTAATGGACAAACCAGCCATTAAACTAATGACAACGACATAGACGGTGACGGGCACAGTCATGTCCCCCAGACTTGGAATCAACCACGCCAAAAGAGCGATGCCAAAAACAGCTAACACTGCGATGTAGATATTTGCTGTTTTTCCACGCCAGCCAGATTGTCGACTGACTAATACAAAAAGTGCAATATAGACCAAATGCGAAATCAAAAAACTACCGAGACCAAAAAGGAAAAAGTCCACGTCGAGTAGAACATCGCCGCATGCTCCAAACAAAAGACCGACAGCCAGGACGTTGGAGAATGGTTTATTACTGCAGTAGGCGACCGCTGCCAAAGCAATGATACCCGCTGGTTTGAGCACAAAACTCAATGGATAGGGATGCCATGGCAACAATAATAGGTAACCGCTTGCAAGTAGTATTGCGATAAGAAAAACTTTTTCCCTCATTAAAATCCGATCCCTTTTTTAACATCGACATTAGCGTCGCGCAAAATTTAGTCTACGTATAAAATCCAATGATGCGCCGAAAACGATGCTGTGCCAGTCTAATTATCCAAGTAACTGTTATTGTAAAGTAACTAGATCCGACTACTCAAACGTCCAATATTCGATTGGAAAAAATCGATAAACAATCTAGCTTTTAGTGGCAAATATTTATTGCGAAATAACACGGTTAAGGTTTGAGCTGCTATCGGGGTTACAGTATTCAAGCGAACCAGGGCACCTTTTCGCACCTGTGACTCAACGTCAACATCCGTTAACTTGGCAATACCCAGACCAGAGAGGCAAGCCTCAATCATCATTTTTTGATTGGGTACTTTAAAACAACCGGCCACTCTGACTGCGTTCTGAACTTGACCATTTTGGAAGAACCATACGTTTTCATCCGGGGCTAACAGGCAATCTAACTCACTCAATTCGTGGCTCGTCAAATAGTCGCCAGAGTATTTGTAGGTGGCTCCGTAAAGTGATTGCGCCAAACTCATTAGAGGTTTGGCGTTCATATCTGAGTCGGGTAAACGACCATGATGAAGCGCAAAAGTAATATCGCTGGTGACGCCGGAAGAACTGCTGTCGCTGTGGCGATGCCCAATATAATGATCAACATGGAGAAAAACCTTAGGGTTAGTTTCCATAAACTCCGCACAAATATTAGTAAATTGGTTAGGAAAAAAATCAATAGGGATTTTGATCGTCAATCTTCCCTTTGCGGTCATTTGCTGACCAGAAACGTCGTCCTCCAATGAAGCCAGGTCCTGCAGTAAAGGCTGACTACGCTCAAAAAGCAATTTCCCAACCTCGGTCAACTGAATCTTTCGGGTCGACCGTATCAATAAGGGCGCCGATTGCTCCTTTTCAAATTTTGATAGATGGCGGCTTATCTTTGACTTCGGAATTCTCAAATACTCGGCCGCTTTTGTTAACGATCCGTGTTCTACCACCGCTACAAATATAGCCAGATTATTTAAGTCCACGACAATTTCTGCTCCCTTGTGCTTTCCATCTGAGAATATTCCACACCATTATCGTTGCAAATTTGCAACAATTGGTTTCAATTATAGTGGCTAATCCTCAATACAGAACAGTGATATCTTTATTTTCGTTAAATCAGCACACACCAATCAAAACAGGAAAATAGTTATGAAAAATATTGCAAATGACCAAGAGTTTGAAAAAGCGATCACCGGCGAAAATGGTAGCCTTACTTTAGTGGATTTTCACGCTAGCTGGTGCGGCCCCTGCAAGATGCTGGCTCCAGTGGTAGAAGAAATTGCACTGCGTCACTCGGACAAACTGAATGTTGTAAAAGTCGATGCCGATGAACTTCAGGCTGTTACAGCTAAATACGGAGTCCGTGGAATCCCGACCCTAATGCTCTTTAAGGACGGAGTCCCCGCTGCCACCAAAGTGGGTGCTGCATCGTTAAAGCAAGTTGAGGCATTTGTCGGCGATTTTTTATAAGCGCATTTCACTGGCCTTTTGTATAAGCGCGAAGATGTACTGATGACACTGGCGTCGACAGTACATCTTTAAGGAATTACCTAACAACAGGCCTCTAACCGCCAACTTTAAAGTCGGTAAAAGTGAAACCAAACTACATTTCACAGCCCAAAGCGCCGTGCCTCAAGTCTTATCCACTGTACCCTTATCTGTCGACGTATTCACTGTTTCATCAAGACTTGGATCACTTTCAGCGTCACCATCGCTAGATGCCACCTCTGTATCGCTAGTGGTAAGCTCAACACTCGCAGCATCACCGCTCGATTCATTGATGTCGTTATTGGAACTATCAACTTCACGCTCACGCTCACTATTGGTATCGACATCCAACTCAGCGCTCCCATTGTCGGCAGGACTGTCTGCACCACCATTTGTATCAACCGCACTTGAACCGTGTGGCCATGGATTAAATGGGAATGGTCGGTATTCGGTGTTAAAAGACAAAAATCGAACTATTTCGTAGATATAACGGCACAGCTGGACGCTAAAGTCCTTCAAGGCTTGATTCGTTTCTTTCGTTATTAACACCATTAAAAACTGAAAGAGTACGATCGCCGCCAAAATGAATTCAGCTACACTGTAGGCGACCATTAAAACCAACATATAAACCGCTCGTTTCCATATATCCTTATGCATGACATTCCCCTTAACTTCTTCGCTTTCCATGAACATATCCTTTTCTTAAAGTTAGAACAAAAGTGAGCCCAATTCATTCCTTAAACTAACGAATAGTACAACACGCCCAAACTACTTGACGTAAAGCTTGCCGTAGTTATTGTCATTTTAAAAAATTACTTGTGCCGTTAGATACTGACCCTGTCATGTAGTTCAAAAACACTGCCCAACATGCAGTTCACATCTATTACATTACGATAATCCAAACCGAACCTTGTGATTTTAAACGTGTAGCCAATTTGGTGTCGGGATCCTAATGCGGCCAACCAAAACAGAGCGTTTATTTTCCTCCTTTATCTGCCTCAACTAAACAACCAAACTCTTTATCAATGATAGTCGAGCCGCCGCAATGTTGAGTATTTCTATTACTCTATAATTAGTCTCGCTATCCCAGTTCAGGACAATAGATAGATTGAAGAACTTCGATAATTTTGATCGCTTCATCACCCGATAGACTGTAGTAGATTGTTTGCGATTCTCTCCGAGTTTTAACTAATCCACCCTGTCGTAATGACGCGAGATGTTGCGACAATGATGACTGACTCAATGGAATCATTTCATTGAGTTCCCCCACTGACAGCTCACCTGCAACCAAGCTACACAGTATTAACAAGCGATGTTGGTTGGCAAGGCTCTTTAACAAGTTGGCTGCATCTTTTGAATGCCGCTGCATGTCTTCGGATACTGAAAAGTTGTCGATAACTGGATCTTCCACTTATTTCGCTCCAACGTTTTCTATTAACTGCTTTTCACGAGAAGACTTCATTCCAATTGTTTGCCCCTCAAGAATTGCCAGCTTACGATCTATCCCCGCTTCTATTCGATAGGCGCTCCACATCATTCCCACTCGGTTTGCCGAAGCACAATGTATTAATATTGGGTGGTTTTTCTGGTTTTCAATGACTGACTTAAAGCGGGCGAATACGTCTGGCTCTGGCCACGCCTTGGTTACTGGAATGTTCAAATATTGAATTCCGGCGGCCTTAACAAGCTCGCCCTCCTCCTCGGTTCCCTCCTTTGGGGTCCTCATATCCAACACCGTCTTAAAACCATGTTTCTGTATTTCTTCAACCGCTCCGGCCAACAATTTTCCCGAGGTCGCAATTTGAGGCGTATGTCTGTGGTAATTGACAATGTTTGCGCTGACTTTATCACCAAACGGCACTTGCTCGCCCGCCGCCACTGGATGGAAAAATATCACGGCAAAAATAGCGGTAATGATTTTCAAGTATACTATCCGCAAGGTTTTTTTTGCGAACACAGGCACACTAGTATGGGACGGTAAATAGGCGCCCATAGGACTTGTACTTTGCGCAATCGAGAAGCGGTGATTTAAAGTAGTCATGGCATATTCCTGCTGTGAGTTCGTCCGGGTTTCTTGGCAAAATCCATTCTCGAATCGACTTAACTCTTAAAGTAACTATCAAAGTAACTATCAAAGTAACTATCAAAGTAACTATCAAAGTAACTATCGGACTAATTAGAAAAAGGAACTATACATTTATAATAGATTTATCGGTGCAGTTTACATTAGAATATCGTAATGTAAACTGCTTTCGGGTTTTCCTCACGGTGACAGATAGGCGACCAAAAAAGAGGCAATACCTACCGCGCTTTGTGGCTCTAAACAGGTTTCAATATCCGCATGGTCTAGACAGAACGCCTAGACCGACAGGCTTGGAACGGCTTTCGCCATCATCTTTTCTCTCGCTGGTGGCGATAACTCAATGGCCTTGCGAGTCGTTAGGTCAAAGGAAATAGCAACCGCTTCCGTCGTCGCCACACACTCCCCGGTTTCTGCACTGAACATCCAATGACAAAAGTTCGAAGCTTTACCAATAATGCCTTTTAGTCCCGACCGGATCACCAAAATATCACCCACTTGTGGCGTCTGATGGTAAACAAACCTGTATTCCAGCGCAGCTCCGCCTGTGCCCTTGTCGCGTGGCCCATCTTCGTCTCGGATAGCCATAAAGAAATGCGTTATACCATCTGATATGCGGCCCATATAGCTGTAAACCTGCATAAAACCCTGTTCATCAGCATCCGCACTAAGCACAACGCCACGGTATATCGGAATAAGCCCCAAATTTTCTGCTTCCTGAAGAGTGGGCGGAGTACGCGGATCATCTCTAGACGTACCTCGCGGACTGGCATAATCGGGTAACTCGACAAAATACGTTTGCAAACGATTGATCATTCCAGCGCTATACGGGATGCGCTCTCTTGTATCGGTACTCGTTAACTGCACATCTGCGACAAAAGTGGCAGACACCAATCCCGTCATCGCATTCACCATTTCTTCGTATACTTTGATACAGCTCTCGTCCGCTTCGATTATGCCTGCGTTAATGAAATAAGGGGTCCCAGGGCGCATCTCTCGGTGAAACCTAATATGCTGGTCTCGTACGACTAAAGTTCGCTTACGCTCGCGCATGTAGCGAGGCCCAAAGCCGACAAGCTGAGCCAAACCGAACAAACCATCGACAGAACGTGCCACGTAAAAGCGAACGTTCATATGTCCCATTTCGTCACAGTCCCAGGTATTGACCCCGGACCGATAGACTTCAACCATGTTCGTCATAAAATCTCCAAAATAACCTTAACTAACTTAACGTCCACCTTAAAAAGAATGGATCAATAAAAGAACCGATCTGTCAGTGCGGCGAGCAAACCATTTCATCACTGGCAGCATCGTTGCAGCGGATATTATTCAGAAGACATTGTTCGGCGGATATTGAGCAACTATCCGCCGAATGCCGCGATCCCCGTCTGAGCGCGACCCAAAATCAGGGCGTGAACATCGTGAGTTCCCTCATAGGTATTGACCGTTTCCAAATTGATCATGTGTCGCATAACGGGATATTCGTCGGAAATCCCGTTACCTCCATGCATATCACGGGCTGTTCGCGCGATATCCAGTGCTTTCCCGCAGGAATTCCGCTTCAATAAGGAAATCAATTGCGGGGACAGCTGGTCGCTTTCCTTCAGGCGTCCCGCTTGCAAGCACCCCTGCAAAGCCAGGCTAATATCTGTCTGCATGTCCACCAATTTCTTCTGAATAAGCTGATTAGCAGCCAGCGGACGACCAAACTGAACGCGATCCATGGTATATTGGCGAGCGGCATGCCAGCATGCTTCAGCAGCACCAAGCGCTCCCCAGGAAATGCCAAACCGAGCATTATTCAAGCAACCCATTGGACCTTTAAGCCCTTGCACATTGGGCAGTAAATTCTCCTCGGGAACAAAGACGTTATCCATAACTATCTCGCCGGTTACCGACGCACGTAAAGATAACTTACCTTCAATTTTTGGCGCACTAAGCCCTTCCATTCCTTTTTCCAGGATATAACCTCTTATGGTGCCCTTATCGTCTTTCGCCCAGACAACAAAAACATCGGCAATCGGTGAATTAGATATCCACATCTTGTTACCGTTAAGTTGATAACCGCCATCAACAGACTTTGCTCGCGTTAACATGCCACCTGGATCGGAGCCGTGATCCGGCTCAGTGAGACCGAAGCAACCGATCCATTCACCGGTCGCCAATTTGGGTAGATATTTTTCTCTCTGTGCTTCGCTACCGTAATCGTAAATCGGAAACATCACCAGGCTCGATTGCACACTCATCATTGACCGATAACCGGAATCAACCCGTTCGACTTCACGAGCAATCAATCCGTAAGAGACATAACTGACCCCCGAACAACCATAACCGTGGATCGTTGAACCGAGTAGTCCCAGCTCACCCATTTCTCTAAAAATCTCGGGATCAGTCTGTTCATTCCGGTAAGCTTCGCGAACACGCGGTTGTAATTTTTCCTGCGCATATTGCCGTGCAGATAACTGAATCATTCGCTCTTCTTCTGTCAATTGACTATTCAGCAAAAAGGGATCTTGCCAGTCAAAAGTGCCCCAGGTAGTCGCCATGGTCCTTGTCCTATTTAATTGAAAGAAAAATTAATTTTGACGGCCCGCCGCTTTCATTAGACGGCGGGTAATACACATTATTCTATACGTTGAAACACTGTCATCAAGAAAATCACGAGGGTCGAACAAGCTCAAACGCGACATGACAAATCACTGCCACGATCCATCAGTACGATTTGGGTAATCCAAGCGCTCTTTCCGCGATATTACACAAAATTAACTGAGGGCTAACTGGCGCCAGCCGCGTAATCATGACTTCTCGCATCAATCTTTCGACGTGAAATTCTTTCGCGTAACCCATACCACCGTGGGTCATTACCGCGCGAGTACAAGCTTGAAACCCCGCCTCCCCACCAAGATATTTGGCTGCGTTGGCTTCTTGGCCGCAGGGTTGGTTTGTATCATAGAGGTAGGCGGCTTTCATCGCCATTAAAAAAGCCGACTCCAACTCTATCCAGCTCTCTGCCAACGGATGCTGGATAGATTGATTCATCCCTATCGGACGATCGAATACGACTCTTTCCCGCGCATATTTTGCGGCTCTATCGAGCGCACTTTGTCCAATGCCAATGCCCTCAACGGCAACGAGAATTCGTTCAGGATTAAGACTATGCAATAGGTATTGAAAACCTTTACCTTCCTCGCCAACTCGGTCTTCTGCGGGCACCGGCAACCCATCGATAAATACTTCGCACGTGGCGACCGCTGAGCGACCCATTTTTGGGATGGCACGAACGTCGCAATAATCCCTATTCAAGTCTGTGTAAAACAGGGTTAAACCGTCGGTGGGACGCGCGACCTCGTCCTTTGGCGTGGTACGGGTCAACAACATGATTTTGTCAGCTTGCAAAGCGGTAGACGTCCAAACCTTTTTACCGTCAACGACATATTTGTCGGCCTTGCGTACAGCTCGAGTCGTAATTGAAGTGGTATTCAATCCTGCATCGGGTTCGGTAACGCCAAAACAACTTTTGATATTGCCTTGAATCAAATCCGGCAACCAGCGTTTTTTTTGTTCGTCAGTGCCAAAAACAATAATCGGATGGGGGCCAAATATGTTGATGTGGATGGAGGAAGCAGCAGCCATAGCGCCCGCTTTGGCTACTTGATGCATCATCAAAGCTGCCTCGGTAACGCCAAGTCCAGCCCCGCCGTATTCTGTTGGCGCAGCTATACCCAGCCAACCGCCGTCGGCCATCGCTCTATGAAACTCGTCCGGAAACTCACCGCTATTATCGTGGGCAAGCCAATAATCATCGTCAAATTGACGACAAATATGTTCAACAGCTTCACAAATCGCCTGTTGATCCGATGATAAAGAAAAATCCATGATGAGCTCCTTTGCCCAGGCAGTAATCTTAAGAAAACAGGTTTATCGTCTCGATGGTTACAATACTCATTTGATAACTAAGTCCCAACGTCACCTGTCAACGGGTCTGTTTATTAGAACGACAATAAGAATGTTTATTCTATGTGAAGAAACAACTATCGAAACAACTAATAGAACCGACTATCCAAACAACTACAACTACAAGCACGAGCATCTTATTCACCCAACCAATATGACTCGAAAATCACCGCCCCCAATTAATAAAGGTTTTTGCGTCCGATTCATGGCCTAATCCGTAAGCGATGCTAAGATTTCTTTGGAGTTGAGCGAATGTGATTGTAAACGGACAGGAAGGATAGAAGTGATTTCGCAAAAAGTCCATAGCGGGAATAGGTTCGCGACGGCGTTGGAAAACAAGATGCGTGATTTTTAAACAGCAGTTTGTAATACTTCAGTAGTGAAGTCAGTCATTACTATGTATAGTTTAATACAGCCCAAATTTTTACGGAAAACTGTAACTAAAGAACCGACGATACCGATGATCGACGAACATTAACTGGAGAGAATAATGCTGCTATCACATGAAAACTTACGTCATGATTTAGCCACAGAACTGGACAGTATACATAATTATTATGAAAGGCACGTTTTTGAAGAACTGCAAAAGCAGTTGACGGACAAATTCGACAACACAGAATACGTGGCAGATATCGCCTGCGTCGCACTCAATCATTTACCACCGCGTTATATTCGCCACGATGTTGATATGGCTTTCTATTTGTCGCCGGTAGAACGAAAGGAAATGCTCGACAAAATCGTGTCTGCAGTTAGCAATGCAATTAAATTTGTCGATGAAAGCGAAGCTAAATACAACTAACGATAACTACTGTGACTCTATTGAACACCAATAATTCACAACAGTTTATGCGATTACTTTCTCTTTGCCTGCTTTCTATTGCACAGTTTTGCTGGGCAGGCGAACCTGCAAAGGAATATGACTTTCAAGTTATTAACTCCTTTCCTCATTCGACAAATTCTTTTACCCAGGGGCTGGAGTACCGTGACGGATTTCTTTATGAAGGCACGGGTAAACGCGGTTTTTCCAAAATCAGTAAGCGAAGATTGAACTCTGTTCGAGAAAGAGATTTTTCGAAACTTAAAAAAGAGTATTTTGGCGAGGGAATCACGGTACTCGATAATAAGGTCTACCAGCTGACCTGGAAAGCGCAGCGCGGTTTTATCTATGACGCAAAGAGCTTAGATGTTCTCTCGACATTTACCTACAAAGGTGATGGTTGGGGCTTAAGTAACAACGGTAAGGAACTGATCCTAAGCAACGGCAGCGATAAGTTACAGTTCATTAACCCTGGCGATTTTTCAATAACTAGGACTACATCGGTAACTTTAGACGATAAACCCGTCTCTCGAATCAACGAACTCGAATGGATTAATGGTCATATTTACGCCAATATTTGGCAAAGCAATCGACTAGTAATTATCGAGCCAAAGACGGGAAAAGTGACCGCCTATGTCGATTTAGCTAAACTCTTGCCAAAAAAGTTGACCACTGCAAAAACGGATGTACTCAATGGCATAGCCTACGATAAAGAACACCAACGCTTGTTAGTCACTGGAAAATACTGGCCCCGCATCTTCCATATTGAATTGATAGATAAGACAAGATAAACCCAGCGTTAAATAACGCTTATGAGGTTCGACATTCGTGATTTTACCTAACACAGACAAACGGCACGCATGTCTGACTTTATTGATGCGAGGTCTGTTTCAAACGACGGTATTGCTAACGACAGTATTATTCAGTGTTAACGGCTCTAGTGCCGTCATTTTACAATACCACCATGTTAGTGACAGTACTCCGCGCTCGACCAGCTTAAACGTAAACGAATTTACCGCCCACCTTGAGTGGCTGGAGAGAAATCATTTTACTGTCATACCGCTGCCAGAACTCATTTATAGAATAAAAACTAAACAACTAACACCAGAGGAACGACTTGTCAGTATCACTTTTGATGACACTGGCAAATCGGTTTGCACTAATGCCGCCCCCCTATTAGTTGACCGCCAATGGCCATTCTCTGTTTTTATCAACACCGGAATCATGACAAACTCCAGTATGAGTCAATGCAGTTGGACGGAGCTGAAAAAACTTCAAAATACCGGCCTATTGCACATCGGAAATCACAGTCACAGCCACCTCCATATGACAGCAGACGGTGCGACAAAAGATATCGGTCTATGGCAGGAACAAATGCGCAAGGAGGTTATCAGCGCGGAACAGATTATCGAGAAAAATCTAGGGGTAAGGCCCAGAATATTTGCGTACCCGTACGGAGAATTCGACCAGCAATTGCAAAAAATCGTCGAAAACCTGGGTTATTCAGCGGTTGGACAGCATTCGGGTGCAGTGGGCAACAATAGCGAGCTGGGTGCTCTTCCGCGTTTTCCTTTATCTGGAGTTTACGCCGATATCAGATTCCTTGCTGACAAGTTACTCAGCGTTCCTTTTCCCTTGCTAAAAGATAAGATTGAACACTACCGAAGTAGCCTCGTTCCTATTAAAAAAGCTCCGATCAACAAGGCACCCCTGTTAACATTGATATTATCGGAACCCATCAAATCCCGAGTTCAGTGTTTTCTAGGCAATGGCCAGCCGATAGATACTGTACAGACAGAGGAACGCATTAGCGCTCAATCCCAGACCGAACTTATACCCGGTCGAAACCGCTATAATTGTACCGCCATTTCTCCTCACAATGGGCGTTTTTACTGGTATTCCAGGCAATGGATACAGTAATAAATGCAATACATCACAAGCCGATTCCTTCAATTCACCGTATTATGACAGGGGAAAGGCTATTTGAATAACTGCTTGATCCGCGAATAGCCTTCTCTCACATCCTGAGCTAGATTCTTTAGATCCTCACCGACATCTTCGGATGTTTCGTGCAACTCCGCCTTAATTTTTTCATTGCGGAAACTGATTTTTTCCCATTTCTTTTCTAACTCTCCCCATTCTGTTTTAACCTCCGCTTTAGCCAAATTCATCTTCACCGCAAGAACGTCCCTCTCGGTTTTTAGCCCGTCAATTATTTCAGTTAATTCATCTTTCAGCTGAGTCATAACAAACACCTCCAAACTATAATTGTCTACACAGAATACTATCTTTCTCTCCTCTTTACTTTAGACTCAACGAGAACCGGCCTATTGATCCGCATCAAAAAAGACACTTAAACTGCTAACTAAACTCACACAGATTACGCTCCTACCCGCTTTATTTCAATCCTCGCAACAGTCGACTTGAGTCGTTTGAATAACCTATGAGCGACGCTCTTACCAGCAACCGGACTCTGTAAGACCAGCATTATCTAGTAAGCAAACAGGGACAACTGTGAACGATACACGCATGTGACCGGTTTCAACTAACGATGAAAGAAACACCCAGTAGCAACCTTCTATTACCTACAGTCGCAAGGCGGTTATGTTTGTCACCTGTACAAAGTCAATACGATGTGAAAGACTGATTAAACTCGTGATATCGCTTTTATCCCTATCACTGAGTCTTTGTCGTCGAACATCACAGCGGTGCCAAAAATTACAGATCTACTACAGTTAAAGGAACAAGAAAATGACACCGAGTCAACTGAGGCACCTCCTATGGATTCGATAGGCCGATACGAAGTCAAGGAAATGCTGGGATCTGGAGCGATGGCCGATGTCTACCTGGCATTTGACCCTAAAATAAATCGCACGCTAGCAATAAAACTCTTGAAAAGCGAGCACGCCAGCAATGATGAATACCGCTTTCGTTTTCTGCGCGAAGCCAGCGCTGCGGGGAACCTGGTACATCCAAAAATTGTCACTGTTTACGACGTAGGCGAAGTTGACGAACATCCTTACATGGCGATGGAGCTACTCAGTGGTAATTCTTTGGAAGACCTTATGGAGGCCAATCATGAGTTCTCCATCCCGGACGTATTAGAAATAGGGATTCAGGTAGCAGACGCGTTGCACTACTCCCACAGCCAGGGTGTTGTACATCGCGATATCAAACCAGCCAACATTGTCTGCGCTGAAGGCGGCACTCAAGTCAAGATTACCGATTTCGGCATTGCACATGTTGACGACACCCACAACTCACAACAGACTCAAATGGGCGCAATTTTAGGCACTCCCCAATATATGGCTCCAGAACAGCTGCGAGGAGAAAAGATTGACGGTCGCGCTGACTTGTTTGCTACCGGTATTTTGTTGTATCAACTATTGACCCATGAAAAACCTTTTACGGGTAATACACTGGCCTCGCTGTTTTTGGAGATCTCCAACGGGAATTACGTACATATAGAACACCTGGTGGCCGACATACCTCCAAGACTGGCCCGTATCGTTAGTAGGCTTCTACAGAAAAAGCCCGGTCGTCGATACCAAACCGGTGAAGAATTATCAATGGCTTTACAGCAGGTAAAACAAGAACTCACAACCAAAGACGAAAGTGTCACGGACTCACAAGTACTAATGTCGATATGGAGCGTCGCTAAATCAACAATACAAACAAGTTTTCAGTGGATATGGATCTCCTGTTCAGGAGCATTATTGAAATTGCTTCAAAATATAAAAATGACGCCGGAAGACGTTCTAACTGACGTCGACCGCCATCAACGTAATAGCTTGAAAAAACACGCGGTTCTTAAAAAGCGTACTGCGTTTCACAAAAGCCAGGTTCACATACCGTTTCGGGTCTGGGGATCCGTCTCCATGATGCTCGCGGTAGGTTTCACCTTAGTCATTTGTAGTACCGTCGTCTATTTTTCACAACTCAATACCATGCGGTCATTCGCACTTGATTCCGGCAGTGCCTTAGCCAAACTAATCTCGATCAATAGTGCCGAAGCCATGTTAGGTGAAGACTGGATCACAATAGAAACGCTCATCGAAGATTTGAAAGACAATCAAGAGTTTTCCTATATTTTCATTGCAGATCATAAAAATACTGTTCGGGGCAGTAGTGAGGAAACGGCGGTCAATTTACCGATAGACATCAAGGGATTGCCAACTGCCTCAACCACTTACGCAGAGGCGGAGATCCGGGATTGGTTATACGAGGGAACTCAAGTATTCGACTTTGCCGTTGCCATCAAGTTTCAGCAAAAAAGTGTGGGTAAGATTCATATTGGATTGAGCCAATCACATCTAGCCAATGCCGCCAATACGACGTTATGGACTATGGGTTTATTGATTGTTATCACTGTGATATCAGTGGTAGGAATGACGTATCTGCTAATTTCGCGCATTACCAAACCGATCGCGTTACTACAAAAAGCAATAAAACAGACCATTGCTGGACATGCAGACTATACCCTGGACAACACGCGCAACGACGAATTTGGTGAAGTTTTTAAGAGTTTTAACGCTTTATTGGATAAGAATGAAAAGACAATGCAAGCATTGATGCCCGACGCTGGAGAATCTGAAAAAGACGATCCATTTCTATCCGAAAACGATGACGACGACAAAACTGTATTAATGAAAGTAATCGGCAGCGAGGATGAAACACTCGTCATGAGCCCACAGCCCACCGAGAAAAACCCGGAGGATAGCTAATATGAAAAACATGCGGTGGCTTTGCCTGTGTTTAATTGCTGCCATTTCGGCCTGCGGAACGCCCGCCCGCAAACACGTTCTATTAGCAGAAGATACTCAGGTTACCGTCGTACTTTCGGGTAGTCATGATACCTGGAGTTCACTAGCAGAAACCTATTACAGCAACAAAAGCCTCGGCTGGTACATTGCAGACAGAAATTCACTAAAAGAACTTACCGCTGGTCAAAAATTAGTTATTCCAAAGTCAATGGAACCACACTATGGCATTTTTGATAACTACGAACAGATTGTTCCAATTTTAACGTATCACAACTTTGGGCCTAAGAAATCCAATACTATGATTCGACCACAAGATTTTGAACAACAGCTACGATATCTCCGAGATAACAACTACCGGGTAATTTCACTTTCTGCACTGTCTAAACACATGCAACAAGGTCTGCCGATTCCCCACCGCGCCGTTGTCATCACCATAGATGATGGCTTTCGATCTACGTATGACATAGCTTTTCCGTTACTAAAAAAATATGGCATGCCGGCTACTGTGTTTGTCTATTCAGATTTTATAAACAATGGTGGTCTCAAAAAAAAGCAGCTAATCGACATGTTAGAATCGGATCTGATTGATATCCATTCACATTCTAAGACCCACCGAAACTTCAACATGCCTCTTGCTAATGAATCGCTCAAAGACTTTTATCAAAACCTCAAACTAGAGATTATTGCACCACAAGAAAAATTGAACCGGTTATTGTCTGCACCGGAAGAACAGTATTTCGCATATCCCTATGGAGAAGTAAACCCAAAAGTTGTTGAATTTCTAACAGAAAGCAATCACAAGCTCGGCTTTACTGTTTCACCTGGTAGCATCAGTAGTTATTCTTATCCATATACCCTGCGCCGCTTCCAAGTATTCGGTAATCGAAACCTAAAAAGCTTCATTAAAATCATTAAGAGAAACCGACGTGACCTGGCCATTTAAAATAATATTGTTATCGACGATCTTCATTTCTCTAAATGCCTGTCAGTCACTTAACTCCGAACAAGCTGAAGTGTCAGAAGCCGCTCAATATTTCAAATCGCGCGCGCACCAGCTATTTGAAAAAGACCATTTTCAAGAAGCCCAAATCATGACCAAAGCTTGGATAGCACTGGCCCCTGTGCCAGAGGCGACCATGCTTCTTGAGAAGATTGACCAGAGACGACAAGAGCTCTTTAGTAGCGCGCTCCAATGTACAAAACAAAACAGTTCTGTCGACCAGCATCGCCATTGTTTAAAAAGATTATTGCGCTATCAACCTGATTATCAACCGGCAGTGGAAGCACTACGTGGTGATATGGCCGAACAGGAATTGGCTAGCCTAATCGATTCCCATGAAGTCAATGAGGCCAAATGGCGAAAAACTGCCAACGCTCGAAAACCAAAGAAAACAAACCTTACTCCCCAAATAAAACCACAATTAGAACGACAGATAGAACTACAGAAAAAAGAAGAAAAAAATTCAGCTGTGAAGGCAAAAGTACAAGAGATTCATGGCTTTATCGCTGTCGATCAATGGGTGCCAGCCGGTAAGCTACTACTGGGGATAAAAGACCAATGGTCGAAGAAACAGGAAAACATGATGCCATTGCGACAGTCAGTCGCCGAAAATCTATATCTAGAAGGTCAACGACTGTTTAGGGGCAGCGTCGGACAGGCGATTGAAATGTGGGAATTGGCATTGGCAATCGACCAAACCCACAGCCGGGCAAAAATAAAGTTGATAAGAGCCTATAAAATCCGCGATAACCTCAACAAAATTAATTGATATCTTTCAGCTTTTTCTGCAAGTTCTCAGCGCGAGCTTTGTGAATAGTGGCCAACTCGTTATCTTTATCCAGATGCAAAACCTTTTCCCACAACACAATGGCCTCAGCCAATCTCTGTTGACGATAAGCTAACATCGCGTCCTTATGAAGCTGGTCAACTAATAAGCCGCTCAGCGTTGAGTAGTTGGCGTTCTCCATAACCACGGAGGGATGGAACTCTTCCACTGTCTTCAGTACCTCAAATTGCTGTTGCTGTGAACCACTTTCAAGGGCATCGACCAACAGCATATTTGCTTCATTCTTTTCGGTTAGTAACGAAAGAGTGTCAACTAAAGCATCTCGGGCTCCGATCAACCCTACGCCTTGATTAATCGTAGCTAAGGCAGCCTCATAGTCACCTTCTCTTTCTTGACCCAGCGATAAGGTCATTGCTGAATCTTCAATCCACTGGATTTCATTTTCATCTTCGGGAAATGGCTCAGCGCTGTCTAATAATTCCTGGTATTTCCTCGACTCATAGAAAGCTTGAAGTGTAGACATCGCGGGCGATTCGTCGTCGCTCACAAATTCAGATTCAACCTCCTCGGTTTGCTTCATTTCGGTAGACGGTTCACCAAAATCATCGGCAGCTTGCTCATCAACCCCACTTGCAACTTGCGCATCAACATCATCAGTAACTTGTTCATCGATCATGTCTGCGGCTTGCTCACTCGACACGACAGAATCTGCATTCGAATCTTCAGGTTTTTCCTCGGGCCGTTCGCCGGGGATTCGAAGCTTCATGCCAGCGTTAATTTTACTAGGATTTTCTATACCGTTATATCGCGCGAGTGCAAAAAACAATAAAGGATCGTCCAAATACCGTTTTGAAATCGTCGACAAGAACTCCCCGGACTTCACTGTATATTCGAAAAAGATCTCTCCGAACAAGATATACGGACTCGTATCAATTTGCTTCAACAATGCGCTTGCGCGAGAATCCGGTCGACTGTGCTGAGTCGCGGAAAGAAGAAGCTTCCGCGCTGCGACTGACTTGCCTAATTGTAGAGCGCTAATTGCAGTGTTTGTGTCTCTTCTGGAATTCCCCGTAACTTTCCAACGAGCAAGCTCTTGTTCCGATTGTTGTTCATCAACGACAACAGTAGCAGCCGAAGAATCTACGGCTGGTTGATTATCGGCCACCTGACATGCGGAGACCAACAAAGACGCCGCGACTGACACAACCAACAATGGTCGAATATTTCTCATACAAAATAATCCTGAACGGTATATAACACAATGGAGTAAGTTCCACGATGGCAATTTTGACTGAGCCAACGGGTCTTGTAAAATAACTACCAGACTAGCAGAGGCACTTTACAACCGCAAATGTTTGCGATCATATGGCAAAACCAATGTTAACTTTCCGGTGATTACTCCGTCACTACGATAATAACGTGATTCTGCTAACAGTTTTCCATTTCATATCTAATAGAGAACAGCTAACTGTTCCGATGATATCGACATCTGGAGATTATAGGATAAACGTTTACTGCAAAAAAATAGACGTTAAAGTGAACGACTCGTGTCTGATACCTCAATTCGATATAAAAGAAGCTATGGCGGGACGAAAAGATTATTCCTCGCTTTTTGAACAATAACAAACAAAATGCCATCCAAAATGAACTACGAACTGCGACGAAGGAATGACAAAATTACGCAGATAGACGTTCTAATAACTCATAGCCCTGCAACTATGAACAGCGGCACATACCAACGCCCGCGATCGGGACGCATCTACGACACCGGCTATTGCGAAGCTGTACTTCACCCAAGATAGGGCATTAAACAGTTTCCCGGACTGAACATGAGTTTTTGGAAAGCCATTCGACCACAAAAAGCCACAAACGGTCTACTTTTCAAGCCTACCGATAATCTGCTAAAGTGCTGCTTCTAAATAATAACTTAGATACAAATACTGAAAAAACACCACCCTTCCCGAATATTTTGTAGGTGAATTGGATGTTCCTACTCATAATCCGTAGAAACTAATCGATTTTTTCAAATGGTTTACCGATAAAAACAAACAACGAAGCTAACGAGGTTCCAAAAAATGTACAACGCATTACAAGAGACATGGTCACAACTCACGACAAAAGACGCCCCGTTTGAAATCACAGAAGTTGAAGTAGGCGGTGAACAAATCAGAGCCTACCTGAACGCTCCTAACAGCTTACGGGATGTGTGGTTATCATCTGCGCAATTCGCTGACCGAGATTATCTTGTCTATCAGGATGAACGCTGGACTTATGCGCAAGCCCACAGAGAAGTCTCAGCTATAGCCGCATGGTTGCGTAATAACGGCATTGAACATGGCGACAGAGTAGCGATAGCGATGCGAAATTATCCCGAATGGTTACTGACCTATTGGGCTTGCATGTCTCAGGGTATAGCCGTTGTCGGAATGAATGCTTGGTGGGTATCGTCGGAAATGGCATACGGTCTAAAAGACTCAAACCCGAAACTGATGGTCTGCGACCAAGAACGCCTGGACCGATTTGAGGAAATTCGCGACTCGTTTTCTGATCTAATTGTAGTTGGCGTAAGGACAACGTCTGAAAACGAATCTCTCATTCCATTTTCTACCTTGTCTGAGGGCGACGCTACTATGCCGGAGGCGCAAATTGATCCCGACGACGACGCTTGTATCTTCTATACATCGGGAACCACCGGTAACCCGAAAGGTGCTCAACTCACGCACCGAGGTTGTGTCAATAATCTTATGAATCTGGCTTTCGCTGGCGCTGTATTTCCTACCGCCGCAGCAAAATTCAACAATGTAGAAATGCCTGATCCGGAAGACGCTCCGATCGGCTCGGCACTAATAACCACGCCGCTATTTCATGTTACCGCGAACAATTGTCTGGCTCATGGAAATACGTTTGCGGGCGGGAAATTAATTCACATGTATCGCTGGGATGCTGGCGAAGCGCTGCGACTTATCGAGAAGGAAAAAATAACCTCCGTCAGTGGAGTTCCCACTATGTCACGGGAAATTTTGGCACATCCAGACTTCCATAAATTTGATACCAGCACTTTGTTAACACTCGGTGGTGGTGGCGCGCAGTTACAGCCTGATCTGGTTGCAAAAATCGAAGAAGGTGTAGCGACAGCCCGACCGAATACAGGGTTTGGTATGACGGAAACGTGCGGAATCATTACGGCTAATAACGGTGATTTTTTCGTAGACAAGCCAGACAGCTGTGGTCCCGCCATGCCAAATTTTGAAGCAAAATGTATCGACAGCGATGGCGTTGAAGTCGCCCAGGGAGAAGTTGGCGAACTTCTGGTGAAAGGTGCGCCGGTCATCAAGGGATACATAAACCGTCCCAAAGATAGTGCTGAGAGCATTACTAACGGATGGTTACACACGGGCGATGTGGCGCGAATAGACGAACATGGATTCATTTTTATCGTTGACCGCGTTAAAGACATGGTGTTGCGGGGAGGCGAGAATATCTATTGTGCCGAAGTTGAATCGGTGATTTATAACATGCCAGACATTGCAGAATGTTCTGTCTTTGGTGTCGATGACGAGCGCCTTGGAGAGGAAGTCGGTGTCGCTATTGTGCTGAAGGAAGGTTCTTCGCTAACGCCCGACGGCATCCGTCAATTCTGCCTGGAGCATAGCGCCAAACATAAAGTCCCTCGCTATATATGGATACAAAACGAACCATTGCCAAGAAACGCTAATGGAAAGTTCTTAAAACGAGAGCTCAAAAAAGTACTCAATACCGAACTAGCTAAGTAGGCGTTCTAGTACCAACAGACGGGTTTGTGAAGCTTGAGTAAATCGGGCCAAACAAACCCCAGTCCTCTCCCCCACCTTCATTAGATCGTCTTCGTAACGAACATTGCACTGAGAACCTTCTACTTTTCGATACTGAATACTTGACTTGTTTCTTTTCTGGCTTAGCGTTAATGGTAAACAACAAGTATTTAGATTAAGTTGAGGAATCGAAAATGATACACGGCCAATGTCTGTGCGGCGGCGTTCAATTCGACATTGATCGCGTACACGGTCCTTTTGAACTTTGTCACTGCAACCGGTGCAGGAAAACATCCGGGACTGCATTTATGGCAGCGGTGGGCGTTTTGTCAAAAAAATTTCACTGGATTTGCGGAAAAGAATTGGTGAAGAGTTATGAGGCTCCACTTTTGAAGATCCCACCAGCCTATCGAGTCACCTTCTGTTCAAATTGCGGTTCGCCGGTCCCGGACCCCCACTCTACCGCTAGCTGGTTTGAAATCCCGGCAGGGCTTCTCGACGGTGAATTTAGTATGCAACCGGACAAGCATATTTACGTAGACTGCAAGAGCGACTGGTTCAAAATCTCTGACTCCTTGCCGCAACTAAGTGAAATACAACTCATAAAACATCGGAATAACCTCAAATAATCCCTCTTCAAAAACCGGCCATAGAAGGCATATGTAGCCATTCTGTTATATAAAGGTACTATTCTCTGGAGAAGAAAAATCCCTGCGCGAAGCCTTGCCAAGGAAGTCTATTACCCACAACAAACCCTTTTAAGCCCAAACGGACCCTCAAAACCCAGAATGTTCTGGCCCAACCCTATTCGCGACGATTACCGTTGCCACCAAAACAATTAAGCCGATTATCATCTCAATTCGTATAGACAGTGCTAAGGTTTTTTCACCGTTTTTCCTCCCCAATAGTTTCGGTACCAGATTAAGTTTGTGCCAGGTCGCCAGTATTAAAATAGCAATAACCGACAACAATTTGATTGAAAACAGCTGTCCATAAGCTGTATCTTGGAACTCTGCGAGAGAACCGATGAGCTGAAACCCTATGATGCAACCACATGCAATTAAAAGAGGAACAAGGAATGCGGCAAACTGACCAAATTTCTCCATCAATGAATGCAAAAACAGATTATTTCCTATGCTATTTCTTGTGGAACAGGCACGCCACAGAGGCCACAATGCACCCATCCACCACGCCGCAATGAATACATGAAGACTGATTAACCCTTGATAGACAGGTTCCAGTTCCGCCGTATGCCCAACTAAACTAAAGGAGCGAACCAATACCAACGCGCCGACAAAGAAAGAAAAAATAACAACGGCTTTTCTCCAATGGTAAAGACGAGCGTTTTGCGCCCAGTGGTTCTGAACGGAAATTGTGATCAGTACGATAAAAAACCCAGTCACACGAAAGAGCACCGCGTCCCCAATAGGTGAATCCCATAAGATAGCCGCGACCTCCACATCCCACATACCAGATAATCCTTCTTCTGAAAACGCTCCTACTTGCAAATAAAACCCAAGGATCGTTGACAGGACTGCAAGACTAACAAAAAGCTGAATATAGGCCGACACTACACTTCGCAATTCCTCACGTTGTGAGAGCATATAGGCCATAAATACACCGCCGATCGCGGCACTAACGCCAAGATAGACCAATAGCTTTGTGGCCAGAAGCGGAAAGACCCAAAAAGAGATACCCATATAATCGCCCAAGCGTTCAACTCTTATTGGTTGAGGGAACCATGTCCATCCAGCAGTTCTTCCCTGTCCATGTCCTTGTCCGCACTCACTTCCTTACTAACACTCTGACTTTGTACTGAAAAACTCAGGGTACCCCTTACCTTATGGCCATCCGCTCCCATTGCGATCCAATTAACACGGTAGCCACTTTTTTCCAACAGCCGAAAATCTACATCAAAGGACGATGCGGGTGTTTTTGAAGGAACAAAATCAGTCTTGATATCCTTTCCGTGCACATCAACGATAATCACTCGGATTAAACGCACCTCTTTAGTAAAAGTGAGATTTAAGCTTTCCGGACTATGCGCTAACTTATCGCCGTTTTTGGGTATTGACGATTGTAACCCGGTATGTGAAAGCGCCATTGAACTAACAGTTAGCAAGATAAACGTAACAATGGAATACAATATTTTCATTTTTTTCTCTTTTGATTTGAGCCTCTTTTTTGGCAAAACCAAAAATAGAGTTCTCCCGATGAAATCGTTACTGTCAGTGAAGGTCTAGCGATAATTTGGCCAAATGCCCGGGCACCATACTAACAAAGGAATGTTGAAACGTCCTCAGCCCCCGACATTAAAGTAGAAACCGGTGACCCCATAATAAATGGGCTTAGATAGCAGCTTTAGTCTCTGGCCCTATCCCGTAGGATTACTGCAAGAAAACCCGTCATCAGCGACTATAATTGAGCAGCTAGCTCCAACTAGGTTGACTTAAAATTAACTGATACGTGCATCGCCCAATAGTTTGAGTCTTATTGCGTCCATTCTTATAGCGTGACAATGACTAACTTTATCAATATCGAAGCGTTATGGTAGTTGCAATGATACGCCGGCATGATTAGTCTTAGTCCTAAAACTAAAGAAGCCACCATGAAACCTACACTAACAGTTGCGACGACTGCCTGGTCACTGAACAATCGTCAATCAGGACCACAATTAGCGGAGCAAGCTGAAATCGCAGAGTCATTGAATTATCATTCTTTCTGGTTACCAGAAAACCATTTTAACGGCGGCGGCTCCTTACCTTCCCCGTTAATGCTCCTCGCCGCAATCAGTTCTCGTACAAAAAAAATAAAGCTTGCTACTACGTCCTATCTGTTACCTATCAGGCACCCTATACAAGCTGCCGAAGAAGTTGCCGTCCTTGATCAGTTATCTCAGGGCCGTGTAATTTTGGGCATCGGGCGTGGATTTCAATCTTCCATGTTCTCGGTATTTAATGTCGACCCGAAACTGAAACGCCAGAAATTTTCTTCTACACTGAAGCAAATGCTTGCAGCATGGTCGGGCGAATCTGTCGGCGAAGAACTAATGGCAGATGGCTCTCTAAAACCTATTCACCTGTCTCCCTTGCCGGTTCAGAAACCACACCCTCCCATTTGGGTTGCCGCGTTTGGGCCGCTCGCCTTAAAGCAAGCAGGCACCCTCGGTTTACCCTATTTGGCGTCTCCGATAGAAACAATTCAGGTTTTGGTCGAAAACTATCGGCAGCATAATGAACATCTAGCCTCAAGTGGTAAGCAAATGCTGGATACCGTACCTGTTATGCGCACCATTTTCGTCTGCAAAGATTACAAAAAAATTCGCAATGTAAGACAACAAGTCGAAAAAAATGCCCTCCTCTCGGGCCGTAGGTCACCAGGCGACAATTTGGATGACTGGGCCCTTATCGGCGACCCCGATTTTGTCAGGGCAGGACTGGACAAATACCGGGCACAACTAGGCATGACGCACCTGATTGCCAGTGGCCGGATGGCTGAGACCAGTTCCGAAGATTATCTCAATTCATTACAGTTACTCGCAGAACTCAATTCATAGAGTTACCAGCTAATAACCCAGAACCCGTGCTGACAACATAAATATCAGCAATATACGGCATTCGAAATTGGCTGGAAAACGACTAGACTTTAGAATATGCAGCGACTCCATTTGTAAAATCAACGATAACTCCGGAGTTTTCGTGTTTATGCCTTTCACAAGAAGCCTGTTTCGAATTTGCGCAAGTGTGAAGACACCTTTTTTATTTCTACTTATTTCACTCAACTTCCTGTCTACAAACAGCACTGAAGCGGCAAAGCTAACCGATATAACACTGCAGCTTAAGTGGAAACATCAGTTTCAGTTCGCAGGGTACTATGCAGCAAAAGAACAGGGCTATTACGAAGATGCCGGCTTAAATGTATTTCTGCGAGAACCAAAGGAAGGTGAAAATGCAGTCGACATGGTATTAAGTGGCGTCGCTCAATTTGGCGTGGCTGGACCGGACTTAATTCTTCATCGCGGCTTGGGAGAACCGGTTGTGGCATTAGGGGTACTGTTTCAACATTCCCCCTTGGCTCTGATGGCCGATACTGGTGCAGGTATCGACAATCTACACGATTTGGTCGGAAAGCGTGTTTCTCTTGAGAATCATGCCGCCGAGCTGCTCGCCATGTTCCAAAGCGAGGGGCTGGATCCAAGTAGCCAGTTTATACTCACGAAACATAACTATGACCCTCAAGAACTACTCGATGGAAATGTTGATGCCCTGTCGGTTTATACCACCGACGAACCGTTTCAATTAAAACAATCTGGGCGGGAATTTCGAGTTTTCTCTCCTCGAGCCAGCGGTATTGATTTCTACGGCGATACCCTTTTTACGGTCGAGAGCGTTATAGAACAATCACCGAAACTAGTCAGTGCCTTTCACAAAGCATCCTTTGCCGGTTGGCATTACGCACTGGAACATCCGGAAGAAATTATTGAACTAATTTTAAGCAAATACAGTGAACGCCATAGCAGAGAGCATTTAGAATTTGAGGCAAGAAAAACAGCTGAACTGGTCAGTTCAGCAATGATTGAATTGGGTTACATGCACGCAGGACGATGGCAACATATAACCGATACGTACCGGTCGGTAGGCATGTTGGAAGCAGAGCCCGACATTGCTGCTTTCATGTACAAAGAACAACAAGAAACACCCACGTCACTCTATATTGCTGTGGGTTCGGTGACTATTATTCTGCTTATAGTTAGTTGGATTGCACTCGCTTTTTTTCGATTAAACCGCTTGTTAGCAGGAAAAATTGCAGAAGGCACACTGCTTGAAGACCAACTCCGAGAACTCAATAATGATCTGGAACATCGTGTCTCCGAGCGCACCAACGAATTAACAGCGGTCAACCAGGCGCTGATCGTCGCCAAAGAGGGGGCCGAACAAGCCAACCAATCCAAGTCGAATTTCCTGGCAAAGATGAGTCATGAAATTCGTACGCCAATGAATGGGGTTCTGGGCGTATCGACGCTTCTGCAAGACACGAAACTCGACGACATTCAGCAACATTATATCCGCACCATCCAGAGTTCCGGCAACGTTCTGATTTCAGTCATCAATGATATTCTGGACTATTCGAAGCTAGAAGCCGGTGAAATGCTTATCGAAAAACAAGCCATCAACTTTCACGAGTATATCGATGAGATTGCCACACCCTTTAGATTAACGGCCGATAAGAGCATCGAATTTTTGGTAGACGTCGACCCAAACCTACCTCTTTATCTCATGGCTGACGAATTACGGCTACATCAGGTCATCGCTAATCTTCTTAATAATGCTTTTAAGTTTACGCAGCACGGGAAGATCACTTTAATGGCAAGCGCTCTGCGGTACAACGAGCTTGAAGCGACGGTGAGAATTGAAGTCATCGATACGGGAGTTGGGATTGCAGCAGAGGAAATTGATCATTTATTCATGCCTTTTCGCCAAGCTGACCAGTCCACAACTCGAAAATATGGCGGTACAGGATTAGGACTGACTATCTGCCACATGCTCGTCGAAAATATGGGGGGCAATATTTTTGTGGAAAGTAAACTCGATGAGGGGTCTCGCTTCTTTTTTGACCTGTCTCTCGATTGCGGTACGAAACCTAAACAGTCTGAAGAAGAAATAGATAGGAGCAAGCTAGACCATCTTAGAGTGTTAGTCGCGGAGGACAATCCCACCAACCGCATGGTAATTGAAGGAATGTTGGATAAGTTAGGCATCAAACCGGTTATTGTAGAGAACGGCGAACTTGCACTGGATATCATATGCAATGAGGCGCCTTTCGATGTCATTTTGATGGACTGTGAAATGCCGGAACTGGATGGATACGAGACCGCGATGAGTATTCGTCAGTGGGAACAATCGCGTCGATTGCGAGCAACCAAAATCTATGCGATTACTGCCCATGTATTGAGCGAGCAATTGGAGCGCTGTCATGCGGCAGGCATGGATGGTCGACTGACAAAACCCATTGACTATAAACAGCTGTATAGATTGCTACACGAAGTTAACAAGACCTATATCTGATTCCGTTGAGGCACTTTAAAATTCCGCAACCACTTTAACAATCAGCAGTAATATTCTTGGCGGCGACTCTTGCCGCACCAGCGATGTCCTCCGCGAGCGATTCGCTCTCTATTGCCCGTGTCATCATTACCGCACCCGCCAAAATGGCTAACAGCGCTCTCGCTGATTTTCCACGCTTGGCTTTGCTGCGACCCGGAAGACCGTCTGCAACAGCGTCAATGACCGCGATCAGCTGCTTTTCGTAGGCGGCATGCACAATGGGTCCGGCACGCGCAACGTCTGCTGACAGGCCCGGTAAGGCACAGCCACCACCAATATCCGCTCGACATTCGTCGGACAGATACCAATCAATAAATGGATTTAGCCACTGGTCGCCTTTTTCCTCGCGCCAAATATGAACAGCGTCTACAAATTCCTTCATACCGGTCGAAACTGATGCCTCAAAGACCGTTTCTTTCGAACAAAAGTGCCCATAAAAAGCACCCGAAGTCACACCGGCCTCTTTGGCAATGCCATCGACTCCTATGCCGCCATAACCATTCTCTCGAATACCTTTGCCTGCAGCTTTAATAATCCGAGCTCTTGTTTCTTCCTTCTTTTTACCCATGATAATAGATATCTCATCGTTGCAAACCGAGGCCCATGAAACAACGCCTGCATCGATTATAACGGTCACTATATTTAAGCGCAAACTGTCCGGGCGTATAACTTTCTCTTCGCATCTCATCGCCGAACACAGAGCTCGCTATCTATTCTGATATCCCACTAATATTGCATAGTAAATCAACCACTTGTCGAACCACTTCAGTTGTTGCCAGGTCGATCACCTGCGTCTATAAGATTGTAGCCGAACTGAAAAAAGCCAAAGGGCGATAAATTAATATCACCACGCAAAAAAAAGGGCGATAATAATCGCCCCCGTACGCTGTTAAGCCACGGCACGATTTATGATTGCTTCGTCTTTGTAACTACGCAAAAAATTAATAATTTCCAGTGACTCGTAGAGCCATTGTTGCTCACCATCCCCTTTGTCAATCAGCAAACAGGGAACCTGGGCTTTGCCACCACCAGCAATTAATTCTCTGCGATAGCGGCTCTCTTGCCGAATGTCACGAAGACTTACTTCTATTCCGGTATAGTCAATCGCCTTTCTCGTTACAACGCAAAACGGGCAGCTCTGATAATGATAGAGAGACAGTTTGGCTGGCCGATTCGTTTTCGATAAATAGTCATTTTTCATAATTGTTCTCCTCGGAATTGTTTTCGATGTCTGTTATTATTCTCCATAATACCCGAACAAAAAATGACTAAATGGCCGTATTTATTGTCATTATGACCTTTCAATTCGACAACAATCAAATGGGCGGTAAAATAGATAATCAAATCGCCACTGGACGACGCAACTCCCATGGACGCACTTGCTGACGTATTGAAAGCAATCAGGCTTAACGCGAATACCTACTTCTGCAGCGACTTTCATACCTCCTGGGGCATGAGTATTCCCGACAGTCCGGAAGGCAAATTTCACGTAGTGCTAGAGGGTGAATGCTGGCTCCAGAGTGTTACAAACGAAAGACCACTACATTTACAGTGCGGCGATATTGTCGCCTTGCCAACCGGCGGTGAACACTGGATCGGTGACAAACCAAACAGCCAGCGTCTATCGGGCGCCGATGTCGTGAATGCTATTGCGACGGGGGACAATCCTTTTAGCTCACCTGATCATCAAGCTCCAATCAGAAATACCTTAATGTGTGGCTCATTTAGCTATGACTCTTCGATGGATCATCCGTTTCTCAAAGACCTTCCTTGCATTATTCATATTCAGGCTCAACACACACCCGAATTGGCTTGGTTGAGAACGATTGCAACCGTTCTTTCAGTTGAATCGCGACAGTCTTCTCAAGGCTCGACCGTAATGATAGACAGATTAACAGAGATACTTTTTATTCAACTGATACGGCAGCACATGAAAGTTTCAACCGAGAAAATAGGCTACATGGCGGCCTTAGCGAACCGGCAAATTGGACAGGCATTAAACTTAATCCACGCGGAAAAAGAAGCGGAATGGACGGTAAAAAAATTGGGTGAAGCTGTGTCGTTGTCAAGGACAGCTTTTACAGAAAAATTTACTAGATTGGTCGGAATACCACCAAAAACCTATCTACTCAAATGGCGGCTGCAAAAGGCAAAAGAACTTTTGCAAAATGGAAAATCTCCGATGTATGCGATCGCTGAACTATCAGGCTACTCTTCAGAGTCGGCTTTTAGTAAAGCTTTTAAAGAACTTTATTCTGTTACGCCAGGGCAGGCCCGAAAAAGTTCTGCCGGGACCCAAAAAGCCAACTAATCTTCGACGCCGTGGGCTCTCAATTTGGCTTCTTTGTTTGGGTGACCCACTCCCGCGGCGACAAACCGGTTTTTTTCCGGAAAACTCTCGCCAATGCCGATCCATTTTCATAACCAACGGCGTTGGCAACGAGTCCTACAGGTCTATTTTCCATCAATAACGCCTGTGCCATGGAAATACGCCAGTCCGCTACATACTCCCCGGGACTTTGCCCTACAGTGGATCGAAACAGTTCTGCAAATTTTGAACGCGACATAGCCGAGATATCTGCCATCGATTCCAATGACCAATTATTCTGAGGCTCCTTGTGAATGGCCGTAAGCACTTTTGCTAACTGCGGATGAGACAAACCCGCCAGCATGCCATGCTCTACTCGTCCATTATCCAACACATCTCTTAATATATGTATCAAGAAAATATCGAGTAAGCGATTTATCATTGGACCCCGTCCACATCGATCCGCAAATGCTTCGTCAAACAACCACTGCGCAACTTGGTTTAACATTGCCGACTCCGACAATGCATAATGTATGGACTGTGGCAAAGCGCTCGCTAGCGGGTTATTCACTCCATCGGCATAGTGAATACTAGAACATACCAGTTCAGCCTTATCAGATTCTTTAGCGTCGATTCGGTGACGGGTAGCGTGGGGGAAAAAGATCACAGTCGGTTCTCTAAAAACCACGACGTCGGCGTTATCTCTCTTTAAAGTCAGCGTACCTGACTTCAATAAATGTAAGTGACCCACTCCGTCACTCCGCGCGCCAAAGGGTTCGCTACCACACATATTGCCGCTAAAAAAAACCTGTGCATTGATCGAAAAGCGGTTAAGTATCTCGGACAAACGATCCATGGCTGTCGCTCCGGACGATATGAATCAAATCGTGGACTATATCATCCCATCACTGGTCAATCTATCGTTATAGTTAATCCTGAAGCAATGAAACTGTTTTACGGTTTCGAGTATTTAGCGTGGATCATAGACTCGTTTAGTCATGTCGATATTCCTCGCATACTTTTTCCTCTGCCACTACAACAATTCGTAGCAACATAAGTACCGTACAATCAAACACAACAGCCCTATCAATTCAAAAGTATTAGGACAAAACCATGATTAGTAAAAGCGCAATTGTCGGCGTTCGAGAAAACAAGACGAGTAGAGTTGTGAGTTTAGGTTACGGAAATAAACCGCAAGTTGAAGATTCGATGGTCAAAAAATGGCAAAAGATACTTGATACATTGGCACAGATAGTTGCTGTGCCCTCCTGCCTAATTATGCAGCTCCGTGAAGACAGCCTTTCTGTTTTCCTGAAAAACAATTCTGAAAAAAACCTGTTCGCGGTAGGACAAAAAACGAAACTTACTCATAACATATTTTGCGAAACAGTGATCGGCAATCAGCAACAACTAAAGGTTTCGAATATAGAATCCGACTCTCTGTGGAACAGTATTGACCTGAACCTCGAAATGGGGTCATTGTCTTATGTCGGCGTGCCTCTTAATTGGTCCGACGGCGACGTGTTCGGCACAATATGCATGTTAGATGATAAAAAAAATGAATACAGTGAAATCTACTGCGATTTACTCAACTCATTTAGGGACAGTATCGAAAAGGACTTGGAATTGATCGAATCAAAGAAAATGTTGATCGATAAAAATTCGGAACTAGAACATTCAAACAAAATAAAAACCAAATTTCTTGCGCTTATATCTCACGACATTCGTGGGTCAATGGCAACGTTAACGGGCTTTATAGAATTTGTCCTGGAAAATCAAAACGATTTTAACATGGATGAAATCGTCGATTGTTTAAGTCATCTTGGTAAAGAAACCAACAATGCATTTAATACTTTAGAGAGCTTATTAGAATGGGCAAAAAATGATCTTGTGAAATTTGAAGCGCAGAAAGAGCGTACTGACCTCTGCGAAATGATTAACAACGTTCTGGGGTTCTTATCGAACTCGATACAAAAGAAAAACATAGACATACAAAAAAACTATGCAGTTGGTAGGTTTATCTTGAACTTGGATCCCAACATGATCGAATCCGCCTTCCGAAACATTTTATCAAATGCGATTAAATTTACTAATGCCGGAAACAGAATCAACATTTCTCTCTCAAAAACCAACGGAAAGACCTTCATAGAAGTCGAAGATTTTGGTATTGGAATGACAAAACTGGAAGCAGATCAACTCGTCAGTGGCAAACAAACAACCACTAAATCGGGAACCCATGGCGAAAAAGGCGCTGGTATCGGACTCGTTCTTGCCAAAGAGTTTATCGACAAGAACGGTGGAGAAATTTTTGTTGAAAGCCGACTAAGTAAAGGCACTAAGATAACGATCCAGCTTTAAAATATCCTCGGCAACTCTATTGACTTTCTAACACGCCTCTATTTCGCCTACCCACGCCCAATCGGAACGATTCACAACAGGAGGACTTTACAAATCAGTGACTCTCTTTCTACACTAAAGGAACAACCCTCAACGGAAGTATATTCAACTGTTTAATATTCGCTCTAGCTCCTTTGCGGGAAAAGATCCAATCTCTGGCGCCATTCTAAACCACTTAACTTTCAGCTAAATGACTTCCCACGTATGGAATTTCAACTGAGACAATACCATGGATACAACCCTAATAGCGCTGGCAAAAGGATGGCAAGAAATCATCGATTTAATGGCTCAGATCATCGACGTTCCGGCGGGGCTTATCCAACGCTTTGACAATGATCAAATAGAAATAGTCGTAACGAGCGCTACTAACGGCAACCCGTTCGACGCTGGAGGAATAGAGCCACTTATCGCTGCTGAATCATTCTGCGATAACGTCATTAGAAACAAGAAAATGCTAAAAGTCCCCAATGCACTTAACGATAACTATTGGCGAAATACCAAGGAGATTAACCTCGGGATGATCTCTTATCTCGGTTATCCCATCTTGTGGCCTAGCGGGAATCCCTTTGGCACAATATGCGTTTTGGACAATAAGGAAAACCATTATAAGCGAGAATATGAACTGCTCATCGAAAAATTCAAAGATTTGATAGAGCGGGAACTTGAGATTATCGAAAAAAATCAGGCATTGCGTCTGGTCACAGAATTAGATTCGTTCACGAGGATACTTAACCGTCACACATTTTTTGAAAAGGCTACTGTCGAACTAAACCGTTCGATACGCCACCAGCACGATTATTCCCTACTACTTCTGGATTTAGATGAATTTAAAACTATAAACGATACCTTCGGTCATCAAGCCGGAGATGAAGTTCTGTTAAAGTTCACCGAGATAACCCAGCAACAAATTCGAGCTTCCGACCTATTTGGTCGCTATGGCGGAGAAGAGTTTATTTTAGCTTTACCTGAAACGGATTATTTTTCTGCAAAATTGTTGGCAAGCCGGATTAGAGAAGCTATCGAGCGTCAACCAGTTTTCTATGAGAATAAATCAATATCGTTTACTGTGAGTATCGGTGTCAGTGTCATTACAGGCGATACGGAAGTCTCCTCCATGCTCGGACGAGCCGATCAGGCACTATATAGAGCCAAAAAATCAGGTAGGAACAAAGTTGAGTAACTGCTAAATTTGTACCAATTACCAGCATCAACCTCCGCGCCTTCTCTTTCTGAAGGTCAATTTCGTAACTTCTTTTAGTTCGCTCTCTTCCAGATTCAATGACTTCCCTCCAGCATTGCGAACTCACGGATGGCCAGCGCTACTGCGTTACCCATCACAGTAAATCAGGGCACAAGAGATATCGTTAATTCCGATGGTGTTGAAATCCGGAAAAAGAATAAAGCAACAGCCAAAAAGAAAAACCAATCACCTAATTAAGTCTTCCAACCAATTGTCCCAACGATTCGCCGTCGATCGACTTTCAGGTCTGCAATTATTGGAATCTACTCGTCTATTTTTTTCTTTTCGGACGATAAGCGTGTTCTAAAAGACGATATGCGGGCATATACACTTAAACATCCAATAGACTAGTCATCGCAAATTGCTGATTGATCTCACACCATTATTGAGGCTCGCCTCTCGAGAAACTCCGAGGCCTCTGAAAAGGTCGCACGCCAATAGTCAGTCTAGCAAGCAGGCATTGCAAAAGACTATAGGGCAATAGAGCAGATTAAATATAACGATCGATATATTTTCTTGCATATAACGATCGCTACATAATATAATATACCGATCGTTATATAGCGGCTTATTTCCAACCACAAACTTTAAGGACAATTAGTTATGCAAAAAATTACCATCATACCGTTGATACTAATGTTTCTGTCAGGTTGCGCCACGTCGGTTGGAAATAATGTGGATCCATGGGAAAGTTGGAACCGCAGCGTCTATGACTTTAACAAATCACTCGACAAAAACATCGCAAAGCCACTGGCGAGTGGCTATAAAACTGTCACTCCAGATGCAGTGGAATTAGGCTTTTCTAATGTCTTTTCGAATTTGAATGATGCTCCTACGATGGTGAATAACCTTCTTCAGGGGAAAGTAGTGGCTGCAATGTCAGATTTAAGCCGCTTACTTATCAACTCCAGCTTCGGCTTAGCTGGTCTCTGGGACCCTGCCACCCGCATGGGGCTAGAAAAGCACAAAGAAGATTTCGGTCAAACATTAGCTGTCTGGGGAGTGGAATCTGGACCCTATGTGATGTTACCCCTACTCGGACCGTCAACATTAAGAGACGCGTCTGCCTATGCGGCGAATCCGGAATCGGACTGGTTGGAAAACGCTGAATATATACCCAACAGGAAACAACTCAGTCATATTCGAACAAGAAACCAGGTAAAATTGCTAGAATTGATTGGAACCAGGGCGAGTCTACTCAAATACGATGACTTACTGAAAGCCTCCCAGGATGAATATACTTTCGTGAGAGATTCTTATCTGCAGTTCCGAAATTATGATATATCAGACGGGGAAATTTCTGATGACGATGACGATTGTGATGAGGAAGATGAATGTTATTTCTAGCGGGTAGCTTAGCTGGCAGCTAGGTGGTTTGAGAAACTGTGAATCACCAACAAGAGCCACAGAATATTTCGACTCTGTGGCTCTTGTTGGTCTGCCTAGAAACAATCCGACAATTATTGAACCAGAGGTAGTTATCTACCGCTCACAGCAAGCCTCGATCATTCATCAGCACGTCAATCAAACCTTAATGAAGGAACAGAGAACTTACCGCGACTCGCGCTTTCTCTTTAATTGTTCGGAAACAGCTGAGCCCAAATGCACCTCTCCGCGTTTCTCCGCAAGCCGCATCTGCTTCTCTCTTTCTAGAAATCGCTGGCGCTGCTCCGATGTCGTTTTATCAAAACAATACGGGCAACTCACACCAGATACATAAAGCTCATTGGCCTTATCCTCTTCGGTAATGGGTAACCGACATGCATGGCACTGATCATAATTGCCCTTTTGTAATTGATGGTCGACGGTAACTCGGTCGTCGAATACAAAACACTCGCCTTGCCAAAGGGTATCATGCTCCGGAACTTGCTCAAGGTACTTCAGAATACCTCCTTTTAGATGGTATACCTCACCGAAACCTTGTTCCTTCAAATAAGCCGTCGACTTTTCACAGCGGATACCACCCGTACAAAACATCGCGACTTTTTTGTGTTTTTTGGGATCTAAGTGATTTTCAACGTATTCTGGAAATTCTCGAAAGCTTACGGTGTTAGGGTTTACAGCATTTTTAAAAGTCCCCACTTGCACTTCATAATCATTACGGGTGTCGACCAACAGAACATCGGGGTCGCTTATCAACGCATTCCAATCGCTGGGCTCCACGTAAGTTCCGACCACCTGCTTGGGATCTATGCCTTCGACGCCCATTGTGACAATCTCTTTTTTGAGTTTTACTTTAGTGCGTAAAAAAGGGGCTTTGCTGGTAAAAGACTCTTTAACATCGATATCGGCGAGACGAGGATCGATTCGTAACCAGCCCAACAAACTATCGATTGCGTCACGCGAACCTGCAACGGTTCCGTTAATTCCCTCAACGGCTAATAGCAGAGTGCCACGCACATCGAGATCCTTCATAGTTTTCAACAGGGGATCTCGTAGGTCCTCAAAATTCGTTAAAGAGACAAATTTATAGAGCGCGCAGACAACGAACTGATCGGGCTTGGGACCCGACGGTGTACATATAGACATCTTTCTTCCTCAGCTTTCCGAAACGTAAATCCGGAGCGATAAATTCGGCGGAATTATAGGGAAAGATGGTGAACTTGTCTGTAATTTTTACCGGTGCGTGTCAATATTTTGATCAATATCAAAAAGCCGGCGATACCGCCTTACACTGCAGCCCAAAACGCACCCCACTCTTAGTTGAAATTAATCGGATCGCTACCTGTCTTACATACCTCCTTAACACGGCAGCTATATTATTTTCCCAAGTTCAAAACCTTCAACTCAATTAGCCGATCCGCTTCAAACAACATTGTGTGTACTCGATAGAGTAATTCGACCGCCAGCAGTTCACCCGGACTGTCGATCGAGTTATAATAGCGGCTACGAAGCGCTCTCAACAATCCTCGTTCAATGCCAAAACGTATTCATTCAAAGGCCACGAGGTACCGTTTTTCTTTCAAGTTACGCGACAGAACACAAACCCGCTCTCTTCAAATTTGCTTCTACCTTAGAAGTACCGACGAGACGTTATGATGTGCATAAAATTTTGGAGTTATCATGAAGGTAGTAGTCATTTATTCGGGAGGAATGGATTCTTTCACCATACTCAACAAAGCAGTGAAAGACGGCCACACCGTATTGGCAGTATCGTTCGATTATGGACAGCGCCATGGTAAAGAACTCCACTACGCGGTTAAGGTGTGTAAAGAACTCAACATCACCCATAACGTCATTGACATTAGCGCTATGCAAAACCTCATGTCGAATTCGTCGTTGATGGCTGCCAGCGATGTCACTATTCCCGAAGGACATTACGAAGCAGAAAACATGAAGTCAACGGTTGTACCGAATCGGAATATGATCTTAATTGCCCTCGCGATAGCTTACGCAGTAAATGAAAATGCGTCGCAAGTTTGGTACGGAGCTCATTCTGGAGACCACACTATTTACCCTGATTGTCGACCCGAGTTTGTCGAGGCTATGGCAAAGGCTTCTCTGCTCGCGAACTTTGAACCGATCTCAGTTGTCGCACCTTACCTGACGGGCAATAAGATCGATATTTTGCGGGATGGGCTCGCAATGGGCCTTGACTATGGAAAAACCTGGACCTGTTACAACGGCCGCGAAATGGCCTGTGGAAAATGTGGATCCTGCGTTGAACGGCTGGAAGCGTTTGAGAAAAACGACGTTTCCGATCCCCTGCTATATGAGTGAGCGCTTTATGGGTAATCACTTTACGCAGCGATAGTAAGCTTTCACTTGTTTCGATATGGGTTGATTTGGCGTACACAGGTTTAACGCTTGATGTTTCTCGGCATCCTGCTTTCACGAGTAAAGTCTGAGGCAGGCGCAGAATCATAAATCATAAATCATAAATCATAAAAAGATTGTCAATAGATAGTCTGTTTTTATCAAGCCTGAGATTGTTAAACCATCCAAGCCCCTCAAAAATGCCCCCCATTTTCTTGTACCGATATTCATATCCATGAATTAAGATCAATCATACTCCGAACAAAAAATCCCACAGGCCAAATTTTTTTGTAGGATTCGTTGCTCGAATACTTAAGTATTTGATCATTCGTACGTCATATGACTAACATGGTATTATTCATGCCCTACAACGGTTTATTCAGGCAACCGAACGAGCCGTTTCTAAGGATGAGAGAATCGAAAGCTAGTTTTTATCGCAGGGGAAATGTGGATATAATCTCAGCTCTATTAAGACTCGTCATTGTCACCGGCGTCATTTCCTCGCCTTATACTCTGGCCCAGCAAGTCGTTGTCCTGGGTGTTATGGATATCGATTTTCCTCCTTACCAATATATCATTAACAAAGAACAAGTGGGGCCGGAGGCAGATGTGATTCGCAAAGCCTTTTCCCTAATGCCCGAATATAAACTGGGTTACAAATTACTCCCCGTCAAAAGAGCGATTGCTGAGCTAGAGTGGGGCTCTATTGATATAACGACAGGATTCAAAACACCGGAAAGAGAAAAGTTCGCCTATTTCTTGAATACAGCACTCCATTGGAGCGGCTATAAGATTGCAGTATTGAAGGGAAATGAATTTGTTTTTGACAGCATCGAAGACTTATACGAACGTGACATTGCAATGATGAGTGGCAATAAGGTCAGCCAAGAATTCGATACAGCGGTACGAGATGGTAAAATAGACATTCACTACGTTGACACATTTGAAGACACAGTAAAAATGCTAACTTCAAATCGAGTGGGTTCGATTGTCGGCAATTTTACGATCACACAGTTTTATGCCAATAAATCTGGCTTCTCCGGCAAAGTCACCGCCCTTCCGCACCCTGTCAGCCCTCCCAAAGCGTTTCGCTTAATGATATCCAAAAACTCTAAACTCGCGGAGAAAGAAAAACTCCGTCAGCGCCTGGAAAACGTATTAACGGATATGTTAAAAGATGGATCATTCGATAGCATCTATCGGAAACACGGACTCATTTTCGATCACAGTCCGGCCGAGGATTGAGGCATTCAGCCTAACGCCTGTTCAATTGCGTATATCCTATCCATACAGCCTGAAGGGCTTGGCGCATTTATCTTCTGCCGTTTACCATTAGTTGTTAACCTTCTGACTTTAACAAAGCCTTAAAACGAAAAATGCTTTTGACGTTCACACTGACTGTTATTTAATTCGGACTTTAGAATTTGTAAGCATCTCGATCATAGAACTTTTGTACTGAATCGAAACCGAAACAAGAAGAGACAGAAATAATACCTAGTGGCGAGTGCCACGAATGGAAAAGACAAATTGGAGAAAAGCTCTTAAGAGCAAAGGAGTGGCGGACCGGACGAGACTCGAACTCGCGACCTCCGGCGTGACAGGCCGGCATTCTAACCAACTGAACTACCGGTCCGCATAACCGATATAATAAAACATCACACGTTTGAAATTGGTGGGTGATGACGGGATCGAACCGCCGACCCTCGCCTTGTAAGGGCGATGCTCTCCCAGCTGAGCTAATCACCCTCTCTCAAACGTGGAGCGCATTCTACATTAATAAAAAGTCTTGTCAAACGTAAACGAGAAAAAAATACGAGTTTTTCTAGAACATCACTAATTGATTGTTTTATATACCAAAAGTGCTCTCTCAAGGGCTGCGAATACCGATTTTTCACCGCGCTGTCTAGATAACAGGCAGTACCGGTAATAAATTAAAAAACGAGGAGGAATTTCAACAAATCAGCCATTTTTGATCCTCTACAGTGAATTATCTAAAGAAACAACAAAGACATGGATTTTCATCTGTACAGCATTCCATTGGATGATTATTATGACGGCCGACGTGAACTCACTCTACCTTTTCGAGCATCTATACAATGGTAATGGAAATCTATAAAGAATTTACATTTGAGGCTGCACATCTGCTGCCCTTCGTACCACCCGGACACAAATGTGCCAGACTGCATGGACATTCTTTTTACATTCGAATAGTCGTTAGTGGTGAAGTCCAGGCCGATACAGGCTGGGTTATGGACTTTAGTGATATTAAGACGCAGTTCGATCCCATCTATCAGCAACTTGACCACTACTACCTAAACGATATCGAGGGATTGGAAAATCCCACAAGCGAAAACTTAGCCCGATGGATCTGGGCCCGATTAAAGCCAAATTTACCTCAACTACACAGAATTGAGCTTAAGGAGACCTGTACAAGCGGATGTATTTATCATGGAGACTAGACATCAACCCAATTCCTTTCAGGTTTTTGTTCCTAAACCGAAAAACTTATTCACATTTTCAATTTTCGGAATAGAATTTGCTAAGATCTGTGAATAACTCAACACTCACTTTAACTTGACCTCGTATCTTGTTGATTTATATAGGCTATATTGCATATAGTATATTTTTCGCACAAAGAGAGCAATTACTCGGTTTCTTTGATTTAAACAGGACTCTAAACAACTTGATAACACACTTATCCACAGATAACTGTACGTAATAAGGCTAATCGGGCACGTCAAAACCAGCGGACATTAGCGTGGCGCAGTCGACCATTTGCTCTTCTCCTTCATACTCCTTTCTCTTTAACACTTTCCATTCTTTACCTTCTGCAGAATCGTCCAATGCCAGGGTGATCGACATCACAGCCTTGGAATTGATAAAAATCCCATGTAATCCTGGATTGGGTGCGAAGTCTGGTGAAATGACGACGTCAAACTCGGGAAGTCCTAAGCGGTGGGGAACTTCCTGGAAGCGCATACGGCGACTTTTGACGAAACTGTTATAAACCTGCCCGGCTCTATCATCAAAACCTTCCTGTCCAAGAGAGTCCAGTATCCGAGCTTGTCGCTCTCTGCCTTCCTCATCATCGACAAACGCTGACTTCGTCTCGCCATCCATTCCGGAAGAACTTACTTGCGATTGTTTAGTAGCGTATCCATCTAGGGATTCATTATTCGAAACGCCAATCTTTAGTGCGAACAGAGTCGCTTTTAGCTTTGCCACTTCGTCTACATCATGCGATGCAATTTTGGAATAATCCAAATTTTGCGAAGCCATTAATAGCTGATCAGCTTCTGCAATAATAGTTATAGAATTATCTTTCAATGAATACACCCTTGGTCACTTACGATAGCAGTCAAAAATTAGTTCTGTAGTAGGTTAAAATAGACGATAAATGGGGAAAAAGTCCAGAAAATGGCAAAAAAGTCAGTCCGATCTTCGCGCAATACCAATAGGCCGCCCGCAAATGACACTGCCACGCAAAATCAGCTTGTAATATTAGTCTGTGGTAAAAACGTCTTGGTTTACTGACCCCGTCACACAAAATCATCTAGAACTTGGCGAGCCTGTAAATTTCTTGCTCAGCAATCCTCTAAGCACTATTATCAAGGCAGCTACTAAGACAGTTATCAGACAGCCCGGGACGACTGTCAGTCTTCTGCTCTGGCAACAACATTAACCCAATCTTAGGTACTGACCAAATCATAGATTTTTTGTCATTGCTTAACTTTACACTAACCATTACAGGTGCGACCATGGTTGTTAGAAACTTAGTGCTTGCCATAGCGTTTTTTCTCAATGTTGTTTGCGTCGCTGACGAAAACAAGCCCCCTATTGACGCCACTCATACCGAAACCGTTAGACAAGAAAACGGCAGTGTAAAAACTTGGAAGACGGCGCCTAGATCGATTCAAAATGCGACAGTAAGCTCCCAAAATACTGAAGTTCATTCTTCCAGCTCTTTTATGATAAAGACAACGGCATCAGATTTAGACGAAATACAGAGCTTTAATATTCGCGAACGCTTTTCATTCTCTACAGATGATACTAAGTTGACAGTCACCAAAGCCATAGATAGCCTTTACCGACAGATGGTAGAACTGTGCCCAAAGGGCTGGGAAAAGAATCAAGAATGGACCACATCTTCAGAAGGCGATTTCTTTTTGTACTATGAAATATCCTGCAGATAGACGGAATATAGAAAGCGGTTAATGGAAATTACATACAACCTTAACCCGACTCGAACTCATTGATTCTCTGGATTAATACCCGTTATTTGACCATAGAAAATTTTCATTTCAGCCAAGTCTTCGTCTATATTCCCGGTCGGATAAAATTCCGGACCAAAACCGATCTTTTTAGTTCCAGCGTCGACAAAACCTAACACTACAGGTAATTTTGCCTGTAAGGCAATATGATAGAAACCGGTTCTCCATCGATCTACCTTGCTTCTCGTACCCTCGGGAGGCACCAGCACAATAAGACTATCTCTATGATTAAACTGATCTACCATTTGATCGACGACGTTATTTGCCTGACTACGGTTAATAGGAATCCCCCCTAACCAAGTCATAATGGCCTTTAACGGAAATCGAAATAAGGTATCTTTGCCCATCCAATGAACATCCAGCTTCAACCTTAATGCGACCATTATTATCAACGGGAAATCCCAGTTACTCGTGTGCGGGGCCGCGAGTAAAATGTACTTATTATGTACAGGCTGCTCTCCATCAATACTCCAACCAACTATTTTCATTACTATGAGAGACAAAAAGCCAAGCAATGAATTAATCACGGGCGTTACAAATACCGTTTTTGAAAAACTTCGTGTTGTCATAATGCCCTAACAAATTGTTACTGTGGAGTGCACATCAAATCGACTCTATTCAATTCACACCGTTTCTTAGTTTTTTGTCATTCGATATAAACAGAAACCATCGTTTAAAAAAACACAACCTTAAACTTTGTCACCAATATATGCTTAACTCGCATAGGGATTACCAAAAATAGATGGCAAACTCGATTGCGCAGACAAAAAAGCATGTAGATCTCTATTCAACCATTTTCTTAAAAATATTCTTTGCCTTTAGAAAGATCGACTCGTCGTCTCCATACACAACCTTGTAATGACTGACCTCGTGCGACCTAGGATCGACATCACAAAAGATCATTATTTCCTCCCAAAGATCAATTGTGCCTATATCTGCATCCAACACGACAAAGTAGCTATTTTTGTCCTCCTGGTAACGAGTAGACAGAGGATTCATTGTGTATCGGAGTAAGGATGCACCCAATTGCTCTTTAGATTTCAACTCGCATACATCGTTTGCATCCATCAAAGTAAAGGGTTGCAGTTTGAAATTTCTTCCAGAGAATAGATTTTTAGGAGCACCACTTAAATTCCGGTCACTTAACAATTTCAAATCCAGGAAAATATATGACATAACTGCAGCCATCAGCAACCCGATACCGACCACGATTGCTAACAGTTGTTTGTGACTATATTTAGAGAGAAAATGTCTATTTTTTGAGTTTGATGAATTCATAGTAGATTGCAATAATTCCAAACTCCATTCTGTGTGCCGACTGTTCTCAGATACGGACTCTAATACTGAAACTAGTAAACAGTTAAAGAGTAAAATATGAAAAGTTAGATTTGACCTTCAGCGATCAAGCTAAACTCTTTCGGCACTGAATTCACCCCTGAATAACTAACACTTTTCATCAGCACTAATTCACACCCTATAGATACCCCCTTTTTCTATGGGGGAAGGCATTTGCGAAAAGATGGAAATGTATCACATCCCAGCAATAATGCGATAAAAACAACATTTGATCAATAGCAGATACTACTTATCTATTGGACCATTCCAAGACTCACAATAATCTTCCACGGGTAGCTCTGCTAAAGATTTATAATTTCCGTCAATGGTTCCCAGATAAATAAACCCGACAATCGCCTCCGCCGGAGCTAAACCTAAACCAGACTTCACTCTTTGATCATAAGCATGAATACCGGTGCGCCACACTCCCGCGTAACCTAGAGCATGTGCCGCTAGTAAAATAGAATGCGCAGCGCACCCAGCGGACAATATTTGTTCAATCGGAGGTACTTTTGGGTGCTCTTTTATAGCTGCGATGACAATTATCACTAGCGGTGCTCGCAGCGGTTGACGGCTAATCTTTTCCAGCTCACTTTCACTTGGAGGCGGCGAATTATTCGAAATTGCTGCCGCCTTTGCGGATTCAACAAATAATGTTCCCAGCGACTCTCTAGCACCGGCTTCTACGGTCAGAAAACGCCACGGCTTTATTCGTGCGTGGTCTGGAGACCGTAGCGCCGATTTCAGAATATCAGATAAAACCTTACCTGAGGGCCCTGGCTCACATAGTTTAGGTGCGGAATTACGCTCGTGAAGCAATGTTAATGCATCCAAAATATCGTATCCTCTTTAGGTATATTGGTACGGTAAATCTGAATTCTATATAACTGAACAGACCAACTATTATTCAGAAACTAGCGACTTAAGCAAGTCTCCTTTAACAGTATGGATGAACGAATATTTACCTTAAGCGTAGGTATTTTACCCACTATACGTTCCGGAAGTACTAGACTACAATTTAATGGACTATCAATATCTAAAGGCCCTTGTCTTCATCGCACGGCTCGGCACGATTGTCATTCGCCAACGTCCATAGCCTAATGCCCAATATAAGTTGCAGGTATTTGTGAATAAGAGCATCGTCCGCCCTGGGCGTACCGTCAAGGAAAATATTAAAACTCCCATTCCGGTGACTGGCCTGAAAATTGGGATGTACGTCAGTGAGCTTGATCGGCCGTGGCTGGACACTCCTTTTATTCTGCAAGGCTTTAAAATCACTTCTCATGACGAAATTAAAACCATCTCTGAGCACTGTGAATTTGTATACATCGATGGCAGCATTGACGCGTGGCTTGGCGCGGAAGAGAGAGGACCGGGCAGCAAAACATCAACATCCTCCAAATCCTACAGCAATTCATTAAGTAACAAGCAGGAAGTCCATCGAGCAACCGCCATCCACCAAAACGCACGGCAACTAACTCGAACATTTATGGACGACGTGCACTTAGGCCAAGCCATCAATATCCAAGAGGTTAAAAAGAGCGTATCCGAATGCGTATCAAGTATTATACGTAACCCAGATGCGATGATGTGGATGTCAAAAATCCGGAAAAAGGACGAATATACCAGCGAGCACTCGCTTAATGTTGGTCTGCTGGCCATTTCTTTTGGACGTCACTTGGGCATATCGGAAGATGATCTTAACAAACTGGGATTTGCCGGAATGTTACACGATGTCGGTAAAATGCGAACACCAAACGAGGTTCTTAACAAAGAAGGACAGTTAACCCCGGAAGAATACGCTCAGATTCAGGGCCACGCGCAGCATGGGCGAGACATTTTGATGTCACACAAAAATGTTTACCACGGTACCGTTGACGTTGCCTATGGGCACCACGAAGCTCTTGATGGCAGTGGCTACCCTCGGAAAATAAAGGCCTCTGGAATAACAGAATTTACCCGTATTGTCACTTTATGCGATGTTTACGATGCGATAACCAGCGATCGAATTTATCAAAAGGGACGCTCTTCACTGGAAGCACTGAAGATTCTCTACCAGAATAAAGGCACTAAATACGACGAAAAGCTCGTAACGGAGTTTATAAGCTGTATCGGATTATATCCACCCGGGAGCATCGTTGAGATCAACAGTGGTCACGCTGGAATTGTAATTAGCACCAACTACCGCAACCGCCATTTACCCAAAATCTTAATTCTACGCGACGCGAACAAAATCCCGCAGTCAGAAAAGGTATTTGATCTCGAAAACCTCTCCAAGTCGGAAAACACGGGTCATCTAATTAAAACTGTTATACCCAACGGCAGTCATGGCATCCGCATCGAAAAGTATATTGAGAAAGGTTTGATGATTACGTAAAAAGGACAATTTCTAGATAGGGACCACCTACCGAAACGACGACAGCCTTCACCGGCCCCCACATATGAGTCGGGTAACGGTCGCTCCCGGTAAAAGAGATAGAAATTCAAACCAACAAGCTGGCAAAATTCGCCTTCAGCGCCCTATCAGTATATTCATAAATCCTTCATCTTCCCTATCTTCTTCAACCATGTCCACCCACTCTCTCAGCTGCTGTTCACTACAAGAGAGCAATGCGTGCCCTTGATGATCGATTATCGAAAACGGTAAATCCAAGCTACTCAACAAGTCCAACAATAAATGGGCGCTCGCACCCGCCCTGCGCAATCCATAGGGCCAAAACTCGACAATCATACTTAGCTTATCGCCGCTAGCCTGCAATAAAGGCATTAAGCCGGCAACGACATGGAATTCGGCTCCCTGCGTGTCGATTTTTAATAAGTCGATGTGATTAACTTTATGATTGAGATAATCTGCGCCATTTATTAGCTTAATCGGGCGGGAATTTCGACCAGTACCATCGTCGTATATCTGATGGTCCCCAAAATTACTGGTATTCAGAAACAGATGCCCTTCTCCGCGCTGGTCTGAAAGGGCTGCATTGACCGCATCGACATGCAAAAGATCATTTTCTTGCAGGTTTTTATTTAGCAATTGAAAATTGTCAGGATCTGGCTCAAATGCAAAAACATGTCCACTTCCGGCAAATTGGTCAGCAGCTATCGCGGTGTAATATCCAATATTGGCCCCCACATCGACGAAAACTGTAGCAGCTGTTAGGCGGTCGATAAATAATTCAGTTTCATAGGCTTCCCATATTCCCGTTTCAGCTATGCATTTGGAAACGTGTTGATCACGCTCATCATGTAGCCACAATTTGATGGGTTTGTTTAATTGTTTTAAGGCGAGCAAATGGGGAGTTTTATCGGTATTAGTCATAGTTGTGGAGATTCGTCTGTCTGGTTATTGTTATTGGGCAAAATCTACTGCGTACTTGGAGATCCACTCAGCAGCGGCCTCCTCACCGTTTATCGACCGGCCTTCTTTCTCGAAAATCATATTCTTATAGTGCTCTATTTGACAAACCTGTTGCACCATACGAGATCTAAACGCTTCTTCAGCACCGCTAAAATGTACACCTACTTCAAAATGGTCGCCTTTAACCTTGCACCACATAACCTCACCCGACCCGTGATAAGGAGGAGAAACAGAAGGGATATCAATATCAACCCGACAGCCTACCTTCACTTTCTTTTCCACCTCAACGGACAACCCTCCCTGGCTCACCGTTGTCATGCAGCATTCGCTTTCTTGTTGAGGACTGATAGCTGATACCGTTACATCTATCGGAATATCGGTCGGATGCCTTACAAAACGTCTCATAGCGATACCTCACTAAGCATTTAAAGGGCGCTAGATCAAAGTTAATATAAGTGTAGTTTATACGGGTTTATTTACTAGCTATCGAGTAGCCCCTCATAAATCGATTTCGACGGTAACTCAATATCATTTTCGTAACCTGGAATGCTGATTTTGCTATCAGTGAAATCTATTTCTTCGCCATTGACGACGTTATGATTAAATTTATAGATAGGTAAAGCTTCGCCAAGAGTCGCTAATTCATCATAGCTTGTTGCCTTCTCTCGCACCGTTTCGTTTTTGGCCATATGGGTAGCAATGATTTTTTTACCGTGCTTTTTTGCCAACATCTGGTTAACAATGTGCGGCGCCAAAACAGTAGCGGATGCATTATTACCACCAAACCCTTTAGCGTTCAGTATCGCAGAATCCATGCCCCGCGCCCCGACGTCGAGATGTTCACTGCTAAACTGTAGATTGCTATCGTAAACATCGTCAGCGACATGGTCTATGGTCCCAATACCAGGCAAGATACCACGATCCCACAAACCCAGGGTTGCCATTAATTGGTCCCCGGCGGAAACCGCTAGAGAATGGCCCAGATAAGCTTTTATTGCCGCAACAGGCCATTTTTTCACACCAAAGACCTTTGCAGTTTCGTTTAGAATATGCGACTCACTCACGCGATTCTGAGGGGTGCTGGTACCGTGGGCCTGCACATAAGAACGCTCTCTAATCGATTTATCTCCTAATAAGGAGCGCGCAGCCGCCATGGCTTTTGCCATCGTAATGTAGTTACCGACCCCTGGTGACGCTATCGACTTTTTAAATCCGTCGGCATTGACAAAAACATCACTGACGGCGCCGTATACGGTCGCGCCCAACTCTACGGCAAGCTCGTCATCCACCAACATAATATACTGTGAAGATTCTCCCATCGTAAACCCACAGTTACTACTAAACGGTCGTGACGCTCGACGAAAATCGGGACTAGAACTGCCATCCAGCGCCATTAATGCCTGGTCGGTCGCAAGGGCTCCCATGGCCGTATAGCCGTCCATTACATCGGAGACAACCGGCGCTTCACTATTTCCGACCATGACCACTCTCGCGGCCCCTGTCTGAATATCGCTCACTGCTTGACGAAGATTGTACAAAAACGATGCGCATGCTCCCACGTAGGTTCCAGTATTACCCACGCTGCCTAAGACGTAGGCATTAATAAAATCAGCGGGCATTTCAGCCAGTCCGAAGGGACAATGTTTAGACGTGGTTCGTTTATCGTTATATCTGCCACCTAACATTCCGCCATGGCCGTCCTGATCCAATTGCCCCATAGCGCTCCCAGCGTACACGCTGATTTCATCAGGGGCTACTTTGCCGCATATTGTTTCCCACTCTATCCCAGTCGATAATAATGCGTCAGACGCACCATATACAGACATCTGAAGCCCTCTCGGATGACTTCTAGCTTGGTATAGCGACCCAGGGTCAAATCCAGTGGGTAGCTGACCAGCAGCTTGCACGGGCGCGCGACGCTTTGTCGGTGTCAATAATTCAGTCTCACTTTTGATGTTAACCCTGGAGGTACCGTCGCCGAGATCTGACACCTGCCAACCGGCAGGTAATAACTCGGGCAAATGGCGAGTTTTGCTCACAAAACTGATCGGACCATCTGAAGAGGGACTAACGACCATCCGTTTATTCCAGCTAACTTGATCGCAATCGAAAGCTGAACCCTCGACCTTTCTAATTAATGAGTGTTCGAGAATATACTGTTTCTGTTGATCAGAGAGTGATCCATTGTGTGACAACCTCATCAATCCAGCCAAGCTTTGATAGGTCTTTTCCTGTTCGCTTTTTGCTAAAGCATCCATCACCAACCGGCGGTAACCGTGGTGAAAAGAACTTCTACCTGCTGGGTTAACTCCACCAAAACCAATGATGACGGGCAAACGGGTCATATTATTCTCGCTAATAAATAGTTTTATGGGCGCCGCGGGTAAATAAACAGCGCGACAACTCCTACTGTCTTTTCTGCACCCATATTAACTCGCTCTTCATATATAAAATAAAACAATTACGCCATATAATGTTATTATTTAGCCAACGATTAACCCACGCTACGGTCACTCCAATGCAACACATTACCGTTCTGGCGCTACCGGAATCACTTTGCTCCAGCATCAGCCTTCCGGTCGAAATGTTGAATGCCGCCAATGACTTGGCGCGCAGCCGAAACCGTCACTATCCGGCTCTACAAATCGACATTGTCAGCGAGAAAACGGGACTATCGAAAACAGCGGGGGGTCTAAGCATAAATTGCACAGCCATTTATAAAGATATTAAAAAAACCGACTTATTAATTTTACCCGCCCTGTGGCGCAACCCTTCCAGAGTGCTACAGCGCAATAAAGCGTTGCTGCCATGGATACAGGACCTTGCTGCGGGAGGCGCTTTACTCTGCGCGGTCGGCACGAGCAGCTGTTTTTTAGCGGAAGCGGGACTACTCGACGAAAAACCCGCCACCACTCATTGGCATTTCTGCGATACTTTTGCTAAACGATACCCTCGAGTTGATTTAAAAAGAGACTACCTTATCACCCAGGCCGGTAATATCTATTGTGCCGGTAGTGCGAACTCTGTAGCAGATTTAACCGTCCATCTTGCTGGAAGATTCTACGGACAAGACATTGCGAAAGCGGTAGAAGGACAGTTTTCCCCTGAAATACGACGACCTTTTGAAAACCACGCCTATGCTCAGTTTGACACCAGCTTGCACAGGGATGAAACGATTATCGATGCTCAAGAATGGCTTAGGCAACACTGTATTGAAGAGATATCTTTAAGTGATCTGGCGAATAAGTTAGATCTCAGCCCTCGAACCTTTAATCGCAGATTCAAAAAGGCAGTAGGAGTTACAGCCAACAGCTACTTACAAAACCTACGCTTAAACAACGCCAAAGAATTACTCCGGACCAGCAATTTAAGTATTACAGAAGTTGCCGCGCGCTCAGGTTATCAGGATGACAGTTATTTTTGCCTAAGGTTTAGAAAATTAATGGGCCAAACACCATTATCGTATCGTAAATCGGTGAGAGGCAAACTCTTCCAGTTAATTTGAGATCACAGACAGATCGAATTACTCCAGGAATTGACGCTCTAGATCACACCGCAAAAATTAAGACGACTAAGAGCCCACCGCTAAGCGACAACGCTTTGGATAAAAGCCGCCAAAATAAGTACTGGACAAACAAACCTCACATAATGTGGCCAAATTTTCCAAAATAAAGATTTTTCTATGTCGGGGTGACCCGATTGAATCTCCTTCAACAAAGTATTTCTGTGCCAAACCCAGCCGGCAAAAATACATAACATGACACCGAGCAACGGCTGGCTGTAAACGGTGGTCAAATTAATGACAAAATCAAACAGAAGCTCAAAATTCACCAGAATTATTGAAGATATACCAAATACAATTGACCCTATTACTATCGTAGCTTTGACGCGACCAGAGGATGTTTCCTCTGCCGCAAGAGCAACGGGAACTTCCAACATAGATATTGAAGAAGTTAATGAAGCAATTGTCATTAAACTAAAAAAAGCAAACGCAACAAGCAAGCCCGCGCTGCCCATAGAACTAAAAAGGGACGGTAAGACTTGGAAAATCAAATCGGGACCAGCGATCAGTAGACCGGAGTCAGAAAAGACCTCTGCGCCATTATATTTCGCGACGTAAATGGCGGGAATAATCAGTAATCCAGCGGTAAATGCGATACTGGCGTCGATAAGCGTAACAGCAGCGCCTAATTTGGGAAGACTTTCATCCTTTCCTAAATAAGATCCATAAATTAGCATTGTTCCCACACCCAGCGACAGAGAAAAAAACGCCTGTCCCATTGCGTCAATTATCAGCGCCGGATTGATCTGAGAGAAATCCGGCACCAAATAGATCTCTAGGCCCTCGCTTGCTCCTTCTTGAGTGGTCACGTAAATAATAAGTGATATCAATATAACGATCAGCATTGGCATCAATCGAGTCGACCATTTCTCGATTCCCCCTTCTACTCCACTGGCAACAATACTCATTGTAAGAGTCATGAAAAGAGCCATAAAAATCATATTTCGCTCAAAACTAAACGTTGTCAACCAGCTGCTCACCGAGTCCAAGCCAATCGTGCTTGTGATCGATTCCAGTAAAAAAGCAACCATCCAGCCAGCGACGATCGCATAGAAACTTAAAATCAAACTGGCGATAATTACACCGGTAAAACCAACGCCAGTGGCTATTGCCTTACTCGCTGCACCGGGGGATATAAGTCTTAAAGCAGTCACCATATTAGCCCGTGCATACCGCCCAATGATTAGCTCAGCCATTAACGCGGGGTAGGCGAGAAACAAAGCCATTGAAAAATAGACAACAACGAAAGCGGCGCCCCCATTACTGGCTGTTTGCGTTGGGAAACCCCAGATATTACCCAGCCCAATAGCCGAACCAGCAGCAGCCATGACGAAACCAGTTTTAGAGGAAAATTGTTCTCTGGAGGACATACACAAGACCCATTTAATTATTATTAGTCAAACTTAGTATTTGGTAGGTCGGATATTACGGCATGATCCCTCGCTCGGCAATTGACAGGCGAAATATAACGACGATTATTGTCAGAACAGGGAGAATTTCGAAGGGAAGAGAAACAGAGTAGGTCCTGAAATATCACGACCTACTCTTAAACGATTGTCAGTTAGACTTTTTTTAGAAACTGTAGCTCGCTGAAACGCCGACTGTTCTCGGTCTATTTCGAACGGTTCGATCATAGCCTGGTAGATTGAACACAATCGCATCATTGTAAGTGTAAATTGCTTCCTCATCGGTTAAGTTGTCGATGAATACAGCAGCTTTCCAGTTACCACCACTGATGTATCCAACCCGAAGGTCAACCAAGGTATAATCTGGTTTGACATTACCGGACTCTAGCGGAATATTTGAAACATCTGTGCTGGAAGAACCGGCAATTTCGAGAGAGTCATCGACATAACTGACACTGCCAAAGATAAACAATTCACCGTCACCTAATTCCTGCGTCCAATCGGCTGAAACCGACCACGTCAGTTCAGGGACGTCGGCTAATAGATCTCCGTCTTCAATACCTGCTGCGGACACGGTCTCAGTAAACTCAGCTTCGGTGTAACCGAAACCCGCATTAACGGTTAAGTTTTCGTTAATGGCTGCAGTCACTTCCACTTCCATTCCTTGTGATAAAGCTTCTCCAGCATTAGCGGTGAAACTAAATCCGCACGTTCCGCTGGTTGGAAGTTTTTGTTGGATATCGGTCCACTCAATTCGATAAACTGAGGCGTTTACCCGCAAGTAGTCGGTTGGCTCTGTCTTTATCCCAAGCTCAACGTTTTCAACCGAGTCACCCGCGTACGAAGTCGGGTTTCCGGAAATACCTAACGCATTAAGGTCCTGATCACAGGCAAATGCCAAAGCGTTGTTGGGATCAGTACTTCTGGGAATTGAACGGTTACCACCACCGGGCCGCGTAGCATCAGACATAGAAACATAAGCTTGACCATCATCAGAGTAGTCCCATGACAGAGTCACTCTATAGTTGGCCTCCTCGTCGGACGCATTAACGTCCAGCGTACTCGCCTGCGCCTCTGTTAAGCCCAACGCACCGGGGTTATACACCAAACCCCAGTCTTCTTTATGTTGGCTGAAGTCGTAGTCGAGCATTCGAAAACCAACGGTGAGATTAAGGTTTTCCGCAAAATCCATGCTACCTTCACCGAAAATCGCACTTTCGTCATACTTGCTCTGATCTTTGGTGTTCGCCAGACCATTCGGAGTGACATATTCAAATCCCCGAGACATAGTGTAATCGGCATTAACTTCCGCGTCTTTATTGTAAATGCCGACGACCCACTGAAAACTATTATCATTATTTGAAGATAAACGAGCCTCGAAAGTTTCATCGACGAGCGTGACGGTTTCGTCAACGAAAGCTGCAGCTGAAGGCATGCCATAACTAAAGCCAAAAGCGCTTTCTAAGGCTATAACCGCATCCGTCATATCTTCTGAATTGACAAAATCCCGGTCCATTTTAGAAAAATTAATTAGCAATGAAATGCCGTCAAACTCACTACCAATCGTAAGACTTGTTAAGGTAAATTCATCGTCGAACAGCTCGGGGCCGTTAAAAGGACGAATCTGGCTATCGGAACTTAGCGGACCGTCATAATTTGGCTTACCGTCCATTTCCATCGTTTGAGTGAAATAGGAAGGTTGGATATAGGTATCGTCCGTTAACTGATACCGTAACGAAGCTCGCAACGATTCGGTTTCTTCGGTATTTACATCTTCAGCAACACCGCCATCAAACACGCGATCAATATAGCCACTATTGTCTGTAGTTGATCCGACAACTCGCAGCGCTAAAGTATCGGTGAGCACGATATTGGCCATTCCATGCACGGTTTGATTTAAACCGCCGTCGGTTGTAGACGAAACTTCGCCCGCCAACTTCCCTTCGTTTTCTTCAAGATTGGGCTGTCCAGTTATCAAACGAACTGTGCCTCCCATCGAACTGGAACCGAAAAGAGTACCTTGTGGGCCTCGTAATACCTCGACACGATCAAGGTCAAACAACTTAGGGCTAACGACTGTTTGAGCAAAAGAAGTCGATGAACCTGATGAAATACTTGAAATTGGCATCTCGTCGATATAGTAACTAACCGTTGGCGCAAAACCGGTAGCCGCCGATATACCGCGAATATTCAACTTCGTCCGACCCGGTCCGGAAGACTTTAACGAGAGCGAAGGAACCGATCCGATCAGATCGTCAAAATCCTGCACGCCTCTATCTTCAAGCCGATCGCCAGTAATAGCGCTGATGCTAATGGGAATATCCTGGACAGACGCCGAACGCTTAGTCGCCGTAACCAAAACTTCCTCTAAGATCACATCTTGTGCAGATACGGAAGTTGTCGTTAGCGATGCCATTACAACGGGCAACAGCAACCGCTTCCCTTTAAAACTCTTCATATAAATCCCCCTAACGACAATAAGTCAATTTCAATTTTTTTTGTTTAGTTTCATTTAACAATCAATCCGAAAAACATGTCAAATCAAACTGTCTAAATCCCGTGGCTACCGACAGCCACCTCTTCCAACGATTATTTGTCTAGCGAGCACATGGAGTGGTATCAAAAACCCAAATCCCTAATGGAAATAAAGCATGTTTTTCCCATTTGCGCAAAGATAACTTACTCCGTCGCGCGAACGTGCACCAATCCGTTATTCTAACACCAGTGACTTGATGTTAACAAACCCCGAATCGAGTTTTACGACCTTTTATTTTGGTCCTCGAAATAGTCCCTGGGATTGGGCCGGAGAGAGAGTCGGGGATAGTACCAGGGCACACCTCCTACTTATTGAACATCAATCCTTCTACATCGCCTATTACAAGACAATTCTAGGCTTTCAGATCAAACAACGAGCAGTGATATCGTGAGATCGGGCATTAAATAACAATTGAATTCATCAGCTGGCAGCACTTGAATCTACCCAACCGCTGTGGCTAAATATGCGTCCTTATTTTAGGCGGTATTATTGGGCAATCTGCCCCGAGTACAATCCAGCAACAGGAACTGAATATGTCTGAAGATACAGTTGTCATTGTCAGCGGCGCACGCACTCCTATGGGCGGTTTACAAGGCAGTCTAAGTACCGTTACTGCCGTCGAATTGGGGACTACCGCCATCAAGGCTGCAGTTGAGCGCTCCGGAATCGAGGCTGGCGATATTGACGAAGTCATCATGGGCTGCGTTTTACCCGCAGGACTAAAACAAGGCCCCGCAAGACAAGCGGCAATTCATGGCGGCCTGCCAAACACGGTTGGCGCAGTTACCATTAATAAACTGTGCGGCTCAGGCATGCAGGCAACGATCTTTGCCCACGACCAAATCAAAGCGGGAACGTGCAAAATAGCACTTGCTGGTGGTATGGAGAGCATGAGCAATGCCCCTCATTTGCTCCCTAACGCCAGAGGCGGCGTCGGAACGGGTGAAAAAACCATCTACGACCACATGTTTATCGACGGACTTTCAGACGCCTATACCGGCGGCATGATGGGAAGTTTCGCGCAGTCGACAGCAGACGATAAAAGCATAAGCCGTGAGGACATGGATGAGTATGCCATTCGATCAACTAAAAGAGCACAAGCAGCGATTTCTGCTGGCCACTTGACCTCGGAGATGGCTCCCGTGACCATCAGCAGCCGAAAGGGTGACGTAATTGTCGACGTGGACGAACAACCAGGAAAAGCACAACTCGACAAGATACCATTACTTCGCGCAGCGTTTGCGAAAGACGGCACCATTACAGCCGCCAACTCCAGTTCGATATCTGATGGTGCTTCGGCGCTAATATTAACCAGTGGGTCGGAAGCAAGTGCTCGCGGATTAAAGCCGTTAGCACGAATTGTGGCACACGCTCGCAACTCTCATCAGCCAGAAATGTTTACCACGGCACCGATTGGTGCCATTGAAAAAGTCCTGACTAAAGCAGGATGGGCAAAGACAGATGTCGACCTGTGGGAAATCAACGAAGCCTTTGCCATGGTCACAATGCTGGCAATTCGCGGTTTAGACCTTGATCCAGAAAAGGTAAATATCTACGGCGGCGCGTGTGCTCAGGGGCACCCAATTGGCTCAACGGGATCTAGAATCATTGTTACTTTGATGAACGCTCTACGCCAACAGGGAAAATCAAAAGGTGTTGCGGCGTTATGTATTGGCGGCGGTGAGGCACTGGCGGTCGCAATAGAAATAATCTAGCCCCTTAGCGCTACTGTGATGATTTCGCTATAAATTCAGGTTTCGTGAGTTTCATAGCGAATCGTTTAAAAGAACGGCGTGATGAGAAGATCTAAGGCAAAAGGAAGCTCGTCAATAGGCCTCACCGTTCCTCAAAAAAGTTATTAACCAGTCGATTGAATGCCACCGTTTTTTCCGCGTGCAACCAATGCCCCGTGTTTTGAATTATTTTGACTTTAGCGCTGGGAAATGAATTGACGATAGCACCGCGGTGTCTTTCGGTAATATACGAGGACTGCTCCCCTTTGATAAACAACGTCGGTCCGTCGAAAGGGTCTTCTGATTCATTTGCACTGCGCAATTGCTCGTAACAGGCTTCAAGTGATTGAATATTCATCCGCCAGGCAAATTTTCCCTGATCATTTCTGTATAAACTTTTCATTAGAAACAACCTCACCCCTGCGTCGGCAATATAATCACGTAGTATTGTTTCTGCCTGCCTACGGCTGTTGATCAGATTTAAATCAACCGCCCGCAAACCCGCGAATACATCATCGTGACTACCTGCATAAGCTACCGGCGCGATGTCGGCCACTACCAGCTTTGACACTCGTTCTGGAGATTGTAACGCCACCTGCATAGCGACCTTACCTCCTAGAGAATGGCCAATGAAAAAAGCTGATGAAATATCTAGCTTATCCATGAACTGCACAACATCCTCAGCCATATCTGAAAACGTCATGGATTCAGCCCGAAATGACCGACCGTGATTGCGTAAATCAAGGCTATAGACGTGGTATTTTTCTATAAGAGGTTTAGCGACCATGCCCAGATTATCGCCCATTCCAAATAAACCGTGCAGTAAAATAACACTGGGAGCTTCTCCATCCAGTGAATCTGAACCTTTATAAGAATAGTGTAACAACAAATTTCACCTCTATACCGTGATAACAGAGTTAATTAAGCGGGTAATTGCCATCGCCCGCCCTAAGGACTTCTATTCGATTCAACAGATTGTTAGAATTAGGTACTTCAACCACATGCCAACCGAGGTTTCTTTCTTTTGCGTATTATACTATTTGTTGCCAGCATACTCATTGTTTCCAGTACCATTATTTCGTGTTCTAACACGATGGATGGCTATAATCCGACCGTATACCCGTTTCAATACAAAAAAGAAAAAGTTGAAACCATCAAGATTAAGAAAGTCATCCTAGCGCCGGTCACCATCGGACCACCTGTTGGCTCTCATCTTCACGCAGGAGAAAGACGAACCAAAGCAATGGTCAAAGATTACTTACGTAGCAATAATTATGAAATTTTACCTGACTATCTTTTTGAAAATGCCTGGGAACAAGCTATTAGAACCTATGGCAATGTATACGATCCAACGACTGGAAAAGTTAACGTTAACGCTTGGCGCTCCGCCATGGTTACCGCTGGGGAAAAATTGCGCAAGGAGACTGACGCCGACGCACTTATTTTTGCCGATGTAATCGAGCACGAGATTGCTCATAACAGCGGATTAAAACACTCCGCGCGCTGGTATGGAATTACTCGC
>ENA-OSET01000315-OSET01000315.1-sediment-metagenome-genome-assembly--contig:-NODE-315-length-55218-cov-4.309461_pt1 | contig 55218 bp, 48 predicted proteins | sample MGYA00237882_ERZ534229 | MGnify/ENA primary metagenome ERZ534229 (study PRJEB26408, sample SAMN06266212) | sediment metagenome | isolation source: Hudson Canyon methane seep mesocosm | place: USA:Hudson...
GATTTCGGGTGCTACGTGAGGAGCCGAGTGATCTTTCCCAAGGCGTTCAATCTTCGAATGATTTTTCGCTTATGTTTGTTCTGTAACCTATATTGATGAAACACCCGCGCGAACAGGACAAACAGTGTTCAATAGTTCTACCAGTAACGATGTAAACATAAATATAGAGGAAGGAAATCGTCTTATGAAGATTGGATTTATCGGATTAGGCAACGTCGGCGCAAAGCTGGCCGGCTCCATTTTACGCAACGGTTATGACCTAACCGTGAGAGATCTGGATAAAACCGTCGCTCAGCCTTTTATCGATCAGGGCGCGCACTGGGCCGATTCCCCAAAGGAAATGGCTCAAGCGTGCGATATGATTATTACCTGTCTGCCCTCCCCTAATGCCTGCGCGGCGGTGATGGAGGAAGAAAACGGAATCATAGCCGGTCTTTCTGAGGGAAAGATCTGGGCAGAGATGTCGACTACCGATGAAACAGAGGTGCGCCGTATTGCCGAAATGGTGTTGGCCAAGGGAGCGCACCCTATTGATTGTCCGGTCTCCGGTGGTTGCCACCGCGCAGCTACGGGTAATATAGCCATTTTTGTTGGCTGTGCTAGAGACACCTTCGAACAGACACTACCTGTATTTAAGGCCATGGGGCGACGCATTCTGCACACGGGTGAGCTAGGTAGTGCATCTATCTTAAAAGTAGTGACAAACTATCTGGCGACAGCGAACCTGGTGACTTTGTGTGAAGCATTGACCACCTCAAAAGCCGCGGGTATGGATATGAACACGGCCTTCGAAGCAATCCGTATTTCTTCCGGTAATTCCTTCGTTCACGAAACAGAAAGCCAGGTCATTTTGAACGGCTCCCGTGACATAAACTTTACGATGGATCTAGTTATCAAGGATATATCGCTATTTCAGAATATTGCAGACAGAGCCAGTGTGCCGCTGGAAGTCTCTCCGTTGCTTATAGACATATTCAAGGACGGTGAAAAACGCTACGGATCTCGCGAATTTTCTCCGAATATCATAAGACGTTTAGAAGAAGCTACCGGCCTTGATATTCTTGCACCCGGCTTCCCGGCCGAGATGACAGACGATGAACCTGAAGAACCGGGTTATGAGGTTTTTGCCACGGGACAGGTCCCTTTTCAAACTCAAGAAGTTGATTAAATCTGATCCGAACAAGCCGATGACCGGTTCCTTTCATTAGTATCGTAACTTTAAGGACCGGATATTGACCGTGGCGTAACCAGTGGCGTCAACGGTTTTGGTATCGGTAATCACTGATCTTCATGACTCGATCGCTGCGTACACTAGGAGAGACTGATTATACTTTTGCGTAATAGGAGTCATCGAGTCCCAGCATTGTGAATATTTGTTTTTGAGAGGCAGCCATTATCGCTTCACGCTCCTTTTCGTGGCTGATGCTTTTGGCAATGGCGATAGCTCCTATGAGTGACGCGAGTATTGCTCTCGCCGTATCTGGGACATCGATAGTTCGTATAGTTAGGGGCGATTTTTTTAAGCGCGTTAATGCAAGGATTCTCTTCTCCAGCAATCTAAGTAAATTAAAATATGATTCCTCATAGAGTTTTTTTACTTCGGTATTTTCATTAGCAATATCGTTGGAAAGAAAGGACTCGATATCCGGTGATTGTTGATTTCCCAAATCACGCAAGCTCAAATATCCTGTCACCAGATTTCCCAAATGTCTTATTGCAAAAGGACCTTTTATAAGACGGGTAGCTCGACTATTTTGCAAAGCTTTGCGAAATGACGCTTTATATAGTGCTTCCTTTGACTCGAAATGCCCATAAAAAGCACCGTGTGTCATTTTTGCTAATTTCATGACTTGGGTAATGGAGACCTTGTCGAATCCGTATCTGCAAAACAGATCTGTTGCAGATTGTACGATTCTTTGCCTCGATTTTTCTTTGTGCTCATTTGTGTATGGCATGCTCGGTCGCTCCATGCAATAAGACGTAACATATTATCTTGATCATATATAAATACGATATATCGTGTTGTGAATTCTAGCCAGACAAAAGGAGAAAACATGACACAGTCGCGTATTGTAATAACCGGAATGGGACTGGTAACACCGTTAGGGTGTGGCGTCGATTCCGTATGGAAACGATTGTGCGACAGTCGGTCTGGTATTCGCATTATCGATCGTTTTGATACTTCAAGTCTACCGGTAAGAATCGCTGGCCAAGTACCCACTATTAGTGACGATTCTCCCGCCGGTGTCGATATAAGTGGGCAGTTTTCGGTAAAGGACCAAAGGAAGCTAGGACTTTTTACAATGTATGCACTATTGGCTGCCCAAGAAGCCCTCGAACAAGCGGGATGGTTCCCGTCTAGGGAAGAGGACCAAGCCGCTACGAGTACCATCATAGCGACAGGTATCGGTGGTTTTCCTACGATTACGCAGGCTAAAGAAACTTATGACTCACGCGGATACAAACGGATATCTCCGTTCGTTGTACCTGCATTTTTGGCCAACCTCGCAGCGGGCAATGTTTCTATAAAATATGGATTTAAGGGGCCTATTGGCACACCGGTTACCGCCTGTGCGGCGGGAATACAGGCTATCGGCGATGGGATGAGAATGATTCGAACGGGAGAATGCGAAATAGCGCTTGTTGGCGGAGCCGAAGCCTGTATTGATCCGCTATCAATTGCGAGTTTTCATGCGCTGAAAGCTTTGTCTACGAAAAACGATGAACCGGAGCGTGCTTCCCGTCCATTTGATCGGGATCGCGATGGATTTGTTATGGGAGAAGGTGCCGGACTAATGGTGATAGAAACCTTGGAACATGCGCTCGCGAGAGGAGCTAAGCCGCTCGTTGAAATTTCGGGGTATGGAACAAGCGCAGACGCATACCACATTACTTCAGGTCCCCCGGATGGTTCCGGCGCGGCCAGAGCAATACAGTCTGGCTTGAGAATGGCAGATCTAAACCCATTAGATCTGAATTATGTCAACGCGCATGCGACCTCAACGCCCGTTGGCGACAACGCTGAAGTGGCTGCCCTAAAGAAAGTGTTCGGCAAAGATACTGGCAGCATTCCTATCTCCTCTACAAAATCGGCAACCGGCCATCTGTTAGGTGCAGCGGGGGGAATTGAGAGTATTTTTACTGCATTAGCTGTGATGAGCAATCGAATGCCGCCAACAATTAATCTGACAAACCAGGATTCAGCGATGGCTGAATTGGATCTTGTCCCACTGGTCGCTCGGGATGCAAGTATTAATCACGCGCTGTGCAATGGTTTTGGTTTTGGCGGTGTTAACGCATCACTAATACTAAGTAAAATAATCTAATCCTAGGAAAATTAACGACGTGAGGTTAATCATTAAAATACTTGTCAGCTATTAAAAGCTTCATTGGGATTTTCTTTATAGGTGATTTTGTGCGCGTATTCGGTTTTTGGATTTGACTTATAGAGACATATTCTTGTTGATTGTAAATCAATGTCGACAGCGTATTAAAGATGAGAGGCACTGGTTGTAACGGCTTGAGGCGATTTACCGGCAACCGCTAAGACAGGCAACTAATTCAGGTAGAAAATTCAATTCGTGGCTGTGATTTATCACTCATATCTATTTCCGGAGAACACAGTAGCAGTCGACTTGATTCGATTTTGCTGTGTGCCAGCACGTAATTTTTAAAGTTGTTCGCTCGCTGTTGTGCAAGGGCCTGTAACTGATCTTTGGCAGAGTCGTTCAATGGGGTGGTAATGTCCGTTAATGGAATATCGGATGCGCTTGCTATAGAACACACTTTAACTTGAGTATCGGGTTTGTCTTCAAGTAATTCGATAAATTGCCTCACGAATACTTTCTGTTCTTCGTTTATATCGACGATATTGTCCTTGTAAATCAAGTCATTGAATCGAACTTTTAAAGCGTGTTCACCAGCGGCCATTACCACTGTTACCACGTTTGCATAAGGTACGAAAGTTTGAAGTAAATACGTTTTGGCCTGTTGCATTGCTGCTTTTTCAACGACCAGTGCAATAAAGTGACTGACCCCGAAAGACGGTTCGTTAATATTGCCTGACAGTGGTATTTTTAATTCGATATTGTTTTTCCTGTCCTTTAACATTGAGAGTGCTACGTTCAATGGTACGGCTTTGTTATCGTGTAATGAGTTCGCTTCATTGTCATCTGATGCGCTCATTTCGATACCGCGAATATTGAGTTTGGTTTTACCGGAGATTATCGATTCATTAACCGATACCTCTATATCACTATCGAGCTGCCCACTTTTTAGCTCAAAACCCAGCGCATCTTTTAAATAGGTCGAGACGGACGGAAGAGATACTTCCTTTAAGTGGCCCTGTAACTCGAAATTCAGCAAGTCTGTCAATGGACTCACGTTGCCATTGAAATTGAACTTAGCATATTTATCACTTCGCCCATCGAGAACAAACGGGCTTTTCTCATGGGGTTTGGCGGTGCTAAAAGGGCCTGTTTCAAACCGATCGATAAAAAAGGTGCGTTCATAACTGGGATTTACGCTGGCATCTTGAAAAAATATACGGTCGGTATCAACTAATACAATTTCCTGAACGGCCAATTCAAAAGCATTCATCTTTGGTTTTTCTGACGATTCTATCGGGGCTTTTACGTGTTCAGTTGTATTTTTTGACGGCGTATCGTCTCTTGGTGATTGGGCAGACAAAAATGAAAAATCGACCAGCGTGAGAAAGTCTTTGTTTTCTCCGATGAGGAAATCTGCGCCGAGACCAGAGAGTTGAATACGCGTAATCTCGGCTTTTTCTTTACTCGCAACGACCTTATCTATGCGGATTTCACCAAGTTTGACCAACGCCGGTATCGGGTCAACTAGTTTGTCTGGAAATTTTTCAGAGACAGTAAGTCCGCTGACGATAAGCGTACTTAGTGAACCTTTCACATCCTCCTCAACATTCATTTTTATATCGTTGAGCTGGAGTGTGTCCCATGCACTTAAGGTATCCTGACTCTGCGCTGAAAGTAATTTCGTTTCGTCAATATTGACGTCCAGAACAAGATCGAGATTTGCTTTCTGTTTTTCAGCTTTTTCAATTTGCAGGCTGTTGATATTTATCACTTGTTTTTTGGAGACGAGTTTTACGGCATCACTTTCAAGTTCAATATCTTCTCCAGTAATGAGAATGTTGGTAGATTGGACGCGAATGTCTTTTTGTTCAATTTTTACCGTGTTCTCAAAGTCTATCGTTGCTGAACCCTGTATCGTAACCCCCGTATCTACTAGCAAAGGATTTACGGTACTAAGGTCATATTGTTCGACAGCTCCTTTCATGATGATATCGCCAATGCCGTCTTGCAATATTGCTGATATAAGAACGGTTGCACGTGCCTCATTGATGTATGCATCGATATCCATTGTGACTTTCTGTTGCTTGTCGTCCGCACGGAGCTCAGTCATATTTAAGGACTTCACGGATAGTTCATGTTGACCACCAGCGACATTGGCGGTCACGATTAGGTTGCTGATGTTCACTTCGTCGACAATGATTTGATAGGGGAATTCTGATGCTTGTTCCGGATGCTGGACTTGTGAGCGGGTGCTTTCGTCAACCCCCACTTCTTTACTACTTTCTATTAGAAAACCCCCGATTCGAAAATGATTTGGCGGTGTGTTAGGCGCCGGCTCAGTACTACTCTCTTCGACAATATCCACTGACAAGCCATCCATTTCAAATTTCGAAACATAAATTTGATTGGCGAGTAGCCGAAATAGATGTACTTGCAGCTTCAGTGATTTAACCCGTACCGGGGTCTCACCACCCTGTTTGAGTTTGAGGCCGTTAATAGTCACTTGAGTCAGAAAGGGGTTATATCGGATATTCGATTCCGGGCCGAGCACGATATTGTGCTGATCCAGAACCGGTTCGACAAAATGACGAACAACAACAGGTGATAACGCCCAGATAACTAAGTACAGCCCGGCAACGATAAGGGTGACATAGGACAGTACGTTTTTGAGCTTTTTTGACGTTGAATGTTGCATGAATCAAACCGAAATACATATTGACGAGAACTGTACCGAATTGTGTTCACCTGTTCAAACGCTTTCAGTATTTCTAGTGCAGTATTGGTAGATAACCGACGCGCCGTCGTTTTTAACGAAAGAGACGATTATTTAGAGTCAAAATATTCTCGGCAAATTAACGGTAACAGCACTGTATTGAGGGGATAAGGACTCCCTAATACGGATTTTTTGTGAACCGCTTCACAGTAACATTTACCATTACTTGAACCAGTCTCCAATATGAGTAATCTGTATCTTAAGACAGGAACGCTGCTAATTTTGATGAACTGGGTTTCGGTATTCAATGAGAACGCATTACCACAATTTGAAAATAAGTGAAAACGCCAGCCCCGATGAAATTCGTTTGGCTTACAAACGCTTGTGTCAGCAGTATCATCCAGATAAACACCAAAATAGTCCCGAGTCAGAAAGAGTATTTGGACTAATCCATCAAGCCTATGAAACTTTAATCGACCCCAGAAAAAGAGCGCAGCACAATCGCTCGATACGGAAAAATAAAAAGAAACCGTCGAGTACGCGAAAAATATCAGTCACCGAGCTAAATGCGCGGCAGCAAATTGCTTACCGCCGAATGCAATACGGGTGGTTACTGGACTCTGTCCGTAATAGTCATGCTCGTAAGGAAAGCATTGAACGCAAGCGCAAACGGCTTAAAAAACTCATTGCTCGATGTGGATATACGATTGCATTGGCGATGGGGTCAAGCGTATTAGCTTTTGATAGCGAGAATGATTTACGTTTTATTGATGAGTCTGTTTCTCAGGTTCTATCGGTTAACCCTGTGGTTCAGGAAACGGCAGGCACAACTCTAGAAATTGAAGCTATTGAAAACAGTACCGCTGATCAAAATTCCATAGACAAGGGACTTCCTGTCCATCGGTCAGAAAAGTGGGTTGAAGAGAACATATTTTAGTTCGAATTGTGGACACTCCTAGAAAATCAACTCACCTTACTCTAGCTTCCTGAATGGGCCATTTGAGTTTGTAAAGCGAATGAATTGAGACTATGACGAATCAAGAAAGTAACAAGAAAGGGGACAGATTTATTTAGTCCAAAGAACAACGTAAAAAAATTGACCAAAAAAATGTTAACTGCTGTAACTTCAATAGTGCGGGTTGGACGAAATAGACCCATATACATTAATGTATCCGGAGCGTCGCCGCCATTTCCATCTCACCTGATCCCGTATCTCGTTAGTCGTCCTATGATCCACTGATTAAACAAATCTGTCCCCTCTTACAATGGCATACAAGCAGCTGGAACAAATCAGGCGTGTATGCCATAATGGCACCAGGATAATAGACATTGAAGAGGTAGGTGACAGTATGGCCACTAATACAGAACGTAAAGATACACGATTGGTTGCACGTACTTCCGTAGAGGTACAAGAGATTATACAACGAGCGGCTGATTACTCCGGTGCTACGCTTTCACAGTTCCTTATTGAGTCGGCGATGGAGAAAGCACGTAACGTGATTGAGCGAACGGAAACTTTGCACCTCTCCATGGCAGGTGCTGATGCGTTGTTTGCCGCTTTGGAAAATACACCAAAGGCTAACACTAAGCTGCTTAAAGCCGCGCAGCACTATAAGGACACTGTGAATGTCCATAATCATTGAAGAAATAACCTCGCAACATAATCGCAAAGCTTTTGATTGCGGGGTTGATGAACTCAATCAGTTCTTGCAACAACAAGCTCGGCAGAAAATAGTCAAACACATCGCAAAAACGTATGTGGCCTACCGAGATTCTGAACCTACTGCGATCATGGGCTATCACACACTTACTGGGTACTCAGTAACGACGCCACCGGTTCATAAAGAATTTAAGAAGTATCCCCACCCTCTCAGTGCCGTTAAGTTGGCTCGCCTTGCAGTAGATCACTCACACCAAGGGCAGCGTCTGGGTGAACGGTTATTAATTGATGCCATTTATCGAACGGTTTTGGTGGCACAACAAATTTCGGCCATTGGACTGTTTGTTGACCCGATGACCCCAGAAGTTGTTCCTTTTTATCAGCAGTATGACTTTCTACCCGCTATCCCGGATGATCATGCACACCTTGAAATGTGGCTACCTATTCAAACCTGTATAGAGATTGCCGGTACCTTGCCATAAATAAGGGAGATGGTTCATTACATTAGAACCGATTGTATGACGCACTTCAGATTTGAATCCGCGACAGCATTTAATGGGTTTGTAGCACCCAACCGGGTCAGGTCTTGAATGGTGCATTCCACTTTCCATAATTCTTCACCGCCCTGCCAACTGTTGAATAATGCACTCCAAAGAATTGACTAATCTTACACATGGTATGCGAATCAGGTAAATACACATTTCCGATGGTCTCTATCCCAACGGGGTCATCAACTCCATCTTGAGTCGCGAAGAACACCATAACGGAAAGCCCGACCATCTAGCTCTACATGTCCCGCGTTTGGCAAATGATAATCAATCATCGAATAGTCAAAAGCATCACTCAATGCCCGCCAAAGTAAAATCCATGCATAAAGCTGATTAGCTCTAACGCCGCCATAATCGGTAATGCCTCATCCTCTAAAACGTCGATGCCGATAGAAGCTAACTGTGTTCTTGTAAAAGCCACACAAATAGATTCATCTAATGCTAAATCATAGTCTGAAGGTGCGTTATAGAAATTTTCAGATGAAGCATAGAGAGCACTAAATTGGGATTCTGTAATGTTGTATCTTTGTTGGACATAAGGAGTTCTGTTCTCACCATCTTCTTTTGAAAGAAAACCCTTTACGGTGATGCAGGCAACACCAATAGATTACTAATTGATGGATCAAGATACATACCATAGTAGTACGTATTCAGTGTTGAACCCGTGCTGCCATTAGAACCACGAAAACACTAACATGCGTCGCGACACCCGTCACCGTTCTTTTGGTTACGTGCAAATCTATCTTACCGACAAGTGTTTAGAAAACTTGAGCGGCGCTTTCTGAGAGTCACGTTAAAAACTAGCTGTACGACTTGCGAGATCCGCACCCGTCGTAAGGTATTATCGCGGGGATATCTGGGTCACAGCCGATCTCATTCTTATCGCTCTGGAGATTTCGGTCCATCGTTAAGAAAAGTGGCTTGAAGAGAAAAAATTCTGATTCACTTTTAGGTGCTGCGACAGAATAATTCGGTCGATGATTAATGTCAGGCGCTAAAGCAGCTAGTGGTCGTTAATAGGCTTGAGCGGGAAGCCAGGTCACAATGTCTTGCCAGACAAAGATCATTACCAACCCCACTAATTGTAAAAGAATAAAGGGAATAACCCCGCGATAAATTGTCGATACACTGATATCAGGGGGAGCGACCCCTTTTAAATAGAAAATGGCGAATCCGACCGGCGGGGTTAAAAATGAGGTCTGCAGACAAACCGCAAAAAGAACGGTGAACCACACTAAGTCGAATCCCAGGCTCTGAACTACTGGCGCGACCAGCGGCAGAACGATAAGAGTGATTTCAATCCAATCCAGGAAAAATCCCAAAATGAAAGTCGCGACAAGAATTGTAATGACAATACCTGTGGCACCAAAGGGAATGTCGAGCAGCAGGCTTTTAATTAGCTCGTCTCCGCCCAGCCCTCTGAGCACCAGAGAATAAGCCGTTGCCCCGAGAAAGATAGCAAAAATATAAGCGGTGGTACGGCTGGTTTCCTGTAGTACTTGTTTGATGACGGGTAAATTAAGTTGCCGGTTAAACAGTGCCAGTAAAGTTGCACCAAAAGCACCCACTCCAGCCGCTTCCGTTGGTGTTGCAATACCAAAGAATATCGAGCCCAATACCAAAAGAATAAGCGCTGCAGGTGCCAGTATGGCTACCAGAACATCAAATACCAGCCTGATATTAACGGGTTCATGATTCTTGGGAACAGGCGCCGCTTCGGGATTGAAGAAAGCGTAAAGCAAGATATAAGCAACGAACAGCCCGCCCAGTAACAGACCAGGAAACAATGCCCCGAGAAATAGGTCGCCTACTGGCATTGCGAGTCTGTCTGCCATCATAACAAGCATAATACTCGGTGGAATGAGAATGCCTAAGGTGCCAACAGCGCACACTGTACCTACCGCTAATTCAGGTTTGTAATTGTTGTCTAACATTTGCGGTAAACCCAAAAGCGCTAACAGAACAACCGATGCGCCGATAATGCCTGTCGTAGCGGCTAACAATATTCCAATAATTGCCACCGTGATGGCCATGCCGCCACGCACACCGCCAAACAACTTGACGAAATTATCCATCAATCTTTGGGCGACACCTGACCTGTCCAGCATCAATCCCATAAAGATAAACATGGGCAAGGCGACTAATACCCAGTTATGCATGACATCCCAACTTCGCTCAACGACCAGGGAGCTATAACCCCAATCCATGGCTATCGGCAAGTCGAAGTCAATTTTTAGGACGATACCCAGGGCAGTAAACAAAACGGCCAAGCCACCTAAAACCCAGGCAACCGGAAAACCGCTGAAAATAAGGAGGATGAACGAACCGAACATTAAGAGGGAAAGAATATCTCCGGCGGACATTATGAATTTTCCCGTGTAGAGCTATTGGCTTTGGTATGAGTTGTCAGTGCATTTGGCCAGCCAAAAAGAAAGCTCCAAATCTTGGATAAGCGGGCTAGCGTTGCCCCTAGAAGTAGTATAAAACCGGTCGCCAGAAAACTCTTGATGACCCAACGATACGGTAAACCACCCGGCGCCTCGGAAATTTCGTTGGTAGAAAACGAATAGGAAACGAACGGCATGACAAAGATCAAAATCAAACTGATGAATGGCAGAAGCAATAACAAAATGCCGTATAGTTCTATCCACGCTTGTATTTGAACGGGAAGCTGAACTCTGACCACGTCGACACGTACGTGGGAATCCGAGACATACGCATAAGACAGAGCGAGTAAGAAGCCTGCGGCGTACAAATGCCACTGAATTTCCTCAAACTCTATCCGTCCCATGCCAAAGAGGTACCTCATCACGACATTTGTAACGATGACAGCCATGAGTAATAGCCACACCCAGGCTGACAATTCGCCGATGCGATTTATGACTTTTTCAATTCGGGCGGAAAAACGAGTTTCGGGTAATTCCATGCTTAAAAATCTCTTGGCAGATAAGCGTGGCTTTTCCAATGTTTATACGTTTCCTGGAATTTCTTTTGTGAAGCCCAAATGCGCGCAAAATCGCTGTCTTTTTCTGCTTCTTCAGCCAGGACATCACGAGTGACAGTTTGCAGCTGTTTTAATACGGCCTTCGGAAACTTTACCGGCGTTACTCCTTTGTCGTCGAAACCAGCCATTATTGCACCTTGAATACCCTCCCCGCGCGATAAGTTTCGGATAACACCGGCCGTACAGGCCATTTCAATAAGAGCGCGATCAGCGCTGGCGAGCGCCTGCCACACCTCCAAATTAACGACTAAATGCGCGGCAGTAAACGTTTGGTGCCAACCCGGGAAATAGTTATATTTCGCGACTCGGTCAAAACCTAACATTTGATCAACAGCGGGCATTGAAAATTCGGTAGCGTCGATAGCGCCTTTTTCCAAGGCTTGAAATATTTCCCCACCCGGTATCATGGTGACCGACGCACCGAGCTTTTGTAATACTTTGCCACCCAAGCCGGCAAACCGGATCTTAAGGCCTTCAAAGTCGGCCAGCGATTCGATAGGTTCCCGAAACCAGCCGGCAGTCTCGGGACCAATAACGCCACACAAAATAGGATGTACTTCATGGGGATGGTAAAGGGATTCGGTGAGCTTTTGTCCCTCATCTTCGTAATACCAGGCGGTAAATTCCCACGGTTCCATGCCGAAGGGAACCGCTGATATCAATGGTGTTGCGGGGATTTTCCCCTGGTCATATCCGAGCCAGGTATAACCCGCTTCAATTTTTTTGTCGCGAACCCCTTCAGTAATGCTAAAGGGGGGGATGAGTAAACCCGGTTCAAACACTTCAAGTGTGACACGACCGGCTGATGCCCTATCTAAAGAGTTGCTGACATAGAGTACATTGTCTCCCAAGGCAGGCAAGTTCGTGCCAAAAGCCACGGGTACACGCCAGTGGATTTTGGCTTGTTTTATAGTCGACGTATCGACTTGGGTGCTACCGGACTGATCCGAACGAAGTGCTAACGCACCGACTAATCCAGCCAAAAAGGCGATAATAACGGCGAACCCCGCGCTTCGGTTACCCCAGGGATTTTTTCCAGACATAATGACCCTATCTTTTATACTTATTTTTTTTACTATTATGTTATTACACTTATTTTATAGGTAAGGACCTATTAGTATTCTTTTCATAACTGTAACTTATGCAGTAGCTGAATGACAATCGAAAGAAATCAATTCCGTTTTCACAGATGGTTTCATCCGCTGAGAAAAAAGGGTAAACGGTCGTTTTTTGCCGCTTGCCGACGAACATTTCTGACTTAAGGACGAAATCGCTTAATGCCAATCTTTTTACCTTACAAGGTTGCGGTTGTGTGCGAATAATAATCGCTTTTATCAATTTGCCGTAGTAATGGATTTCTTGACCCACCCTTGTGAACAACTAATCTAAGATTTAGGCAACCGTTTTTCATAAAAGGACGGTCAAACCGTCAGTCAAAACAACCACCCACACAAAGGTTAAAAACCATGATCGAAGTCATTACCGGTGATATCACAGATCTCGAGGTGCAGGCTATCGTTTGCCCTGCACACAAGCATTTACTGCGGGGTCAAGGGGTCTCTGAGGCGATCTTTGATAAGGCCGGTCCGGCGCTGGTACTGGCCTGCAGTGAAATTGGTAAGTGCCCAGTGGGAGAAGCCAGAATAACGGAAGGTTATCGCCTGCCAACGAGTTTCATTTTACATACCGTTACGCCACAGTGGAGCGGCGGCGATCAGTGGGGATCGAGCGCACTAGAACAACTCAAAAACTGCTATGAAAATGTCCTCAAGCTCGCGTTAGAACATAACATCAGCGAACTGGTCTTTCCGGCTCTCGGCGCCGGCAGCAACAAAATACCCCATATGCTGGTAGCACAGTTGGCATTTAAAATTTTAAGTGCTTATAGCGATCAGTTCGATCGGATTGTGGTCTGTCTTTACGACACCGCCATCTGCAAGTTATGGGAGCGGGCACTGGTGGATTATCAGTCGTCTAATTAGAATGCTAAAAACGTATAGCGAGAATCTCTGGGTCCTCGAACAGCCTGCTATACGTTAAGAAATATCACTCTATTTTTATCACTAAAATACGCTATTCACTCCCCTCTTCTGGAATTTGAAATAATGCACCTAAATTGATAGTCCCGTGCGCGCCCGGGTTTTGGATGTCGTCTTCGTTACCCGGTGTTCCGGGATTCAAGTTAGATGCCGTATCATCCGGTGGAAATAAAACCAAGGTACCCAAAAACTCCAGTATTTGTTGTTGTTCTCGTCCACCGAGATTGACATAGCGTTGTTTGCTTCTTTGCGCTTCGCCGCCGTGACGCCGAATCACCGCATCAAGGTTAATACTCCTGCCATCGTGACCGTAGGGTGACGTTGATCCAACGCCCCATAGCGGTTCCGTAACAAATTCAGTCACGAGTGATCCGTCGTAATCACGCTCGTGAAAGGCTGGTCCTAAATCGTGTCGTTTTAAATCGGAAAAGATATTCTTAACTTCAAATGGGTTTTCCTGAGGTAATAGTAAGGGATATACGTGGCCATCATCGACGATCTCAAACCGAGTCGTCGCTGTTGCAAAGAGATCATTGAAGATACCGTTTATCGGGTCGTACACTGTTTCAACATCGGCGATGCGGCGGTCCGAGTCAATGTGAAGATCGGGTGTATGGCAACCCAGACAACCAATTCTGTCCATGGTGCGCCGGCCTTGTTGTGCGCCCCGCGTACTGCGGTAAGTACCTGGTTTGAAGTAGTTTAGTAGGTAAAATTCCATGTGATCAACGAGCGCAGGATCGATTTCGGCTACCACACCGTCGCCATCTGCGTCTTCCTGATCGTCGCACACGGCGGGACGTTCAAAAGAATCTAACGCCGGATCAAATACAAATCCAGCCGGGCTGGTCATTGCTTGGGGGTTATTTACATCGGTAACTGTGCATAAAATGGGATCCCAGGCCTGGAGCCCCATTTCGTCTTTAAACGCACCAATGACAAATTCTCTGATACTGACCGTTTGGCCGTGGTGGAAAAACGGCCGTACGCGGAGGTCGGCATCTACACCTTCAATACCTGAGATATCTACGCTGCCGTCCGGATGGGCTATGATACGGCCGAAGTCAACTCCTTTAGAGGACAGTGTTCGTTGCACACGCCGCTGACTGCTTATTGCCTCTTCCAGTGCGGTCGATTGAACTGAACGAAGTTGAGTTGTCATTTCGTCTGCTAACTGTTCAACTAAACCGAGGCCAAAAAGATGAGGTGCGTCCCGGCTATCGGGTCTTGTCGCAACGTCTCCTCCGAATCCCGCTGCACCCTTGGGTCTTCCATGGCAGGCCGCGCAACTATCAGTAAGACCTGCACCTAATGCGCGGTTGCTTGTTATGTCTCCGGTTGATGAGGAATTGACTCGTGACCCCTGCCCTTCGTCTAAGGAAAATTTTCGTTGAAATAATTGACGACCGCGACGAATGGATCGAGCCGGGTCCCGCTTAATTAGATACGTGGCTGAACCCTCGGTATTCTCGTCACCATGTCCGGTGCCGATTTGTTCATATAAGGGTTTAACAATACATCCATTCGCGATTGAAATGCCATCTACGCCGGTTTGGTCACATTCGACTAACTGTGCCCTAACCGTTGAAGTAAATAACGTTGCTACAATGGAAAAAAATAGCCACTGTTGAATCATTTCTCTATTCATAATTGTACACACCTTTTGAGGCCCCATTGAATCAAGGCTGACAGATAAGAGCACTGTTGTAACATACAAAAATTGAGCGAATGTGTAGGAAATAAGGAAGAAACGTGCAAGCGAAATTTTTTGTGAAGCGGATTCAGGTTCTCAACTTTTTCGATTGACAGCTAGGTAACTCGATCGATCGATATCTTATTAACTAGAAGGCCAGCGATTGGAACTCCGGCGACGGGAAGGCGGGAGAGTGAATGGTCGGAGATGAGAAGCCCTGAGACTGGAGTAGAATAGCTCGGCAAGTACACAATTACGCCAAGAGTTTGTTCACCACAAGGAAAGCCGCTAGATTCAGCATCAATCTGCCAACAGCAAATTGCGACGACTACATAAACTTTGAAGGCAACGCACGAACATTGGTCAGGATGGTTTTACTGGCCGATCCAACCCAGCGCAGACAGTAACGCTTCTCCCCATACGATGGTGATCACGGTAAGCGCAAAGAATACCGCTAAGGAGCCCAGGTCTTTGGCCCTGCCGATCAATTCATGGATGTCGGTGCTTATTTGATCGGCTAAGGCTTCTATCGCAGAGTTCACGACTTCGGCAAATAGCAAAAATATCAGACTACAGGCCAAGGCAGCCCAATGTCCTGGGGACGCAGCCAAAATAAAAGAGAACGGCAATAAGATTGCGCATAATAATAGTTCTTGCCGGAAGGCTGATTCATGCTTAAAGGCGGCGCGAAAACCCTGATAGGAACACTGAGTGGCTTTTATTATTCTTCCTATACCCACGCCATTCGGTTTGGTTTGTTCTGTTGTCATTGTCAAAATTCCAAAATAGTCCTGATATGACACATTCTACCGCTGTTATTGGAAAAAAAGCTATCTGTTGAAAGAAAGGTTGCTGCCGTAACAATAGTCCGGCAGCCAAGAAGAATTTTACTGTTGATTATTGCCTTGTATTTTTATCTTACGGGGTAGTCCGACCGTATACACCCAGCTTGTTTTGGACTCTTTCTGCATATTCGACGAGCGTTGGAAATTCACGGGCAATGGGAGTCAACCAGGTGTCCGGTGTATTATCAAAGACTCCGGACAGAATGGCCGCTGTGGTGAAATCAAAGACACTGATCTCTTCGCCCAGCAGATACTGCTTGTTCCCTATCGTGTCATTGATTGCCTGTAAATCACGGCGTGCAAAACCTTTCTGTTCTTCGAGGGAGTGCGCGCCTAAGCCATGCAAGTTGTAGGTTTTTACGACCTGTTTGCGGGCAACCATCGGTACGATCCAGCGCAGAGGAATAGGCATGTCACCGAAGAAGCCTTTTGATACATGTGGGAACCATGTGTCGTCCAGCCAACGACTGGCCACCATTAGCCAATAGAGGTGGTCTTCGACGAGTCTGGACATGGCGATACCGGAGGCTTTTTGTTGAGAGCTCAAGCCTTGATAAAGTTGCCCGTTTGTCTTGTTATCAAGATATTCAAAAAGAATTTCCGAATCGGCGACTATCTCCCCGTCAAAATCCATATAGGGAAGTTTTCCTTTGGGGGCTTTTCGTGGGTCACTGACTTCTTCGATGGTAAAGTCAATATTCAGGTACGTTAGTGCCATTTCTGCTTTTAGACAAAAGGGGCTAGCATTGCGGAGTCCGAACGCGGCTGGAAATATGTAAAGAGTATTCATGTTTAGTTCTCTAGTTAATTTTCATTAGCTTAACATAGGGCGTGCTGACAACCCTATGTCAGGAGCCGCTGTAATTGCCTTTTCAATAGCTGTGCAGCAGCCTCGACGCGAGCTAGGCAGTGAAACAACAGAGGCGATTAATGACGGTCGATTATTGACTGTGGGCGGCTCACAGTTAATCGGCGTCAAATAAAGCTCTTCGCGCATCCCGACCTAACAAAGCCCATATATCCCGATTTATGTCCGCGGCCCAATTCTCTGACAACGTTTCTATTAACTCATGTAACTCAATTAAGAGGTTTTTCAACACTGTGCCGTTACGATCTAACTCAGAAATCCGTAGAGAGTCCTCTGCTTGCTCGGAACAAGACCTTAACTGTGGTGTTAGTTCATGATCGGTCAGGTGGATACAGGTTTTAGCAAATAGTTCTCTTATTTCATTATTCGACTTCAAACGCACATCGGCGGCTCTGTCGTATTCTTCGCCAAGCAGCGCCATTAATACCGCAATCGATGAAACGGTTCCACCATGGTAATCGCCTTCGAAATAGGGGGCGGTTTCGGTCGTTAGGGTTTGGATTGAAGTGAATAAGGCATGGCCAACATCTGGTTTCATCGTGTCGCTCCCGCTTCCTCAAGTTGTCTGAAAAGAATCTCTGTATGTGAACTCGTGCATATCCAGGAGCTGAGGGCCAATATTGGGTCCTGGTTTTTCCCATCCTGATATTCTTTTGCAGAGGAAATCCAAATGCTTAAACCCTTCACCGTATTGAAGAGTTTCCACCATCGGAAGGTTTCTTCGTTAAACGATATGCCGCTCGATTGTTCCCATATCGAAATAGCGAGTTCGCTGTCAATTAAGCCACAGGGCACTTGAGGATTCTTATAGGACCACAATTCGTTCATCGCCCAACCGAGGTCCTCGTGAGGGTCGCCGATGTGCGCCATCTCCCAGTCGAGGATCGCTTTAATGTTACCGCGGTCATCGTAAAGAAAATTGCCGGTGCGAAAGTCGCCATGAACAATAGACAATTTCTCGGGAGGCGCTGGTGGATTCCGTCTCAAATATCGGATAGCGGCCCGAAGTAAGGGATGCGGTTCTAATTCGTCGTCGTTTATAACGCCCTCCCAGTAGTTTAACTCTCTAGACCAGCAATTCTCGAGCTGAGGCACATCAACGACCGAGGGCATATCAGTAGCATCGACATCTCTTGCGGCTATTTGGCCGAGTATGCTCCAGAATTGCTCTCCAATTTGTTTTGCGCTTTTCGCGTAGGGTGGTTCTCCAAAGGGACTAGCAGACTCACAATCGGCAATTTCTTCCATTATGAAAAAAGGTCTATCTAGCCATTTTTCGTCTTCCTCCAAAATTAATGCCATTGGCACCGGCACCTTTGTGTCATAAAAGGACTGATACGCGACAAACTCGAGCGCTCTATCAGTGTCGATAAGACTACCCACAGGATCTCTTCTAACAATCAAGCCGCGTTTTTGTTCGATTCCACTGTCCAGATAGACCATTTCGAATCGATAGGTCTCTCGAGAAGCTCCGCCGTGGATCCTGCGTAGATCTCTAATTTCCTTTATTTCGATATCAGTGATTTGTTCCTGAAGATAGGCTTTTAAACGATTTTCCATTGATAGTTCCATCCGAATAATGAGTTGCCAGACCTAAAAAACGCTATAAACCGAGCGTTTATCCGCGCTTATAAACGCCGTTCGAGAATTCCGCACCCTGGTGTGACTTAACGTTACGCACTCTCAGTGTAGCGTTACAAAAAGCTTGTAAATGTAAAAATTGAATAATTTTTGTAGCATTCCTGGCTGAGACGTCCTTTGAATCAATAAACGACAACGACGCGTCAATGGTATTCAAATACGGATAGACGCCAAACGCGAGAGCGATAAAGCAATTTTGATTGGGCTTGCAAACGCTAAAAAAATATCGATCGTAAAAATTGCGCTCGGTACCGGTAAAAACGACAGACTCAGGTGTTTGGTGAATGGAGTGATCGTCGGCTTTCGTCAGCATTTAATAACCCGGTCGTTTTCTTGTTGTTATGCTTACATAATACCTTTTATTGTCGAAAATCAAAGTGCTTCTGCCTCGATAAAGCGAGATATGTAGAATAAAGTGAGAGTAGGTTTATCTTTCTCAAGTGTTATCTAAGATTGCCCTCGCATCGAGTAATTACTGTCCTTTAATTCATTTTTATTGTTCCTTGCTCTTACTTGGTTTTTTTAAAGAAATCTTTAAAGCCGCTGACGACAGAACCGATATCGACCGCATTGATGTTAAGATGAGTAACGAGCCTAAGGGAGCTTCCGGACGGGATTATGATTCCACGGTTTTTAAGAAAGATCGGAAGCTGATCATTCTCCTGCCTTAAGCTGACGAAGACCATGTTACTTTGTACGGATGAATGATCGACGCTCAACTCGCTAATTTCAGCGAGGCTCGAAGCTAGCAATACCGCATTTTCATGATCATCGGCGAGCCTTTGAACGTTGTTCTCTAGTGCAAAAATGCCGGCAGCGGCCAACATCCCTGCCTGCCTCATTCCTCCGCCAAGAACCTTGCGCCATCTCCTGGCTTCCTTAATTTGGTCCTTATTACCACATAGCACTGAGCCTACTGGTGCTCCGAGGCCTTTCGACAAGCACACCGATACGGAATCAAAATGGCTAGCAATTTCATGGGCGTTTACGTCCAGCTTTACAGCCGCGTTAAACAATCGCGCGCCGTCCAAGTGGAGTTTTAGCTGGTGTTGTGTAGTGAAATTCGCCGCGTCTTTCAAATAGTCCATAGATAGTGGTTTTCCACTCTGGGTGTTTTCAAGACAGAGCAAGCGCGTACGGGCAAAATGAATGTCATCGGCTTTGATCGCTTTCGCGACTATGTTTAGATCCAAACTACCATCTTCCTCAAATTCCAGAGGCTGCGGCTGGATACTTCCTAAAACGGCCGCCCCGCCGCCTTCATATTTAAAGGTATGCGCTTGTTGACCAGCGATGTATTCGTCACCTCTTTCGCAGTGAGTCATTAAAGCCAGGAGGTTGGCTTGCGTTCCACTGGAGGTGAAGAGCGCTTCTTGTGTTCCGAGTAGATCGGCGCTGATCGACTCTAACCGATTAACTGTGGGGTCCTCTCCGTACACATCATCGCCGACTTCGGCGGTGTACATGACATCTCGCATAGCTTTTGTTGGTTGAGTTACCGTGTCACTTCTTAGATCTATAGTCTTCATAGTTGGCCTGTCATTCCTCAGCGAAAAAGTTGCGGTTCGGGTGGGTAAGTCTATAAATGAAATGGAGTGATGTTAATCCTCATCATAGCTACGATCTCAGCATTTCCACATGGGGTATATCGTCTTCCAGGTAGATGTCCGAAACGGGCACGAATCCAAAGGATCCGTAGAACGATAAGAGATATTCTTGAGCAGATATTCTAATGGCTTGTCGATCCAGATGTTTTTCAATGCAATTGATAGCCGTGGCCATTAGTTCTCGTCCCGCGCCCGTGCCTCGTGTACTTGGGTGAGTGACGACACGACCAATCGAAATTTCCGAGTATTTCAATTCTTTTTCAACAACGCGGAGGTAGGCTAACAGTTGTTGCGGGTTTTTATCACTCCAGCCCAGTAGATGCCAGCTATGTTGATCGAGTCGGTCTGCGTCCTGGTAAGGGCAATTTTGTTCCACCACAAACACTTCCTGACGTAGAACCATTGCTTCATATAACTCATGCTTTCCCATATCGTCGTATCGTAGCCATTGCCATCTGATGGTAGCCAATTTTTGCCTCCTCTTGTTTTGAAGTAAAAGAAACTGCGAGCTGTCTTTATGCAAGCTGTTACATTGTAACAAATAAAGTGTCGGTTTAAGTACAGCGCGAGTGCTGCTGCACCTCGTTAATTTAGCCCATAATCAAATGTACTTCAGCGGCAATTGAGTCGTTTGTTTCATGGTCTCCATGACAAAGCTCGAACTGGCGTCAAATAGATCGGCCTTAATAAGACTCTTATATAGTCGATCGTAGCCCGGCATGTCGGTCACCACTGCTTTGACCAGATAGTCGAGTTCACCGCTCATTCGATGCACTTCGAGAATATCGGGGATAGCTTGCACTACTTGTTTGAATTGCGCAGCCCATTTGTCATTGTGTTGGTTGGTTCGAATAGAAATATAGACAGTCATTGGCAGGTTGACATGCTCTTGATTGAGAAGTGCTACCCGTTCACGAATGACCTCTTCCTGTTCCAACTTTTTAATCTTCCGCCAACAGGCAGATTTTGACACGCCCACCTGTTCAGCGATGTCTCCGACTGAAAGAGCCGCATTTTTTTGTAATAGCTCAAGGATTTGTTTGTCTTGTTTATCTAGCTTATGTCTAGTCATTAACGATTTCCGAAGGTTTGGGAAACAAGTTTACTCTATTCGCCCCACATTAATGAAACGATTGACCAACTATAGTACAAAAGTGAACCAAGATTCCATATAGAGCCTCGTTAGTGACAAATATAGAGACATTGTTTCCGTATTATTACACTACAATTTCATATTTAGTGACTTGTGGGTAAAAGAATGAACGCGCCACTTGGTCCCTTCCGCGACCTAAATATATTGAAGGTAGGCACTGGATCGCTATTGATAAGCAGGCTCTTTTCTACAAAAGGTCATCGTCCTGGCTTCTTGCAAAAGGAAAATCGGCGCTTCTTTCCAATTGGCCTTCATTTACCGTGTCATTTTGATCGCACTACTTTTTTACGAAACGTATCGTTCAGTAGTTACACGAAATCTTACCGATGTATAGGTTCGAATCCCCTGCTCAACAAATAGCCTTATATCCACCGAAGAAGAAACAAAAATGATCATTACAGTGGGAGTTTTCATAGGTTTAATACTTGGATTAACCGGCGCAGGCGGGTCGATTTTTGCCGTTCCTCTCTTTATTCTATTGTTGGGACTACCGGTAAATGATGCAATGGGGGTTTCACTTGGTGCCGTTAGTATCACCGCGGTTGTCGGTGTTTTGCTGAGGCTCAGAGAGAATGAAGTTTGCTGGAAGCCGGGCGCTATATTGGCAACAGGAGGTGTTATCACTGCACCGGTTGGGCGATGGTTAGGTTCGCTAACAGACGAAAATGTACTGTTAACCGGCTTCTCTTTACTCGCTGTCGGCCTGGCTTTGCGGATGTGGAAGCAAGCTGTCGACAATCAAGAAATCAATCACTATCGCTCTGTAAATACACAAGCTTTGAATGCTGAATCGACTATGCCTGTTAACGGCGAGCCCTGCACTCGCGCGTATTTAGTTGGCTCAGGATTAGCGTGCGGTTTCCTTTCTGGGCTTTTTGGTGTCGGTGGAGGTTTTATCATTGTTCCCTTGCTGACACTTTATACAAGGATGGGGATTAAGCAGGCGGTGGGAACTTCATTATTTGTTATTGCATTGGTCAGCGCAGCGGGCTTTGGATATCACTTATGGAATGTCTCCGGGGTATCGACAGATATGCTTTTTCGTACAAGTTTCGGCAGCGTATTGGGGATTTTGCTGGGAACGTTAATTGCGAAGCAGCTCGCCGGTCCCCGTTTGCAAAAGCTGTTTGCCTGTAGTGTTATTGCCATCATGGCGGTAACCGTTTACCGAACCGTTTTATAGACCGCGACCTCAAAACAGAACAGTTACTCCGAATCGCTGCGTTATCGGCGGTACCCCACATCGGGATTTTCGACCTGGGTAGCCCTTCCAATAGTTCGTCATACATGTCTAAAATTTCATCTCTCCCAATGGCAAAAAGATGTTAATGTTTCGCTCCTTAATTTTATTGTGATTTCGTCATAACTATTCAGCCAACTCGATAAGGAACAATAATGAAACAAAATATATTGCGTATTCTCGCTGTAATACCGGGTATACCCATGTTACTCAATGGGATTGGGTTTTTGACAAAACCTGAAGAGGCCGCAGCAAGTTTGGGCATGGATTTACTAGAAGGAATGGGCCGAAGTACCCAAATTGGCGACACCGCGTCGTTTTTTATCGGGATATCTATCTTGACAATTGTTGGCGCGATAACCGTAAGAGGACGTTGGCTCTATGCAGCGGCCTTATTTCTGGGTCTTGCCGCCATATCGAGACTGATCGCTGCATTGGCGTTAGATGCAGCGATGGCCACTCAGTTTATAGGGGCCGAAATTGTTTTAACCCTGTGGCTTTGCATCGTCGCCTACTTTATTAACCGTTTGCCAAAATAGCGTGGTCGTATTGTAGGTTTTCAATTTGTTCCCTGCTAGTAATTTGTTTGCGGTTAACAATTTAGCCGTGACGATTAACTCGTTCTCTGGTTTTCAATCGGTTCCCTATGAGGAAATTGGGTGTTTATCCATAGGGAACTCATTGTTAAGCTCAGAATTAACCCATCTAAAGGTGTCTACCCTCTGACAATAGCCATTAGTTCTGGAATGCGCTCTTTTTTGATTCCTGTAAATTGTACCGTAGCTCTATCGATAAGGTCTCCATAGCGCGTTCTAATGGCGTTTGCGACGGACTCGGGTTCTCCAACTACAGCAAATGCGTTAAGAATATCATCTGTAATTAAGGTGCCCATTTCGTCCCACTTACCCGCTTTGGAAAGACGGTTTAGTTCAGGTTGAAGGTCTCCCCAGCCGTGCAAATCGAGAACTCCCTTATAGGACGGCGTCGAGCCGTAAAATGCAATTTGCTTACATGTTGCCGTTTTTATGGCTTCGAACGATTCTTCGGTATCGGCTGTCACCGCAAAAATGGGATAGACGAGTTCGAAATTCGCGCGGTCGCGATCGTATTTTTTTAATGTTTTTTCGATGGTTGGTACTGTTATTTCTCTGATATATTTTTCAGTCGTAAAGGAATGAATTAAAAGACCGTCGGCAACTTCCGCCGCTGTTTCAGTCATCTTTGGCCCAACTGCTGCCAAGATCACATCGGGTCTTCCGTATTGTGAATCGGTCGGAGTAAACATGGGGGTCATCAACGTGTGGGCATAATAGTCTCCTCTAAAGTCGAGAGGTTTACCGTCATACCAACAATCCCAGATTGCATGAAGAGCGAGAATGAGCTCGCGCATGCGGGCCGCAGGATGTGACCATGGCATTGAATAGCGGCGGGTAATATGGGGTCTTATTTGCGAACCCAAACCCATTTTAAACCGTCCTTTTGAGTAGGAATTTAGATCGTGGCCCAAGTTTGCCAAGGTCATCGGATTCCGAGCGAATGCCACCGCAATAGACGTTAGAATATCGACGTCATTCGTGTGCTCAGCAGCTAGTACCAAGGGTAAGAAAGGATCGTGAGATGTTTCGAATGACAAAACTCCATCGTAGCCTACTTCTTCTAACCACTTAGCTTGTTTTGAAACCGTATTAAGATCTGCACCTATGCTTGCGTCGATTTTCATTATAATTCACCTGCAAATATGAAACTAAACCACTAGAGGTACGAAAAGTACCTCCGATTGAATGACTACACGAACGCCCTACCGCTGGAATATTACAAGGCACGTTAAAGTAACGCACCAAAGAAACGAACTTAAGTGGAGAGCTATTGTAACGAACTTAAGTGGAGAACTTTTGTAACGAACTTAAGTGGAGAACTATTGTAACGAACTTAAGTGGAGAACTATTGTAACGAACAAAAGCCGCGAAACATCGTAACGGACCAGAGTACCGAACTGGCTTCGCTTAGAGCGTCGCCAGCGTATCGACGAATCTCAATCCAAGCGTTCGATAATGGTACCGGTACCCAATCCACCACCACAGCACATGGCAATTAACGCGTACTTGCCTTTTCTTCTTTCGAGTTCGTGTAAAGCGGTAGTAATGAGACGTGCTCCAGTGCTTCCCGTAGGATGTCCCAGTGCAATAGCACCGCCATTAACATTGACTTTGGATGGATCGATATTTAGATCCTTCTGCCAGCCCAAAACGACTGACGCAAAAGCCTCATTTACCTCAAAAATGTCGATGTCTTCAACACTCAATCCCGCTCTTGCCAGAACTTTTCGGGTTGCCGGTATCGGGCCTTTTAACATTGTAACAGGGTCCACGCCGACCAGTGTGGTGGCGACAATCTTTGCACGCGGTTTCAAACCAAATTCTTGACAGGCCTTTTCTGATGCCATGATGATCGCGGCGGCACCATCGGAAATTTGGGAGCTGCTCCCAGCAGTATGTATCTCCTGGCCGGGTACTGCGTTAAGTCCTTGCAATGCCTCGAGAGTAGTCGCTCGTAATCCCTCGTCCTTATCAATAGATTGAAAGTCGCCTGTTGGTTGAAAACTACCATCTAAAACAGGTGCTTCAATGCCTACAATTTCTCTTGCAAAACGATCTTCCTTCCAGGCTTCTATCGCTTTAGTCTGGCTCTCTAAGCCAAATTGGTCGGTATCGGCGCGAGTAATTCCATATTCCTCTGCGATCATCGCTGCGCCGGTAAACTGGCTGGTAGGCTGAAAATGTTGTGCATAACTTTCGCCCATAGGCGATGCATCTTTAGTCGCTGAGCCCAATGGCACCCGACTCATCATTTCGACACCACAGGTCATCACAATATCTTCTACACCCGCTGCGATCATTGTAGCGCCCATCGAAGTTGCTTGTTGACTAGAGCCACACTGTGCATCGACAGTTGTCGCCGCGACCTCTATGGGAAGGCCTTGGGACAACCAAGCCACGCGGGCTATATTAAACGATTGCTCTCCTACTTGAGAAACGCACCCTCCGACCACTTGATCAATTCTCTCCGGGGCGATGCCACTTCTGTCTAATGCGCCCTTTTGAACAGCTCCCAATAGGTCTGCAGGTTTTAATCCCGCCAAGCCTTTTCCACGCTTCCCGATAGCGCTACGACATGCTTCAACAATAAATACATCGTTCATGGATACTCCTCTTTTTTAGATTTATGAATTTGAAAAGATAAGAAATTGATTTTGTCCCAAACGTCTTCATTTTAAGAAAAGAAGTTTAGACAATGTCTAAAGATCGATTATTTTTTTGCATGCATTGCTTTTGTACTTGTTATTTATGCCAGTTCCGGCAGTTCCGATTCAACCAACCTCGACCAATATGACGCTCCTATGGAGAGTATTTCGTCATTAAAGTCATAATTTGAATTGTGCACCATACAACTGCCTTCCCCGTCGCCGTTGCCGATCCAGATATATGCCCCGGGCTTTTCTTGCAACATATAGGCAAAGTCTTCCGAACCCATGGCCGGTTTGGGGTTCAGGTTGACATTCTTTACGCCAGCTATTTCGGTCGCTGCCTTGGCCGCGACGCCGGTTTCGAGTTCGGAATTTACCGTAGGTGGATAACGACGCTCATAACGGAAGGTAATTGTCGCACCGTACGCACTGGCAATGCCTTCGGCGATGCTTTGTAATTTTTTCTCCATCAATACCTGAACTTTAGGTGAAAAGCAGCGCGTACATCCGCTAATTTCTACCTTGTCGGCAATAACATTATAAGCATCACCGGCATGAAACTGGGTTACGCTAACAACGGCTGCATCCTGTGGGTCGACCATACGACTGACAATGTTCTGGTATGCCTCTACGATTTTGGTCGCGATAACTATTGGGTCCACGCCAAGATGAGGCATTGCGGCATGAACGCCCTTACCGATGACAGTTAGGTTAAATATATCAAAGGCCGCCATCATTGGGCCCGGACGAATGGCAAATTTACCAACGGGAAGTCCGGGTATATTGTGCATTCCGTACACAGCTTCAACCGGGAATTTCTCGAAAAGTCCATCTTCTATCATCGCACGTCCGCCACCTTCATTTTCTTCTGCGGGCTGGAATATGAAATGAACAATTCCTTCAAATCTGGGATGCGCGGCTAAATACTTTGCGGCCCCCAATAACATGCAGGTGTGTCCGTCATGTCCGCAAGCATGCATAACGCCTGGGTTGGTGGATTTATGGGGGAATTCATTGCTCTCTAAGATCGGTAATGCGTCCAGGTCGGCACGTAAACCGATCGCTCTATTTCCTCTGCCTTTTTGTAGTGTCCCAACAACGCCCGTACCGGCAATGCCTTCCTGAACGTCCAGTCCAAACGATCTCAGTTTTTCAGCGACGACGCGGGCTGTTCGGTGTTCCTCAAATGCCATTTCCGGGTGAGCGTGAATGTCTCGGCGCCACTGCTTCATCTCGCCTTGGAAGCTAACTATTTCATCAATTAATTTCACTAGAAATCTCTACGTGCTGAAGAAAAGACATCCAATGTAAATATTTTTTGACAAATTTGCAAAGAATTTGAAGGGGATTTTGTTACCGAAAAGTCATCTCAAAAGATCGTAGCGCTTAAACTGTATTCAACTGATTTTGTCATTTCAACAAACGGTTCCGAACAATAACAGTTCGTTATGTTCGCGTTAGGCTATGAATATCATCGTCAGCGTGATTCAACTGACATTTTATGCGTGTTTGAGAATCGGCTTGATATTTGTTTATTATCACTAGAACTCACACAGATTAGATCACGCAAAGTGATTAAGCAAAAACAATGGCCGTTTTACCTTGGCGACTTGTGTTTGGACAGAGCTATCTTGTCACTTTGCAGGTTTCTTGCTTCTCGTGACCGCATAAACGGCTTCGGTTCTATTTTTTACTCCCAAAACCCGAAACAATTGCGACAAATGTGCTTTTACTGTTCCCTCTGCGATATTCAATTCTCTAGCAATTACCTTATTGGGTTTGCCCTGAATAACGTTTTCCAGAACTTCTGACTGCCTCTTAGAAACAGACGGAAGTACGGTAGCTAAAGATCTTTCATTTTCAATTATGCTGTGAGGTCTCTCCCATCTGTCCAGTGTATTGGGAGGTAGATAGATTCCACCATTAATGACAAATTGTATGACCGAGATAAGGAAACTATCGCTCGCAGACTTAGGGACAAAGCCTGATGCTCCGTTAGCAACTGCCTCTCTCATGATTTCCGGTCTGTCGTTTCCTGACAACATCAGTATTCGCGTCGTTAACTTTGAATCCTCTTTCGTAATACGTTGATCAAAATTAGTTTCATTCACTTTCTTTTTCAACTTAATGACTGTATTCATGCCCAAGGAATCTGGAAGCTCAAGATCCGCAATTATGAGATCGAAAAAATATTCTTCTAAACAGCGTAGAGCTCCGTCGACGCGATTTACCTCGGTAAATTCAATCTCTTTACTAAAGTTTTCCAGGACATTCTTGAGGCCGTTGCGAAAAATGACTTGGTCGTCGACCAATAATATTTTCAATTGATACACTCCAGTTGTACTGTCTAAATACAATCCATTATTTTTATTAGCTGAGATTACAAAAAACTAATGTAATAGACGCCATAAGTCAACCATAAATATATTTTTGGTTAACAGTGATGCGCTAAGCTAAGAATGTGAATGATCAGATGTCAGTTGAAAGGTCATAAAACTGCACGATACCGACTAACGCATTAACCATAGACAGTGCTGATTTCACTATACAACGTGGTTAGACTCCTTTTGAGTACTTGGAATTACTTGATTTGTGTTTGCCAAAGAAACCGAAGAGGCAGAAAAGAAAAAATACAGATGGTGTGCCGACATTGTAATAGAAAGATGGACGACTCCTTTTTCCGGCTAAGCGACTGTAATTAAAGGAAAATGATTATCTAAACACAATTTCTAGTCTACAATTGAGTTACATCTAACTAACTTGATCATTATGTCTAGCCTAATCTCACGCAGCCGGAAATGCTTAAACAGGGACTTGCTTTTTACGCTTGTCTTTTTGTTGGCTTGTATACCGCTAATTTCTATTGCTGACGGCAATAATTTAAGCTCCAGCCAAGACGATGAGCTGATTACGATTAATATGCATAATGCCGACATCTCCATTGTTATTCAGTGGATTGCTGAACAAACGGGGAAGAAAATCGTTGTTGACCCACGTGTGAAAGGCAAAGTAACCGTTCTTTCTAACGCTCCCATGAGTTCAGATCAGGCTTACAATACCTTTATGGCATTGCTGGATGTTTACGGGTTTGCAGCATCCGAGACAGGTGGCATCCTTCGGATATTTCCAGCCGCGATGGCGAAATCTTCGCCAGCTCAACTTATTCAGAATTTCGATGATTACGGACGTTCGAAAGGACAAATTCTCTACGTTTTTAAGGCTAGGAATGTCGGGGCTGCAAATTTAGAAAAACTCATAAAGCCCCTGATACCGCCAAGTGGCCTTGTGTCGACATTGGCCGGAAGTAACTTAATATTGCTCTCAGATGAAATGGAGAATGTTAAACGCCTCGTTGACTTAATGAATCAACTCGACTCATCGGGCGATTTGTCGATTGAAGTCATTAGTTTGAAGTTTGCCTCCGCAAAAAATGTCGTTGGATTAACGAAGTCTTTACTGAAAACTGATAAGAGTATCTCCTTCGCAATAACGAGTGATGAGCGCAGTAATACGCTTCTATTGTCGGGTGATGAACGATCCAAGAATATTATTAGGCAACTTGTCAGCCAGCTTGATCGCTCGATTTCTAGCGGCGGCAATACAAGGGTAATCTATTTAAAGTATCTAGATGCCGCAGAATTATTACCGATATTGCGCGGAATGAGCGCAGCTATCTTAAAAGACAGCAAAGACTCTGGAAGCACCAACAGTTCAGTGAGCATCGAAGCGAGTGAAAGTACAAATGCTCTGATTATGACAGCTCCTCCTTCAATTCTTGATGTCATGAATGATGTGATAGTCCAAGTCGACATTCGTCGATCACAAGTGCTTGTTGAGGCTATCATCGTGGAGGTCAGTCAAAATTTCTCACAAACTTTAGGTGTCGAGTGGAGTAGCAGTTTTAACCAATCGAACGGAGTCGAAGCGATCACTGAGTTTGGGCTAAATGAATTAGGCGCCTCAATCGCTGAAGCTTCAATTTTGGGACCAGGGCTGACGCTCGGGTTTTATCGAAACGGTTCATTGCGGGCTCTTGCCAATGCAATCGCCAATGAGACCGAAGCCAACATTCTGTCAACACCATCACTGCTAACTTTAGATAATGAAGAAGCCGAAATACTGGTAGGTTCCAACATTCCTCTGATCACGGGGCAGGCTACTGCTGGCGGATCGACGAATGACCCTTTTACCACGATTGAGAGAAGAGATATCGGCTTAAGTCTTAAGATTACGCCTCAAATAAATGAAGGTAAATCAATTACCTTAGACATATTACAGGAGATAGAAACTGTTGTACCTTCTGCGCAAGTTGTTAATGATATTATTACGGATAAAAGAAGCATAAAAACTAAAGTTATCGTTGAAAATGGAAACATACTGGTTTTGGGTGGACTCATTTCTAGTGAAAATCAGCAACTCGTCAGCAAAGTGCCTTTTCTCGGCAACTTACCGCTCTTAGGTCATTTGTTTAAGTCAACTAACGAGCAAATTATAAAAAAGAATCTGATGGTATTTATTTACCCGGTAATTGTGGATGCGGAACAAGTCTCTGATAGGGTGTCGAAAGAAAGATATGACTTAATGAAAGAACTACGGGAAAAATACTCTGATGGAAAATTAGATCTCGATAGCAACAAACTCGATGACTTTATAAATTATCAGCCTAGTAAAAAAACCGATAGTAGGTAGAGTGGATAACAATATTAAAGAATAGCGCGAAAATTACAGAACCGAGGAAAAACATAAACACGAATAACGGTTACCAGTTTTCGACCACGTTGATGGCAAAACGGTACTTATCTTTCCAGTTCAGAATGATTCCGTCCTTTGTAATCTCCTCTAATATTAGATATTTGGAAACTAATTCTCCTTCCTTTGCACGACGTTTGTTGATGATAATAGTCCTTCTGGCAGCGTTTTCCGAAAAGACATGGAATGAAAATGTCAGAGCAGGAATATCTTTTTGTACACTATTTGGTAACTCCCAGAACTGCACAAGAATAGGCGGAGGCGACTTCGGTTCGACAAGGACTGGCTGATGCGTCGACGGTTTTTCTATAGATTGCGCTTGAGTTGTCTCGCTGGATTCGTCGACACCTTGTGCAGGTTTGTCAGCAGTTTGCACCGCTATTTTTTGCTGTGGCTTTTCTTCACTTTTGATTATCTCATTAGAAAAATAGAACCATACAGCAAAAGCCGATGACGACAAAGCAACGAAAAAAACTAGGATTATCAACCAAAAGAAACCACCTCGATTTTTGTTGATAATATGCGGACGTTGAATCGTTTGTATTGAGGGGCCTTGTTTTTCTTGCCGTTCCTGATCTGACTTGTTAAGTGCATCTAATATGTAAGACATTAACGCCTAACTCCGTCCATAGAATTATTGACTAACGATGTGGACGCTGTCATATGCGCTCTCAAACTCCGAACAAATTCTGCGTTGACGTAATCCGTCGGTTCTAAGCCAAATTGGATTTGGATGCGATTGATTGCCTCTAGCAGCTCTCGATTAACGATTCCGGAAAATTCGACCGTCGAAAAATACAGTTGGTGAGAGAACAGTAGGTGCTCTTTTCCAAGCAGTTTTTCGTCTAGATCGAATGTTTCTTTGGCTTCAGTGATACCGGGCGATACCTGGGAAATAATATCCGGGTCAAATTCGAATAATAGTTTTTGAAGTTCTTTTACCGAATCACCGCTGTCGCCGAGTGACAGGGGCAGTTGAATATCTCCTTGATCTGTCTTAGTCGACTTTAATGCTGAATCGATGGTCTTGAGGTCAATGGCCGGTTGTTGGTCGGCATTGTTTTCAGCTGTCACTTTAGCTAGTGTAGGGACGCTACTTTTAGTTATAACGACATCGTTAGCGCTTTCGTTCGTCTTCCATAAATAACTCGCTAGCAAAACTACTGAAGAAATAATCACTGCCGTGAAAATGGGAGACCATGAGAAAAATCGCCTATTCACAGGTTCAGCGAATATTTCTTTTGATGCTTTGTTAGCAATTTTTCGCGTTACCTGATCCTCATTCGTTGCGTAGACGCCGAGTAATGCCCTATCGCAGATTTGATTAATAACTCTGGGTATGCCTCTGCTGTGTTTATATACACTGTTAATAGCTGCTACTCGAAATAGCTCGTTTCGACAACCAGCAACCGAAAGTCGGTGTTCAATGTATTGAGTTACCTCCGATTTCGACAGCGGCGTTAAATGGAAACGGGCTGTTACACGTTGGGCGAGTTGGCGTAACTCCTTGCTAGCGAGAAGATCATTTAACTCGGGTTGTCCTAGTAAAACCAGTTGCAATAGCTTTTTTTCGTTTGTTTCTAGATTCGTCAGAAGCCTGATTTGTTCCAATATCTCAACAGACAAATTTTGAGCTTCGTCGATGATTAATATCGTGTTTCGACCACTTGCGTGAGCCTCTAATAAATACTTATTGAGGTCGTCGATGAGGTCTTTGCTGGTTCTGCCCTTTTCGAAATATATGCCGAGATCATTGCAAATCGATTGCAATAATTGATTGATGCTTTGTTTCGGATTGATTATGTAGGCGATGTCTGCATTTTCGGGGATTTGTTTTAGTAAGCACCGGCAGATTGTCGTTTTTCCAGTGCCTACTTCGCCAGTTAACACGACAAATCCACCCTGATTACCTACCCCATAGATTAAATGGGCAAGCGCTTCGCGATGTTTGTCGCTTAGAAACAGGTAGCGCGGATCTGGCGCGATTGAAAATGGGTCTTCGGCAAGACCAAAATATTGTTGGTACATAGCTTAACCCTGAAGTTCCAGGCGAACGTTGACAACGCCGTTGCTATCTTGCCGATCAATTACGATTTCGGTGACATGGATGTTATAAGATTTGTCGAGTTTTTCTAACCACAAAACTACATTATTGAAAGAAACGTCTTCAAACCATAAACCCAATCCGTTGTCACCAGCGGGTTCGTAACGTTTAAAATCGATACTGAATTCTTTCGAAGTAGTGTTTGCAAGCCCTAGCAGCGATTGATCTGAATCCCGCGCAACAGATTGCTTGTTTTGCGAAGTAATGAGCTGCTCATTGTTTTTAATATACTCAAAGGCATCTAGTTTAGAGCGGTATCGACTATGAGATGATTCTTTATAGCTATACGCAGGTAAAATTAGGCCAAAGAGAATAACTATCATCATAGTAACCGCGACTAGAATTGAAACAGTTACCCGGTCCCTGGAATTGAGTGCCAGGTACTTTTCAAGTATTTGGCTAACAAACGGCGAGTTTTTAATTTGATCTAACATTTTCTATAAGCGCTCCACCAAAACACGACTCAGAACGTAGGTATCCTGCTCAGAAGCCGAATTTACTGTTGTTGATAGCCCAATTTCAGATAAATTGTTCTTTATTTGATCGAGTTGTTCGATAGACTCAGTTTGAATTTCAAGTTGTATGCCGTCAGTGTTCTGATCGTATCGCAGCTTTTGTATTGAGATTTTATCTGAAGCTAAACTTGTTCGTAGTGATTCGGTCGACATGCTTTCTGACATTTTGGTCAATAGGTAAAGAAATGAGCTCGAAGAATGGCTGTTGTTAAGTTGTTTAAGGTGATTGTCGAATTGTTTTCTTGGACTGACAATTCGTCTTTCGTTGGGAAATAGCTTCTTGTACAGCACAATCGATTGGCTATCAAATTGAGTTGCCTTTTCTGAAAAATACCATCCGTTCCCCAGGGAAAAAATGAGAAATACGCATATGCCAACAGCGGCAACTGAAGCAACTGTACGCCAATATTGCCAAACATTGCCTTGCTGGGAATTAATTCGATAACCCCCTTGCAAAAGGTTAATTGTTTTCCCGACCTTAAGCTCAGGTAAGGCCCTAACCAAGGTAGAGCTTATTAATTCAGATATCGGTTCTCGATAAACGGTTTCTTTAACACTAATATGCGCGTAATTCTCGCGGATGTAATTAGCAACGTTGATTGAAAATTGTTTGCCTTTATCGTCTTCATTGCTGCTAATGACTTCTAAAAAACGTTCGCTGGAAGTATTTTCATCTTCGCTAAAAAGAGACGCGAGAATCATTTCCATGTCATCGGGTGAAGAAACAATTCCCGACAACTCACCTGTTCGAAGAATGCATTGACTATCGTCATTTACCAAAGACCAATTATTGTGGGTGTACGGTATAGTGAGAATATCCGGTGTAATGAAATTAGGAGACAACCTGTTACTGTAAAAAACGTCGAGATAGTTGATCAGTATCTGATGGGTAATAATTGCTACGTCTATGATCCCGATGTCTAAATCCAGCGGCTCGGGGATGGCCATATGGACATTTTCTATCTCGTCAGCAATGAGTTCTTCTATGATGAATGGTAATGCTTGTTTGATTTGACTTATTTTTTTGGAGGGGATCGACGCCGTGCATAAAAGTACGTCGGAACCAGGAACAATAATGTCTACGGCAAAATCATCCGAGCTGTCTTCGATGGCTCCATATATTTCGCTGATTTGCGTTCTTTTCCGCTTAATGATCTCGCACTGGTCATCGAAAAGTATCCACTCAACGATAGAATTACTGGACAATTCACCAGCTTCAGCAGGTATTCTTATTACGAGTTGATCGGTCATAGCTCAATGTTTTTCATTTGCTTGTCATTTGTTTAATGAAGCTGATTACCTATTCGATGGTGAGTTGTCTTTTGACCACTTCGATAGTTCCATCTTTAGCATCGCGATGTAAATGCGTTCGCACGGTACTTATACGTCCGGCAAATTGCGCCTTTGTAATAACTTCAAAAAACTCACTTTCTACGGTTAATTGTTCCTTAATCGGGGACAGGTATTCACCACCCTCACCATTTAGCCATTGGCTTAATGTATTATAGCCACCTCTCTCTTGAATGCTTTTTATTTTTTTCAAATTTGCCGGTTTGATATTGTTAGTCATCGCAATTAATAGTTTAGCATTCATGGTGTTGATGTTGTATTTAGTTTTTGAATTTGCGCTTGGGAGAGAGGTTTTAGGTAAAGCGACAACGTGTTCTTTCAATATCTCATAATCTTGTGACTTAAACCCCTTTAATAAACGCAGTTCAGTTCGATCGGCGATGAGATTATTGGCGGTCAGATAGTTCTTTTGTCTATATGCTTCGTCTTCGGCACCGTTAATCTGTCGTTTTTGATCTTTATCTAACCAGTCTGCCAATACAGGGGTGTATTTATTCTTGATTTTTAGCGACGATAATAAACGCGCAAATTGGTTCGAAGCGATCGTGTTGGTTGTGCCGTCTTCGTTTCTTAAGCTATTCAGATTAAAACGTCCTTGAAGATCAGAAATTTCGACCAGAAGTTTTCCGTTTTCAATATCAAACCCTTTCTTTAGCACCGACCAGCTATCTGCGAGCGTGTCTGAACGAACAGTTTCGCTATTGAGCGTTTTGGACGAAGATTCCTTATAGTCGCGAAATAGTATCTGTCTTGCATATTGTTCGCCGGATAATGCATAAAGGTATGCTTGCTTCGTATTGATCACTCCCGCTGTTTTCTTGATGTCTAAATAGCTTCTGGACAGCATTTCGCTTGCGATGATGGTAACAATAGCAAAAACCAATAAGACGCTAATGAGCGCAACGCCTTGTTCACGGTTTTTTTTTGCAAACTGCCGACGAATAATCACTTAATTAATCCTGTACAGACGGCTCAATTCTCCGAGTTCTTTATGAGTAAAAGTGAATTCAACGGCGATTGGTCGCGTTTCACTGGTTTTTTTTGCACGACTAGACGAGCTTTTACTCGAGCCAGCGCGTTTTTGGTCGGCGGAAGGCCATTGAGTATGTTTACCTTTTTTACTTAACACCCCAACTTTCATGTTTGTTACGTCGGATAATAGGGGCTGAATTATCAGTCGGGTGGCTTGTGTCCTATCAAGTCCTTGCCAATAATAGCGAAGCAAATACTCTCGTTTGTCCTCGAAGTGAGGACTGCTGTTGTCATTTGTGTGCGGATGCGGGCCAATACCATAGGCGACACGCTGTAGCGAACTACGTGAAAGCTGCAACGGGTTTTTCCATCCTCCTCGAGTAAATTCCAGTTTGTATTTGCCCGAATTGACTTGTAGGTAAGATGCTGCATCTTTTTTACCGGCGACGCGGATGTCGCGTCTAATCATTTGTTCAAGGTCTCGTTCCAGAATAAACAAAGATTTTTGGACTTGCCCCAATGTATTAGAGTGTTCAGTGGCGATGTTCTTCGCGTCTATAACCGAGCCAAGAATTCTAAAGGAAGCAAGACCTATAAGTGCAAAAATGCTCAAGGCTATCAATACTTCGAATATCGTTAAGCCGGATTGTCGGTATGGCTGGCGCACGGCGTTAGTACCTTCCTTTATAGGAGGTTAAACTCGCAATTGAGACGGCTTTACCGCCGCTAATTTCTTGAGATACGGAAACATCGATTCTCTTAAGCCAAGGATCAGAGGTATTGGAAATGTCAGAGCCCACAGTCCATTGTTGACCGGCAATCGTAACAGTGTTGGAACTACTGCCAGAATCGGGCCAGGTATCAGATACCGTGATTTCAGCCAATCGGTTTTCGGCAATGTAGACGGCGATATTTTTTTGTTCGAGTTGTTGAAGTTGACTTAAGCTCTGGCCAGTTTGGCGAAGAACAGCGAGTGAAGAAATAGCGAGGATCGTCAGTGCGATTAGTACCTCGAGTAAGGTGAAACCCTTTGGACGAGACGGTATTAGAATCACTGAATGTAGATTCCTGATACGCCATCGCTACTGAGTTTACTGGTTTCAGAAATGGCAGAATGATGGAAGCTAATAGTAAAAGGCGTAATCTCGCCGCTCGATAGAAGTAAAAGAGAAGGCTGCAATTCTTGTTTATCGCTGGCCTTTTGCAGCATCAGCGCCTGTTTTTTGACTTCGTCATCGACGGCCTCTCCGTCAATCTCCAATGTTAGAGTGACATTTTCAGGTAAGGTATATTTGGAATATTCTTTCCCCACCATAGGAATCCACAGGCGATCAGTGCTATTGAAAGATAAAAACTGGTAGGCGCCACTAGGAAAAGCCAGAGCAAACTCTGAGCCTTGTAGAATTGCTTCATCCGCAACATGTTGTAAAACCATTTGCAAGCGCGCTGCCTCTCTTTCAATGTCTTTGGCAGGATTCTGGTAAATCGATAGTGATGCCATACCGACTATGACACTAATGATGACAAGAGTGATCATCAATTCAATTAAAGTGAAACCACGGTCTGACGATCGTCCCCTTAACACAGTACCTTGGTCGCTATTCATCCCAGTTGCTAACGTCACGATCGTAATTTTCACCTCCTTCTTGACCATCGGCGCCAAATGAAAAGATGTCGTAAGCGCCAACGGATCCCGGGCTTATGTACTGGTATTCTCCGCCCCACGGATCACTGGGAATTCCCTTTTTCAAATACCCGGACGGATTCCATTTTTTAGGCTCGGGTGAACCGTCCGGCTTTACCACCAATGCCTGAAGACCCTGGTCCGTCGTTGGATACCGATAGTTATCCAGCTTGTACATTTCAAGTGCTTGCTCGAGTGTATTAATATCTGCCTGCGCGGCTGTTACTCTAGCTTCATCAACGCGCCCTAAAATATTAGGTGCGACTAATCCGATCAAAACACTAATGATGACAATGACAATCATGATTTCTATCAGCGTAAAACCAAAACTTCTACAATACTTCATCGTATGAATCTCCGTATTAACCTATTTTTACTCATGAATAAGTAGGTGTTATTGAATATTATTGGTGTTTTTTCAGCTGTCTAACTTTAAAAAATTAGTAAAAATGTAATTCGCATAAGTATAGCTTTTGTTCAAACCAGCTGATTCATATCAAAAATTGGCTGCAGAATGGCTAAAACTATCACTAGGACTGTTACACCCATGAACAGCAACATTACAGGCTCGAAAATACCGATTAATGTTGCAATCAAGGTATCGAGTTCGCGCTGTTGACTTTCGGAGACGCGCTCCAACATGGTATCTAAATCTCCACTGGCTTCGCCGCTCGCGATCATGTGAATCATCATTGGGGGAAAGTAGCCGCTGCTGTCGAGAGCAGTATGTAAACTCCCGCCTTCCCGTACCTGTTTAGCGGCACCGGTAACAAATTTCTGTAGCCACGTATTTGATATAACTTCTGCGGCGATCTTCATCGCGTCAACTAACGGTACACCGCTGCTCATTAAAATACTCAAGGTACTGGCATAACGAGCGGTATTACTACCTCGTATAAATCGGCCCAGTAAAGGTAGTCGCAGTAATTTTTTATCCCATTGCAACCGTATATGGTCTTTTTTCAAGGACATTCGAAACAAGTTTACAAGTACGACCATAGCGATGATTACCAACAAACCATAATCTACAACGAAATCGCTTAGGGAAATTAGCCCTTGTGTTAGTGGCGGGAGCTCTCTGCCCTGCCCTATAAACACTTCGACAACGTCTGGCACGACAAAGGCCATTAATCCGGCAACGATTGCGATTGACATCACCAATAATAGAATCGGATATAACAATGCAAGTTTGGCTTTTTGTCTGGAGTTATAGGAGTTTTCTGTGTAATCGGCGAGCCGGTTTAACACGAGGTCTAGATGTCCAGCATGCTCGCCGGCAGACACGGTTGCTCGGTAGAGCACGGGAAAGGCTTTTGGGAACTCAGCCATGCTTTCCGCGAGGGAATGTCCCTCGAGGACTTTTGATCGAACAGAAAGGACGATCGTGCTGAGTTTGTTATTTCCCTGATGCGATGACGATTGCTTGGAAACAGCGTTAAGTGCCTCTTCTAGCGGCATGGAAGACTGTATTAACGTTGCGAGTTGCCGTGTTATTAATGCGAGTTCTCCGACTTTTATTGATAGATCCCGACCTTTACCAAAGGAAGATTTCGAGGTGTTCCCGGAAGACGTAGCATGATCTACCTGTAAGGGTGTTAGGCCTTTTTCCCGCAATAATTGTCGAACTTGCCGGGAACTGTCGGCCTCAAGAATACCTTTCTGTTCTTTTCCACTAAGATCGAGGGAGGTATATGAAAAGGCAGCCATAGTTAATCCTCTAAGGTCACGCGTAATATCTCATCGACGGTTGTTTTACCATCCAGGATTCGAGATCGACCGTCTGATCGGATACTCTGCATGCTATTTAAACGCATGGCTTTGACTACTTCTTCTTCGGCTGCTTCGCTGTGTATCAGCTGCCGGATTTTCTCGTCGACCACTAGCAATTCATATATTCCCGTTCGGCCTTTATAACCCAGATTGTTACACTTACTACATCCGACCGGGGAAAAAATTTTATCTTCTTTTTCCAACAGGTCACCTAAAAACTCTCTCTCAAGTACGCTGGGTACCTGCTCTTCTTTGCAGCTATCGCATAGCACGCGCACCAAGCGTTGTGATAAGACGCCAATTAAACTTGTCGCCATTAAAAAAGGCTCTACTCCCATATCTCGCAAGCGCGTTATGGAACCTGCGGCCGAATTGGTATGTAAGGTCGATAATACCAAGTGCCCTGTCAAGCTCGCCTGTATCGCAATTTCAGCGGTTTCAAGATCGCGTATTTCACCGACCATGACGACATCCGGATCTTGCCTTAAAATCGCCCGTAGACCTCTCGAAAAGGTCATGTCGGCCTTTTTATTTACCTGAGTCTGACCGATGCCTTCTAAGTTGTATTCGATTGGATCTTCAACCGTCAAAATGTTCTGAGTACTACTATTAATGGATGAGAGGCCGGCGTACAGCGTCGTCGTTTTGCCAGAACCTGTTGGCCCCGTCACCAGAATGATACCGTGAGGGCGATTTAATAGACGGCTAAATTGCTGATCGCGTAACCGGGGCATACCCAGAGAACTAAGATCGAAGTTTCCGGTCTGCTTTTCCAATAGGCGTAAAACGACTCGTTCAGCCGCATTGGAGGGCATAGTAGAAACTCTAACATCAATTTCACGACCGGCAATTTTAACGGAAATACGTCCATCTTGAGGAATACGTTTTTCGGCGATGTCGAGTTTAGCCATGACCTTGATGCGAGAAATCAACATAGGGGCAAGCTCGCGCCTGGGTTCGACTACCTCCCGCAGTACTCCATCAATTCGATACCGAACTACCATCCGTTTTTCAAAGGTTTCTATATGTATATCGGAGGCTCCCTCCTTAACAGCTTCGCTGAGAACGGCGTTTATTAGCCGTATGATTGGCGCATCGCCCTCTTGTTCCAACAGATCTTCAGTTTGGTCAACGGCATTGGCTATACTGGCTAAGTCGAGCTCGTCGCCAAGATCTTCCACCATTTGCATCGTTTCGTTTGAATCTCGTTCGTATGCTGCGGAAAGAGACTCTTCAAAGTTCCTTCCCTCCATTTGAATACACTCGAAATCAGCGCCTAAAAAGCGCCGAATTTCAGCGTATGCGAGAGGTGCGAGTAACGGTTTATGGCATATGGTGGGGTTGGCTTCACTATCGTACTGAATGAAAACTCCATTGCGTTTTGCAAAACTGAAAGGCAAATTGGGGGTTTTCGTGCCCACTGTTTCCATTTAAATTCTCCGCTGCATCGCTAAAGTTTGGTTCTATGAAAGTATAGACCTAAATAAAATTTCGATAATTATCTTTCAAAACAACGTGATAAGACAACTTATGGGATCGAAAGAGAAAAAATGCCCGTGTTTTAAATCGATTCTTGACGTAAAAAAAGCGTGGTTCTTATTAGAATAATTGAAATGATTGTAATTTCCACTAACTTTCATCCCTAAGTTCTTGTTACTACGCTATAATTTTACATTAAATATCGATGGATAGTTGTGACATGCTACTACAGTTTGATAAAGCCAACATACGCTATCATGAGATATGTGTTCAGAAGTCGAAGTTTGCCACTTTAATCCGGACGGAATTAGTGTGTTAGATTCTATTGTCAATAAAATAAAAAGCGTTGAACCAAAACGAATGAGCCGCTATTTTCTGATCATCGTTAGCGTATTCATTTTAATCGCCTTGGCTGAACAGTTATTCAGCGCTTATGCCACTAAAAACTATCATTCTGATATTAAGGTGAGTGCGCTTCAAAAAAACTCTACAAAAGACACCGTTTACAATGTTCAAACAATTACTGAGAACCATTTATTGGGGCAGTTTAATAGAACGATCACCAAGCAAAAAAAGTTACCGACCACCAACTTAAAACTGACGTTACGCGGTGCGTTTACCTCCAATAACCCTCAACACGCGAGCGCGATGATTGAAGGGCCCGACCGAAAAACACAATCTTATAAGGTCAAAGGCAAAGTTTATGGAAATACGGTACTTCACAGCGTTTTCAGTAACCGTGTCGTGTTATCGAGGGGGGGGCAACTCGAAACCTTGTATTTTCCGGCTGTAAAAGACACCCCGAACCAGAATAGTCAAGATCCTAGCGACCAGAATGTTCAGCAGAACTCGACCCCGTCGGCGCAGAGATATGCCTCGGCTAGTAGTAGCAAAGTAAATCCCAAACTCCGAAGTAACGCGGCAATGACTAAGGAGCAACGAAAGCAATTGATAAAAGCTCGTTTACAAGAACTCAGGAACAGATCTAAAAAATAAGGTTAGAGTGCTAATGAAAAATAAATTTGTATACCCATTTTTAATGGTTTTCCTTAGTTTTACGCTGTTATCTCAGTGGTCCATAGCGGCTGATAAATTGACCATGAATATGCGCGACGCCGATATCCATGCGCTAATTCAATGGATTTCGGACAATACCGGTAAGAACATTATTGTGCATAAGGGCGTTCAGGGTAAGGTGACGGTGCTGTCTCCGTCGCCTCTAACTTCACAAGAAGCCTATCAGGTATTTTTATCCGTGTTACAAGTTCACGGTTTCGCCGCCGTAGAAACGGCAGAAGCACTGAAAATTGTACCGATAAATATGGCGAAAAACAGTGCACTCCCCCTCGATAGCAGTTCGACGACCGCGGATATGGTTGTGAGCGTAATGAAGATTCAGAACGTTTCCGCTGTTAAGTTGGCGTCGATCTTAAAGCCTCTCGCGAGCTCTGACGCGGTCATTACCACCTACGCCCCAACAAATGCGCTTGTTATCGCTGACCATTCGACAAATATAGCTTCCCTAAAAGTACTGATTCAACAACTTGATGTTGCGGGAGATAGTGAGATTGAAGTAATTAGAATTAACCATGCCGACGCAAAAACCATTGTTGCGACGCTGAAATCTTTAATGTCTTCCATGGGTGGTAAAGGTGAAAGCCTTACGTTTAGTCTTTCGGTCGATGAGAGGTCTAACACTATTTTGATGGCAGGTGACCCGGCAAAACGTAAGCAATTTAAAAAACTCATTGCACAACTGGACACGCCGCTGGAAGGTCAGGGAAATACGCAGGTCATCTATTTACATTATGTCGATGCCAAGGAAGTGGCACCCATTCTAAAGAGCATGGCGACGAGTATTCAAGCCAATAAAAAAGATAGCAGTAAAATAAATATTGAATCCAGCGAAAGTGCGAACGCACTGGTAATTAGTGCGCCTCCGTCAATCTTAAATACGATGAAACGGATCATTTCTGAACTGGATATTCGACGTGCACAAGTATTAGTTGAGGCGCTAGTTGTTGAAGTAAGCGGTACAACGGCTAATGATCTGGGCGTTACCTGGATCGCGGATTCCGATAGCCAGAATGTCATCGGTGGCGTAAACACTTTAGGCGATCTATCCGTTGGAGACGGTAGTTTAGCCACGGGAGATTCTCCATTAGCCTTTCTGTCAGGTCGAGGTCTAACTTTCGGCTATTATGAAAAGGGAAACTTACAGGCTGCGATTCGTGCTCTTAACGCAACTCAAAATGCTAATATCTTATCGACTCCGACGATTGTTGCATTAGACAATGAAGAGGCCTCATTACTGGTCGGTCAGAATGTACCATTTAAAACTGGGCAGGCAACGAGTGCAGCATCAACCACCAATGACCCGTTTACCACCATTGAGCGCCAGGACATTGGTATTTCTCTGGTTGTTACGCCCAGAATAAATCAAGGCGATTCCATTACCCTAGAAATCAAACAAACAACTGAATCGATCGCGCCATCGGTCGAGACTGCCTCTGATATTATTACCAATAAACGTGAGATCATTACAAAAGCCCTAATAAAAGATGATCAGGTTCTTGTATTGGGCGGACTCATCAGTGACGAGGCAACGGAGGTCCAAGAAAAAGTGCCCTTCCTGGGTGACATACCGTTACTCGGTGCACTTTTTAGAAGTACCGGGGTGAATAAGGATAAGAAAAACCTAATGGTTTTTATACATCCAGTTATATTGAAAGATGAGGATCAAATTCGTCAAATTACCCAGCGTAGATATAATTTCATGAAGGATTTACAGGATAAAGTGTCTAACAGTGAATGGAGCGTCGAGGACGAGAGTAGTGCTACGATGGAAGATTTTGAGACCTTCACTCCGGTCAATAGAGATAAGTAGCTAATCGAACTTTAGATTAGAGCGCGTTATTAAATTTCACATAATAACTCTTGATTTTTCTGGTGTAGTGGAACATTTTCGCGCTCTTCTTCAATTAACAATTAACAATTAACAATTAACAATTAACAATCTGAATGAATCCAGATCAAATCACGCCAGACAGACTACGGTTTGAAAAAAACGTTCTTAGTTCTTTTAGTGTTTTTATCTGCAATCGTTTTTTACATACAATCGGGCCTTCCGAAAGGAGTTTCCGCTGCATCTGGTTATGCGGATAAAAATATTTGTTCGGGCCATTTTATTAGTGAGATGTCGACAGTACATGCTTTTATTGAGGCCTTAATGGCTGCCCAATAGCGGTATATGCTGGGCTCAATGACAAGCGAGACCAGCGCAGTAGCTAGAGTTTTATGTCTTCGGTTAGGCTGGTAAACATTTGAAATTTCAAAAGGTCACCCTAGAACTTTCTTACACGTGTCGTTTCGTATTAAAGCTGCTAAGCAGCTTATGAAATATCCCCTCGACAGTGCTTTGTGCTGCAAAACCTAACTTTTCTTGTAGTGTTTTCTTTTTCGTGTACCTGATACTAAAGATATTACAGTCGTCACGTTGCGACATTAAATATTCGTCGCTGGTTTGAATGTCGTCAATTAGGTTCTGTTCCAATGCCCTTTTCCCATACCAAATTTCACCTGTTGCAACTTCTGAAATGTTAACTTGGGGTCGATGTTCGGATACAAAGCTCTTGAATAACTCATGGGTATCTTCGAGTTCCTCAACGAATTTTTCTCTGCCTTTCTCAGTGTTTTCGCCAAACATTGTCACGGTTCTTTTGTGTTCCCCGGCTGTAAACATTTCGAAATCAATATCATTTTTCTTAAGTAGACGATGGAAGTTTGGAAGTTGTGCGACAACGCCAATAGACCCAATGATCGCAAAAGGTGCGGCTAAAATTTTATTACCTATACAGGCCATCATGTATCCGCCGCTTGCAGCGACAGCATCCACGACAACGGTTAGGGGGATTTCTTTTTGAGTAATTCGATTTAACTGAGAAGCAGCTAAGCCGTAGGTATGAACCATTCCTCCGGGGCTTTCCAGGCGCAATACGACTTCGTCTTCTTTATTAGCGATAGTCAGTATTGCCGTTATTTCTTCGCGAAGATTGGAAACTTCCGAGGCTTTGACGTCGCCATCGAAATCGAGTACAAAAATGCGTTTTTTAGATTCTTCTTCGCCTTTCTTTTGCTTTTTCTTTTCCTCTTTATGTTCCTTTTTTAACTTTTTATGTTCTTGTTTTAGTTGTTCATCCGTCATTATTGCCGATTTTAAGGCGTCTTCTAAATCGTCATAATCATCGTTGATTTGGTTAACCTCAATGGCTCCTTCATGAGATTTATGATTCCTGTTACCCGCTGCGATAATACCCACGACGACGAATAATATTGATACCACGATTGTTATTGCTTTGGCCAAAAAAAGACCGTATTCAGTCAGAAACTCCAAGATACACTCCGATATAGTTATGCGTTGCGACCGCGCATATTGTCGTTTGTTTTTAATTAAGTCAAGATTAGTTAACGGTATGAAATGACTCAACTGAATACCGGTGCTGAGCTATTCCCACAGGGCAACTGCGGTTTTAGCCGGCTCATTGAGAGGACGAGCCAATAACCCTGTATTTGATAAGGACACCGAATACAGAGCACCATCTGTCATTGGAAGATAGCTTGCGCTGCCATAACTCGCATTAATAATACTGGTGGATTGGACGTAAACGTTAAGGAACTTCCAAATATCAAAAGGCCGGTTTCCATCAGTCAGTTCGTATACCGTGCGGATTGAGTTTTTTTCCTTTTCCAGAGAATAGAATCGACCACTGAGACGGTCTAATCGATAACCTGTTGAAAATCCCATCGTAGATAGATTCGTACCCCATTTGAGAATACGCGCGTCGAGCTGCCACAAATCACCGTTAAGCTGGTGGATTTTCTCTTTTCCTGAAGTGTCGACCAGCGAGACGGTATATTGCTGCGGGCCGATTTCAGCAAAGCTAAGGTTGGCAACAATCTGCTCCTTGCTTAATTGCTTGTAGCTATAGATATCAAGTGCACCGAAGGACATAGCGATTGCAGAAAAAATCAAGCAAAGACCGACCATGCCGCGTATCCAACCAAGAAACCAGCTACTTTTTAGCAACATTCGTCCGGCAAAAATCAAGACAGTGAGGGCTATGGCTATTGTTAGAGCGGTAATCGCGGTGTAAAGCATCAATTAATTCCCGTTAAGAAAAATTTAAAGCTCTATTGCGAAACCGAGCGCAGCCAGACTGTCTTCGGCTACATCGAGGATTTTTTCATTGACCCGATGACTCGTTTCTAGTTCGTTCAGATAATATTCGAGACTAATGAGTGTGTCTGCCAGCGTTTCGAGTAACTGGTGGTGCTGACTCTGGGGGTTAGACTCCTTTATATGATTGACCACGAAAGCGCTGCAGCTTTTAATAATTGCAGCAGCCCGATTGTAATTGAGTACTTGCAAGCCGCCCCTCACCGTATCGAGTGTCGTCGCGACATTAGATATATGGGCACTGTCAAAATTCGAATCGACGTAGGATGAAATAGCTCGTTTCACCATATTAATTGCTGATCGTGCTTCTTCGAGAACCAATTTTTCGGCTTCCGCTAAATGATTGTTAGCTACAATTTCTTGACGCGCTATAGTATCGGCCTCATTTACGGCGTCGATCGTAACTTCTCTGCGATTGAGGCTGGATAAAGCACTTTCGACATATAGAACGTCGTCTGCAATACGTTGAAAATCGTCAACTGTTAAGTCTTGACTCGCGTTTTCTTTGGATGCGATTGCGCCAATTTGATCCATTAAAATTTCTTTCGGGCCCGTTAAATTAAGGATACTAAGCGTATCGGCAACTCTAGTTATGACGTCTTTCAAAATAACCAGGTCTTCGTCGTCGATAGACTCGTTTTGGGAGCTGATTTCGAGGATATCTTTAATATTTCGCAATTCGTCCTTTAATACCGCAGTAACTGTTTGTAGGGTGTCTTGATTTGGTCCCTGCATAACATTGCGACTTTTGACTATATCGTCGTCACTGGTTTTCATCTTCGGCAAAGAGTAGCTTTGTCTGATAAGATCAACTTCCGGGTATTCACCATTGGCCAACATCAACATAAACAGTAGGTCTCGTTTCAACTCCTCTGACTGAATATCCTCCAATCCTGCTTCGCCTTTGTTAACTATAATTCGGATGAGTTTTTCAATCGCGGAAAGGCAGCGCTTTCGATTCAGTGTTAGCTCAAGATTTCCAGCCGCAAAACATTCCAAAACGGCCGAGGCAATACGAAACGTTTCTACATTTGGATGGTTTCCCAGCAATCGCACGACACGTTTAACCGCTCGTGCCACATATTGAAAATGAATCGTATTATTCGGATCCCTAATTAAACCGACCAATCCCGTTTGAAACATTCGATTCAAGCCTTTTACGTTAGACAGTAACAAATCTATTTGGACCGGGTTGGTGCTTGGCGGTAACTGGCCAGCAGTAGCAATGTCCTGCTTATAGAAATAATATTCCGGTAACAGCGCCTCTTTTCGGCTTATGCGCATCTCGTTAACGTAGGGAATAATCAATGTGGGCAGTGCCGCTTGTTGAATCGTCACGTATTCAAGGTATCTGGGGAGAACAAAGTAGGCTTGAGTTAAAGCGTCCAACATGGCATTTGTGGTTTTTTTTGTTTCGTCCGCGATAACCTCCAATAATTGTGCCATCTCGTCGGCAATTAAAGCAGCGCCGGGGAACTCCAGTAATCTAAACGTACCACCAATTTGAGCGATACTGCTGGTAGCGACAGTTAGGTGTTCGTTTTTCTGCTGATCAGCAAGAAAAGCTTCGAATTCGGTAGCTGACTGTGTAATCCCTTCTTCAACTTGTTCCTTTACCATTTTGAGGGAGTTCAGATTGACTTCAACTTCAAGAGACACAAATATTCCTTTTCTTATCAGGGGTATGCCGAGATATCTATCGCGACAATATTTATACTTCATTATAGCCGTAAATTCTATTTTTTTGAGTATTTAACGAATACATACAATTACTTGCGTTAGAATTATTAGAGGAAATATTTGGACTCTAGTGGTATATTTGCTCTATTGGACCAGACAGGACTAACAATGCTGTCTAATAGTAATAATAGTTGGAAGCTGAAATGTATTTTGGCAGTAAATGGGTTGATAGCTAACCACCTAGCCTAATATTCATGCTGTTTCACGAATTATATAGGCTTAATAATTTCTTTCTGCTATATGTACTAGGATCCACTTAATATTTTAGAGGCTAAATGTTGGTAAATTTGCCTCGCTGTTTATTAATCTAACGTTCATAGTTTAAGGAATGCACAATGTCCCAATCCTTACCCTTCGCGTTCTCGCGAAACTTTCTTGGCCAAGCACCAGTCTGGTATAAACAAACTATCTTAGCTTTTCTGGTACTCAACCCAATCCTTCTTTTAACTTTGGGACCTTTTGTTACCGGTTGGGCGCTCATTCTTGAATTCATTTTTACCTTGGCGCTAGCATTGAAATGCTACCCTCTTCAACCGGGCGGGCTTTTAGCGATCGAAGCGATTGCGATAGGGATGGCTTCTGCGGACGCGGTTTATCAAGAAACCGTGGGCAATTTCCAGGTGTTACTCTTGCTGATATTTATGGTGGCGGGGATCTTCTTTATGAAGGATCTGCTGCTTTTTGTTTTTACCAAAATATTGCTGGGAGTACGTTCAAAAAGGGTGCTTTCGCTGTTATTTTCGATAGTGGCTGCGGTTCTCAGTGCATTCCTCGACGCGTTAACCGTGACCGCCGTACTAATAAGTGTCGGTACGGGGTTTTATTCGGTTTATCACAAGGTAGCCTCGGGTAAAAAGCTACATCATCACGATCACGATCATAGCGACGATTCAAAAGTCGTTGACTTTCATCGGGAAGATCTCGATCAGTTTAGAAGTTTTCTGCGTAGTTTGACTATGCACGGTGCCGTTGGAACCGCTTTGGGTGGTGTTTGCACATTGGTCGGTGAGCCGCAAAATTTGCTTATCGCTGAAAAAGCAGGCTGGGATTTTATTGAGTTTTTCTTGGTGATGGCGCCTGTTACCATGCCTGTTTTAGCGGCCGGCTTACTCACTTGTCTGGCGCTGGAGACCATCGGTAGATTTGGCTATGGCGCTGAGTTACCAGCAAGAGTTCGGGATGTGCTGGAAGAGTTTAGTAACGAACAAGATTCTAAGCGAACAGATAGTGATAGAGCTGCGCTGATTACCCAGTCACTAATCGCTCTATTCCTGGTAATCGCCCTAGCTACCCACATCGCCGCTGTAGGGTTAGTGGGATTGGCGGTTATTGTCATGTTAACGGCGTTTAATGGCATTATCGAAGAGCATCAAATCGGACATGCCTTTGAAGAAGCCCTTCCCTTTACCGCTTTACTCGTGGTGTTTTTTGCCATCGTTGCGGTTATTCATGAACAACACCTATTTTCGCCCGTTATTAACGCTGTGCTTGCAATGGATTCGGAAATTCGGCCAGTCATGTTTTTTATCGCAAATGGGGTTTTATCCATGATCAGCGACAACGTATTTGTTGCAACGGTTTATATTAACGAGCTGGCGTCTGCTTTAAAATCGGGTTCTATTAGTCGGGCGGAGTTTGATTTGCTTGCGGTTGCAGTAAATACCGGGACTAATATTCCCAGCGTTGCAACACCAAACGGACAGGCTGCGTTTTTGTTTCTGTTGACCTCGGCTTTAGCCCCACTAATACGCTTATCTTACGGAAAAATGGTAATAATGGCTTTACCTTATACGCTTGTCATGAGTGCGGTGGGCATTGTCGCTGTAAAATACTTTTTGTAACTGCAGCCGAGTCCAAATTATAACTCTAGGCGTTTGAGCACCTTGTTCAGCGCCATAGAGTGGTTCCGTCACTACTCTTATCAATTTCTTTTAATCTCTCTTCGTGCAATTCCAGTTCTTCAGGGTCAGCTTTAACGACTCTTAGCGACGGCCTTACATCTGACAGGCGACGCACTGCGTCTCTTTTGGACCCATCTTCAGCAGATTCTTCTCCGGCCAACAGCAAATTAACCTGTCCGCCTGTCATTAGCAGGTATACGTCTGCCAAAATTTCCGCATCGAGTAAAGCGCCGTGAAGATCACGCTGGGAGTTATCGACTGCGTATCGCTGGCACAAGGCATCCAAATTATTTCTCTGTCCCGGGTGTTTTTGGCGGGCCATTGTTAGTGTGTCTATCACCCCACAGTAATTTGAAATATCACCGGGACTAGCTGCTTGCAAGCGCTTAAATTCACTATTTATGAAACCGACATCAAACGGTGCATTGTGAATAACAAGTTCAGCGTCTTTAACAAATTCTAGAAAATCATTTGATATTTCACTGAATAATGGCTTGTTAGTCAAAAACTCATCAGTTATTCCGTGGACTTCCATTGCACCTGCGTCAACCTGTCGCTCAGGGTTGATATACTGATGGTAATGTCGGCCTGTTAATTTTCGGCCGACCAATTCCACGCATCCTATTTCGATAATTCGATGACCTTGAGAATGTTCTAGTCCCGTTGTTTCGGTGTCTAGTACCACTTGTCTCATAGTAGTTTCCTGTTAATATTCAAAAAGCCTAAAAGGACGGGCCCGCCGTTAAGCGAGGCGGGTCCACGTGGTATAATTGCTACTTGCGTCAATCAACTCTGCGTTGAGGGGGCATGTTATCTCGCCCCTCCTACCTCGCGTCCGGCAACCCGCTAATCACTGTTGTGGAAATAAGAATCTCGACTCATGCAACATCTTCATCATTTCTTTTCAGTACTCGGTGCGGGTTGATCAGGGACCCTCCGACTCTTGATTTGACCGGCGACAGACCGCTGAACCTGCTGCGGCCGGTTTTCCAGACGGGTTTAATAGGACTTAAGGTAGCTTGCTGTTTAATCGCTGAAATACAATAAAAATTACCCAGTGGTATGGCATCAAGTGCAGGCATTAGGCGTAAGTTGGTTTTATCTTTGAGAAGTTTCGGCGTACTAAAACCGTATTGTCTCGATGAAACATCGAACCCTAATAAACTTAACCAATCACAAATCCGGCGGCAGCTAATTAACTGATTATGCCAAACTGAATTGGGAATGAACTTTGCTATCCTTGAATAAGCGCCTAAAGGCGACCAAGGATTAAAACCAACTAAGATGATCGTTCCACGCGGGACGACAATCCGCTGAATTTCCCGCAACAGTTGGTGGGGGTTTTCTATGAATTCCTGAATGTGGTGTAAGATAACAACATCAATACTATTGCTGTCAAAGGGCAACTCCTCGTATCCTCCTAGTATGGTTTGAGAGGAAGAACTGTCGTCTAATTCGAGCCTCTGGATTGATGTATTGGCTTGTGTGATGTATCGATACTGACGTTGTACTCGGCAATCATTGAATAAATGACTGGATTCGCAAACACTTAGCTGCAGTAAATGATAACCAAAACAACGTGCCAGTTTTTCATCAATCAAGCCCATTTGTACGTTCAGCATTGCCTGACCAAACTCAGTTTTAAACCAGAGGTCCAGCTGCGAAGATAACTCCTGATAGGAAGGTTTTACGGGCCAGCCTTTAGTTTTTTTGTCCACTGTTACCTACCCACTCAAATGATGAGTACACGTTTTATAAGGTATGATAAACCATTATGACCGCTAAACCCTAGAGCCGATACGGTAACAGGGTGGAATTTTTATACGAATTTATGCGGTCAGTACTTGCGCCAAGTCGATACAGTTATTACTCTAGCGCGTTAAAATTTGAGTTCTAGAATAATGACAAAAATAGTTGCAATTCCCGCTTTTACCGATAATTATATTTGGTGTGTCTATGATGAAGATACGAAGCGCGCAGTGGTCGTTGATCCCGGAGATGCTGAGCCCGTCCTCAAAGCTTTGGACAAGCTGGATCTAACTCTCGATGCCATTCTGATTACGCATCACCATTTTGATCACACGGGCGGAGTTGATGCAATACTCGCCAAGACGTCGCTCGATACGCCTGTTTACGGCCCCGATAATTCGAATGTCAAACAAATAACCAATACCGTCCGAGACGGTGACAAGATCTCAGTTCTCACTTTGTCCTTTAGTATCATCGGAGTGCCTGGACATACTCTTGACCATATCGCCTATTATGGTTCCAACGAGATGGGCAGGCCATTGTTATTCTGTGGTGATACTCTTTTCGCTGGAGGCTGTGGGCGGGTTTTTGAAGGAACTCACGATATGATGCATTCGTCCCTATCCAAATTGGCAGTTCTGCCGGGAGAAACCCAGGTATATTGCGCTCATGAGTACACCTTAGCGAATCTGGGCTTTGCCAATGCCGTCGAGCCTCAGAATGATGATTTGCAGCTTAGAGTTAACCGGGATAAAGAAAAACGCTCCAATGGCATACCCACGGTACCATCTACAATCGAAGCGGAACTACTAACAAATCCCTTTTTACGATGCGAAGAAAGTCACGTTATTGCCGCAGCGAATCGAATCAGCGAATCATCCTGTAATAACTCCGTTGCAGTTTTTTCGGCCTTGCGGGGCTGGAAAGACACGTTTTAGTTCGTAGCAATGTACATCCAGCACGGCATGGTTATCGGCTGTCTAGCGAATATTGCTCGCGCTGTGATAAACTGCATTTCAAATACTTATAAGTAAAAAATACAATATGTTATCTACGTTTATTAAAGTAATTGCTGCCATATTTCTGTTATCGTCTTGTTCTCACTTACCGACGGATCAAAGCCAGGAAAAAGAAATTCCTATCGTGTTGGGCGATGCGCAGAAAAAGATTATTACGATAGACGATCGGTTCGTTAAAGAATTACTAAGTTTACAATCGACCGACTATCTTACCGATTTTGGCTTTCCTTACAGTTGCAATTTCACCACAAATGTACCCCTACAAGCGGAACCGAGTTGGGTTCCCGCGGTAACGATATGGCAGCGAATTCGCCGGGGTTTAGATTTGGATCACAATGTCGATAACAAGCGCTTGAATGCTGAATTCAGGTGGTACCACAAACATAAAAATTATATGGCACGCGTCAGCGAACGATCGGCACGTTATATCTACTACATCGTTAGTGAATTGGAACAAGCAAACCTACCTCTGGAACTCGCCCTTCTTCCTATTGTAGAAAGCGCGTACGATCCTTTTGCTTATTCCCACGGAAGAGCCTCTGGAATCTGGCAATTCATTCCCTCTACGGGACGCCAATATAAGATGGAGCAAAATTGGTGGTACGATGGCCGCAGAGATATTGTTGCGTCTACCAGTGGTGCGATTAACTACTTGAAGAGCCTAAGTAACCATTATGATGGTGACTGGCTTCTTGCTTTAGCTGCCTATAACTCTGGGCAAGGCACGGTAGACAGAGCAATCAAGAAGAATAAAAAACAGGGTAAATCGCTTGACTTCTGGTCTTTAGATTTGCCCAAAGAAACTCGTAGTTACGTACCTAAATTACTCGCTTTAGCAAAACTAATCGATAACCCTAATCGTTATAACATTGACTTATTTCCTATCGATAACGCGGCTTATTTTTCGATTGTGAATACGAAAACTCAAATTGATTTAGCTCAGGCGGCCAAAATGGCAGGCGTCGAAATCGATGAAATCTATCGTCTGAATCCCGGATTTAATCGCTGGGCGACAACGCCGTCCGGACCGCATCGTTTACTCGTTCCTAAGAATAGCGAAGAACAGTTTAATCGTGCTCTGCGAGATTTCCCGATTGAAAGTCGACTACTGTGGGAGAGATATACCATTAAAAGTGGGGACGTTCTAGCCGTATTAGCTAAACGCTTTAAGACCGATGTCGAGACTATTAAAGAAATAAATGGCTTAAGAAACAGCCGAATTAGAGCTGGTAAGTCGCTAATGATTCCCAAGGCATCCAAAAATAACGATTACTATTCGCATAGCGCTGAACAAAGGTTAGCCTCAATTCATAAAAAACGTACTGGTGGCAAAAATACTCGACAAGTATTTCACCGAGTCAAATCCGGTGAGAGCTTATGGACGATCGCGCGCCGCTATGACGTGAGTGTTTCGAAATTAGCGCATTGGAATAGCTTAGGTCACAAAGAGGTTTTAAGTATCGACAAAAAACTCAGTGTTTGGGTGCAGGACAAACAGCCGATCAAAATGCTCCCAGAACAAAGAGAAAAGATAACGAAAAAAGTTGGGTATAAGGTTCGAAGCGGAGACTCTCTTGCTCGAATTGCAGGCAAATTTAATCTTCGAGTCAAAGAGATTTTAAGCTGGAACAGTATTAACCCAAGAAAATATCTACAACCCGGGCAAAAACTAACGCTTTATGTCGATATTATGAATGCAGTTAATTAGCGGTTTGATCTTTTTGCCGCGAGCATAGCGAGTGACATATTGGTTTGTTGGCTAAAATGATCAAAACTCTCGTGCTGTTCAGCGCTTATCTGGATTCCATCTTGGCCTCTATCCGCCACAATTAGCCCTATCGGGCGGTTACCAGCATATATTGACGATATCAAACAGTTCTCAGTATCCATCAATCGTTTCATTTTTTTATTTAACAAATGGTTGTAATTGTGGGGCCGACTTTGATTAAGCCAGATACTTTTCCTGTTGTGCAGTGAATAGGCAAAAAGATTATCTTGTTCGCTGATGACGGGGAACATCATGTCTGATCGCCACTCTTCAATATTTTCACCCAGAATATATTTTGCCGTCATTGTTCGTACTTTAGGATCGATTAAGCAAAGCGTGACTCGTTCCAGCCCGATTCCTCGATGTATCCCTTCGATCACCATTTGGAAAAGGGTATTGATGTCGACCATTTGCTCGACCATGGCACCCATTTCCCGCAAAATATCGAGTTGTAGTTGGGGGTCTGAAACCATCCCTTTTGACTCAGGCTTTGCGGGTTTCTCGGAAGGGCTAGGAATAAAGTTACAGGCTTTATTAGCGCCATAGGTAACCGCTACACTCGCTGCCTGCTCTGCGCCTTGCTCGATTAATTTGCGAACATCTTGTAATCCTAAGCCTGAAAACAGTGAAGCTTTGACCAAAACATCACGAAATTCCTGAGAATCCCAGCCCTTTTCTGTCGCAAAACTAATTTCCTCTCCGAGCAATACCGCTTCCGTTGATTTTGAGGGACGATGACCGGGAGATAACGCGGCTTGCAAATGATCGCCCAATTGCCATTCTTCGGCGATCGCTTTAGTAATTTCCTTCATGGTGCTGCCCAAAAGGCTTTGCTCTAATTGGGCGTCCCCTACACTGCCTTTTTCTAGTTTTTCGTCCAGTTTGTTGGTAATGTCGGACCTACTTGTCCAAAATGCCATTTCTCCAACATGCAGCAATAAAGAAGTAATGAATACTTCTTCTTCCTTCTCGTTTCCGCCGGATTGTTTAAGCAGGTTCTCAGCTTGGATAGCCGTATGAAAGCCGCGGGCCATCCACTCTAACATTCTTTCTTTAGTATTCTCTTTTAACAGCGAATCAACCAGCATAACTGAAAGAGAAATTGCTTTGATACCTTGGAAACCTAACTGCACCACTGCTCTACTTATCGTAGTAATTGCGTTAGTTGAGGTAGGATGATGGTAGGCGCTATTGGCAATCCTTAATACTTTCGTCGTTAATGCACTGTCTTTTAAGATGATTTCCGAAAGTTGGGCCGCACAACTATCATCACTCTGCGTTACGGTATTCAATTCTTGCATTACGCCGGACAAAGCCGGTAACTGAATACTACTGAGATGCTTCACCCATTTTTCAGTATTGTTGTTTTCTTTTTCAGTCATAGTATTCACTGTTATATAAACGAATCTTTTTATTATAGACCTAAGAGTAGCCTTGAGCCTAACAATAAGAAGATTACATTAAAATCGCCGACAAAATACGATAAATCGGGCCAAGAATACCATTTAGACGCTATGTCCCCTAAAAATCAGCATGTTTAGCTTATAGGCGACTGCGGTACAACTAGGCGACTACGCTACAACCGACTTTTGAAGCTA
>ENA-OSET01000317-OSET01000317.1-sediment-metagenome-genome-assembly--contig:-NODE-317-length-55133-cov-41.115573_pt1 | contig 55133 bp, 47 predicted proteins | sample MGYA00237882_ERZ534229 | MGnify/ENA primary metagenome ERZ534229 (study PRJEB26408, sample SAMN06266212) | sediment metagenome | isolation source: Hudson Canyon methane seep mesocosm | place...
TATCGTTATAAGTTTTTCCTTATTGGTGTGCTTATTTTATTAGTCTTAACGTTATGGTTAATACTTAAATTCATTGGTCTGTGATTGATTTAAATATTTTTTCCTCATTCAATTTAATCGAGGTCGTTACTTATGTTCCCTAAATTAATTATTACTTTTGGCGTGATACTTTACGCTATTGTCGTACCTATCTTGGAAATTAACGCTACGCATGTATTTAATTTAGATTGGACGCCCCATGTGCGTATTCATGAGGTTTGGCAATTACTTACAAATTCAAGTTTAGGCATTTTATGTTTGTGGCTTACTTGGAACCAAGGAAAATTAATATTGAGTGCAGTCGTTAGTCTAATGATTACTGGTGGCTTCTTGGTCGCATTTACTTTGCAAGATACATATGGCGGTTCGATGCAGCATTTGGATGGTAGTGAAAAAACCTTATTTGGATTTAATCTTGGCGTGGTTGGATTCGGCTTGGTCGCTACTTTACTTAGCGTGGTTCTTTTTCTAGAGTGTCGAAAATTAAGATCATGTGCTCTTGATCTTGAATATAGAGCACAAAAATACTGATACTAACGCTCGTAAGAATAATTTTGTTTTGTATTTTTGCCAAGACCGTCCCCACTTTCGAACCGTTTTACTTGTGCTCCACAAACTCGATTTTTCAATGCGCTCAAAAGGAACGGTTTGGCTATTCTGTTGGCAGTTTTCTGAGGGTCTAAAAGGTAACACTTCATTGCTCTGAATCAGCTGCATATCATAACCCAAGGAGTGATCGCTTTAACTCCAGCCTGTGTGAAAACTCAATCTTAATTGGCGCTATTAGCAGCGAGCAACAGAAGCCTTCCTAACCTAAAAATAGGCTAATTTAGGGTGTCCATCAAATTGGGGTAAGACCAAACTGCAGAAATATGGAGGTTAAAACTTTACGTATTAAAAACTAATTATAAAACGGATAACTGATGTTTTTAAAGTGACTGCTATAACCTCCCAATGCAGCCACAAATACAAAATCAAGGAAAAGGGCTTTGCCCCCTGTAACTTAAATTACTTATAAGATTTAAAAATTTCTGAATAATTATGCGAATTCACTGTACCCCCTGTTTCTATGTAGTACTTCAAGCCAAAAAGGTGTTGAATGAGACCTTTCCCTAATTGACCTCTCATCAAATATTTCATAAACCCTGGTGAAAATAAAACAAAAGAAGTCATCTTTACTTCCGTCACTTCGTCGCCAGTCATATTTCCAATTGAAGACAGCTCATACCTGGCAGACATTCCTTTTATAAATGGGAGGTTATGCTTAGTCACGACAACGGTAAAGTGATTGTTTTCATCCATTTCAGTTATCTTTTCATCGAGAGATAACTTGTCATTAAACTGGCAATGCCTTTCACAATTCAATTCGCCTCTTGTTGCATTGTGCATATAGTTTGAGGATACCATTCCTGGATTATGTACATGTATATCACCATACTGAGCAAACAGAACCTCCCATGTTTTTTCTTTTGTGGCATTAATTACTACTCTAAATTCTGACTTGTTCATTTTATATTTACCTCTTATAACACGGGCACATAAGTCCCGCATCAAGCGCTCGTTTTTGCCTCGTTATGACTGCGCCTATCTAATCATTTCACTTAGAAAAAGCTATTTTATTCCTACCTAAAGCTCTCACATACGCAGAAAAACGAGGTCCTCATTAATTTGGCTCGCCCTCACAGCTGCCGCCGAATTCAATAGCCTTTTTATGAGTTCTTTTTACTTCGTCGATAGATCCATCACCAAAACCAAACATGGTTCCATTCCCATTAGTTTCAGGCTCCTTATTAAAGGATATAGATACTGCAAATGCGGAGTCTATATCTTCACCCTGCAAGAATTTCATTCTTCCGTTGATGAAACTTAACCAAGTTCTGTTTGTTCGAAAAGTGAGTCATAAAATTCAGTCGAAGCCTTCAAGTTATTTGTCCCAATAACGAAATAGTTCATTTTCATAATTTAATACCTCCTACTCAAATGCAGGCAGATTATATATTCACACTACTGACAGCGTTATGTCAGTAGCGTTATGTCAGTAGCATTATGATAATTGGGGGTAAGAGTCAATTTTTTGTGCCAGTTAGCTTTGTGCTATGGGCTCAAAGCAAGCCTCACAACACGGGAAATCCGAAGGGTTTACTTGTCAAAATGTGCCAATTGACATCAGGTGATTAAGATTATTCTTCTATCTAAATAATTTAGTTGGCACCAAACGGTACGTTTTTAATGTCTGCATGGACCAGTTGAACTCACCTTTAATAAGCCGACAATATTTTACCGGAGGCAACTTCATCCTGCGAGATCAACTGATCGCGCAACACTTATTCTTGGAAATAAGGTGGAGTGACTATGTAGTGGAAGCTCAGAATACTGAAAAATCCAATTAGTTAGTAAGAAATTATTTCGCAAGTCGATTCACGATTACTCAGTTTGCTTTCCAGGTCAGCCACATGAAGTGGTTTGGAGTAGTAAAATCCTTGAATTACATTGCAACCAAAGCTAGCGAGTATATCGAGCTGTTCTTTGGTCTCAACCCCTTCAGCCAGTACCTGATATCCGAGTGCTGAACCCATATCCACAATTATTTTGGCAATGGCGCTGTCTTTGTTATTGACCGCTAAGTCGCGGATAAATGCACGGTCAATCTTCAGTTTATCAACAGGCATTAGCTTAAGGTATTCCAACGAGCTATAGCCGGTGCCAAAGTCATCCAGCGCGAGATTAAATCCCGCATTGGCTAGCTGTTTGAGGATGGCGATACCCTTGTCGGGATTATCCAGCACCGAGGTTTCGGTAACTTCGAGTTCAATCTGGCGTGAACTGAGCCCTTGCCGCGCCAGTTTTGCGAGTAAGTCTTCCGTAAATCCAGGTTTAAGCAACTGTTTAGGAGATATGTTGATACTGACTTTACCAAACTCAAGCCCTATTTCATTCCAGTGTTTAATCTGTTTGATCACCGTATCAATTACAAAATCTCCTAGTAATATGATTAGGGCTGAGTCTTCCGCAATGGGAATAAACTCCCCCGGTGATACAGTTCTTCCCAGTTCTTTAGAATTCCAGCGAATTAGCGCTTCCAGAGAGACTATTCGCCGCTTCTCATAATCATATTGTGGCTGGTACTGCATGTAGAATTCATTGTTACCGATGGCGCTTTTCATAGCGCTAGTGATGATCAACTCTCCGCCTAGTCGTTGATTCATACTAGGTGAAAAAATGCCACAACTGGAAATACCACTTCGACTTTCGTTAGCAATCACAGTAAATGCATTGTCGATTAAGTCATCGATATCCACGCCTTGATCAGGAAAACAGCATGCCCCGATACTAAAGGTACAGTGAATTTGGCGCTGGTTAACTTTATAAGGGGCAGAGAGTTTGTCTGCCATGGATTGCAACCAGCGTAACATGACTCGATCGTTGGTATCTTGCTCCCAATTCACATAAGCGATGAAGCGGCTTTCTGAAAATTGACCAAGTAGTGATCGATGAATCAGTAGTGATTCTAAGCGCATCTTGATCTGGTTAAGAAGCTGGATAACTTCGTTCTGAGAATAGGCAGCCGTCAAGTAGTTGAAATGGTCCATACTGACAATAGCTAGCATTCCTGGCGACTTTCTAGTCAAAAAGCTATCGGTAGCTTGTTGCTTGAAACTCTTCTTGTTGGGAAGGTTGGTGTTTGTGTCACGCTCCAGCCAGTCGATAAGTGGTGAGAATATTTTCCGATTAGAGAAGACGAACAGCATCATAATCAGCAAAAAGATCAGGAGAAAATGGGTCAGTAGCGAAATTGTTTCGTTTACCAACACATCACTTAATTGCGTTTTTTCAGCTGCCACTATTAAACGCCATTTTGTATTTGCAATATTCGCTAAGGAGTACAGATAGCCATCCCCTTCAACGATACGACCTTCCGATAGCTGCTGCATGTCCTGACTAGCAATATCTTCCAACTCAAAAATTGATTTGCCAACCTGAAGTTCGGTTGGATGGACCAGAATTGTTCCTTTGTCATCAATCAGGAAAGCAAAGCCATCGTAGTCGAGTTTCATACCTAGAATAGTTTTTTGAACGTAGCCCAGTGTAACTTCACCGACCACCACCCCCATAAATTTCTGCGACTTTATTATAGGGGCTGTCGCCGCGATATAGGTATTAGCACCTTCTTCTGCACCAATGTGTGGCGGAGTAATGGTCGGTATCATCGCCTGTTTACTGGCCTGGTACCAAGGGCGAATTCGCGGATCATAACTTGGCGGCACCTCCCAATCATTGACCTTGTAATAACCATCCTCTTCCAGAGCGAAAGCGAGATAATCAAACTGACGAGATTTTTTTACCTGATTTAGATAAAACTCATAAAGTTCATTGCCACGTATGAGTGTAGAACTGTTGGCTAGGGTATCGGCAAAAGCCTCAACCAAAGACAGATTATTTTCCAGCCACGACGTAAGTTTATTCGAAGTGGTAGTCGCCTTAATCTGTTGTTCATTCTGTACAGCATCATGCAAATTCGCTTTTACGTGGAAGTACGCCACGGTAGTAGACGCCAACAAACCTAGCGCTAGCAGTGCGATTATATTGTATGTTAGTTTGCTTTTATTGCTTAATTTCAAAATATTGATACGCTGGATATTCATAGAACAGGACTGCCCTGATTGAGCTCTGGAGTGATCTCCATAAGACTTAACTTGATGATGGCTTTGGCATGAAGGTATTAGAGAGGTTTGCAATATCCTCGACACGTTGATGCAACATTGTCATGTGTTCAATCACAGCTTCAGTTTGCTGCCAGTTTTGTTTTGATGCCTGATTGATCTCCAGCATATTATTGCTTACGTCCCGTGTAACAACCTCCTGTTCCTCGGCGGCCGTTGCTATTTGCGTTACCAAATTGGCGATCTGCTCGACTTTTTGATAAACGGTGTCAATTGCCTGATCTGACTGTTCTGCCGCATTAACACAAGCGTTGGCATTGTCCTTATTCTGCTCCATTAATACAGCCCAGTTGTTAATGGTCTCCAGCATGGCCATTAAGCTGGTTTGAATCTGTTTAGAAGACTCCTGAGTTCTAAACGAAAGATTACGCACTTCTTCCGCAACAACGGCAAAGCCTCGGCCATTCTCACCTGCACGCGCCGCTTCGATAGCCGCATTTAATGCCAGCAAGTTGGTCTGGTCTGCGATTGATTGAATATCGGTCATCAATCCCTCAATATTTCTTGCTTCCTGACTAAGATTGTCTGCCGAAGCCGCAGCCTCACCGACCTCTTTTGCCAACGTACGAATATGTTTTGCTGTCTGTTCTATATCGCCTCTTGCTTGCTTACACTGCTCCTGAGTAACATTGACTTCTTCTGCAGCAGTAACAGTATTCTGAGCAATTTCTAAACTTGCGGTCGACATTTGATTAATTGCCACGTTTATCTGCATCATTTCCTGATTTTGAAGTTCAATATTGTATCGGCTCGCCTCCATTCCTTCCTGTACCCGTCTAACAATTCGGGTTAAAGGAATGGTTGAATCACTGGTTCGTTCGAGAATAGCTTTGATTTTTGCTTTTAGCATTCCCAAGTTAAAATCAAACACACTGGCAGTGCCTTTACCCCATAAAATGTACCGACTAATACTATCGAAAGTGCTTTGCATCTTTTGGGCGCGCTGTGCCATAGGAACAATATCCTGCCAGAAAATGGCGATCGGGGTCATTGCTGAAAGCGCCGTAATAATAGATGCCAGCAAACCGCCCTTTATAAATATAATCCCCTGTGCTATCAGTGTGATTATAATTAACAGGATAAACTTGTGTCGGCGGCTGAACTCAAATAATACCCATTTACTGTTTTTGTTAAGAGCTTGATAAACCTTTTCTGCTCGTTCTGACAGATCGGCGTTGGACACTCGGCAGACACATTGAAAACCAATTATTCTGCCTTCGTTATATTGTGGAGTGACAAAGGTATCAAGCCAATAACTCATACCGTCACTATTCTTATTTTTAATTAACCCCTGCCAGGAGTAGCCCTTATTTAACCACTGCCACAATTCATCATAAATAAGGGTTGGCATATCTTCATGCCTAAGAAAATCATAATCTTTGCCTAAGATATTATCTCGCTCATGGCCACAAAGTTGACAAAAGTCATCATTTACATATGTAAATTTTCCATGTTTATCGAAGACAAAGACAAGTTTTTCATGATACGTATTTTTTGGTTTAGGAACAGGAATAAAAGCTGACACTGCTATTAAAATCTCTTGCTTGTTAGCTACTGGTGTCTTCCTTCACTCCAGCATCTTAGAATTGAAAAATCATATGAGGCTAAGGAGAAAGAATTGTACGCATTATTCCTGGTTAATAAATGATGTGGGTCAATAATGTCCGACTAAATAAAGTATTCAAGCTATGCGCTATTTGTAACGAGGACCTGACCAGCCACCAATACGGGCTAAGACCAAAGTGTCAGAAGCAGACATAAGCTAATTAGGTTTGGTGCTCTTAAAAGCCGATCAACTAGTCTGGTAAAGCTTAAAATTTCACGTCTATTTAGGTGCCTATAGCGGACTCGATGAATGCCGCAAAATATTACTTCTGCTCTGATAGTTTTCTTATGTTGCATTCAAGCGAGTCTGACCCTGCTGGTTTGTTTTACTACTCATACCTGCTCCTCCAATGACTAAGTAATAGATCGGAGTTTTCTGTAATTAACGGGGCAGTTCACAGCATTCAATTTACGGGTTTTCTACCTATAGAACTGGGGCTTTCCGGGGCAGTTACTACCCAAGAAGGAGATTGACGCATACGATCAAAATAGCTATTGAGATGTGGAAATGGTGTCCAATCAAAGGGCACCATCTCTTTGAAAAATTCCACATGAATCATTGAATAATCAGCAAGCGTTATTGTATCGCCAACCACATACGAACGACCTTTCATGTGGTGATTCAGTACGGTCGCAAATTTGTTTAGTTGCTCCTTGGCCCATCCAATTATCGCTTTATCACCCTGGGTAGCCATAAAACTGGGCTTGGCGACGGACTCAAGAGAGAGAGTCCCGAAGGCCTGGTTAAAATGTGCTAGCTCCCAGGATTGCCAGCGAACAATGTCCGCTCTTTGAGCTAAATCTTGCGGAAATAATAAACCATCTCCAGACTTGTCAGCCAAATATTGAATGATAGCATTTGACTCCCACAAATTGAGTTCTCCATCCACCAACGTCGGCACCATGCCATTAGGGTTTAATGCCGAATAAGGAGCTTTTTTAGTGTCGCCCTCAAAGAGATCCAGATACTCAATATCTATCTCAATACCGGTATGATGAACCACCGCCAAAACCTTACGTGAATTTGGTGAACCTACAATGACATACAATTTCATCTTTCATCTCCTGTTGGAAAACGTTTGCATCATTTAACTTGTTATTTACAAGTAAAACTCTAGTTATTTAACTTCTAATTTGCAAGTGTTTTTTCCTGTGTTAATATCACCCTCATGGTTGATAAAAATACAAAAGCTTGGTCGGGCTGCCCAGTACGCTTTGGCATGAGTCAGTTTGGGGATAAGTGGAGTTTTCTAATAATTCGTGACTTGATGTTTAAAGGCCGCAAGTACTATCACGAATTCATAGAAGCAGGCGAAGGGATATCCACAAATGTGCTGGCCACCCGCCTTGCTGATTTGGAAAGTAATGGCATAATTAATAAATCAAGAGACCCAGTCAAGGGTTCACGGTTTATATATACCCTAACTCAGAAAGGTATTGAACTAATGCCAATGATGTTAGCTATGATGGATTGGGCAGAGAAATTTGATGCCGAGACTGAAGTACCGCAAGAATTTATCAAAAAGCTTCGAAGCGACCCCAATAAACTTCAACAAGAAATTCTTAAGAATTTACCTAAATAAGTTTGCCCCTTCGGCCATCCGAAACTAAAACCTGCGGTATGTTGATTCATCTGCAAATCTCGCTTTTTCCTTTAGTAACTAAATGTGGCTGACAGTAAATGGCAAAGCTTGCCTCATGGTGCCAATTATAGACATCGATCGATTTTATTTCTGACGCTTCAAAGACTATTTAACGAACTAAATTTTCCTAAAAATAACTTCTGGTTAGCAATTCATTGCAGACATCATTTTGCCGATAACATGAGTGTCGTCAAAGTTGCCTCTGATTAACCTTGCGAAACTCTGGACATTTCAGCCAGTTAGAGATTGGTGATAACTAATGAAAGTGAGCAGGAGCAGACGGTAATATAACTCTATTTCGTCAACCCAAAAGGTCAGCTAAGGTTCGTTGCCTGCTACAGTTTTTTCTAAAAAAACCTGTAATGATCAATTAAGGTGAGAAACGGGCTATCTGCTAGACGCTTAACCAAGCTAGAAAGCTCAATCATTTACCACCAAATTCCCCGCCTAAAAATTCAATTTGATCTTTTATAGTTATTTCAAACCCGGGATCAACATACACATCAAAATGACCGAAGTGATACTGCTTTGTGATGACATGCTTATTTTTAGAACATGCTCTTAATGTTGCCGCAGGGGGCGTTGTCTTATCATTTAAACCAACTTGCACTAGAACGGGCGCCACTATCTTTTTTAAATACTTACCAGGGCTATACCGAACAGCCTGCAAACAGACCCTCGCTGCCACTTCATTCCGATATGGGTGCTCACTTGGCAAGAGCGACATGTAACCTTGGTATTCACCCTCAGAATTCATCACGGCTAAGTCACCCGGCATACCAATCGCGTCAATATAATATGGCGATAATCCGCATAGTGCCCCTACTTGATCAATCACACCTGCCACCGTTAATTTCGCTGCATGTAAAATGCCTCCTGACAAACCTGAAGCCAAACCACTAAAATGCGGCACTTGAGATATGACAGCTGCAATTGACTTATCTTCAGCAGCGATCTTAAGCACATGGCCACCACTAAAAGAACTGCCCCATATAATAATCTTATTTGGATCAACGCCATCTATACTACGCGCATACGCAATAGCCGCACGCCAATCCTCATGTTGCTTTTCTATATCCAGTAACTGCCTTGGTTCCCCCTCGCTTTCACCAAAATGGCGATAGTCAAACATCAGCACATGGTATCCAGCCTGACTGAATTGATGAGCATAGGCCTGAAGTCGCATCTCTTTAATGCCTGCAAAACCATGCGCCATAACGATACATGCTTGCCTTGAGCTGTTAGTAGCATCAGAACCTTTAGAGCTACAAGAAAAAGTTGACTCATAAAACAAGCCAGCACAAGGCGTTTCTTTGGAAACAAAACTTACTTTACGTGACACCATATCGCGTTACATCTCTCTTCTACGTTTCTTTTTTATACCTCGATAACTGTTCTATCTAGGCATTGGCTATGGAGTCAATACGACCCATCTTCACACCTTCATTAAGACGAGATTGAAACTTATCAGTAGACATGAGTGCAATCGGCCGAGCGCCATCCAAATCCAATGCTCGTAGCCTTTTCGCCATGGGGTGTTCGCTAAGACCGACCGTGAGTTTCATGCCAAAAGGAAACGATAGTTTAACGTTTCCACGCACATTCACCATGGTGCGAAGCAGGTTCTTTTTATGCACAGAATAAGTAACAGGACTTAACGGAGGCACTGTCGTGCCGAGCCCTAAGCGTCCATCAAGCGATAAGATCAAAGCTCGTGAGTCTGGATCTAACACCTTGCTGTGAAAGCGGTCTTTTTCCAAAGAAAAATCAATATTTGTTACAAATTTGGGATAACTCCAAAGCTCCCTTCCCGCCGCATTTGCAAGTTCTGTGGTCACGGGTAGATCCACGACGTAGAACCCAAGGTCTCGCTTCTCAATATCACGAAATAAATCTGTCACACCACTCAATGGAGCCACGTCACCTTGCTTCAAAACTGGAATCGCAACCCCCACCTCATTGTATTCACCTACGCTGGTTTTACGATACTCATAAAATGAAATCGCAACCACACTGTATTTACCAATCGTTAGCCCAGCTTTTAAACCTGTTCCTTCAAGTAGCTTCGCGACTGATTTTTTAGGACACAGAAAAAATGCCAGCACATTACTCGTGTCAAAATACAGTACTGGTAAATCAACCTGCCCTTTTGATATTTTTCGTTGTTTTTTTGGAACCTCAAAAAATGTATCTACGTTTACATCACTCATCACTCTCTCCCCAATCTTGCCTTACGGCTATTACGACATTTTTGACATTAGTTGTTCTTGAATATCTTCAATTAGCGCTAACCTGTTTATCTGGTTCGTTCCTTCGAATATTTGAGTTAATCGTGCATCCCGAAAGGCTTTCTCGGCTGAGTTGCAATGCAAACCACCATGATTACTCATCATATCCATTGCACGCTCACATACTTTTACTGCAAGGTCGGTACAATAAAATTTGTTAAGCGCAGATTTACCTTGAGTTGACACCCAGCTTTGGCTGCTTTGCCAGACAAGTGACCTAATGGCAGAAGTATCTGCTACCATTTGTGCTAACTCTAGCTGTGTTTCCTGATAGTGGATCAATCCCTTGCCGCCCAATTTGTAACGACAAACAAAATCCATTGCTGCGTCTGTCGCTCCCTGAGCAAAGCCTACCGCCATCGCGGCTACTGGCAAGCGAGACAGATTTAAAATTGATCGATTAATCGCCCAACCGTTTCTGAGCCCACCAATCACGTGGCTATCAGGCACAAATACATGATCAAACTCTAATTCTGCGGCGGAAGAAGCACGCATTCCCATTTTCAACTCATTACGAACAACAGAAAAACCGGGCATATTTTTTCTGACTAAAAAACAAGTCCACGACTCAATTCCCTCGCCTTCCAGTGCGGCAAAAATAGTCATGCTTTTTGCGATATCACCACCACTGATAAAACATTTACGCCCCGTTATTTTCCAGCCTCCTGAGACTCTTTTAGCAACAGTTCCCGGCTTATATAAACTGGCACCATGCCCTTCTTCTACATCGGAGCCAGCGGCGGGTTCAGTAATGCCGTATGCAAATAAATGAGGTTCACCTGAATTATTTTCCTTTAATGCCGGTAGCAAAAACCTTCTCGCGGCACCTAAATCCCCCGACATCAACAACGGTGCAATTCCCAAATTATGCGCACTTAGCAGTAACATTAAGCCACCACAACTTCGCGCCAATTCTTCCACCTTGATTGCTTGCTGCCACGCTAAGGGGTAGCGATAACGTAACAAAGGCACACTGCCCAAAGGTTTTGGCAACATGTCGCTAAAAAAACCTTTCTTTGCTGCCAACTTAAGTAACTTATCGATACCTGGATGGCTTAAACCAACGGGCAAATGTTCAGCCAAGTCAATCTCTTGTGCAAAAGGTTGAAGGTGTTGTACCGAAAAGTCGCGAACTTCACGGCGGTACTTCGCTAACTGACGAGGTAAACGCCGTGTATCTTGCTCCCAAACCTCCATTGGATTGTATTGAATGATCGGTTTGCTCAGCGAAGAAATTTGTTCAAATGCCCGTCTCGTTGAATAGAGACTGCTGGTCGATACATACCCATCAAGTGGTTTTTGTACTGACTGATGAGAAGCAAAAAGAGGTTTATCATTCGCTAAACGTTCAAATATTTTAGTCTGCGCATTCATCTACATTGCTCCAACTCAGATATGAAAAGAGAAAGTTCCATCGGGGTGCCATTCATCAACCGCAACTGCGTGCAATCTCTAACAACCTTCTCCAACCCTGCATCTTGCATATAACCCATGCCACCAAACACCTGAAGTGCCTGATTCGCACCTTGGCAAATCATGGGATGAGCCTTCATGCGTATGTTGGAAATATCAGCAAGGGACGACTCATTTATTGGAAACTGACACGCTAGTTCTATCAAGCTATGCGTGGTTGAGTAAGCGCTTTTGGCATCCATCAACAGATTCCGCACCGCTGCATGCTGATTGATTGTGCAGCCTCCCTGAACTCGCAAGGCCGAATAATCATTCGCCAATGTATACGCATGCTCAAGGGTGCCAAGTGCAATATTACTTAGCCCCATCCACTGTATTTGCAGAGCCCGGGAATAAAGACTACGACTTTGAGCAGGTGACAAAGTCGAGCATTGCATCGCTTCACTATTAGAAGACGTCTGGTTAGAAGGTCGATGCCAAAGATAATGGCCAAGCTCATTCAAACCATGGCCATGCCCCTCAGTGCAATGAATTAAATTTGCTCGATCAAGCCACTCAAATTGAATCGTCGCGTCACTTGAATGATCACCGACGACAACTGGCGTTAATAGATGAGTCCAGGAACGATGTGCAAAAAGAGTAGATTGCTGGCTTGCTCCGTGGCCAAAATAATCACTCAACAAATCATAGTCTTCTGAATTCGTGGCCCCTTTCAGAAATCGGGCTAACGAGTACCGAGCTAAGCCAAAGTGCCCCTGAAGCGAAACAGCTGGCTGCTCTTCACCCCCAAGCACAATATCCATGGCACCAGTTTTTTTTAACTCACGAAGCAGATAAAAACTCAGTGCCAACTGATGAAATTGATAGGCAATTCCCGGGTTAATACTGGCAATTTTTCTTAAGGCCTGACAGGAGAACTGGATTTGCAAAGGGTCTTCAGTGGTCACCCATAAGCCCATTCCTTCGCTACATTCAGCGCTAATAAGCCCTTGTTCGAATGCAGAGTTAATCAATTGCTCTATATTATCAGACGAAATCAAAGTCTCTGGCTGACTAAATTTTGGTGCAATTGCTCCCTCTGAAAAACGCTCAACATGGTCATTTAAACTAACAATGTCTGTCTGACTTAAAGATTGAAACACGATAAGACTTCCTCTTGTATTGATTCAACTCATTTAATAACCTTAAAAATAGTAATACTATTCAGAAAAAAAATTGATGTGCTTAACGGATACGAAATTGATACTTTCGGACAAACCCATAAAAAATAGTCAAAATTAATGAAAACATTGACCATAAATGGCATCGCCCAATTAATAAAAATTGGCTCGGAATTCAAGCTATCTCCCGCAATGCTATTGAATGAAAGCGGTATCACCGAGGCTATGCTGTCAGACCCATATGCTTCGATTCGTCCGAATCAGGAATTTCAGGTCATTCGAAATTTAAAGCGACATATACAAAACGAAGAGATTGGTTTGATCGTGGGAGAACGCTTCAGTTTAAGTGTATTGGGAATATTGGGAGCAACCGTCCCAAATGCCTCTAACGTTCGCGAGGCTATCAAATTTTTTATTCATTATATCCAGCTATCCTACACCTATTTTAATGTCAGTTTTATTGAGAAACCACACGGTGGGAGTATCATTCTGACAGACCAATATGAACTGGGGGACTTGAGAAATTTCTTCATTGATCGAGACACCATGTTTACGCTAAATGCATTCAAAGACCTGTTTCCCCAGTTACCCATTTTAGACGGAATTAGTATCGAATTAGGATATTCTCGGTCTCCCAACCTCACTAGCCACCAAACACTGCTGCCGTGCCCTGTCATATTTAGAGAGGGTGACACTCGAATTAACATCGAGAAACATGTTCTTGATCGCCACCTTCCACAATCCAATGAGCTAACACTCCATCTTCTAGAACAGCAATGCAAAGAGATTAATAATAAGCTCACTGACACACAGTCAATGGTCGAGAAAGTGAATGAGATGTTACTTGAAAACATCTCTAGCCCCATCTCACTGGAAAGCATCGCACTTTCTTTAGACGTAAGCTCCCGAACGGTCAGAAGACGCCTCAATGAAGAAGGAACGCAGTTCAAGCTTCTGCAAAACAATGTGAAGAGCAACGAAGCAAAAAGACTCTTATATGAAACCACATGGTCAGTTGAACGTATTTCGGATTACTTGGGCTACAGTGAGTCAGCAAGCTTTATACATGCATTCAAAAACTGGACAGATAAGTCACCCTCACAATATCGAAAATCATTAAGGTGACTGATTAAGTTTTTCAAACGTTGCTCAACATCCCATATCAGAATTTCTACCTCTCTGATCAAATTAGCTTTCCTACCTGTATAATTCTTGAAATCAAAAAAAAATATGGAATAGAATACCTGACTTGGTATTTTCCTACTCATTGGATAAACATTGAAGGAGATAATTCAATGAAAAGTTCATCTATAAAACTCCAAATAGCTTACGGAGTCTGCGCTATTGCGGGTATTGTGTTTACCCTGTATTTCAATATCTTATTCATCATTGAGCATGGTGGTTTTTCGGCCATTACCTTCGTTGCAGAAAATTATATAAATAATGCTTCAGCATCCATAACAAATGACATATTAGTTGTAGTTGTAACTTTTTTGGTATGGTCATTTATTGAAGCGCGTCGTTTATCAATGCCCTATTGGTGGGTGTATGCAGTACTAACTTTCTGTATTGCAATCGCATTTACATTTCCCTTATTTTTACTAAACCGAGAGCGTCGAATTGCTGAAATAGCAAATACTAACGGCTAACAAAATTTTATTGAGCAACGTTCATTTACCACACTGAAATGCCCTATGGAGAATAAATTGAAACTAACCGGAGAATGTTTTTGCGGTGAAATTAAATACGAAATAAATGGAAGTTTGCATGATGCAAGGTCATGCCACTGCTCTCGTTGTCGTAAAGCATTTAATTCACAAGCGTCCGCTTATGCTTTAGTTGAGCCTGAAGAGTTTAAATGGTTATCAGGTGAGTCTCTTCTCACATCCTACATTGGTGCACATGGATTTGGCCTACAGTTTTGCAGTAAGTGTGGCTCTACACTTTGCGGCATTTACAATGACGCTATACATGGCGTGACATTGGGTTGTGTTAATGGCGACCCAAAAATTGAACTAGGTAGACACATTTATGTTGGGTCAAAAGCAAGCTGGGAAATAATGCCTCAAGGTGAAAACCAGTACCAACAGGATGCTCCGGAAAATACATAAACAACTGATCAAATATCATTCAAGCCAAGAACTCTAACAGAGGTCATAAATATATTTACATTGTAAAGATAGATCATTAGAATCACCCTACCTTGCGTGAGCGTCGATAGGAATTCGAAATGAAAAACAGTACAACTGATAAGCCCTATATCCCATACATAGCTATATTTCTATCTATATTATGTGCCTTTGCGTCACCTTCACTATTTGCAGAAGCAAAAAGAGATACTTCATCAAATTGGCTTTCCGGCTGGGAGTCTGCGGGTGACGATGAACGAGTCAGCGCTGAATGTCGCCAGCATAAAAGTAAGATTAACCAATGCAAGTTCGTAACAACAAGCGATATACCATTAGAGTCACTGACCGCGGTTATTATGGATGTAAACAAATTTACAGAGTGGGCGGTCAGTGTTTCCAGATCTGAGCGCGTATTTCAGGAAGAAGACCCTGAAAAGATTTATGTTTACACCAATTATGAATTTATTGGTGCTTATGACCGTGATGCCGTGACCTTATATACGCCAGAATATGATCAGTCTAAAAAACGCGTACGCATTACTTTCCAAACAGTTGACAAAGACATACCAAAAGAAGATTTACGCCTAGTACGATTCCCTCTCATGGCAGGATATTGGCAGTTTACCAAGCTAGAAAATGGTAAAACAGAAATAGAGCTCTTAAGCTTTACCATGCCGGGCGGCGTAGTGCAGAAGACCTTATATTACCTATACAACAAGGCTTATGTCGATGCATCATTTGATACAATTAGAGCGCTCGAGAAACAAGCGCAAAAACCAAGTTATGGGCAATTTAAAATTGCTGCTTTGAATTTAAAATAGCGCTTTTAGTTGATCTATCACCCTACCCTGCTATGTTCTGGTCGCCGTCTTTTTAAATAGATAATTACATCCAAAAAGGCGGCCAAGGTTAATTATAAGGCCCGCCTTTCAAGTTTTTATAAAGATCTTTATTTGCTTTTAGCTCACCTCGCTCAAGCTTTTTCTCTATCCCTGACCCTACTTCAGGAATCAATTCTTTTGCATGTATTTCTTCATTACACACATTACAAACACATTTAGGATGCGTCACCTGCCCACAATTTTCATGTATAAAATTAATCGGAGCGCCATCTTTGTCGCAGGCCCATTGATCTCCCCACTGGACAATAGTCATTAGCACGGGGTAAAGGTCCAATCCTTTTTGAGTTAAACGATACTCATAACGAGAGCGCCTTTCATCATAAAGTACTTTTTCAAGTACTTCTTCCTCAACTAGACGTACAAGACGATCAGACAAGCGGTGCTTAGTGATTCCTAGTGATGCCTGAAATTCTGAAAAGCGCCGAATCTTTCGAAAGGCATCGCGAATAATCAATAAAGTCCAACGATCCCCAAAAATAGCTAAAGCCCTAGCAATAGAACATACCTGCGTATCTATTTCTTCCCAACGCATAATCACTTACCCCAAAAATATAAAAAAATGAATTTATTTGTAATTATTTTCAACATTAAGCAAATTATAGCTTGACAGGTTCCACATTGGAACCTTAATATTAACTCATGGTTCCAAAACAGAACCTTAGTTAACATAATTAGATATTCAGACAACCAAGCATCTGAAAACAGGTTAACTTAAAAGAAGTTCTATCGACGATTTAGGGTTTAACAAGGCTACTGCTTTTAGGGATTTACCTCCCATCATATTACAGCAGCCATTAAAAGCACTGATACAGCGAGGTAACTAATATGTTATTTATCAAAACTCTTAAAAAGTGGTTCAATCACGAAATTGGGGTAGATAAAATTGGTTCAAACTTTCAAACGGATGATTTGAACTTAGAAGCAAGTGATTTTGATTAACACAATTCAAATCACCTACACAGATAGATAAAGAGGTAATTATTATGTTTGGATTTCCATTTGTAACTAGTCTTATTGTTGTTATGGTTTTAGTGACTATGTGTTCGTTAGTCATCAACAAAGGGTTTTCTTTTAAGCCAAAAGCTAAACAGGCTGATCTTGCTCCAATGACAAAGAAGCACATACAAAAGCCAGCTTAAACGTAAACTATTGCAGTCAGCCTTAAAGGGTTGATTGCAAATACTGCTTCAAAAATTAAGTTTTAAACAATCAACTAACAGACACTCACAATCTCATAACAGTGAGTACTTCCCCCTACATTCAACTCAATTTCCTCGCCAACTTCACGCTTTAGCAAAGCAGCGCCAATAGGTGATGAAGGGGTAATAATTTTTATATCCTTTTGATCGGGGCCATCAACATATCTAAACGATAACCCTCCTGCCTTTGGCCCCAGAAACAAATACTGTTCAAGCCCCTGCTCATCAACAACATGAATCAGAGCACCTAATGAAATAGGCTTTCTTTCTGAAAAATCCTCTACCTTCAAACTTTTATAAGCGGCCATATCCTCTTCACATTCTGCTACTCGCTGAGCTTGACCTTGAGCGAGATATGAAGCCTCCAAACCGAGTGTGTCATATTTATTTTCAGCTATATTTTCATCTGCCGTGGCCGAGTTATAAGCCTGCATCGCAGCTCCCAAAGCTTGTTCCCGAATTAATGAAAGCGCTACGAGTAGCTGTTCTAATAGTAATTGTTTGTTCATATATGAATTTAACCGCCAACAATAATTTAGTCGGGAATTATAAGTAACCATATAGTGATGTCTACACTTGGAAACACTCAAGCAGCCAAATGGCTAAACTATTAGCTTTTAAATGACTCAATCAAGTGGATTATTCTGAAGGTTACAACTATATATAATGAAAGGCCTTATCGTCTTCATGGAAGATCCCCGTTATCAAATAAAGAGGTTCACTATGATCAATAAAATATTACTCGCATTTTTAATCGTCTTTTCTTCTTTCTCAGTACAGGCAGAAATAACCTTCACCGTTGCCTATGAAAACAAAGTTCAATTTCCCTATTATATGGGTGAGACGGCTAAGGTTTTAGCTGAAAAGCCTGGTGCAGCAGTCGAATTAGTCAAACTAATTGAGAGTAAAGTCCCCGGTATAAAAGTTGAGCTTAAACGCTATCCATGGAAGCGCTGTTTAAGTGAGCTGGAACAAGGTAACGCTAGCGGTGCTTTTAATGCCTCTTATAAAGAGAAACGATTGAAATTTGGTGCCTACCCTCTTAAAGATGGCTCTGTCGACACTAGCCGTAGGCTCACAACCATTGCTTATAGTTTTTACAAAAAGAAAGGAACCGATTTTTCCTGGGATGGGAAAAAGGCTTCTGGGAAAATAAAGTCTATCGGCGCGCCTCGAGGATACTCAATTGTGGGCGATTTAAAAAAGTTAGGGCTTAAGGTTACAGAGGCCAATTCAACCGAAGCTAATTTAAAAAAATTACTTGCAGGGAGGGTTTCAGCAGTCGCCTTACAGGAAGTCACCGGCGATTATTTCTTAAAAGAAAGTGCTCAATTTAATGATTTGGAAAAAGTACAGCCACCGCTAAAAACCAAACCCTACTACTTAATGATATCAAACCAATTCAAAGCCAAGCATCCAAAAGTTGCTGAGCAGATCTGGGATGCAGTTGCTGAGCTTAGAGAACAGAAACTACAGGGTTTAACTGAGAAATACTTCCAATAAGCATTAGCAATGTAACTCACATATTATATACAAACAAACTAAGCTTGTTAGCGCTAAGCACCACTTAGCCTACAAGCTTAGCCCCTCTGAATTATTTTCCTTTTACCCTCGCCAATCAGTAAAAATAGCCTAGCCTTAACAAATGATAACGACACCGGTTGCATTTCTAGTAATACTAGAGACCAATTATATTAAAAAACAAATATTTGATGAGCAGGCCATTGGAGCAAACTATGACAACAGCTAACCCGCATTTTCCAAAACTATTTGAACCACTTGATTTAGGTTTCACGACTCTTAGAAACCGAGTCATCATGGGTTCAATGCACACAGGATTGGAAGAACACAAAGATGGCATTCAGCGCATGGCAGACTTTTTTGCTGAACGTGCCCGCGGTGGAGTTGCTCTGATTGTGACAGGTGGTTTCGGACCAAATGCTGAAGGTGCGACACACCCTGCTACCAACTTAATTAAAAACGATGAAGACGCTCTAAAACACAAGCCGATTACCGATGCGGTCCATAAAGAAGGTGCTAAAATTTGTATGCAGATTTTGCACACCGGGCGTTATGCTTTTAACCCTAAATCAGTTGCGCCTTCTGCTGTTCAAGCACCTATCAACCCTTTTAAGCCAAAAGAGTTAGATGAAGACGGAATTGAAGACCAAATTCAAGACATCGTTCAATTAGCTGTACACGCAAAAGTGGGTGGTTATGACGGTGTTGAAATTATGGGCTCTGAAGGTTATTTCATCAACCAGTTTCTTGCCAAGCGCACTAACCACCGTGACGACCGTTGGGGTGGCGAATACGAGAACCGAATGCGCTTAGCAGTTGAAGTCGTTCGTCGAACACGTGAAGCGGTGGGTGAAAACTTCATTATTATTTATCGCTTATCAATGCTTGATCTGGTTGAAGGCGGCAGCACATACGAAGAAGTACTTCAGCTAGGTAAAGCAATTGAAAAAGCCGGTGCATCCATAATTAATACCGGTGTTGGCTGGCATGAAGCGCGTATCCCTACAATTGCAACGAAAGTACCTCGTGCAGCATTCACATGGGTAACGGCTAAATTCAAAAAAGAGCTAAGCATTCCTTTAATTACATCAAACCGTATTAATACTCCTGAGGTAGCTGAAGAAGTATTAGAACGTGGTGATGCGGACATGATCTCAATGGCGCGCCCATTCTTGGCCGACCCTGATTTTGTTGAAAAAGCACAAGTAGGCCATAGTGATGAAATCAACACCTGTATTGGTTGTAACCAAGCATGTTTAGACCATGTATTCAGTGGAAAAATGACTAGCTGCTTGGTAAATCCACGAGCTTGTCACGAGTCAGAAATTATTATTCAACCAACCACGGCTAAAAAGAAACTAGCGGTCATTGGTGCCGGCCCCGCTGGTTTATCTTTTGCAACAACCGCTGCACAACGTGGCCATGAAGTAACCTTGTTTGATGCTGCCAGTGAAACAGGTGGGCAATTTAACATTGCTAAGCAAGTGCCTGGTAAAGAAGAGTTTTACGAAACGATTCGCTACTTCAACAAACAAATTGAACTGAGCGGTGTCAATCTTCAGTTGAACAAGCGTGTGACCCCCGAAGATATTGATAACGGTGGGTTTGATGAGGTTATTCTTGCAACGGGTATTATCCCTAGAACGCCTGAGATTGAAGGTGTCGATCACCCGAAAGTTTTGAACTATTTAGATGTTTTAAAGCATAAGAAGTCAGTTGGTAACAAAGTAGCCGTGATTGGTGCTGGCGGTATCGGTTTTGATGTATCTGAGTACCTCAGTCATGAAGGCGAAGCGACCAGCCAAAATATTGAAGCCTTCATGAAAGAATGGGGAGTCGATATGACGCTACAAGCGCGTGGTGGTATTGAAGGCGTTCAGGCTGAAACTCCAAGTTCCCCTAGAGAAGTTTACCTTTTACAGCGTAAGTCTTCGAAAGTTGGTGCTAAATTAGGTAAAACGACTGGTTGGATTCACCGTACAGGCCTTAAAAACAAAGGCGTCAACATGATCCCGGGTTGTAGCTATGACAAAATTGACGACCAAGGTATACACATCAGCATTGGGGATAAAACAGAAGTATTAGATGTTGATAACGTGATTATTTGTGCAGGCCAAGACCCATTAAGAGAATTGGTTGAAGGACTTCAAACACCTCATCATCTGATTGGTGGTGCTGATGTAGCCGCAGAGCTTGATGCTAAAAGAGCCATTGATCAAGGTGTACGTTTAGCCGCAGAGATTTAATTCAAACATACTTGTTGGGCTTCGTATCTCTTCCCTGAGGTACGAAGCCCAATATTTTAACTTGTTGCCACATGCAACCATTTAAGTCAGTACGACTCACTTCATTAATATCCCCAATCCCACCCTATTCCTACAAGCAATTCTCTGTGAACGAGCTAAACTGTTATTATAAAAAAGATATCAAAAAATCTATCACGAAGAAAATATCACACAAAAATCATCACGCAAAAAATAAGGCCGCTTGCGAATGCTTCAACCTGAAAAAATAATTATTACTGATGACCACCCTTTATTCCGAAAAGCGTTACTAGAAACTTTAAAAGAGAACTTACCCAACACTCAATGGCTCGAAGCTGAAACTGTTGAAGGTTTAGATGCGTTATTAGCCGAAAACCCTGACACCGACCTCCTGTTATTGGATTTAAATATTCCCGGTGCTCATGGATTTAACACCCTGATCCATATTCGCCAGCACTTCCCGCAAACTCCCGTCGTCGTCATTTCCGCATACGAAGATAACGATACAATTACAAAAGCAATGAGCTATGGCGCATCAGGCTTTATCCCTAAATCGACGCCGGCCAGTACGATCTTTGAAGCAATCACCCAAGTTTTGACGGGTGAACTTTGGACTCCGGAAACGTTAACAGAGCAAGATATTCAGAGTAGCCAATCGCAAATTGCAGCCAATGTTGCCAGCCTAACGCAACAGCAATATCGAATATTAATGATGTTTGCTGAAGGGATGCTGAACAAACAAATAGCCTATGATTTATCTGTCTCAGAAGCGACAATTAAAGCACATGCTACCGCTATTTTTCGGAAACTAAATGTCAGAAACAGAACACAAGCCGTCATTTTACTGAGCCAGCTGGATATTTCTGAGACAGGTTTTCCTCAAGAGCTGAAATAATATAAATAAGCGCATCACCTTATAAGATCTAACACTCTATTCATAAATAATTATCTTTTAAAGATTCCGCCAGCATAGCACTCATCATGGCACGTAACGATGCGGGCCTGACGAGTTTACGCATAAAGCCAATACCCGAAAGTTTAGCTTTTTCCTCAACACCTTCATCTGTGGTCGCTGTGATAAGAATGGCTGGCGTTTTTTGTTTGTGTGTCGCTCTGAGCTCATCAATAAGACTTAGACCATCATGATTATCTTCTAACTGATAATCCACCAGCAAAATATCAAGGTCATTTTTTATCGTCCCATAAACTTCCTTGGCATTCGCAGCTGACCCAGCGCTGTGTACATGGCACTTCCAGGCAGTTAATAGTTCAATCATTCCTTTGAGCACATCGGGGTCGTTATCAATACAAAGAACAGTCACACCTTGTAAACTGAAAGCCGCTTTTTTGATGGAGGGTTCTCGATAAGTAATCGGGGCGGCTTCGGGAACAGTAATCGTAAAGGTACACCCTTGGCCTTCCTCTGAAAAAAGGTCAAGAGAATGTTTTAATAGTGACGCTAAGCTTTGGGTAATGCTTAAACCTAAACCCAAGCCTTGTGCAGAGTGCTTATGAGGCGTTTGTAATTGAGTAAATTGTTCGAAAACCAGCGCTTGTTTATCCGCAGGTATACCCGGCCCATCATCTTTAACGTGAATATTAACTTTGTGGTTGTGCATGGCTACGCTTAAACTTATTACGCCATCTCCCGCATAACGAAAGGCATTTCCAAGCAAATTCTGCAGCATTCTTCGTAACAAGTGTTTATCACTCAATACCCATAGTTTTGTGGGCATGACCTGAAAATTAACTTTGTTCTCTATTGCCGCGGCTGAAAACTCTCTTTTTAAATCAAACAATAGTTCGTTCAATGAAAATACTTGTAGCACAGGTTTGATATTGCCACTTTCAATTCTTGCGATTTCACCCAAATTTGCCAGAAGCTCATTTGCCACCTTTAGAGAATGATCAATGTTATCAACCTGCTGTTTTTGTGTATCATTAAGGTCATTCTTAAAAGAGAGTGCTGAAGTAAAAAGTCTTGCAGCTTCTAATGGCTGCATTAAATCATGGCTACAGGCTTTTAAATATTGACTCTTTTTTGCACTAACCTCTTCTGATTTTTCCTGCGCAATGGCGAGCGCTTTATTCGCTTCAGCTAGTTTTTGGGTACGCTCTGCAACGCGTGTTTCAAGGTCTTGATTAGCTTCTTTTAATACCGTCTCTGCCTGCCGGTAAACAGTTATATCGGAAAACAGCATAACAAAACCACCATCAGGTAATGGATTGCCTTCAATACGAATCACTTGCCCGTTACTATGCTGACGCTCTGAGCTATGAGGACTACCTTGCTTCAGATATTTGAGGCGACTATTAACCTGCTGATTTATATCACCCGGGCCACATAAGCCACGCTCTACATTGTATTGAATAAGACTCTCTATCGGGCTGCCGGTGTAGATTAAATGCTCAGGATAATTAAACAGTTCAAGGTATTTTTTATTCCATGCTACCAAATTCAGATTACTATCAATAATTGAAATACCTTCACTCGCATTTTCTATCGCGCTTTGAAGTAAATTTTGTCCGGCTAATTGCTGTTGATTTGAAGCCTCCTCGACTAATACGGCCATTTCATCGAGGTCGATATCCCTACCTTCGAGCGCGGAACTTAATACAAGCCGAGCAGAAGAAGCTCCCATAACACTCGCGAGTGTATTTTCAGTGTGACGCAATAAGGCCTGATTATAAGCACGTGTAGTCATTGCCTTTTTATTAATTTGTTTTTTAAATTGAGCAAAGCTTAATTCAACTTTCTCATCCCCTAAAAATTTTGATACTAAAAGCTGTAATTCATCAATATTTATTTGCCGTACCTTTTGTACAACAACTTCTTGCGCTATTTTTGATTCTAAAAACAAGGTGGCTTGCACACGCTCTTGGACACTTTGTCGCGTTAGTTGAGAGAGTGACCACATCACAAGAATATTCATTCCCAGACTGATCAAAGTAACAAAGGTATTCGCAGGTAAAATCCCATCATTAATTAAAGGCGGATATAAGCCCAAATGAGGTAGAAAATTTAGTAGAAACCACAAGAGGAACCCAACGACAATGCCGCCAAAAACGCCCAACAAACTGGCTCGTCGCCAATAGAATGCAACAATAAGCGCGGGTGTAAGTTGCGCAATGGCGCCAAAAGCGATTTCACCAAGTGAGGATAATGTGTCGGCTGGCGCTAACAAAAAAACGCTATAGCCAAACATAATCACAAAGAGCACCAGTACTTTTCGAATATTTAATAAACTAAGACGGAAACGCTCATAATTAGCCTGCTGTTTTTTTACCACACGAAAGAGCAAGGGGAATACTATTTCATTACTTAACATTGTGCTCAGAGCAATAGAAGAAATAATGACCATTGAACTGGCGGCAGAAATAGCTCCCAAAAACGAAAATAAAGTAAGTACGGTCTGATTCTCATGCCATGGCAAAAAAAGCACATAAGCGTCGGTAGGAACCTGATCGCCAAGTAAGATTTGCCCAGCCATACCCAGCGGTGCGGCGAATAAAGCAAATACGAGCAGATAAATTGGAAAAACTCTTCGGCTCAGCCAAGTGTCTTTCTCATCCTGTAACTCTACGACCATCACTTGAAACTGACGAGGTAAAGATAAAAATGCCGCCATCACGATAATCAGCATGCCAAACATGGCCGCCATATTTGGTAATACTTGTGGTTTATTCGACGAGGCTAAAGCTTGTTGATATATATCGACGGGGGAGTCAAATACGATAAAACAAACGAATACTCCGATACTTAAAAAGGCCACTAATTTAACGAGTGATTCAAAGGCGATCGCTAACATAATTCCGGGGTGACGCTCTGTTACATCAATAGATCGAATACCGAACACAATCGTAAAGCCCGCTAAAACAGCACTCACCGCTAAACCGACCTGCCATAGGTCAAAATTCTGCTCCATCTGTAGCTGTTGAAAAGAATATACGATCGCTTTAAGTTGCAAAGCGATATAAGGCATGGTGCCAATCAGGGATACTAGTGTCACCAGAATTGCCAAGCTGTGTGATTTACCAAAACGGGCGGCAAGCAAATCTGCAATTGATGTTAAATTGAGCTTTAGGCTCACTCGAATAATTCGTTGAATAAAGGGCCAGGCAAATAGAAATAATAAGATAGGGCCCAGATAAATAGGCAAATAAGAAAAAATATCACTGGCTGCCTGACCGGTAGTGCCTAAAAAGCTCCATGACGTACAATAAACCCCAAGCGTTAGGGCATAAATAATGACTTGGCTTTTTTTATATAGCTTATGTTGGTATTTATCACCTAAATAGGCGATCACAAATAATAAAACGATATAGGCAAAACTTAAGGTAATTAACAACCAATTGGGAAACATACTTTTCCTCTTAAATTACCTTTTTTGATCATATCAATTGATTGATTAAGTTACGCTAAGTAAAGCATAGCTTTTACTGACTTGCTGTATAAAACTCGCTTATATAACGCCCTCCTTTAATTTCAGCGATTAATCGTAATTTGTAAAAGTCATTCGCAAAACGGTCACTCTTTACTAACTGGCGTAACTCGGTTTCAATTTTCCAATAGTAAGGGCTGTCTGCCATATTCATCGGGTAAGGTGTAGCCACGCCCTCATCATCAACTAAAAAGAGAGTCGCTTTATCTAGTGGAAAGGTTGAGTTCACTTGAGTCATACCATCCACATCGTAAACATTAATTTTGAATTCGCCAGCCCCTAAAATACAAGCTTGGTTTAATACATCACAACCCTCTTTAGGATGTAACTGAATAATTTTACTTTGGTCTGCCTGATGCTCCATATAATAGCCTGAGGCGATATAACCGCCAATCAAAAGGAATGGAAATATTAAAATAGCCATTTTCGTATGCCGATTCATAAGTAGCCCTACCCTTTATTTGATCATATTTGCCCCCTTAACCTTGTCATTCCGGTAGTCTATTAAGCCGGAATCCAGCTCTTTTTAGCTACTGAGGAAAACAATGGATTCCGGCTGAAAAGCACACCGGAATGACGACATTGTTGAGTAAAACAAAAAGACTCCTGAGAGCCTTTTCATTCATTCCTACTAATTTAATTAGTGGTCAGATGCTGCGCCAGCACCATGAGGGATTCGGAAATTCTCAACTAATCGCTGAATCTCGGCAGGCGCATCACCTGTTAATTTACACACTGAAAATGCAACGGTGAAATTAACCAGTGCACCCACCGCACCAAAAGCATTAGGTGAAATCCCCAAAAACCAGTTTGGTTCTAAACCACCTAAAAAGGAGGTGCCCGGTATAAACATAATTCCCTTATGCTGGAATACATATAGCATCGTAATTCCGATGCCAGAACACATACCCGCAACGGCAGCTTTGCCACTCATCTTTTTCGAAAAGATCCCCATCATTAAAGCTGGAAATATTGACGAAGCCGCTAAGCCAAAGGCTAATGCTACAGTTCCTGCTGCAAAACCTGGGGGGTGTAAACCTAGATACCCTGCAATCAATATTGAAATTGTCATCACAATCCTGCTTGAAAGCAATTCATTTTTCTCAGATAAATTTGGTGTAAACACGCCTTTCATTAAGTCATGAGAAATTGATGAGGAGATCGCTAACAGCAAACCTGCCGCTGTTGATAGTGCTGCGGCCAAACCGCCCGCAGCAACCAAAGCAATCACCCAATTTGGAAGCTTTGCAATCGCAGGGTTAGCTAATACCATAATGTCGCGGTCAATTTTGACCATTTCATTGGCTTCTTTGTCGGCCGAATATTGAATTTTGCCATCTTCATTTTTATCTTCAAATTTCAATAAACCGGTTTTTTCCCAATCTTTAAACCATTGGGGTCTTTCTTCATATTCTAGATTTTCACCCGCTGAAGGTTCAATAGTGTTCATAAGATTGAAACGAGCCATCGCGCCAACCGCAGGTGCTACGGTGTATAGCAAAGCTATAAATACCAAAGCATAACCTGCCGAAGAGCGTGCTGCCTGAACACTTGGAACAGTAAAGAAACGCATAATTACATGAGGAAGACCCGCCGTACCGATCATCAACGACAAGGTATAAGCAAACATATTGATAGTGCCGCCCATGTTATCAGTTGTGTATTCCTTAAAACCTAAATCAGTCACAACCATATCCAGCTTATCTAATAAATAGATGCCACTGCCATCGGCTAAAGTACTGCCTAAGCCTAGCTGGGGGATTGGATTTCCGGTTAACTGCAAAGAGATAAAGACTGCAGGAATCGTATAAGCAAAAATCAACACACAGTATTGTGCAATTTGAGTATAAGTAATGCCTTTCATTCCACCGAGTACAGCATAGACCCAAACAACCGCCATTCCGATCCCTAATCCTAGTCCGTAATCAACTTCTAAAAATCGAGAGAAAGCAACGCCAACACCTTTCATCTGACCAATAATATAAGTTAGCGAAGCAATGATTAAACATGCAACCGCAACAATACGTGCACTTTTTGAATAGTAACGATCTGCGATAAATTCAGGCACGGTGAACTTCCCGTGTTTACGCATGTAAGGTGCCAGTAGCATGGCTAGTAGAACATAACCTCCTGTCCACCCCATTAAAAACACGGAGCCGCCATAACCTAGAAAGGCAATTAAACCCGCCATCGAGATAAACGATGCTGCGCTCATCCAGTCTGCACCAATCGCCATACCATTTTGTAAGGGTGTGATGCCGCCACCGGCAACATAAAACTCACTGGTTGACCCAGCCTTTGCCCACCATGCAATGGCAAAATACAACGCAAAAGAACTGAAAACAGCAATATAGGTATAAAGTTTTAACTCATCCATTACGACTCCTCCACATTGTATTTTTTATCAAGCTGATTCATTTTTCTGGAGTACCAGAAAACCAGCCCCACAAAGGTATAAATTGAACCTTGTTGCGCAAACCAAAAACCGAGTTTGTAGCCACCAAGTCGAATCGTATTCAAGGGTTCAACCAGCAATAAGCCAAAGCCAAATGACACAACAAACCAAATGACCAGACATAGTCCAATTAAACGTAAGTTTTCCTTCCAATATGTTTGTTTATCTTTCATAAAATTTCTCCAAAGTAGGTGAGTAATTTTTACGATCGTCTTCTAATTGTTATAACGAAAGAGAAAGCATGTATATTGATTGCTGTTTTTCGACACACTGTTCAACGTCCTAACGAGCAATCAATATACAAACTAATCTGATACATACACTAACAAGCTTTAATTGGAGCCGGTATTCAACTTTAGTCTAAGACGCACCAATAATGATTGACTTCCACCCGCCAACTGACGTTGAATTTAGCTGTTCAAATAACTTCGGAAATCAAACATGGATACTTCTCTAGCAGAAATTTTCAGCTTCATACAAAGCATTCCTCCTTTTGATTTATTACCTGTTCCGGTGCTCGAACGCATAGTGAATGAGGTCAGTATTTGTTACGTGCGAAGAGGTCAACAACTCCCGCCAAAAGGCGTGAATGAACCCAGGCTTTACCTGCTTAGAACGGGCGCTTTGAGTTTATCGAATGACGATAATCACTTGCTTGGGAAATATGGTGAGGGGGATTGCTGTACTGTATTTTGCGTTCCAAATAATGGGCAAAAAGATATTGTTCATAGCGACGAAGATACCCTGCTCTACAGTATTTCGTATGAAAAACTAACGTGTATTATTAAAGACTACCCTGATGTGATCGCATTTTTTCAGCAAACATCTTCAGAGCGACTTAGCAAAAAAATGCACCGAATCAATGATGATGCTTTGGTTGCATCATCATTAATGAATAGCAGTATTGCTAACTTCTTTCATACTCCTGTCGCAACCATTGAAGCGAAATCCAGTATTAAAGATGCAGCCATCAAAATGACAGAACTTGGTTTCTCCTGCCTGGTCGTCATGAAAGAGAATAGACATGTTGGTATTGTGACAGATAAAGATATACGACGACGTTGCGTTGCCGCAGGGTTGTCATCACTTGAAGCAGTCAACAACATTATGACGCCAGAAATGTCGACCATCGATATTAAAAACAATGCCTACCAAGCCTTAATGGCCATGACGAGTAAACGTATACATCACTTACCCGTCACTCAACATGGCATAGTCACTGGCATGGTGACCATTACTGACCTAATGAACAATGAGGGCATCAATGCCGTTAATTTCACCAGCATCATACACAAAGCAAACACCGTCAGTGAGCTTGCTGAAATCAGCCATTTACTCCCTAAACTACAAATTCGCATGACAAAGCTAGGGACGACAGCCGACCATGTGGCGAAAAGCATTAGCGCTATCACGATGGCTTTTACGATAAGACTAATTGAAATGGCTGAGAAAATTCTTGGCCCCGCGCCAGTACCTTATGCTTGGTTAGCGGCGGGTTCACAAGCCCGTCAAGAACAACTTGCTCACTCGGATCAGGACAACGCTTTAATTATTTCAGACGATGTCAAACCAGAGCACGATTATTGGTTTCATGATTTTGCAACTTTTGTCAGCGATGGATTAGCCGCCTGCGGATTTATTTATTGCCCCGGCAACGTTATGGCGACAAACCCCAAGTGGCGTCAGAGTCAATCAAAGTGGGCCAGATATTTTGACCAATGGATCAATACACCTGACCCCAAAGCACTCATGCATTGTAGTATCTTTTTTGATTTGGAAACCGTTTATGGCGACACATCTCTATTGGAAAATGTTCGTGCAACAATGTTAACTAAAACCAAGCAAAGTACGTTATTTATCGCACACCTGACTAGCAATGCATTAAAGCTTCGCCCACCGCTTGGATTTTTCCGCGACTTTGTGCTGATTCAAAATGGGAAAAATAAAGCGACACTCGACTTAAAGCATAACGGCATCGCCCCGATTGTGGATTTAGCGCGTATTTATGCTTTGTCAGAAGGCATATCGGAGGTCAATACCATCGAACGTTTACGACAAGCCGCAGGTACGGTGTCACTGTCTAAACCCGCAGCAGCGAATTTAATCGATGCCATCGAGTTATTAGGGATGCTACGTTTAGAACATCAGGCCAGACAGTTAGAACTAGACCAAAAACCTGATAACTACCTCGCGCCAAAAGAAATTTCACGACTCGAAAGGGAGCATTTAAAAGATGCCTTCAAAGTGATAAAAACCATGCAAGATAGCCGACCTTCCATTTAAGGCTGGATAAAAAAAATGTTAAATCAACTCACTTTTCAATGGCCAAACATTTACGAGATCAGACGTAAATGGCTATTAAAAAAAGCACCGTATGGTCCTATGAGAGATTTCTTATCGACCCCCTTTCAAAGTTCTTATACATCAATTTATGATTCGAGCGTATTAGCGGTAGACTTTGAAACAACAGGGCTCAATGCAAAAAAGGATAAACTGCTAAGCGTAGGTTTTGTAGAGCTGGATCATAGCCAAATACAATTAGCGAGTTGCTATCACCAAATCATCAAAACAGAAGGCGACCTATCTGCAGACAACGTTGTTATTCATCAAATTACCGATGACGTGAAAGCACAAGGGCTTGAACTAAACACAGTCATCGAGCACTTATTAAAAATACTGGCAGGCAAGGTCATGCTGGTACATTTTTCACGAATTGAAAAACAGTTTCTGTCTAAGGCCTGTATCGATCTTTATGGCATCGCTCCGGTTTTTCCAATCATCGATACCTTGGTTATTGCAAAAAAGCGACTCGACAAAAAAAGCATTGCTTATGATCCTTCTCAACTTCGTTTGTCTAATTTACGCGAACAACATCACTTACCAACTCACTATGCACATAATGCATTGAACGATGCGATTGCCACCGCAGAACTTTTTCTGGCACAAGTTAACCAGTTTCAACTTGGTGACGCTGAAAAACTAAAATCAGTATTAATTTAACTTGATCATCGAACCATCTAAGACTTAAGTCTAATTTCTTATCGCTGCACATTCCTCTACTGTAAATCCATGTTTAGACATTTAGCTCTAATAAATAACCTTACTGGAGAATAAGCCATGAGCAGCCCAAACGACTCTGAAATTTTTAATCCTAGCCCTGAAGTACTAGAACAAGCCAATGTGCCTGAATATGAAGCCATGTACGACTATTCAATCACCAATCGTGAAGGATTTTGGGCGGATCAGGCTGAAACACTGAGTTGGTTCAAAAAATGGGATACGGTTTTAGATGAAAGTAATGCGCCTTTTTACAAGTGGTTTGATGGCGGTTCAATCAACATTGTCCAAAATGCAATTGACCGCCATTTAGGCAATGCGAATCGAAATAAAATGGCGATTATCTGGGAAGGCGAAAATGGTCAGGTACGAAATTACTCATACAACGGCTTAAATCGTGAAGTCTGCCAATTTGCCAACACCCTAAAAAGCATGGGTGTTAACAAAGGGGATATTGTGACCATTTACATGCCACAAATTCCTGAGCTTATTTTTGCCATGTTAGCGTGTGCAAAAATTGGTGCGATTCACTCTGTTGTCTATGGTGGGTTCAGTACAGAAGCGCTTGCATCTCGAATTGACGACGCACAAAGCCGCGTATTAATAACCGCTGACGGTGGCTGGAGAAGAGGCAGACAAATAGATTTAAAATCAATTGCTAATGAAGCAATGAAACGCACGCCTAGCATTGAGGTCTGTATTTGCGTTAAAAACAATGAGCTAGATGTTGAAATGGAGCCAGCACGTGACTTTTGGTTGCATGACTTGAAAGCATTACCCATTGCCAGTTCAAAATGTGAGACAGAACAAACTAGCGCTGAAGACCCATTATTTATTCTGTATACATCAGGCACGACCGGAAAACCAAAAGGTATGCTTCATACCCATGGTGGTTATGCTGTTTATACCTCAACCACTCACCGAATGGCTTTCGATATTAAGCCGCAGGACAGATGGTGGTGTGCAGCTGATCCCGGTTGGATTACAGGTCATAGCTACATCGTATATGGACCATTAATCAATGGTGCAACCATCATGTTATATGAAGGCGCACCAAACTACCCTTACCCAAACCGTTGGTGGCAGATTGTTGAAAAGTACGGCATCAATATTCTATACACCTCCCCAACAGCAATTAGAGGGTTAATGCGCTTTGGCGACCGATGGCCACAAAAACATGACCTATCCAGTCTACGATTATTAGGTAGCGTAGGTGAACCTATTAACCCTGAAGCATGGCGCTGGTATCATCAAGTTATTGGCAATAATAAATGCCCAATTATTGATACTTGGTGGCAAACTGAAACGGGTGGATTCATGGTTTGCCCCCTACCGATAACACCATTAAAACCGGGTTCGGCCACCAAACCTTTCTTTGGCAATGAGATCTCAATCGTTGATGATGATGGTTCAGAAGTACCAGCGGGGGAAGAAGGTAAACTCATTATTAAAAACCCATGGCCCGGCATGGCGCGAACCATATTCAAAGATGACCAACGGTATGCTGATCTGTATTGGAGTAAACGCGATAATATCTGGTGTTATTTAGCCGGTGATAGCGCGAAAAAAGATGAAGACGGTTACATCTGGGTAATTGGTCGAATGGATGAAGTACTCAAAGTGAGTGGCTATCGCTTAGGTACTGCAGAAATTGAAAGCGCATTGGTCAGTCACCCTCAAGTAAATGAAGCGGCTGCAATTGGCTTACCTCATGAACTGAAAGGTAACGCCATTCATACCTATGTAATATTAAAACAAGGCCAAACAGGAAGCTTAGAGCTAGAGCTTGAGTTAAAAGAACATGTCAGCAAAGAGCTTGGCAAAATTGCGACACCAGAAGCCGTCGCATTTGTAGACAGTTTACCCAAAACCCGTTCAGGAAAAATCATGCGTAGAGTCCTGAAAGCCAGAGCACTTGGTCAAGATGAAGGTGACCTGAGCACTTTAGAGGAGTAATTGCTTTGAAAGAATAATTTTCGGCCTTGTAAGTTATTAACCGGATGCTTATCCCTTGTAGCATCCGGTCTTTTTCATTCTGCATAACAACCCTTCTTAAAAACCAGCCCTTTTTAAAGTTGTTGACAACAATCAATAACGAAGTAAAAACTTCACCTACACATTAAATATGATGCTACATTATTAGAGTGAGAGCTTAATAAAGCTCGACATACAGTAATCAACAACAAGAAGATGCGTATGGAACACAGAAAACTCATCGAAACCTCATGCTCTCACTTCAATAACGACCCGCGTCGTATGTTGGATATTTTATGGCAGATACAAAATTCTTTGGGCTGGATTAGCCCCGATACCATGGAGCTCATTGCCCAACTTACCAATACATACCGGGTAGAAGTAGAAGGTGTGGTCACATTTTACGCCTTTTTCATGTCAAAACCTCAAGGCCAATTTGTCATTCATTTGTGCGAGGATATTATTGATCGTTATGCTGGCATGCTTCCGGTACAAAATGCCTTCGAACAAATACTCGGAATCAAGGTCGGTGAGACAACTAAAGATGGTTTGTTTTCTCTTCATTTGACGTCATGTATTGGCATGTCAGATCAAGCACCAGCAGCCTTAATTAATGACATGGTGGTCACCAACCTTAGCCCCAACAAAACCAAAATACTGATTCGTACCCTTAAGAAAACTCGCAATTTAGCCAGTTTGGTTAAAACCTTTGGCGATGGAAATAATAGCCATGAACTTATCAAGTCGATGGTGAATAATAATATTCTATTAAAAGGCGATGTGCTTTTAGGGGATATAAATATTAATGCTGGTTTAAACAAAGCGTTCAGCCTGCCCCCTGAAGAAGTGATTGCAACGGTACAAGCTTCTAATTTTAAAGGCCGTGGCGGTGCAGGTTATTCAAGTGCAAAAAAATGGCTAGCGGCGGCAGCCACCCAAGCCGATAAACGTTTTGTGATTTGCAATGCCGATGAAGGTGAACCCGGCACCTTTAAAGACCGCGTATTGCTCACCGAACGCGCCGAATTATTGTTTGAAGGGATGACCACGGTGGCTTACGCCATTGGTAGCCAGCATGGAATTTTGTATCTTCGAGCCGAGTATCGTTACCTATTACCCTACCTTGAAAGCCTCTTAACAAAGCGTCGCAATGAAGGCTTATTAGGCACAGATATTCTGGTAGATGAAACAGAAAATACCCGATTCAGTTTTGATATCCGCATTCAGTTGGGAGCTGGCGCTTATATCTGCGGTGAAGAAACATCACTCATCAGCTCTTGCGAAGGCAAACGTGGCGAGCCTAAAAACAAACCGCCCTTTCCCGCTGTGTCCGGCTATCTTGGCTACCCGACAGTGGTGAATAATGTTGAAACTTTTTGCAATATACCCCGTATTGTAGACAAAGGCGCTGAATGGTTTACTTCGATCGGAACCCCTGAAAGCAGCGGTACGAAGTTACTTAGCGTGTGCGGCGATTGTACTCGTCCAGGTATTTATGAGTTCCCGATGGGCATTACTTTAGGTGAAGTACTTTCTTTAGCGGGAGCTAAAGATCCGGAAGCCATTCAAATAGGGGGGGCGAGCGGTGTCATGGTGGGGCGTGCTGATTTTGAACGTCAACTTTGCTTTGAAGACTTACCCACGGCCGGCGCCATTATGATTTTTTCCAGCCAACGGAATATTCTGGAAATTGCTGATTATTTCATGCACTTTTTCATCGAAGAAAGCTGCGGATATTGTACGCCTTGCCGTGTGGGCAATGTTTTTTTGAAGCAAGGCTTAGAAAAAATTATGGCAGGCAAAGGTGAAACCAGCGACCTGAAATATTTACAAGACTTAGGTAAAACCATTATTCAAACCAGTCGTTGTGGTTTAGGCCACTCTTCGCCTAAACCAATACTATCGACCATGAAGAATTTTCCTTTGGTATATGCCGCCTTGCTAAAAGAACATCCGGACGGAAGACAAGCAGGGTTTAATATTCAACATGCTTTAGATGAGTCTCGCATTATTGCTAAACGGCGTTCAATTGTTTTTGACCCCGACCTTGGTGGAGATTAATTAGAATGAGCGATAACAAAAAAATAACTCTCACTATCGATGGTAAAACGATACAGGCCGAAAGCGGACAATCTATTATGAATGCCTGCGATGCTCAAGGCATTTATATCCCTCGTCTTTGTGATTCAACCGGTTTAGTACCTCAAGGAAGCTGTCGTGTTTGTTCGGTCAAAGTCAATGGCAGAGTTGTTGCGGCGTGTACACAACCGGCTGAAGATGGTGCCAATATCGAGCATGAAAGTGATGAAATTCAAGGCTATCGCAAAGATTTGGTACGTATGCTATTCCATGAGGGCAACCATCTTTGCCCAATTTGTGAGGCCAGTGGCCGGTGTGAGTTACAAGCCATGGCATACCGTTTTGGTATTTCACAAGCCACCACCTACCCTTATTTGCAGCCAGTACGACCCGTAGATGCCAGCCACCCTGATATTGCACTCGACAATAACCGCTGTATTCTTTGTGGTCGCTGCATTCGAGCATCACGTGATGTCGACGGAAAAAACGTATTCGAATATGTTGGTCGAGGCATTCATAAACGCATTGGGGTGAATGGTGACTGTCTTGCCGACACCAATGCCGATCTAAACGACTATGCGATGTCACTCGAAGTCTGCCCTGTGGGTTGTATTATTCGTAAAGGCGAAGGGTTCTTCTCTCCCGTGGGAGAACGCCAATACGATTCGGATAAAATTGGTTCAAATATTGAAAACCACACCGCGCATTCCTCTCTTGGCAAACTAATCAAAGTACATCAAATAGATCCTAATGATGCTATTCATGACGATATTGATCAGAGTAACGTTAATGAGGACAAGTCATGAAAAAGAAGCGTATTGCGACGACTTCGCTAGCGGGTTGCTTTGGCTGTCATATGTCGCTACTAGATATTGATGAACGCATTTTCGACTTACTTGAATTAGTTGAATTTGACCGTTCACCGCTCAACGATTTAAAAAAATTTACCCGCCGTTGTGATATCGGGCTCATTGAAGGCGGCTGTTGCAATGAAGAAAACGTACATGTATTAAGAGAGTTCAGACAAAACTGTGACATTTTAGTGGCCGTCGGCCAATGCGCAATGATGGGTGGGTTGCCGGTAATGCGGAACGCCATCATGCATTCAGATGACCCTCTACGAGAATGTTTGGATGAAGCCTTTTGTACGCCAAAAGTTTTAAACCCTGAAAACCAAATTCCAAACGACCCTGCCCTGCCCTTGTTATTAGACAAGGTCTATACCTGTGTGGATGTGGTGAAAATAGATTACCAAATACCCGGTTGCCCACCATCAGGTGAAACAATCTGGCGCGCATTAAATGCATTAGTTAAAAACGAAGCACCTGCGCTTGAATATGACTTGATAAAGTATGATTAAACGCAATACGAAAATGGAACGATAGTAGGCCAATATGAAAACTAAAAAAGCCCGAATTCTTGAAATTGAACCGCTGACTCGAGTTGAAGGACACGGCAAAGTCACCGTTCATTTAGATGAGAATAATAAGGTCACCGAAGCACGCCTACATATTGTCGAATTCAGGGGCTTTGAGCGGTTTATTCAGGGTCGTTTGTTATGGGAAGTACCGGTCATTGTGCAGCGGCTATGTGGTATCTGCCCAGTCAGTCATCATCTTGCGGCCGCTAAAGCGATGGATATGATTGTGGGGGTGGATCAACTGACACCCACCGCTGAAAAAATGCGTCGGCTCATGCACTATGGCCAAGTGATGCAAAGTAACGTACTGCACTTCTTTCACCTTTGTTCACCCGACTTATTATTTGGATTTTCAGCGCCCGCTAAAAAACGTAATATTTTTTCCATCATCAAAGAGTTTCCTGATCTGGCGAAAAAAGGCGTTTTAATGCGTAAGTTCGGGCAAGAAGTCATTTTGCACACAGCGGGTAAAAAAATTCATGGCAATAGTGCGATTCCGGGCGGTATCAATAAGAACTTATCCATTGCGGAAAGAGACTCGCTGCTAAAGGATATTGACCAAATGCTTGAGTGGTCTCAAGAAGCGGTTGATATTAGTAAAAACTATACCCTTGAACATTTAGGCCTCGTTGAAGCCTTTGGGAATTTTAAATCGAACCATATGTCTCTCGTTCGTGAAGACGGGGCCTTAGACCTTTACGATGGTGGTTTACGCGCCATTGACGCCAGTGGCAATTTGATTTTTGACCATATGGATTACCGTAACTTTGACCAATTTATTATGGAAGAGGTAAAGCCCTGGTCCTACATGAAATTCCCTTTTATTAAGAGTCGTGGCAACCTTGACGGCTGGTATCGTGTTGGTCCCTTGGCGCGCATGAACACCATTAGCTTTATTGATACCCCCTTGGCCAATGCACGACATGCTGAGTTTCGGGAATTCTCGAAACATAAACCGGCCAATATGACGCTTGCTTACCACTGGGCACGCATGATTGAAGTGCTGCATTGTGTGGAAAAGATCAAAGAGCTATTACTTGACCCTGACCTTCAGGGCAGCGACTTAAAACTAACCGGCGAACGGCGAGAAGAAGGCATCGCGGTGATTGAAGCGCCACGCGGTTCTTTGTTCCATCATTATAAAGTGAATGAAAATGATCAGGTCACCTATTGCAATTTGATCGTCTCGACCACGCACAATAATACCGCGATGAATCTCGCAGTAACGGATGTTGCCAAGAAATATATATCAGGACAGTCTCGCATTACGGAGGCGATGCTGAATCATATTGAAGTGGCTGTCCGGGCTTACGACCCATGTTTATCCTGCGCAACTCACGCGCTTGGACAAATGCCTTTAGTGGTCGAATTATTTGATGCCGATAACAATCTTATCGACACGGGTAGCCAGTTCGTCAATAAGTCGCCCATTCAGACAACTTAGGGAGATTAGATGCCTAAGCAAGCACCACGAATACTAATGATTGGTTACGGAAACCCCGGCCGACAGGATGATGGTTTAGGCCCAGCATTTATTGCCCAGTTTGAAGCGCATGCCTCTGACCAGCTCCACTTGCAAACGAATTACCAACTAACGGTCGAAGATGCTTATGATGCTCAAGCCTATGATCAGGTCATTTTTGTGGATGCGAGTATCGATGCACGATTAAATACAGAAACCCCCTTCTCATTTGAAGCAATCGAAGCTACGAATGATAGTGGCTTGGGTAGCCATAGCCTTAGCCCTAATGGGGTGATCAGGTTATGTGAAACACTGTACGATAAGTCGCCCAAGGCATTTGTGTTAGGTATTTTAGGTTATGAGTTTGATCAGTTCGAAGAACGTTTGTCAGGCCAAGCCAGCCAAAATCTACAAAAAGCATCCATATTTTTGCAGAACTGGTTACAGAGCCAAGCACATGCATGAACTTTCATTAGCCGAAGATATGCTTGAGATGATCGTACAACGTTCACAAGACGATGGCTTTGAACGTGTAACCAAGGTATGGCTCGAGGTCGGCATGCTGTCACATGTTGAAGCCGATGCAATGATATTTTGTTTCGATGCGGTCATGTCAGGTACTTTGGTTGAAGGTGCTACATTAGAAATATTACCGACCCAAGGTATAGGTGAGTGTCAGCAATGCCAGCAAACAACGCAGATCGAACACTTATACGACCCATGCGAACATTGTGGGGAGTTTGGGCTTAAGATTGTACAGGGAGATCACGTTAATATTAAAAGCTTGGCCGTCGTTTGACTGTTTTGTGGCTAACAATTTTTTAAAATCAGGAGTCATTATATGTGTACCACCTGTGGTTGTACTAATCTGAAACCGGGCCATGATCATAACGATAAAAAGAACCCTGAGCATGCTCGAATGATTGAAGTTGAGCAGAATATACTCGGTAAAAACAATCGCTTTGCAGCATTGAACCGTTCAACATTCGCTGAACAAAAAGTGGCTACTTTCAATTTAGTTTCTAGCCCTGGTTCGGGCAAAACATCGGTACTGACAAAAACGATTCAATCTCTCCATGCCAAGCACTCGATCGCCGTAATTGAAGGTGACCAGCAAACGGATAATGACGCCGAACGTATTCGTGCAGCCGGAGCCGAAGCCATTCAAATCAATACCGGAAAAGGCTGCCATCTCGATGCTCACGGTGTGGGTCATGCGCTTGAACAGCTCCCTTTAACTACTACAGATCTGTTGTTCATCGAAAATGTTGGCAACCTAGTTTGTCCGGCTGCGTTTGACTTGGGTGAAGCCGCAAAAATAGTGGTGCTCTCTGTTACTGAAGGTGAGGATAAACCCTTAAAATACCCTGACATGTTTAAGGCTTCGAAACTGATGCTAATCAATAAAATAGATCTATTGCCTTATGTCGATTTTGACCCTGCAAAAACCATTGATTACGCTCGCCGAATCAACCCGGATATTGAAGTCATTTTAGTCTCAGCCAAAACCGGTGAAGGCTTTAAGGTATGGGAAGAATGGTTAATCAATAATTTAATATGATCCATCAAATACTTAAAATAACGGGAAACGTTCAAGGGGTGGGATTTAGGCCATTTGTGTATAACCTTGCCTCCCAATTAAATTTGAAAGGATTTGTCGCAAATGAACAAAGTGGCGTAAGCATTGAAGTTTATGGTGATCGTTCTGCTCTAAAAGAATTTCATTCTGCTTTATTAGCAAACCACCCTCCGCATGCTCGTATCACTTCCTTCACCACGACAGAGTCTGAAGTTGAAGCACAGGTTTTAAGCGATGACTTCAAAATTATTAACAGCATCAAAAGTAAGACCTCAAATGCTCCAGTCAACATACCTATCGACTCGGCTGTTTGTCAGTCGTGTTTAAAGGAGTTATTTAACCCACAAGACCGACGTTTTCGCTACCCCTTTATTAATTGTACTGACTGTGGCCCCCGATATAGTTTAATTGAAGCTTTGCCCTATGATCGCCACAATACCAGCATGGCGAAATTTCATATGTGTGACGACTGTGAAACTGAATACCACAGCCCTACTCAACGCCGGTTTCATGCCCAAACCAATGCATGCGAAAAATGTGGGCCTAAACTGAGTTTGCATCAAGCAGGTGGAGAAATAGTTTCTTGTGACGATGAAATCTCTAAAACGGCACAGCTACTACTGGCAGGGAAAATTGTCGCCGTCAAAGGTATTGGTGGCTATCATTTAATGTGCGATGCTCGTAATAGCAAAGTCGTTGCTACATTGAGAACACGTAAACACCGTCCAGATAAACCTTTAGCGATCATGGCACTAAACACTACATCGCTAAAAAAACTCGCCTCAATTGATGATATTTCAAGCCAGCTATTACGCAGTACTTCCGCCCCGATTGTGCTTTTACCTAAACACGTTAATTGTGATGAACAGCTTCAGCATATCGCTCCTGATGTTTGTAAAATTGGCTGTATGCTGCCCTACACGCCGATTCATTATTTGTTATTTAAAGAACTTGGAAAAAAGACACAAAATAAGGACTGGCTTAATACTGCCAGCGATATCGTTTTAGTCGTCACCAGCGCTAATCTTTCAGGCGAGCCATTAGTCACTGATAATAGCAAGTGCTTAGAAAAGTTGGGTATTATTGCTGATTTCTTTTTAATGCATGACCGTGACATACTCGCGCCTTGTGATGATTCACTCATACAAACAAGTTCACCCACCAGCATTATTAGACGGGCAAGAGGTTTTGCCCCGCAATCAATTACACTCCCAGAAACGGGGCCATCAGTTCTCGCTTGCGGCGCATTTTTAAAAAACACATTTTCTCTGACTAAAAATAACAAAGCTTATCTATCACCCCATATTGGAAACTTAGATAGTGTTGAAAGCTGTCTTCATTTTAAAGCCTCCATCGAACGGCACCTTCAATTATTAGCCATCAAACCCGAAGCGGTCGTCTGTGACCTCCACCCTGATTTCTACAGCAGTCAGTTTGCCGAAGAATATAGTCAAGCACACAATATCCCTTTGATAAAAGTTCAGCATCATCATGCACATATTGCTGCGGTGATTGCGGAGCACGGTTTAGATGAAGGTATTGCTGAAGCGCCATTTGTAGCTTTGGCATTAGATGGTGTCGGCTTGGGCGATGATGGTACACCTTGGGGCGGCGAACTTTTTTATGGATATGAAAATACCCTGCAACGAATTGGAAACCTAGCCAAACTACCCCTTCCTGGGGGAGATATTGCAAGCAAGGAAATATGGCGACTGGGTGCGGCGCTGTTATCCCAGTTAGAGGATGATACTCATTACCAAGCATTTGCCCTTAATCACCCTATGCTCAACAACTCAGTCATCGAAAAATTTATCAGCCAATACCCACATACCACAACAAGCAGTGCTGGCCGTTGGTTTGATGCGATTACGGCAATATTAAGTATTCGGTCTAAGGTTAGTTTTGAAGGTCAGGCTGCCATGCAATTAGAACAATTAGCTGAGTTTTTTGGGCAACTGCCACCACCAAGTCGATTAGCGACGATAAGTGATGCCAATATTTTAAACTTATTTCCCGTTGTACCTTTCCTGTTAAGTAAACATACTGAAGAGGCCGCCGCACAATTTCATTCAGAATTGGTTGATGGTCTATTTCGATGGGTAGTAAGCGCAGCTAAAAAACATACTACGCATAATGTCGTCTGTTCAGGTGGTTGTTTTCAGAATAAAATTTTACGCAATGAATTAAACCAACGTTTGACTCAGGCAGGTTTTAACAGCTACTTTCCTGAACAAGTTCCTGCAAATGATGGCGGCATCAGTTTAGGCCAAGCATGGATTGCCACTCAACAATTAAAAAAAGGTTTATAACACGATGTGTTTAGCGGTACCGGTAAAAGTAGAACAACTGCTCGAACATGATCAGGCGATTGTGGAGTTAAGTGGTGTTAAAACGACGATCTCTTTAGCCTTGGTCGAGGATATTCAAATAGGCGACTATGTCATTTTGCATGTGGGTTATGCCTTGAACAAACTTGACCCCGAAGAAGCCGAAGCAACACTTAAGCTATTTGCATTAAATGACACTCCATAACTCACCTAAGGCTCAAACATGAAATACATATCTGAATTTCGAGATGGAGAACTCGCCAAGAACCTATCAAAAAAAATTGCTTTGGCAGCCAATACCAACCGTGAATATAGGCTAATGGAGTTTTGCGGTGGTCATACGCATACCATTTTTCGTTATGGCATTCCTGATCTCTTACCGGCGAATGTAAGAATGCTTCACGGGCCGGGTTGCCCCGTATGCGTATTACCAATGAAACGCATTGATGCGGCGATTGAACTGGCACTTCGACCCAATACGATTTTATGCAGTTATGGCGATATGTTACGTGTACCGGGCACTGAAAAGATGAGCCTGCTCAAGGCTAAAAGCCAAGGTGCAGATGTACGCATGATTTACTCTCCGGCTGACTGCCTTAAAATTGCGCAGGATGAGCCTGGTAAACAAGTCATTTTCTTTGCGGTTGGATTTGAAACGACCACACCCCCAACGGCGGTGATTATTGAACAAGCGCTTCAGTTAAAGCTAAAAAACCTATTTATATTTTGCAATCATGTACTCACCCCTCCTGCGATAACGGGAATTCTTGAACCCGCCAAACAAGCTAATAAAAAGGTGCTGGATGGTTTAATCGGCCCGGGCCATGTGAGTGTGGTGACGGGTTCTGCGCCTTATGACGTTATTGCAGAAAAATATCAGGTGCCCATTACAATTTCGGGATTCGAGCCTTTGGATATACTTCAATCGATCCTCTTGTTGGTCAAACAGATAAATCAAGGTAGCTACCTTGTTGAGAACCAATATACCCGAGCGGTTAGTGCTGAGGGTAACATGAAAGCGCAAACCTTGATGTCTGAGTACTTTGAGTTACGGGACAAATTTGAGTGGCGAGGTTTGGGCGAAATGCCTTTGAGTGCCATTCAGATCAAACCTGCTTTTAAACACTTAGATGCAGAGCGATGTTTCCCTATAACACAAAAAACCAGCACCGATAACAAAGCCTGTGAATGCCCTGCCGTGTTAACCGGCCAAAAGAAACCCACAGAGTGTAAGTTGTTTAATAATCCTTGTACGCCTGAAAACCCTTTAGGCTCATGTATGGTTTCTTCCGAAGGTGCTTGTGCCGCTTATTACACTTATAGACGCTCTGATTTCATTAGCTCAGATATCACTTCACACAAGGAACACTGATGGCTCTCGATCTAAAAAATGGATGCATAGAAATGGCTCATGGTAGTGGTGGACGAGCAATGTCTGAGCTAATCGATCAATTATTTTTACCGGCCTTTGATAACGAGTTTCTTCAACAGAAAAATGATCAGGCATTATTAACCCTTCCCGGTTATCGGATTGTGATGGCAACGGATAGCCATGTGGTATCGCCGTTATTTTTTCCTGGGGGTGATATCGGTAGTTTATCGGTGCATGGCACCATAAATGATGTCGCCATGTCGGGGGCCAAACCCCTTTATCTAAGCGCCAGTTTCATTTTGGAAGAAGGCTTTCCTTTATCTGACTTGCAGCGCATTGTCAGGTCAATGGCTAAGGCCGCTAGTGAATGCCAAACTCCGATTGTTACGGGTGATACAAAAGTGGTTGAAAAAGGCCATGGAGATGGAATCTATATCAATACCACGGGCATCGGCGTGGTGCCCAATGAATTAACGCTGTGTCCACAAAACATACAAGTCGGTGACAAAGTTCTCATTAGTGGCTCGATCGGCGATCACGGCACCACTATTTTATCTGCACGGCAAGATATGGATTTTGCCAGCGAGCTGGCTTCTGACTCTCAGGCTTTGCATGACCTTGTTGAAATAATGGTGGCGACCTGCCCAACTATTCGTTGCATGCGAGACCCTACTCGAGGAGGACTCGCGGCCACCTTGAATGAACTTTCACAAAGTGCACATATTGGAATGCTGCTAGATGAAGTTCATATTCCGGTGAAACCTTCTGTAGCAGCCACTTCCGAACTGCTGGGGCTTGACCCTATGTATATTGCCAATGAAGGTAAACTTGTAGCGGTTTGCCCTGCGGATCAGGCTGAATTACTTCTTACTCAAATGCGCTTACATCCTAAAGGTTTAGATGCGGCCATTATTGGTGAGGTCATTGAGGATTCAAATAATTTTATACAGTTAAGAACAGCGTTTGGCGGCAAGCGGGTTGTAGACTGGCGTTATGCTGACCCTTTGCCAAGGATTTGTTGATACCTTTCGAAGCACATGTCGAAAAATTGAAAAGTTATGCTATTCACCGGCACCCACAACAGTATTACGTCCATTAGATTTTGCTTTATATAAACAATTATCAGCTCTTTCGATGAGAGAGCTATCGGTGTCATCTGGTCGAACCAAGCTAAGCCCTCCTGATAGCGTCACTCGCCCTAATTTTCGCCCTTCTTTATTGAGCGTTAACCGGCGCTTGGAAACCGTTTGAATAATCGTACGAGCAACTGCCAAGCCACCCTGATAATTCGTATTAGGAAAAATTACCGCAAACTCTTCTCCGCCATAGCGGCAAACAAAATCGCCTCCTTTCACACTTTGTTTTATCATTTGAGCAACAAAGCGGAGCACTCGGTCCCCTATTAAATGGCCATGTTCATCGTTCACTAACTTAAAACGGTCTATATCGAGCAACAACAGACAATGCTCAGATTTTGTAGAATTTTTCTCTAAAACAGTTCGTAACTCTTTATCAAATGCTCTTCTGTTCGCGACACCAGTCAAAGCATCCTCTAAAGCTTCTTCACTGAGTTTTTCCAAACAGTGCTGCATATCAGTAATTTCATTATTTAACTGAGAAATATTCTTTAATGCCTGTTGGTTTGATTCCCTGGTATGACGCGTTTCTTTTAATAAAGTGTTAATGAGTTGATTTAATGTTTCAACATCCTGATCACTTTGTAGCTTTAATTCACAAGAACCCAGTATTTGGTCATAACCATTCATGCCTTGAGTAATTTCACCCAGCTGCCCACTCAGCTGTTCTATCAACGATCGAATAGCATTTCGTACTTCTTTTAATTGATGCGCAGGCCCTTCAACAAAAAAACGTTTATAGAGTTCATAATTAACTTCTTCGGTAAATGGGGCGTCCGCCGCTAAACGCTTATCCAATTCTTTCTTTAAGGCAGGTTTACGACCTGAAAAGTAATCATACCAAAGACTATAATTTTCAGGGTTTGCGGGAATACTAAGAGAGCTAATTTGTGATACAGCCTGACGCAGCCAAATAACACTTTTCTTAAGTGTATCATCAGCTTGTGACTGTTTAGAGTTTTGTTTAAGTGGCTTTTTTTTTGTCATGGACTCACTCATTATCATCCATATCTGTTCCTTACAAATAACGCACTAAATAATCTTCCTGAATTCTATTCTAGGTTAGGTCTTATCCCAAATAAGTCAAGCTCAAACCTAGACTAACTGAGCATTGCTCCAATCAGGTTCATTATGAAATAAGTAGTTCTGCATCGCTCTTAAGAGCAGTATATTTGATAAAGAAAACTCACTGACTACATTTAATAAAGTGGATAAATCTTGCTCTGAAAAATTATTAATTGCGCTATTGCGATAGATTGTTTCAGTAATGAGATCGCGACATTGAGTGACTTCTTTCTTCAATTGATCATAGTTTTCTAACAATACGTTTTCATTATGAGGGTTAAATAAATCACTGGCCTGAGTGTAGAAGTCCTGCGTTTTTATACTCAGAGTTTGGTTAACGTCATAGATAAACTCATTTTCAGACTGTCGAATATAAATTAAATCATGCCGGATATCTTTAATCTCTTTAGCTGCATAAGTCGCATCTCTTATGGCTTCTAATAACGCTGATACTCTCGCAGTAAGCGAGATGTTTTCATTACTTTTTTGAACTTGGTAAGCAAACGCTATAACTTCTCCTTCAAGTTGTTTAATACTTTCATAATTTTCATCGAAATGATTGTTGCCATTTTCATAAGCAAAGCCAATTACACGGCTTTGCTTAATATCCTCCGGGGCGATATTAAAGCAGCTGAGATTCAACTGGAAAACACGACTAAACAAATGCTTTGTTTCAGACTCCAAAGCAAGTACTGATTCCTCAACCTCTTCAATGGGCACATTTTTTATAAACTGGTTCACAACACTGGTATCTTCTTTAAAAATTGTCTCTAAAACTTTGGCAAATTTATTCAAGAACGGTAGAAATAAGCAAATACCAATAACATTAAAGGTGCTGTGTAGCGCCACCAAGGCAATCAAGGGGTCTTCTACTTGGTAAACATCTGTCACAATGATCAGCAAAAGCGGTAAACACAGTAATGCACTGATATCTGTTAGTAAATTAAATATAAAATGTGCGCCTGCAACCTGTCGCTTTGTTGGAGAGCCTTTTACAGCCCCTAACATAACCGTGCCCGTTGTGCCTAAGTCGGCACCAATAACCAAGGCTGCCGCCGCTTCAAGGCCAATAACATTTGCGTTCAAGGCACTTAGGGTAATCATCATTGTGGCTGAACTGGACTGAATAATAGCGGTAAAAATAACCCCGACTAGAAAAAATACAACGATGCCATACTGGCTAAATACGGAGATATCAAAACTGTTTGAAAAGGTCTCAATACTTTCTTTCATCAGTACCAAGCCCATTAGTAATAAGCCCAAACCTAATATTAATCGACTAAAATGGCGTGTTTTACTTTCCATACGAAAGGTAACCAAGCCTAAGCTACCGAAACCGACAAGCGGAAGATAAAAAGTAGCTAAGTTTAATTTAAATCCTAACGTAGCCACCACCCAACCCGTAAACGTTGTACCCAAGTTTGAGCCGAGAATAATGCCTAGGGCATTACGCATATCGAGAATTCCAGCTCCCACAAAAGCCAGCACCATCAAACCTACAACCGAACTACTTTGTAGAATAGCCGTCGCAAATGTCCCCCCCAAAATGGCTTTAACCGGATTATTAGTATGCTTACGTAATAATAGTTTTAAGGGGCGGCTACTTAAGGCCTTCAAAGCAGTTTCTAGTTGGTCGATTCCGAACAGGAACACACCAATACCGGAGAAAAATATTAAGTACTCAAATGGGTCCATTTTTTACTCGATATAAAGTTAATGTTTAGGTCGTATCTCAAGTTCTGGATTCCGGTATATGGACTCCACCTAGGTTGCAACGATAATTCTGCATAAAACTGTAAACTGCTGGCGTATATGCGGCTTCTTATTGAGAGAGCTACCCTCTAGCCTTTTATGTTTGCGCGCACCTACCTCCTTTTCGCTCAAATAGCCTCATTGGGCTTTCCGGAATCACAGGTTCTGGTAGGTTGGTCTTACCGTTTATGCTCAGTTATCGTTGTTGAACTCTTTTCTTTAAGTTATATTTTTCATTTAAATTGCAATAGGCGTAGCCTTGTATACTTGCTCTTTCGATAGCAATGCCCATGCAGTTCTCACAGTTTTATTCGCTAAAGCTATACAAGCCCTTTTTACGCCCACTCTGGCAACTAATTTAATCAACCATGCTTGCTTGGTTGTTCTTGGTTTCTCCGGTAGTTTGTGAATAACAGAAAACGCGCCTTGAAAGAGCGCTGCTCGTAAAGCCTTATCACCGCCTCTTTTGTCAATCCCCATTAGGTACGTTTTACCTCCTGAGCTATATTGCTTAGGGGTAACACCGACATAGACCGATGCGTCTCGACCATTTTTAAAACTCTTACCATTACCAATACTCGCATATAATAATGCAGCACTTACAACGCCCACGCTTTCAAGATCAAGTAATCGCTTGCAAGGCTCAAGTTGCTTCACCAATGCCGCTTTTTCTTTTTCAGCCATCTTTAACTGTTCCGCTGTTTGCTTATATCGCTGCCACAACATATTTAACGTTCCTTTTAGGCAGATTGGTAAACGCTTGTCTTCAGTATCTAATACATCAGTAACACACTCTCTTAAACCTTTTTTCCCCTTACTCGAGGTGATGCCATACTCATACATATAAGCCCTAATATGATTACCTAATGACGTTAACTCATTACTTATTAGTTTTCGGCTCACTTCGAGTGTTTGAAGCGTTTGTTGTTCTTCACTCTTTATCTGACTGAATTTCATACCAAATTGTGTGGCTGCGATTGCTATTGCGACAGCATCATTGGCATCAGTTTTGTGACCTTGCAGGAATGCCTTAACTTTTTTGGGCGCAATCACACGCGTATCATGACCGTATTGTTCAGATAAACGACTCCAATAATGACAACTACCGCAACCCTCCATTGCAACTATCGATTCTTTTTCCTTTGCTAATATTTGTCTTAATTTATTAGGGCTAACTGCTTTGTTGTAAATTAACTCGCCGTCATTGCTTATTTTACAAATTTGAATAACAGTTTTTGCTAAGTCTAGTGCAAGTACGTTACGATTCTTCATTGTATGGGCTCCTTTGTTTTGGTCAACACCACACTACTTAGGTAGTGCGGTGGAGTCCATACATCGCTCAAGAGACTACCGGAATGACATAGAGTGTGAATACCGGAATGACAGGGGGTATTAGCACCTGTTTGATAGATGTTCTGGCTCTTGCTTTACACGTCAAATATCAATAAATACTAGTTTCTTATTGAGATTCTTTTCTTATGAATTTCATCCACTACAATCAAAATCAAAGCCACACTTAATAAACTGCCCCATAACTGGAATGTGACAGGCTCTATTTGTAGAACATCTTTTAAACCCGGTGTATACATTGCCCCAATGTGGATTCCTTGTGCGGTTAACATGCCGAATAAAAGCAGCGGATTACTAAAGAAGGGTTGCTTGAACATAGACAATGTTTCTGACCGGCTATTCAATACATGAACATTTTCAAATAAGACCATTAATAACAAGGTTACGTTTCTAGCGGCATCAACAGCAAGGCCTTGTCCTAGTGACAGAACAAAAATACTAAATGCTAAACCGCCCATCACCATGGCGTTCACAATAACGCGCTCCAACATAATACGATTGAATATCGCTTCTTTTGGCGGGCGAGGCTTTTGCTGTAACTCATTGCCCTCTTCGGGTTCAAATGCCAAAGCAATATCCTGAATACCGTTAGTGACCAAGTTCAACCACAATAACTGAATTGGGAATAATGGCATCGGATAACCAAATAATACGCTTAAAATAAACAGTGTTATTTCAGCAGCACCAGTCGAAATCAATAAAAAAATGACTTTACGGATATTGTTATAAACAATACGTCCTTGCTTAATGCCTTGTACGACGGAAGCAAAATTATCATCCGTTAGAATAAGTTCACTGCTTTCGCGGGCAACATCAGTCCCCCGTCGCCCCATCGCAATGCCCACATGAGCTTGCCTCAGTGCAGGCGCATCATTTACACCATCGCCAGTCACTGCAACAATATGACCTTGCTTAATTAGCTGTTGAACGATTTGAAGCTTTTGCATAGGCTCAACCCGTGCAAAAACTTGAGATGAGGCGACCAGTTTGTCTAAGGAGTCATCTTCTTTACTCACAGCCAAAGCAATGTCATGACCGGTAACTGCTAACGTCCCCTCATCACAAATATCCAGTTGTTTTGCTAAAGCCAAAGCAGTTTGAGGATGGTCACCGGTTATCATGGCCACTTTAATATGGGCACTTCGGCACTGAGAAACCGCATCGAAGGCCTCTGGTCTCAAAGGATCTATCATGCCCAACAAGCCAATAAAGGACAGGTCTTTAATTTCCATATCAGGCGTAAAATTTTCTGAAACTAAATTTTTCCTGGCGACAGCAAGTACTCGATAACCATTGCCCGCCATCTCATTGGCTTGGTTTTCTATATCACTGACATTCAGTGCTTGCCCATTATAATTAAAGGCACACATCGCTAATACTTTTTCAGCACTGCCTTTAAGGTGAAGTACCGCTTGACCATTAATCAGGTTAGCACTCGCAGAAAAAGCATTCTCTGACTCATACGGTATGCGCCCAAGCTCGGGATAGTTAACGTGAGCTTGTTGAATATCGTACCCATATTTTTGTGCCATCACCAAAAATGCCAAGTCTACCCCATCACCATTGGCTATCCACTTTTCATCTTTAAACACTAACTCTGCTTCATTGGCTAGCATTGCGCTGCAAACCAGAGCATCAACGACATCCGCCCCTTCAGACACATCAGAGCCATCAGAAGATGATTCCTGTTCTGGCCTCGGAGAAAACTCTCCATGCATATCCAAGCCTTCACCCGAGACTGAGAATACCTGCCCATCGAAAGTCTGAACCTGCTTAACGGTCATTTCATTGACGGTCAGCGTTCCAGTTTTATCAGACGCGATATAAGTACAAGACCCCAACGACTCAACGGCCACCAGTTTCCGAACAATCACATTCACTTTAGCCATGCGCCGCATACCAATGGCCAGCGCAACTGTAATTGCAGCCGGTAAGCCTTCAGGAATGGCTGACACAGCTAAAGCCACGCCAAGTAAAAAAACCTCACTCAGGCTAGCGCCACGAACCAAAGTGATGACAAAAAGTACCGCAATCACCACGAGAATCGCATAAGATATTTTGACGGTAAAACCTTCAATACGCTTTAACAAGGGAGACTGAATACGTTCGCTTCCGCCTACTTGCGTTGCAATTTTACCTATCTGGGAATTTTCACCTGTTGCAACCACCTCCCCTTGCGCACGCCCGTGTGTGACAATTGTTCCAGCAAAAGCGACGCCTTTTTGTTCAGCTAAAGGCGCATCAAGTTCATTTTTACTATTAGCTTGTTTATTCGCCGCTAAAGATTCCCCTGTTAAAATTGATTCATTAATTAATAACTCTTGGCTCTGAATAAGTTTTAGGTCGGCTGGCACTTTGTCGCCAGACTCCAACAATACCAAATCACCTAAAACGATATCGGTCGCACACACTTTTTTTGTGATCCCATCTCTGATCACAAACGCATATTGAGGCACCATCTTTTTCAAGGCCTCAGCAGCACGCTGTGCTGAAAACTCCTGAATAGTGCCTATTGATGCATTGAGCACTAAAACGGCAAAAATAAATACACCATTCAAGTTTTGAGATAGCGCAAAAGACACCAGCGCCGCTGCTACCAAGACATAGATGAACGGGCTATTGAATTGGTAGAGAAAGATGTGGAAGAGACTATCGCCCTTTTTCTCAGGGAGCTGGTTATAACCGTATTGATCAAGCCTGCTTACGGCCTCATCAGAGTTTAAACCTTTAGTTGTTTGTGCTTGTTGTTTATTTGTTTTGGTCATTTAAACATTCCATGAATTTTTATCATTTTCCAAGCGTTTATTTCTCTCTTACTCTTTTATAACTCACTTTTTTATAGTTCGAATTCATCACCTATTTCAGGCACGCAGGTATTCCAGCCAAAACCGTCTTTTAACTTTAAGCGCATTGAATCAGCCGCTGTGCGCTCACCATGTGTCACGAACACTTTTTTGGGTGCAATATTCGATTGTTTCAACCAATCAATAATCTCTTCATAATCACCATGTGCAGATAAACTACCATTATGATGAATCGCTGCTTTGACCGGGAGATACTCCCCATGAACCTTTATCTGTGTCGCCCCGCCCACTAAAGCAGCTCCTCGTGTACCAGGGGCTTGATAGCCAATAAATACAATACTATTTCGATGATGCGTCACTAAGGATTTAAGGTGATGTAATACACGTCCACCACTTGCCATACCACTCGCTGATACGATGACAGAAGGGTAAGAGCTCGCATTCAATTCAATCGATTCTTCAGGGGTTCTTATAAACCGAGTGCCATCATCAATTAACTGACATTCCTCAGGAGTCAGTAAATGTTCTTTTTGGTGACTGTTATATATTTGGGTGGCTGAAATGGCCATTGGACTATTCAAGAATATGGGAAGGTTTGGAATTCTTTTACTTTGCTTAAGTGACTGCAGTACATGTAAGTTTATTTGTGCCCGCCCGACGGCAAATGAAGGTATTAAAACGACACCGCCACGCTTGCTGGTTTCATTTATGATCTTTTCCAGATATTCAAAAGAGTCGCATACTTCATGCTTACGATCGCCATAAGTTGACTCAACCACCAAGTAATCTGTTGCTGCAAGCGGTTGAGGTGGTTTCATGACTAAATCTTTACTACGCCCAACATCACCACTGAAGGTAATCACTTTCCCTAAGGCTTTAATTTGGATCGCTGAGGCACCCAGAATATGACCGACCGGCGTAAAAGTAGCCGTAATATCATTTTCGATCGCTATCGGTTTGTTCATACTCACGGCTTTAAAAAGCCTTAATGATGCGATGGCATCTTCTTCGGTATATAAAGGCAAAGCGGGAGAATGTTTTGAGAATTTCTTCTTATTGGCGTAGCGTGCATCTTCTTCTTGCAAGTAACCTGAGTTAGGCAGTAATACTTTACATAAATCAAAGGTGCCACTGGAACAAAAAATAGTCCCCCTAAAACCGGCACGTCTCATCGCGGGAATATAACCACTATGATCAATATGCGCATGCGTTAATAAAATAGCATCAATAGAGGATGGTTCAACAGGAAATTTATCCCAATTTTTTTGTCTTAAATTCTTAACGCCTTGATAGAGGCCACAATCTACCAAAATTTTTTTATCACCAATACTCAGAAGATATTTTGAACCTGTTACTGTACCTGCACCGCCTAGAAACTGAATTTTCATCACAAGCTGCACCCTTCAATGTTGTCCATAATTTATCGATACTACTTCATCTTATTATTGTTTCTGTTTTGATTAATCGCAACATTTCTGGTTTGTGGAATGACTATTTTTAGCCATTACTACAACCCAGATCAAGTATCTTCAATTGATATTTAAATCCTCGTTTCAACACGCTGTTTAGTAATGCATACTAAATAGTATGTTTACCGAGGTAACTAAACTTCATGAATACTGAGCAAGCTGTAGAACAAGCTGAAACTGAATTAAACTTTCTGCAATTAAAGCGTATGTATATCGATACGCATCAAGAACCTGTTATTTATATGCGAAAAGACTGCAATGTCTGTCGCTCTGAAGGGTTTTATGCGCATTCTCGGGTACGAATTTCCACCCAAAACAATAGCATTATTGCGACCGTAAATGTGGTCACTAATAATGTACTCTCTCATCAAGAGGCAGGTTTGTCTGAGTCTGCATGGGCACTGCTGAATGCGGTTGAAGGTGAGCGCGCCTATTTCCGTCACGCCAAACCAGCAGACTCAATGGGTAGTGTTCGTGGTAAAGTTTATGGCACCCCCTTTACCGATAGCACCGCTCAACACATCATTCATGACATTACCCGTGGTGCCTATTCAGATATTCAATTAGCGGCATTTGTCACGTCATGTGCAGGAAGTCGTTTGAACATTCAAGAAATTATTTCGCTGACAAATGCCATGGTTAATACCGGTTCAAAATTAGACTGGGGCACGGAAAAAGTCATGGACAAACATTGCGTCGGTGGCTTACCCGGAAATCGTACCACCCCAATTGTGGTGGCCATCGTTACAGCCGCCGGTTTAATTATGCCCAAAACATCCTCACGCGCGATTACATCTCCTGCCGGTACTGCCGACACGATGGAAATCCTTGCTCCGGTTATTTTGAGTATTCCCAAAATGCGTAAAGTCGTTGAGCAAGAAGGCGGTTGCGTGGCTTGGGGAGGATCCGCAAGTTTAAGTCCCGCAGACGATATTCTGATTCGTGTGGAGCGCGCACTTGATCTTGATAGTGAAGGCCAATTAGTGGCTTCCGTTATTTCAAAAAAAGTTGCCGCGGGTTCCAGTCATACTCTAATTGACTTACCTATTGGTATCACGGCCAAAGTTAGAACTCAGGATTATGCCGAAAAGTTATCAAACCAACTAGAACAAACTGGCTCAGCGTTAGGTTTAAAAGTAAGCTCAATTTTTACAGACGGACAACAACCTGTTGGCCGAGGAATTGGCCCTGCACTCGAAGCGCGAGACATTCTGCTCACATTACAGAATAAACCAGAAGCACCTCAAGATTTACGACATCGTTCATTAGTCCTTGCAGGTAAAATTCTTGAAATGGGTGGCGCAGCTAAAATAGACACAGGCATAACACTTGCGACAAAAATTTTAAACTCTGGCCATGCCTGGAATAAGTTTCAGGCTATTTGTGAAGCTCAAGGCGGGATGAGAGAACCGCCTAAAGCAGAGTTTGTTCGTAAAATATGTGCGAACAGGACCGGTATCGTGTCTTATATTAATAATCGATTTATTAGTAAATTGGCAAAGTTAGCCGGTGCACCATCAGCTCCCGCAGCAGGTTTAGACTTTCATACAAGTCTTGGTGATAAAGTAGAAATGGGCTCGCCTTTATTTGACATACATGCCGAATCTCAAGGAGAACTGGAGTACGCGATCGATTTTCTCAATTCTCACCCCGATGCCGTTAAAATAGAGGAAGAAGGCCTTTGAAACCACTTATCTTTGCTCATCATAGTTCATCACAACTCGTCTCCAGCTTTGCTGAAAAGGTTAATGGTGAAATAACACATGTTGAAAGTCATGATTTCCCTGACGGCGAAAGTTACCTTAGAGTTGAACAAAATTGTTTCGGAAGGACCGCTATAATCATCGCTGACCTACACCAACCCAACGCAAAGGTTTTACCCTTAATATTCCTTTGTGAAACACTTAAGGAGCTGAAAATTGCGACTATTATTTTAGTCGCTCCTTATTTACCCTATATGCGCCAAGATAAGCAATTTCAACCAGGTGAAGGCGTTACGTCTCGATATTTCGCCAAGATCTTAAGCCAACATGTCGATAAGCTCATCACCATTGACCCTCATTTACATCGTTACAATAGCTTAGATGAAATATATAGCATTCCGTCAATAGTACTTCATACAACTGCCTACATCGCGCAATGGATTAAGGAAAGTGTCAATAAACCATTAATAATAGGTCCCGATAGTGAAAGCGAACAATGGGCAGCAGCAACCGCCAATATCATTAATTGCCCATTTATCATTTTACAGAAAGAACGCTTTGGAGATAGAGATGTTCAAGTCTCTCCACCTGAAGCCAGTTGCTACAAAGATCATACCCCTGTGCTGATAGATGATATTATTTCAACAGGAAAAACCATGATTAAGACTGCAGAAGCGCTCAAAGAAGATGGCTTAAATGCACCCGTTTGTATTGGTGTTCATGCCTTATTCTCAGGGGAAGCTTTTAATGAAATGCAGCAGGCTAACATAAAAGATATCGTGACCTGTTCTACGGTTTCTCAT
>ENA-OSET01000318-OSET01000318.1-sediment-metagenome-genome-assembly--contig:-NODE-318-length-55096-cov-78.347007_pt1 | contig 55096 bp, 50 predicted proteins | sample MGYA00237882_ERZ534229 | MGnify/ENA primary metagenome ERZ534229 (study PRJEB26408, sample SAMN06266212) | sediment metagenome | isolation source: Hudson Canyon methane seep mesocosm | place...
AGCCATACTTGCATCAAAATCTAGTGCGTCTACTGCCAGTTGGATAAGTGTTCTAGCCATGTTTTTATACTCCGGTTTGCTGTTAGGTGAATTGCCTAACTTTAATAAAAAAATCAAAAAAACGTCTTACAACCTGACTGACTTTAAAACATAACGTAGACCTCTGTCAATTTTAAAGTTACTTAGAAAACAATCACTATTCTATAAAATCTTCAATAAATCATTATATTACCCTTATAACTTAGTACCTTACATTAGCCTTAAAAAAGGCAAAAACCACACAACAAACGCCCTTGACGAACACTGGCTACTTTACACACAGATAAAATCTAACAATAATGCACTCTCAAACACACCTTTTTCGCTCTTAGCATTCAAACCAAATTAACCGCCATGCCCCCATTTACCAACATCAAGGCACTTATCATCGACATGGACGGCGTATTATGGCGTGGAGACCAGCCCATAACCGGTCTAAATGATTTCTTCGATACCCTGAGAAAAATCAATATCCCCTTTATTCTTGCCACCAACAATGCCAGCCTAACCCCGACGCAATATACTGAAAAGTTTGCTCGCATGGGCGTTACCATTAAGCTAAAAGAGATTTTAACGTCCGCAATGGCAACGGCGCTTCACCTTTCTAAACAATACACACCTAATACTACACGTGTATTTGTCATTGGCGAACAAGGCATAAAAGAACCCTTACTTGAGAAAGGTTTCACACTAACCGGTCTTAATGAAATCAATGATGGCAACGGCATTCACTCTAAAACCGGCCCGCATATTGTGATTTGCGGATTAGACAGAAAGATTTCGTGGGAAAAAATGAGCACTGCAACGCTGAACATCAATGCAGGCGCTGCATTTTTTGGAACCAATGGCGACACGTCCTTTCCCATGGAACTGGGCGAAACACTGGGTAACGGTGCTATTTTAGCCGCACTTACCGCAGCAACCCATGCCACCCCGACTATTATAGGAAAACCCGAACCGATTATTTATCAACAAGCCATGGCAATCCTTAAATCAAAACCCGAAGAAACCATTGCCATTGGAGATCGTTTAGATACTGATATTTTAGGTGCCATAAAAAGCGACATCAGAAGTTTAATGGTTTTAACCGGGGTTTCTAACCACAAAGATGTGGCAGAAAGTCCTTTTAAGCCTACCTGGGTCATGGACAGTATCAGCTCAATAACCTTGGCTCTAACAGACTCACAACCCAATATTCCAACAAAAATAAACAACTAACTCCCCGCCACGCCTTACTATGAAAAAACTTATCAACAATCCAGACGACCTTTTACCTGATAGCCTAACTGGCTTTGCTAATGCGCATGCTGACATTATTCAACTGCAACGCAATCCCTACGTTATCCTCAGGAAAAACCTACCCGAAAAACCTAAAGTTGCCTTGATCTCAGGCGGAGGATCTGGCCATGAACCACTACACTCTGGATTCGTAGGCACAGGTATGCTTGATGCTGCCTGCCCTGGTCACATCTTTACCTCGCCCACACCCGACCAAATGATAACCGCAGCAACAACCGTCGAAAATGGTGCAGGAATACTATTTATTGTAAAAAATTATGCTGGCGATATCATGAATTTTGAAATCGCCTCAGAACTAGTCACCTCGCCAAACGAAACGGTGATCGTTGCCGATGATATTGCCTTACCCAAAGATCACAGCATGGGTCGCCGCGGCGTAGCAGGAACATTAATTATTGAAAAAATGGTCGGTGCTGCTGCCGAACGCGAGCACGACTTGGCTTATTGCAAATCTTTAGGCGACCGAATTAGCGCAAACACAGCTTCCATCGGCGCTGCCTTAACAAGCTGTACTGTTCCAGCCCTCGGAAAACCGACCTTCGACATCAATGAAACCGAAATAGAAATGGGCGTTGGCATCCACGGCGAACGCGGGTGTTCCACACAAGAATTCACTGATGCAACAACGCTCACCCACAATCTAGGCGATGCTATTTACGATGAGCTGAAACCTAAAAAGGGGCAAGAAATACTGCTACACATCAACGGCTTGGGCGCAACCCCACTTATTGAACAATATTTAATTTATGAAATAGCACAAAAATACTGGAAACAAAAAGGCATCACTATTATCCGGTCTCTGGTTGGCAATTACACGACCTCCCTTGACATGGCCGGCTGCTCAATGACTGTCACACTGCTAGATCCTGAACTCACGACACTATGGGACCACCCCGTCCATACCGCTAATTTGCGCTGGGGATGTTAAGCCTCATCAACTAAAAAGTCCATTAAGGCACACAGCATCACCTGGCTCGACTTAGCCCCTGCATCTATGTGGCCCACAGAGCGATCACCTATGTAAGCAGCACGCCCTTTCGTTGCGACCATATTACGCGTTGACTCAACACCTTCAAGCGCCACGCCAGCAATAGCTTCCAACAATGCGTTTCTTTCAACACCTTGACCTGACAATAGTCTTAAGCACTGCGCAACGGGGACCAACACATCCAGCATAGTCTTCTCACCCACATCAGACTTTCCTCGTGCCTTCATAGCATCCACACCTTGACTCAAAGCGTTAGCCATTTCACTAGTCGTTAACTCCTTCTCTTTCAACACGCCACCCATTTTGAGAAACAAGGTGCCATACAACGAACCAGAAGCCCCGCCCACCGAACTCATTAACGATAAGCCAATACCCTGAAATGCCCCCGACCAATCTGTACCGGCTAAATCTTCCGCCTTAGCTTCCAAAACACCCAGGCCACGCAGCAAATTAACCACATGGTCACCATCTCCCAATATGCGGTCTAACTCTTCCAGCTCATCAGCGTTATTTGAAATCGCTCCATGCAAAAGCATTATTACATCCGGCAATATTTCAGGTTTACCGAGCATATTCATTCACTCCAATTCATTATAAAATCACAAACAACTATCATATGATCAATTCACCTTCCGACACAACCACGAACTTATCGTCAAAAAATAGTAGACTTAGCCACTAGGAGTACTTTACTGACCTTATACACTACCGATACAAACACTTATGCACCCTAAGCCTATTCCTGTTGATGTTTTATGTGTTGGCCACGCCTCTTTTGACATGGTTTTTTCCATACCTAAGCACCCTTTAAGTGATGAAAAAATGTCAGCATCTGATTTTCAGCAATGTGGCGGCGGTCCAGCAGCTAATGCCTCATTATTGATTTCAAAACTGGGGCTTAGATCTGCCTTTGCCGGTTATTTGGGTTTAGATACCTATGGTGAACAACACTTAGCTGAATTTAAAAAAAACCATGTCAATTGCACCCTTTTAATCCAAGGACAAAACCCCACCCCCATCACCACCATTCTGGTTAAGCCCAATGGACAACGCGCACTCATAAATTTTAAAGGAGAAACACAGGCTTTACCGGTTAACGCAATCAATTTTGAACAGATAAACCCCCGCGTCATTTTAGTCGACGGCCATGAGCCGCATATTTCCCTCCCGCTCATCCAAAAAGCTAAAGAGTATAATATCCCCACCGTTCTTGATGCCGGCTCACTACACGAAGGAACTGAAAAACTAATGACTGTTGTTGATCACTTAGTGTGCTCACAAAAATTTGCCCGCCAATTTGCACAAACCGAACAACAGGCTTTTACCCTTTTATCCAAAATAGCGCCTAATCTAATTATCACTTTAGGCGAACAAGGCCTACTCTGGAAAACTACCGAACAAACAGGTCAGCTTTCAGCTTTCCCTATCACCGCAATTGATACCACGGGAGCAGGCGACGCCTTCCACGGCGCTTATGCCGCAGGACTTGCCCAGCAAATGCCTTGGCCAGCGTTACTACGCTACGCCAGTGCCGCTGGAGCGTACTGTTGCCTGCACATGGGTGCCCGACAAGGACTTCCCACTAAAGAACAACTTGAAAAATTTCAAAACCAAAACAAGCATATTTTAATTTAACATCACGGGACAACATACAATCCTATTATTGATACCCTTTGTAGCAGACTCTGTGATTTTTTTATAAAATCATGCAAAGAAAAACGACACTTAATTGCAAAAAGCAGGTTATTTAAGAGATAATACAGGGTTGGTAACCTTTGATTAGGTCGTGTAATGCTGGATCATTAACAAGCACAGATTGAAAATATCAGCTTGTAAATTTTGGAAGAAATTATGAAAAAAACAATGTACGAAAAAATTTGGGATAGTCATCTTGTCTGTGAGGCTGCAGGGCAGGCACCTCTTGTGTACGTCGATCGCCACCTCATGCATGAAGTTACTAGCCCTCAAGCTTTTGAAGGCCTACGGAATGCAAACCGCAAGATCCGCAATCCACACAGCATTTTGGCAACGATGGATCATTGTGTGCCAACAAAAGACCGTGAATTACCCATCGCCGACCCCATTGCTAGAAAACAAATTGAAACCATGGCGGACAACTGCCGCGAGAATGGTCTCAACTTATATGACATCAAAAACCCAAACAATGGTGTTATTCACATCGTCGTCCCAGAACACGGCTTCGTGCATCCGGGTATGATTACTGTCTGTGGTGATAGTCATACAGCTACTCACGGCGCATTTGGCGCATTAGCTTTTGGTATTGGCACCTCTGAAGTTGAACATGTCATGGCCACTCAGACACTGCCCCAAACAAAATCTAAAACGATGCTCGTTAAGGTTGACGGCAAACTTCCAAAATACTCTTCTGCCAAAGATATTGTTCTGGCCGTTATCGGAAAAATCGGCACTGCCGGTGGAACTGGACATGTTATTGAATTTGCCGGTGAGGCCGTTATGGACCTCACAATGGAAGGTCGTATGACGCTGTGTAACATGGCGATTGAAGGCGGTGCCCGCGCTGGACTCGTGATGCCTGATGAAAAAACCTATGAATACCTAAAAGGTCGAGAATTTACGCCCTCAGGTGCAGAATGGGATACCGCCCTAGCTTACTGGAAAACACTGCCTAGTGATGAGGGCGCTGAATTTGACACGGTCGTCACCCTGACGGCGGACGATATTGCACCACAAGTGACCTGGGGAACATCTCCAGAACAAGTCGCTCCGGTTTCAGGCACAGTACCTTCACCCGAAGATTTTAACGATGAGGGAAAACGCCAAGCCTGCATTAGCGCTTTGAACTACATGGATTTAGAACCTAAAACTAAAATCACGGATATCCCTGTCAATTTAGTATTTTTAGGATCTTGCACCAATGGCCGTATTGAAGATTTTCGTATTGCCGCTGAAGTCACTAAAAGCCATAAAGTAGCTGACGGCGTAACCGCTATTGCTGTACCCGGATCCTATAAGGTTAAAGAACAAGCCGAACAAGAAGGCCTTGATAAAATCCTAATCGATGCGGGTTGGGAATGGCGCGACCCTGGATGCTCAATGTGTCTCGCTATGAATGGCGATGAACTCACGCCCGGCCAAAGAAGTGCTTCTACCTCGAATCGAAATTTTGAGGGTCGCCAAGGTAAAGGCGGACGCACACATTTAGTTTCCCCTGCCATGGCTGCTGCCGCTGCAACTGCTGGGCATTTTGTTGATATTCGCAACCTTTAAAAAAACTTATGGAACCTTACAAAAATCACACAAGTACTGCTGCTTTAATGAACCGCAGCAATGTTGATACCGATCAAATCATACCTAAACAATTTCTTAAAAGAGTTGAGCGTAGTGGCTTTGGAGCGCACCTTTTTCACGATTGGCGTTTTAACGACGATGGCAGTGACAATCCTGACTTCGAACTCAATAAAGCGGAATTTCAATCCGCTAAGATTTTAGTTACAGGCGATAATTTTGGCTGCGGATCTTCTCGAGAACACGCACCTTGGGCCATTGCTGATTATGGGTTCAACACCATCATTTCTTCCAGCTACGCTGATATTTTTTATAACAACTGTTTTAAAAATGGCATATTGCCTATTCGGGCCACTCCGGAACAACTTCGACTCATTGCCGAAGAGATTAACGCCCATGAAGGGTGTAGCCTTACCATCAATCTCGAAATGCAAACAGTTGAAACACCTTTAGGAAACAATTTCGCTTTTGATCTTGACCCCTTTCGCAAAGAGAACTTATTACACGGTCTCGATGATATCGGATTAACCATGAAACAAACCGATAAAATTGATGAATATGAACAAAAACACCGACGCCTCTACCCTTGGCTTTGGACCTAAAGCCCGCCACCACATTAAATCATAAGGCAACATAATCGTCATGACGCAAGAATCACGCACCATTCAAATCATGGACACGACGCTTCGTGATGGCGAACAAACACAAGGCGTATCGTTCTCACCTGATGAAAAAGTGAACCTCGCTAAAACACTGCTTGATTCACTTCAGGTTGACCGGATTGAAGTTGCTTCTGCTCGCGTTTCAGAGGGTGAAAAACAAGCCGTAACTGATATTAATACGTGGGCCAATCTAGAAGGTTACCCCGGTCAAGTTGAAGTACTCGGTTTTGTCGATCACACCAAGAGTGTTGACTGGATCAAAGAAACCGGTGGCAGGGTCATTAACCTGCTGACCAAGGGAAGCGAAAAACATTGCCATGAACAATTACGCAAAACCCTAGAGCAACACAGTGATGATATTCTACAGACCGTCGAATACGCTCAAAACCAAGGACTTAGCGTTAACGTCTATTTAGAAGACTGGTCCAATGGTTTTAACGATAACCGTGATTATGTTTATCAACTAATGGATCGCCTCCAACACGTTGGTATTAAGCACTTTATGCTACCCGACACCTTAGGTGTCATGTCACCAGAAGAAGTATTCGACAGCTTAAGTGACATGTGTAACCGCTACCCTACATTGCATTTTGATTTCCACCCTCACAATGATTATGGGCTTGCCACGGCTAACGTGATGGCCGCTGTTAAAGCGGGCGTTAATTCTATTCACTGCACGGTAAATTGCTTAGGCGAACGCGCAGGCAATGCGTCACTGGCTGAGGTAACCGCCGTATTACGTGATAAAATGGCTATGGATTTATCCATTAATGAAAGCCATATTGTTCGCACTAGCGCCATGGTAGAAAATTTTTCAGGTAAACGGGTATCTGCCAACACCCCTATTATTGGCGCTGATGTTTTCACCCAAACCGCGGGAATACATGCTGATGGCGACCACAAAGGCGGCCTTTATGAAACCATACTAAGCCCTGAACGCTTTTCACGCACCCGTAGCTATGCATTGGGGAAAATGAGCGGCAAAGCCTCACTATTAAAAAATCTAGAAAAACTAGGCCTTGACCTACCGCCCGAGATACAGCAAAAGGTTTTAACTAAAATCGTCCAACTCGGTGACTCAAAACAAACCATCACCACCGATGACTTACCCTTTATCATTGCCGATGTCCTAGAAAATGATAATTACCAGCATATCCAGCTCATTAACTGCTCTATTACCAGCGAACTTGACTCCGTCTCAACGGCAATGCTCTGCGTTAACATTAAAGATAGAGAACATTCCGCTACAGGTTCAGGCAATGGTGGCTTTGATGCCTTTATTGACGCTATCAATAAAATAATGGCTCAGTATAACTACACCCTTCCAGAACTAGTTGATTATGAAGTTAGAATCCCTAAAGGCGGACACACCAGCGCCCTAACTGAATGCTTAATTACTTGGGAATATGGTACAGATGACGTCCGGAAAACGCGCGGCGTTCATGCCAATCAAGTCTTTGCCTCAGTTCTGGCTACCTTAAAAATTATCAATATTCATCTGCAAGAGCAAATGAATATAAACTAGAGCGTTCAAGACCGCTCTTTCTGCTGCTGATAGTGACTATAAAACTTCTAAGGTATTAATAAAACACTTAGATTGTGGCGCTGCTATATTAAAGCTAACAACCATCTTCTCAATATCATTCTTAATCGTAAAACACCTACCGTTTTTGCGTTGAATTCATGTTTCAAATACAAAGCATTATCTTTTAATGCCGCTATTCTGTACTTTCCTCGTATTACTGCTCCACTACTTTACACTGTGTCGATAAGTCCCAATAGCAACCAAGGTTGTAAAAATCAGAAAGTCTTTTTTTTTGCTAATCTAGCGTATCGACTATTATTTATCTTTATTAGTTCTCAAGAATTTTATATTACGGCAACGAATTCAAGTGATCATGAAAAACAGGTCCAAAATAGACGCTTTCACGTTAGCTTACTTAAACCAAGCCTATGTTATAGGACTGCTATTTTTATTAGCATCCTGCTTTTTTATACCGGTTATCTCCCAACCTCTGCCTCACTTTTATCGGTCAGGAATGCTATGTCTTATAATCTCTGTCGCCCTTATCATTTCTGTCAGCTACAGAAAGGAATTTCATTTTTCCCATTTGTGTTTACCTATACTCTTTTTATTTTTACTGGTGCTTGCACAACACATTTTTATAGAAAAACCTTTTCCGATTACACAAGCCATTCTTCAGTTTAGTTATTTTCTATTTGCCTTTTTATGTCTCTTTGTATTCTCTAATTTTCCACAACAACTATCTTCTTATCGTATAAATCAATTAATAGCCTCGGTTTTATTTATATTAATATTATTTTATTCCGTGCTAGCTGTGTTAGAGCCTATGGGTTACCTAACAAGACTCCTTAACGACTTAGGGATTATAGATACTGGTAAAATCACGGGAGCGCCGATCACTCGCATTAAGGGCTTACTTGGACAGCCAAATCAAACAGCATGCATTGCAATATTAGGTTTTGTTTACGGTTATTACTTAGCATTAAAGAGCAAGTTGACACCGACTATTTTTTTCTGTTCCACCTTAATTTTCTTATTTTGCATCTCTTTTTCTGGAAGCCGAGCAGGAATACTTACATTTCCTTTAATTGGGCTATTCCTTTGGTTTACCTCATCGAATTATTTACGAATAAAGAGTCGTTGGCTACTGAAACTGAGTGGCCTTTCGGTATTTTTAGTGATTATGACTGATGACTTGCTACTGCAAGCATTACTAGAATTTAACACTACATTAGACTTGAATAGCGGATCAGAATTACGACCGTTAAATGGTCACGGTTCTATTCGATTATGGACATGGTTGAGCAGCTTACAAATAGCTAAAGAAAACCTTATTTGGGGGGTTGGAGAGTTCGCCTATATGGCAGAATTACATAAGATTTCTATAACTAAATATTGGTTTAATGACTATTTTGGCACTGCAATAGGTATGGATCACGCCCATAATATTGTCTTTCATGTTTTGGCTACTTTGGGGCTTGTAGGGCTGTCTCTAGCCAGCTGGTTAGCAATAACTATAGGTAGAGATTGGTTCCGCTTAGCTTCATATTACCGTAGTTCGGCCCAAATGCACGGCGCTGTAGTAATGACTATAGCCGCCTATAGCTTGTTTGAGTTTCCACTATGGAACTTACACTTTTTATGGGTGTTTCTACTCAGCGCGACAAGACTAAGCACCCCTGTGGCGATAGAAATAAAGAATAGATTAATGCTTTGGGCAATTGCTGGCTGCACAGTATTTGCAGTGTTTATCTACACACCGATTTTATTAGCGGAATATTGTTCGTTATCAATAGGCTTTAAGCCATGGACTTGTGATTCGGGTAATTATCGCGCCTACAGTATGAGCTCAGGGTATCTGAAACCTTACGCTAGGTCTGCTTCATTAGCTGTAAAAGAGTCATCAATATCTTTGAAGATGAACCCTGATGATTTTGATGAATTAGCTCGCTGGAAACCCTTAAATATAAACTTAGTGGCACAAATTTATACTCACTTAGAAAAAGGGAATATTGACAGGGCAGTCGTGTTAATAGAGCAATATTTTACCTTGGTAAAAAACGAGAGTGCTTTAGACACTATGCTCAAAACTTTACATGCAAGAGGATTGGATGACCGTTACCCAAGCATTATTAAGAAAATTCAAGAGTATCGCTAAGTTTTAGCGCTTAAATTATCCAAAAAAATAGCTCATCTCCGGTAGAAAAAATAAAGGATTTCGTCAGTAGGTAAATTAACGTAATCAAAAATAATGCCGTGTCGTTCAACCCACACGGCTTTGTTTCATAGAACGGTCTCTTGTAAGATCAAGTCATTTTGTTAGGCAAAATCCTCAGCGTAATAAATAAGTTTTAAAGCAAACTAGCCAACTGCCGGCATGGCACGTAATTTCTCTACGACTTTATCCCCAAATTCAGCGGTACCAATCATTTTGACACCCGACCCTGATTTTGAAAGATCAGCCGTCGAATAGCCGTCCGCAAAAACACCTTGCATCGCGGCCCAAACATTTTTGGCTTCTTCTTCCATCGCAAAGCTATTTTCCAACATCATCGCTACGGAACCAATCATCGAATAAGGATTGGCAATATTCTTACCTGCAATATCAGGTGCTGAGCCGTGAGAAGGCTCATAATAAGCTTTTTCATCTCCTAAACAAGCCGATGGCATCAACCCGAGAGAGCCTAAAATACCACCGCCTTGATCGCTCAAGATATCACCAAACATATTTTCCATCACCATGACATCAAATTGCGTTGGGTTTAAACAAAGCAATGTTGCTGCCGCATCGACCAAAATATGAATAACTTCCACCTCGGGGTAATCCACTGCAACTTCGCCTAGAACTTCATTCCACAACACACTAGATTTTAAAACATTACTTTTATGAATGTTATGAAGAACCTTTTTGCGTTTAGTTGCTAATTTAAACGCTTGATGCAAAATTTGTTGGATTTGATTTTCATCATATTCCAACGACTCCTTAACATAACGTAAACCCTCATCATTCACACCGGCTATTTTTTCACCAAAATAAAGCCCTCCAACTAGTTCACGCACCATCACTAAATCAATGCCTTCGCCAATCACTTCAGGCTTTAATGGTGAAAAATGCGCTAATTCCTTAGGTAAAGAAACCGGGCGAAAATTAGCGTAAGTATTATAACGACGACGTAATGGCAGTAAGGCCCCACGTTCAGGTTGTTTATCAATAGGGATACGCTTAGAGTCTTCATGGTTTAAACCAATTGGCCCTTTTAAAATCGCATCTGCGCGATCACAAATATCAATTGTCGATTGCGGAAAAGCATCGCCAAATTCAAAATAAGCACAGGCCCCAAATGCCGCAGGCAACAATTCAAACTTTACTGCATTACGCTCTTCGATGAGTTCGAGCACCTTAATAGCTTCACGTGTTATTTCAGGACCGATACCATCACCGGCAAGCACTGCAATAGAAAAACTTTTCATTTTTTACCTTAACTTTATTGAGAGGCCACAATCGACCATTAAAAAAAAATCTTAACAACACAATCAAATACGCCCCCGTCAACATAACTGATGACTGGGTGCTAAATTAACTGAACGCTAATTTATATAATTACCAGCTTACTTCCACTTAATATTGCACCCAATACTGGGAACTTGTACTTCACTAACAGCATTGCTCGCTAAATAATCATCCAGAGCATTGCGCAAATCCTGCCCGGTTACAGCAATATCATTTTTAGGCGTAGAACCATCAAGTCGGCCCCGATAAACACACTGTAGAGAATCATCGAACAAAAAAAGATCAGGTGTACAGACGGCCTGATAGGCACGCGCAACTGACTGCTGTTCATCGAACAAATATGCGTCAAAAGGAAAATCCCATTCAGCCATCAATGCCGCCATTTTATCAGGGGCATCTTGTGGATAATTCACAATATCATTTGAACTGATCGCAACGGTATTAATGCCCTGAGAACGATAACTGTTAGCAATAGCAATTAATTGCGCCTTAATATGAATAACATAAGGACAATGATTACAAATAAACATAACCAACGTCCCCCGACGCCCTTTTAAACCGTCCAAATCCATCATGGAAGTGGTAACCGTATCCAAAAGTTTAAAATCCGGTGCCTTTGTGCCTAAAGGCATCATTACTGAACTGGTTGCTGCCATCTTTTATTAAGCCATTATAGTGAATGCAGTCGAAATAGATTGATTGATTCTCTATTATAAATTGTTATTCTACTCAAATAAAGAATATGCCAGCGCTTTATCAAAAAGCCGCTCATAAAAAAGCTTTCATCCTACAAAAATAACAGTAGTTAACTATCGTTAAGTACCGAACCGTTCAAAAAAACAAAATCAGGACACTTTCTAGATGCACATAAAGTACTTAAAAACGTTATAATACAGAATTTTATTTATGAGGATTTTATAATGACAGAGAACTGGATAGCTCCCTCAATTCTTTCAGCTGACTTTGCCCGACTCGGTGAAGAAGTTGATAATGTTTTGGCTGCCGGTGCAGATGTTGTGCATTTTGATGTTATGGACAATCACTTTGTACCCAATCTAACCATTGGCCCGCTGGTCTGTGATGCGTTGAGAAAACACGGCGTTACTGCACCGATCGACGTTCATCTGATGATCGAACCGGTAGACCGAATTATTCCTGATTTTGCCCAAGCCGGTGCTAACTTCATCACCTTCCACCCTGAAGGTTCAGTCCATATTGATAGAACATTACAACTCATTCATGATGAAGGGTGTAAAGCAGGCCTCGTTTTTAACCCAGGAACCCCCCTTCACCATCTAGACCATGTGATGGATAAATTGGATATGATATTACTGATGTCAGTTAATCCTGGCTTTGGTGGCCAATCCTTTTTACCTTCTGCACTCGACAAACTACGTCAAGTCAGAAAAAAAATTGATGACAGTGGCTTTGATATTCGCCTTGAAATCGATGGCGGCGTTAAAATTGACAATATTCGTGAAATTAAAGCAGCAGGGGCTGATACATTCGTTGCTGGTTCTGCTATTTTTGGCAAACCTAATTACCGCGACATTATTGACCAAATGCGCTCTGAACTCGCTCAAGCTGAATAATTAGACGTTCTCATTCAGGCTACACACCGCCTTAAATTGTCCATTTTTATTAGGTACTGTTATGACACCACAAGACCAAAAAAAACGTAAAACAGCTGAAGCTGCGATTGAATATATCAAAGATGCCCGTGTTATTGGCGTAGGAACCGGCTCAACGGTCAACCACTTTATCGACTGTTTAATTGATTTCAAAATTGATATTGAAGGTGCCGTTTCAAGCTCCGAAGGTACCACACAACGCCTTAAAGAAGCTGGGATTTCTGTCCTTGACCTCAATGATGTCGATGAGATAAAAGTCTATATTGACGGTGCCGATGAAGTTGACCCACACAAGCAACTCATTAAAGGCGGCGGCGGCGCCCTGACTCGTGAAAAGATTATTGCCGATGCTTGCAGTCAATTTGTATGCATTGTTGATGAATCCAAAATGGTGGATACATTAGGCGCTTTTCCACTGCCTATTGAAGTAATCCCAATGTCACGCAGCTACGTTGCCAGACAAGTCATGTCGAAATTCGGCGGACAACCCGTTTGGCGCGAAAACTTTATCACCGATAATGGTAATCAGATTATCGACATTCACAATTTGGATATCACCGACCCCATTGCCTTAGAAAAAGCGATTAATGATATTCCGGGCGTTATCACTGTCGGGTTATTTGCCATTAAACCGGCTGATATTATTTTAATCGCATCTGATGATGAAATTAAAGTAATGTAATAGTGAGGTTTTCCTTACGATTTATCATGGGCTGGCCTTCGCCGGCCCTTTTACTGAGCGCCATATACTGAAGACTTTACATTAACGGTAATAATTGATCTAAAACCTTATTATTTGTCACTAAGATTTGCTCCGGAAATACGCCCGGATTACCGTTAAAATCAGTCACTGAACCGCCCGCTTCTTGTGCAATCAGAGCACCGGCCGCAATATCATATAAATTAAGTGCCTGCTCCCAAAAAGCATCCACTTGCCCGTCAGCGACTAAACACAAGTCCAATGCTGCGGATCCAAATCGCCTTTGCCCAGTTGTCGCTCGTGCAACACGACAAAACCTATCCAGATTATTATCTTCCCTATAATCCCTAAGGCAAGCAAAGCCGGTCGTTATCATTGCATTTGCCAAAGTCTCCTCAGAAGAAACGTTAATTAGCTGATTATTTTTCCATGCCCCCTGACCCTTTTGAGCCATATAATAATCATCTAAAGCCGGCGCGTAGACCGCACCAAAAACAATATCACCTTCAATTTCCAACGCAACGCTGATGCCCCAAAAATACTGCCCTTTAGAAAAAGAATGAGTACCATCTATAGGGTCGACAACCCAGCGCTGTGATTGGTTTTTACTTTGCCCACTTTCTTCACCCCAAAAACCAAAGCGCGGATAATGGAGTTGTAATTTCTTATGCAAAAAAGATTCAACTGCAACATCTGCTTCCGTCACAAGATCACGGGGACTTTTTTTACTGATTTCAAGATCGCCTAAATTAGCAAAATAATCCATTGCAATGGCCCCGGCCTCACGAATCTCTTTCTCAATAAGTTCTATAGAAATAGGCATATCAGCGAACTAAAGTTAAATAAAAGTCAATTACCGAGGATGCGAGTACCCAAACTTATGGATACCCGCATAGTTTTATTTATAACAACGAAGAATAAAATTAAGAGGACTGCGTTGGCCCAAGAAGATCAGCACCAATAGTACCCCGTAAGAAATTCAAATAATCACCACTGGAAACAACCGCTAACTTGTCTTTTGCAATTGATATTAATTCCTGGGTATTAATTGGATTACTGCCATTTAAGCTGTGCGTTTGCTCTGCATAGCCCTCAATGCTATCAAGATGACGTTGCCAAAGCAGAATATCTTTTCGTTGCTTTTCTTCGAGACGTTCTTGATACCAATTTGAGGCCAACATAGATTCTTTAGTAAATAATTGACGAATTTCAGGATCTTGAACGGTCTTACCCTCATACTCACCATTTGCCATGATATACAGCAATGCTTTCAACGGCGGACAAGCATCTTCAATACTTCCATCATCAATATATTGTTGCGCCACACGCTGATGTGTTTCAACAATGTTATTTATTCCATCAACATAGTCATCAAAATCTTGCAACTCAGGTTTTAGAATTTCGTCGGTAAAGACCACGACAGGGTTATCAAATAATTTCCCAAAAAAGTCATGTACAAAATGCTCAGTAATACGATACCCCAAGCGACTGCCTAAAACTTTCTCACCATTATGATCAAAATCTTCTACAGGCTCCAAATATTCATTTTTAATCATAAATTCAGGGTCTCTTTCTTCAACACTGAGCCGCGTCCATATTTCAGGAATGAGCAGACTCACGTCATGATCTACGCGCATATTAGTGCCAATATAGCCTGCGGAACTTGAGAAACCGGCATAGCCGGTCACCATAAAAGAAACCAAGGCATTGTTAAGATCTGCAGTGGTTCTAAGCGCATTAAAAGGGCCTTTAGTTAATGCACCCTCACTACCCGCTCCGGTTGTTGACGGTGATTTACCCGTCAATGAACTCACAAAATCCATAAATAATTCCGGCAATTCCTGAAAATGGATTGGGTTATAAACGGCTAACGGCCGAATGCCAGGTTCACGTGGATTATTTCGACGCCCTGTTAAAACAGAATCAACCGGATGACAAATTGGCGAATCCAACGATATTTTTCGATGTAAGCGAATCCCCATCTCAGCAAAATATTTTCTTGAAGGATCAAGAATATCAGCGCGCGTTTCTAAATAACGCGGATTCTTAGATGGCGCACCATTCACTATCCGAGGATGAGCCGATGAACAGACATATTTTCCTGCATTATTAACGCTATTAATCAAGAGCGAATGCATAGGTTCAGTAAACTTAGTGAACTTAATCACATCGCTTACGACTTCTGATAAACCTTCCTTATCTAGTGGTTCATAATTAGCCAAAAAGTTTCCCTTTTGAGCCATATTAAATTCTGTTTGTTTATCATAGCCTGGGATGACAGCATCGTCAGGTCGCTGAAACAATCTGAATTCACAATTCTCTATTAATTTTATACTTTCGTTCGGTATGGTCTGGGCACAAAACTCCTCAATAACATCTTTTGGCACGACAACAGAAGCACTAATATCATCTTCCATTTGTATCTTTTCAGCCGCCATAAAATCTTGCCGCAATTTGAATGTCCGCCAACCTCCATTCTGATCAAAACCAACACGTAAATAGGAAGCCAGAATTTTACGGTAATTCATTCGTAATTCATGTGCTGGAGCGCCATCCACCGTATCAACAGAAAAATACTCGCGCCATGAATCACCCCACTCAGGACGATAAAAACGTTTAACGACAAAGACTAACGCCAAAATATAAGGTGGAATAGCCTTTAACCAAGCGTTATATTCCTCTGTATGACTGGACGAAACCGATAATAATTTAATAACTGAGCCAAGACTACGCTCATCACTTAAAGGAGGCCGACTCGGATTATGATCTTCATACGCATGACCCGGCTTAAAACGTTCCCTATAGTCTTTATCAAAAATTTCCTGAACACTGTCTAAATCTTGTTGTAAATCATTAACAAACAGTGGGTTATATAAAATAGCATCCTCAATTGATTTAGAGATCTCAGATTTTCCGCCACCGGAGACTGTACTGGGTTTATGACAAAACGTCCCTTCGGGATCAGTACCCACTAAATACCAACTGTCAACACCGGGGTGTTTTTCCATTTCTATCTTATAGCCATTGGGCTGCATATATACAAATCCCGGCTGGAGTCGAATAGAATGTTTTGTACGCCCCTTAAACCAAGTAATTGTTTGTGCATTTAAATCCATGCGGAGATCTTGTGGCACATAAATTAATTTAGCGTAATTTTTATCGACCCCATACCCCTCGGGTAAGACATCCATCACGTCGCCAAATTGCATCGCCACATTATCAAAATCATATCCCGACTGACGAGTTGGGCTGCCAATACCGTATTCTTCGCCATGATTTCTACGACAAAAAGCCAATGCTCCGCCGGCATGCTCTTCTTCAGCTAAACCGTATAAATTAGCGGCATAAGTAATTTGAGTTTTAACTTCTTTCTTACAGTAACCAAAATAATTATCTGCTATCAGAGTAACAATAACCCCTTGATCATTCCGTGCTGTAATTTTAAATGCTTGCCCGTCATTATAAAACTCATCCGGCGACTGCCAACACATCTCATCACGACGTTCCCGCTCAGTCGCATCGTTCCAATGCGGTAACCCGAGTTCTTGTTTAGTAAACTTAACTAAATGCGGTGCTAATATCACGCAACCGGTATGACCACTCCAGTGCTTTATATCAAGCGCAGCATCATTATCGGGTAAGGCAGGGTTGCCTGCATTGCCAAAAATACTCTCAACAAAATCTAAATTACTCACTAAACTACCAGGTGCAAAAAAACGCACTTCCATCGATTTTTTATAATCGATACCCGGTATTTCTGGACAAACCGTCGGCCTTAAAAGTAACGACGCAAACAACTGAGCCGTTTCTGACTCATTTGAACAAAAAGGAATTGATAACAACTCAGACGTTGAATCAACAGCATGCTTGAGTAGCCAAGCAAAGGTCTGTAAAGGCACTTCTTTTTTATCACCGGCCACAGGCAACCCTCCGGCTGCCACATGAAATGACCCCTTCGTGGTTCTACGGTCACTGGCAGGGTTATGCAATACCCCTTGGCCTACTTTATAACTGGTAACATAATCTGACTGATAAGTTTGCTCGCCTTTAGTGATTGATAACTCTCTGGCGATACCATGCCGATCTAATTCAAAACTAATTGCAGGTAACTGCGGCACCTCGTCCAAATTAAGATCTGACAAATATGCATCCAGAAATTCTTGAATTCGTTGATCCACGGGATAACGCTTAGAGGCCAACTGACGGCTCTTCTCTAAATAATTGCGCATCATATCCTGTGTTGTTAAAGAAATACCCGATATATCGTCATTTACACAAATTGGCTGTCCACATGACGCTAATTTCAGATTAATATATTCGTGCAATTCAACTTGATCCAATACAGATTGACTTTCTTTATTAGATATCCCTAAAGCTTGTGACAAATCCATCATTTCACCTACTTGCTTACTTCAATTTAAACTAAAAAATTCCCTTGAAAACCCAAGGCGTAAGCCTAAAATGTTACAGGAGCATCGCCCCTATTTCAAGATAACTCAAACATAAACACTACATTTATCGACTCTAGTTACCCAACCTCGTCAAACTAAACGTTTTAGTGATACCAAAACTTAACTAAAACACCTCTTATTACAAAACGTTAGCTCTATAGCTGAAAATATTCATTAGAAGATTTTAGTAACAAACCGTATAATTCAATAAAAAAGGTGGCCAAATGACATTCTCCCATGAAGAAATAGAAGAATTAAATTTATTACTTAAATTCAACTTAGATTCAATGCAACTCGGTATCAAAATTCATTCTTCAGCGACCGGCAAGGAAATTACAGCCATTCAACGACTGTACGACAAAGGTATGGTAACGGCGCCTGATGGCGGCTATCTCACTGATTTAGGACATACCAGTGCAGATCACGCCCAATCACTTTTCAGACTGCTCTCAATTCCACCTGACATGTAAGTTAACAAACTTGCCCCACAATTCAATACGTCACCATTCCCAACTTGGATTTGATTCAATGCCCGATCTCAACAACCCTACATCATCGTTAGCGACGCATAAAAGACAACTTAAAAAATTACGACGGGCATTAGGTATTTTTCAAGGCACGCAATTACTTGCCACACTGCAACATGAAACAGAAGGCACGGTATCACATGACCAAGCTAAACGCGTTACCTACCTGACTGAATTATTTTATAGAATTCATCGTGAAATACACCATGACTGGCAAGGGCAAGCAACAGCCAGTCACCGCCCCGGATTCATGCCAAAAGCAAATAAGAGACGCATTTTCAGAGAGGTCATTAAAGATCTGGTTTTAGAAAATGATCTGAATAAAAACACTGCACTATTTGACAAAAATGGCTTCGTCATCCGAACCGATAATATCGCTGACCGCTTGGGTAACTTTTATCATAAAATGCGCTCCGTCCGCCCTTTTGATTATGGCAACCGCATCACCTTAAATTACTTCATCATCACCCTTGGAAAACTACCTGCTTTTAAAGCTGTTTATGAACAAGGGATTGATTTTCGTCGCCTTGAAGCCATCGATACTGTGGTATTACACCAACCCGGCAGCACACTTGATGAAGTCACCATGGCCTTTAAGCACGCACTTGACCCGACACTGACTAAATCTCTTGAAAATATCGCCAATCAATATGGTCAATGGCCTGAAAATAAAATTTTTATTTCAGGTATTCCCTTCTTATCACATACCACCGCTGATGGTATTCTTTGCTTAGTGACCATCAATGGCGCCATTGTTCCATTGGAAAGCATCAAAGATAAAATATTTATCAAAGGCCGCCAGTTTGCCGATATTCCCCTTGATACTTCAGATAAAATCATTGGTTACTTACCGGGCACTGAAAAACTAAGAACTTTAGAAAAACACGACATCGACGGCATCAACATATCGCAACCGACAACAACGCCACTGTTTTGTCTCGATGTCAACATGCTGACAGGACTACGTTCACCCAGTCATACAGAATTAATCGAACTCTTAAAGAAAATTGAAGGTAATAACAAGCACGTTATCTTTAATCTGGCTAACAACCCAGCCTTAAAAAATAAATTACTAAATGCGGCTAATGGCGATACCCGCCTAGAGCGTACCATTGAAATTGGCTACACCCGACTCAATAAAGTTATCGAAAAATTAAATACCATTGTCGTTGATATTTTTGAACACAAAACCAGCAGTCATAACCCTAAATTATTTATGTGCATGGGCGGAGCCGGCGCAGGTAAAACCGCAGTTGAAGAAATCGCTAAAGCACAGTGCGGCAATAATTTTGTAATTGCCTCTCTCGATGATTTTCGTAAACAAAGTGATCTTTATACCGTTTTAACCGCCGCGAACCATCACAGCGACGATTATATTTATGTAGAACCTTTTGCTAATAGACTTCGACACTTAGTGGCTGAACAGGCTAAAAGAAAACGAATACACATACTTTATGACGGCACCTGTATCCCTTACAGCCCTCGCTATAAAGATATAATTAGTCAATTCTACCTAGCAGGTTTTCATACAGAAATAACCGCAGTTGATGCTTTTCTAGTTAAGCCCGCCGGTCGTGAAAATGAACTTCAGCGCTCCGTTGTTGCCGAGAGTGTTAAAGAACGATTTAAAACAACGGGCCGCGCCCTGCCTTGGGTCGTAACCATCGATAAACATATACGTGCGCCCCGGTCTTTCCTCACCGCCCTTGAGGACTGCCACCTCAATAAAATTTCATTATTTGCCAATGATGGTGCACGCAATCAACATTATTTAGTTGCCGAAAGTTTTACCTTTAACACGCAGCAACTAGAAGAAATAAAAAGCCATCAACGTAAGACTGCCTTCGCGACCTTTTGTAAGAACTTGATTATCAACCACCCAGAATCGACACTCAAGCACCTCTCACAAAACCATAGCCATAATATCGAATCATTAATGAAGCTAAACCCTTCATTAATTGAAGAAAATGTCGCCTATTTAACCTACAGAAACCAACACGGCAACCGTATTTTAATTATCTATAATACGCAACGAATAGTCGATTTTATTGAAAAAAGTCAACTTAACCCCAACGCATCCGGAGAAGAGGGCTTGTTACATAAACCTGAATCACTTGCTTTCGATGTTGATCCCCAAGGACAAAAACCCTGGATTAAAAGACTACAGGGAACCCGCCATGCCGACTATGAAACAGATGCTTAATAGACTTAACTTCCGCTATTTCTTTTAGTATTCAGGTCTCTTGCATCGGCCCACCGATAAAGAAGCAAACTAACGATAAGCGCCGGAATAGATAACAATAGTGTGACATACTCCCCAATCATAAAAATCCCTAACGTGACAAACAAACTCCCAATTGCACCGGTAATGCCGACCCAAATAAGAAAATTTATAACCATTTGCCAAAACCAATTACGCCTACCTTCTTTTTTCATCACACCCTATCTCTCATCATGAGGGTTAATTAAATACATCTGATTTCAATACAGCCTACTTAGTAAAAACAACCCAAAATTTCGAGTAACCCACAATAAAATGATTGTTCATATCTGATCAAAATTATTTATAATTACTGATAGCCTTACTCTGCCAACATTTGAATTTAACCAAAAACTTATTCCCGTCTCAATGAAACACCATCCAACACTGCTACTCACAACAGCCCTCTTATCGGCCTGTAGTTTTGATTACATTAAAATCCCACGAAATAAACAAGCCGAGTCCTTTTACCTTAAGGCAACTACATTAGAAATCCCACCGCAGAATCTACAAGAACACAACTCAACCACGAAACCCTTAACGACTGAGAAAAAAGCAATAACAGCCTTAAGCCAATTAAATGCGCATAGCAACGGTTATTCATTAACTATCCACAGGCCTTTCAATCAGTCCTGGAACTTGGTTGAAAAAGTACTCACTAACAATTCCATCCCCATTAAAGACCGTAATCGCAATCAAGGCCTGTACCTTATTAGCCTCAATGACTACTTAAAATCACATCATAAAAAAGAGAACTTCCTACCCTTTTCATTAGGTGACCTCTTTACCGTAACGCCCCGTGATCAAGAAATTAAGCTAATACTTACCCAATATGATAATTCAATACAGCTTTATGCGAAATGGAATGACCAGACTGAAACTGCTGACAACACCCAATCCAATAGCAACTCATCGCCCCTAAACCTAACGAATGACGAGACATTAGTTACATTACTCAAATCAATTTATGAAACTATTAATAGCGATACAATTCCCTTACGCTGATAAGCCTTCGTATTGCATTCAACCGCTCATCTCTATATTCGCACGACAGAAAATCAACCACTAACTTTCATAACTCTTCTGACTACCAAAAACAGTCTGCCAATCCTGATTAAATTGCTCAACTGCCGGGTGAACAATGCCGGGGCTAACCAGCCCCTCAACCACATTGACCGGTAGGGTAATTGCACCTACGCCAAGTTTTAAAACGCGCAATACCTGCTGACTATTTTTGAAACTGGCCGGTAATAATACCGAATCAAACTGATTGCACTCTACCAAATCTTGCAAGTCAGAAACGACAGCTACACCGTCAATACCTAATACATCCATCCGGTTAACATAAGGTGCCAAATAATCTGCACCACACGCCGCTGCTAGAAAACCTTGTTCCGCACTATATATAGCTGTCGCCAAAACAGGAATCGCATCACATTTGATCTGACGAATAGCCGCTAAACCTATTTCAGTAGCAGGAACTTTCACCACAATATCATAGGGAAGTGCATGCAGTTTTTGGGCTTCTAAAACCATTCCGTCTACCGAGTCTGAAACCACCTGAATATGAACACGTGTATGACCTCCTAAAAGAGATGTAATTTCAGGCAACAACCGATTGATACCGATGCCTGCTTTGGCTAGAATCGTAGGATTAGTGGTAATCCCTTTTAAAGGTAAGCAATGATTAAATCGAGAGATTTGCTCCAGATCAACGGTATCCAGATAAAATTCAATCATAAAACTCCTTATCTATTTAAAATCAAAATATTTCTACATTGCGCTTAACACTAAAGTAATCGAACTTTAAATGAACGACCTTTTAATCGACCTTCTGTTAATTTAGCCAATGCAGAATCAACGACACCCCGATTAACGGCCACATACGCTCGATTTTCAAAAAGATCAATTTTACCCACTTGAGTGCCGGCGATACCTTTATGACCCGTCAGTGCACCCAAAATATCACCCGCTCTGAGCTTTTGTTTTTTACCCCCATCAATTTGTAACGTTTCCATAGGCGGTTTATACGTATATTGTCCTAATAGCGTTGTTGACGGAAGGGGCTCTGGCTCAATCGTTAAATTAATATACTTTTCCAACTGAGAAACTTTATAGTGTTCCTTCTCAGCAAACAAACTACAGGCAATACCTTTGCTCCCTGCCCGACCCGTACGACCAATCCGATGAATATGAATTTCAGGATCACGGGCAATATGATAGTTAATGACTGCATCCAATGAGTCAATATCAAGACCCCTTGCCGCAACATCCGTTGCAACTAAAACCGAAATACTTCTATTAGCAAAACGTACCAGCGTTTTATCACGATCTTTTTGTTCAAGATCCCCGTGTAGCGCCAGAGCGCTAAAACCAGAATCGATCAATTGATCAGCCACTTCTTGTGTTTCACGCTTGGTATTGCAAAAAACAACGGTTGAGGTTGGACTATGATTTAACAACAATAATTGCAATGCAGTAAACCTGTGACCGGTACTTTCTACCGTATAAAAATATTGCTTAATACTACTAGAGTCATGAGTTTCTTCTACTTTAGCCATGACGGGCTGTTTCATTATACGCTGAGCAATTTTCTGTATTTGATCGGGAAAGGTCGCACTAAACAATAAGGTCTGTCGCTGTTTCGGCACCTGCTCAACTATCGCATCCAAGGCTGACTGAAACCCCATATCAAGCATCCTATCGGCTTCATCAAGGACTAACGTTTTGACATGTTCTAAATTCAAAGTACCTTTTCTTAAATGATCCTCAATACGGCCCGGCGTACCCACAATTATATGCGCACCATGCTCTAATGAGCCAACTTGAGGGCCTAACGGAACCCCACCACATAAAGTCAGCACCTTAATATTGTGAATCGTACGTCCTAATTTACGTACTTCTTTCGCAACTTGATCTGCTAACTCCCTCGTTGGGCAAAGAATTAATGATTGCACCCGAAATAGTTTAACGTTCAGACTGTTTAAAACGCCTAACCCAAATGCAGCGGTCTTACCTGAGCCTGTTTTACCTTGGCCAATAACGTCTTTACCATCAATAATAAAGGGTAAACTTTGCGCCTGAATAGGCGTCATAAACCGGTATCCTAACGTGGCAATATTTCTAATAATATCGGGGTGTAAATTTAGCGTAGAAAAAGGATCTTGACTCAAACTAGTGTCCTATAAAGGGTATTTAAAAATAAGACTTGGTCACCCAATAAAACCTATCCACAAAAGAGACAACACTTCTTATTGTTTAAGCTATAGCAATAGACCAAGCGCACAAAACATCTAAAAAAAAAGGGCACAGCGAACCGCTCTGCCCTTTTATCCTATCTCCCTTAAGGAGACAAAATTGCTAGAGTATTAAACTCAAGATAATACCCTAACGAATTTTAATTTTTTTAAATTACTGTAATATTCTCAGCTTGAGGTCCTTTTTGACCTTGCGTTACAGTAAATTCAACTTTTTGACCTTCTGCCAACGTTTTGAATCCTGAACCAGAAATGGCGCTAAAATGAGCAAAAACATCCGGGCCTGATTCCTGTTCGATAAAACCAAAACCTTTTGCTTCGTTGAACCATTTAACTGTACCAGTAGTTGTAGACATAATCTATCCTATAATTTTTTCGAAAATATTTAGTACCTTAACTTTAAGTAAGGCTATTTAGCTAAAAGTGATGCTATTAATTATGAAGAACAGGACGAATACTATAGACAGAACATCGAAATGGTGTGCAAACATAAAAAAGTACTTTAAAGCTAATGTAATTATATACCGCTTTTCTCAGTAAGCAACATTTTTTCAACACTAAATTAGGTAATATGCCTGAGAGCTTTTTTATTAAAAAATGAACCCAAAAAGTTAATAGATAGCTATTAATTAAAAAATATGCTTTAATTCCCTAGTTGTAAATGTATTTTGTCTTGGTTTTATCCAGTTGTACCCGATTTCATTTCTTGTGCTTTACTGTAATTCTCATTGATTAATTTACAATATTCATATTAATTCAAACAAAGGTAATTTCAGTATGGCTACAGGCACAGTTAAATGGTTCAACGAAGCAAAAGGCTTCGGTTTTATTTCCCCTTCCGAGGGCAGCAGCGATGTATTTGTTCATTACTCTTCAATTCAAATCGATGGCTTCCGCACCTTAGATGAAGGGCAATCCGTTAGTTTTAACATTGAAGATGGCCCTAAAGGCCCTCAAGCGACTGATGTTCAACTTGCATAACCAATAGATTCTCAGGCTCCCTCCCTGCCTAACGCCTGCAGGGAGCCTTTATTCCCCTTCACACTCACACTGAGGATTAAATGAAAAAACTGTTCGTTGGAAGCCTGCCACATGATGCCACTGAAGAAAGCGTCAAAACTTTATTTGCAGAATTCGGTACCGTACGTTCTATAGAAATTGCCAGTGATATTTTTTCAGGAAGAAGCAAAGGATTTGGCTTTATTGAAATGGAAGGCCACGAAGCACGCGCTGCGATTGCCGGTCTTAACGGCAGAAGTGTTGGCGACAAACTTCTTGTCGTCAAATTTGAAGACCCTCGCAAACAAGGCCGCGGTGGTCGCCGCCGGTAAAGAACAACCTTCCTGTTAAGTGAACGGATTCATTCAACAACACATAAAAACACCCAAGCAACAAATTCAGCAATAATTATATTTTGCTGAATGTTATTTTTACCCTAAATTGACTTTCAAAAATTTAGTTACCCCAATTTATCTACCCGTAGTTCTGCAGAACACGCACACTACAAATTAATGAGACAAATTATGAGTTTTTCCCCTTTGGGCTTATCAGAGCCAATCCTTAAAGCAATAGCCGACAAGGGTTACTCAACCCCATCACCTATTCAAGAACAAGCAATCCCTGCCATCATGAGCGGCCACGATGTTATGGCCGCTGCCCAAACAGGGACGGGGAAAACAGCGGGATTTACCCTCCCTATCCTCGAGAGACTCGCAAAAGGAAACTATGCCAAAGCCCATCAAGCAAGAGTTCTGATCTTAACACCCACACGTGAATTAGCCGCCCAAATTGGCGAAAGCGTCGCCACCTATGGAAAGCACTTACCGCTACGCTCTACCGTTGTCTTTGGTGGCGTCAAGATTAATCCACAAATAACCAAACTACGAAAGGGCGTTGATATTCTAGTTGCAACTCCTGGACGCCTGCTTGATTTACACCAGCAAAATGCCATTAACTTTAATCAACTAGAAGTATTAGTTTTAGACGAAGCTGACCGGATGCTTGACATGGGCTTTATTCATGACATTCGAAAAATTATTGCTACACTGCCTAAGCGTCGTCAAAACTTAATGTTTTCTGCCACCTTCTCTAAAGAGATAAGAACACTCGCAAGAGGACTTGTTAACAACCCAGTCGAGATTTCTGTGAGCCCTCGCAATACTACCGCAGAAAATGTCACCCAATGGATTTGTCCTGTCGATAAAAAACAAAAAGCAGCGCTACTTTGTCATTTAATTAACGAACAGCAGTGGCAACAAGTATTAGTCTTTACCCGAACGAAACACGGCGCTAATAAACTCACACGACACCTAGAGTCGCAGGGAATAAAAGCTGCAGCAATTCATGGCAACAAAAGTCAAGCAGCCAGAACCAAAGCACTCGCTGAATTTAAAAGTTTATCCACACATGTCTTGGTCGCAACAGATATTGCTGCCCGCGGACTCGATATTGACCAACTACCCCACGTTATCAATTTTGACTTACCCAATGTCCCAGAAGATTATGTTCACCGCATTGGTCGGACTGGACGGGCAGGCTCAAACGGACAAGCAATATCACTCGTGAGTGCCGATGAATTCAAACAACTGTCTGATATTGAGCGTCTGATCAAACAAACCCTAACTCGTAAACTAATTGACGACTTCGAGCCCACTCATGATGTTCCTGAATCACAAGCCAACCATCACCTAACAAAACCTAAAAGAAATCATGCAAGTCATAAAACAAGACAGCGAGTAACGCGAAATACGAACACCGAAAAGCCCAAAAACACAAAATATTACCGCTCAAAAAGAACACCCTAATTCTTCAAACAACACCGCCTAACAATAAAATCACGTTGTTGTATATTGAGTTAAAAAACGATCCAATTGATTTGCAAAAGTTTTTCGATCCGCCTGACTCATAGTGGATGGCCCACCCGTTTGCACACCGCTGGATCGTAAAGTTTCCATAAAATCACGCATGGCCAAGCGTTCCTTTATATTATCAAGGGTATAAAGTTCACCGCGTGGATTTAATGCAAAACCACCTTTATCAACCACCTCAGCCGCCAAAGGAATATCACCGGTAATCACCAAATCACCGACAGCGAGCCGCTTAACAATCTCATTATCAGCAACATCAAACCCAGATGCTACTTGTAACATTTTAATATAGCGCGATGGTGGAAAACGAATTGACTGATTAGCAACTAAAGTCAACGCTATTTTAGAACGCTCGACAGCCCGAAATAAAATTTCTTTAATAACCACGGGGCAGGCATCTGCATCGACCCATATATGCATAATTATTAACTTTAAAAAATCTGCGAAAAAACAAATGAGAATTGAAAAGACAGTACAGCTTTCATTGTAACTCGGCTAGTAGAAAAGCACTTACCTAAGTGACAAAAATATTACTCTAGCATACTTGAAATAAGCAATATTCAACAAAAGATATTACCTTCTTATCAGGGCAGGATGACTAGCAGTGGTTGAATTGGGGTGAACGAAGGGGCTCGAACCCTCGACAACCGGAATCACAATCCGGGGCTCTACCAACTGAGCTACGCTCACCATAAAATCAAAACTGGTACGCTTGGCAGGATTCGAACCTGCGACCCTCGGCTTAGAAGGCCGATGCTCTATCCAGCTGAGCTACAAGCGCTCTTTTGGTCGGGGTAGAGGGATTCGAACCCCCGACATCCTGCTCCCAAAGCAGGCGCGCTACCAAACTGCGCTATACCCCGAACACTAATTACTCCAAAAAAGCAAAGTTTTGAAACAACGCTATGAAGCCTGCAAATAATACTGGTATTTCATCCTTCCGTCAATAATTATTTACACGCCCCAAACACCATGGTTACAACAAAAACATTATCAAACCACAGAAAAGCTTTTAGAGTAACTGACGCTTAACCGACTGATAAATATCCTCTACCGATACCTCAGCCTTTGCCAAAACTTGCTCTAATTCGGCCAATGTCTCAGCGCCGTATGCTTTATCGCTTATACTGCCGACATTTATATACACATTCAATGCTGAACTCTTCAGCGCCGCATGGGCCGAAACCACACTGACGCCAGCATCAGTAATTACATTACTGTTGCCTTTTAAGGCCGCCTCATGGCTTAATAAAATCACTTCTGCACTTGCCTTGGCGCAGGCTAAAGGCACTACGGTCGCTTCTTTTAACGCCGCCTGAATTGCCGATGTTCTACGCACTTTATCTTGCTCACTCTCTTTAGGTAAACCATATGCCTGCATAACTTGGTTAAAACCCTCCACATCCGCCTTAATCATAGCCGTAAATTTTTCACGCAATGCTTCTGACTTCACCAATAAAGCCTTCATATCAGACTCGACTGCACTGTACTTTGGCTTACCAATAGTTAAATTACAAACCATGCTGGTCAATGCCGCAGCTGTTGCTCCCATAACCGCTGCCGCACTCCCTCCGCCCGGAGTGGCTCTATGACTGGCTAATTCTTCCAGAAAAATCTGAATTGATTTATCTTTGATTTCTGTCAAGTGACCTCCCTCTTCCTAAATTCCAATTGCAGATATGATCTGCTTAACTGCTACACCCCATAGCTAATTAAATTATTTAATGGCGACGCCAAGTAGTACCATCAGCACTGTCTTCTAGTACGATACCGCCCGCTTTTAATTCGTCACGAATCTGATCTGCCAACACCCAATCTTTATTTTTTTTAGCCATACTTCGTTGATTAATCCTTTCCACTATCTGCTGATCTTCTTTTGAACTGCCATCGCTATCTTGTAAAAAAGAGTCTGGGTCTTCTTGTAAAATGCCCAAACCTTCCGCCAGTGTCTTTAAGGTATTCGCATACAACTCAACGCCAGGCGCATTGTCTTGTTTCAACTTATTCAAAGTATTAGTCAGAGAAAATAAAACCGCTAAGGCTTCGGGAGTATTAAAGTCATCATTCATTGCTAATTCAAAGGCCGCCTGAGACTCCATTATTAAATCTGAACCGGTAATATCAACATTCCTTAAGGCCGTATATAACCGCACTAAAGCAGCTTTAGCATCATCTAAACTTTCATTAGAATAATTAAGTGGGCTTCGATAGTGACTCGATAAAATAAAAAACCGAATCACTTCCGACGGGTAATTTTCTCGCACTTCTTTTAACGTGAAAAAATTACCAAAGGATTTTGACATTTTTTCATTATCAACGCGGACAAAACCATTATGCATCCAATAGTTTACAAACTGCTCACCGGTACCCCCGACCGACTGTGCAATTTCATTTTCATGGTGTGGAAATTGCAAATCCATACCGCCCCCATGGACATCAAAATGGTTACCTAAACAACAGGTAGACATTGCAGAACATTCAATATGCCACCCGGGACGACCGCGGCCCCAAGGAGAATTCCAAAAAGGCTCATCTGCCTTTGCCTTCTTCCAGAGAACAAAATCTAAGGGATCTCGTTTACTCTTATCAATTGCAACACGCTCCCCAGCCTGCAAAGCATCCAGTTGTTTTCCTGATAATTGACCATAGTGAGGGAATTTTGAAACTGAATAAAAAACATCACCCGATGTACTCGTATAAGCTAAACCTTTTTCAAACAGCAACTGAATCAAATTAATAATTTGGTCCATTGATTGCGTCGCTCTCGGCTCAATGTCAGGTGGCAATACGGCTAAAGCACGCTCATCGGCATGCATCGCATCAATAAAAAACTCAGTAAGCGACGCGATCTCCTGACCGCTTTCATTAGCACGCTTAATAATCTTATCATCAATATCGGTAATATTACGCGCATAGGTCAACTCATAACCTAAATAGCGAAAATAACGCGCCACAATATCAAAAACCACCATGACCCGGGCATGGCCAATATGGCAATAGTCATACACAGTCATACCACAGACATACAGCCCAACTTTACCTGGCACAATGGGTTTAAATGTTTCTTTTTGTCGCGTCAACGTATTAAATATTTTTAACATTTTTAATTTTTTATAAAAACAGACTTATCATTAGGAAACTCGCACGACTCGTTTGCCAAAATATTTTCTCGATCAAAATACCTCTTCCAGTATAAAACCAGATTTAATAGGCCTACGATAGCCAGCGAGTATTATAGCCTAAAGAAAATTTCGATTGTTATTTGTAAAGCGGCCTTAAAAAAATTAAAATGTTCATTTACTATCGCTAGTCAGGTAAATATTAATGCGTACTTTTCATTTTTTAATACCCCTAATTTTATTTTCCCCTTTTTTATTGGCTAAGGAAACAAACATGTCAGAGATACAAACTAAAGTTAAATTCAGCACTACTTCGGGTGATTTTATCGTCCAACTGGATACTGACAAGGCACCTATTACAACAGCCAACTTTATTACCTATGTCACAGAAGAATTTTACACCGGGACCATTTTTCATCGCATTATTCCGAATTTCATGGCGCAAGGCGGTGGCTTTGATACTGAATTTAACCAAAAAGATGTTCATGATCCAATCATTAATGAAGCTGATAATGGCCTTGAGAATAATCGCGGCACCCTCGCAATGGCACGAACGTCAGATCCCGACTCAGCAACCGGACAATTCTTTATCAATTACAAAGATAATGATTTCTTAAATCATACCAACCCTACGCCCTCAGGCTGGGGCTACGCTGTTTTTGGTCATGTTATTGAAGGCATGGAAATAATTGATGCAATGACCGAAATTCCTACAGGAAATAGCGGCATGCACCAGGATGTCCCAGAAACCGATATTGTAATCGAAAGCGCTCAAATGATTGATTAATGGCCTAAACATTGAAAGACGAAATCCTTTTTATTTCTGATCTTCATCTTGCAATTGAGAAACCGCGAATTACAAAAATTTTTCTAAAATTTCTTTCTTCGCGGGCGACGCAAGCCAAAGAACTTTATATTCTGGGTGATCTTTTTGATGTCTGGGTCGGTGATGATGACTTAACGCCGCCAAACAAAAAGATAAGGCAACACCTAAAAAACCTAATCGCAAATGGAACCGCCGTCTACTTGCAACAAGGAAACCGTGATTTTCTACTCGGAACCCAGTTCTGCCAGGAAACCGGTGTCAACCTCCTTGATGACTATCATTTATTAAATCTATTTGGCACAAAAACACTGCTAATGCATGGCGATTTATTGTGCACTGATGACATTGGTTACCAAGCATTTAGAGTCTTGTCACATACCGACAATTGGAAACAAGAAAAACTAGCCTACCCCTTATGGTTACGCTTAATAGCTAGCCGCTGGTACCGCTTTAAGAGTTTATTACATAAACGAAATTATGCTGCTGAGATTTTAGATGTTAACCAAACCGAGGTCACTAACACACTAAAAAGCCACAACGCCTTTCGGTTAATTCATGGACACACGCACAGACCCGCCCTTCATCATTTTACTATTGATGAGATAGCCGCTGAACGTTTTGTACTCGCAAACTGGACACCACAACAAGGCAGCGTTTTATGCTGGTCCCCAAAAGGCCATCACGTAGAGACATTACACACCTAACTTAACTACTGGGTATAGTTAAAACCTGTCCGATCTTAATAACATTACTCTTCAATGCATTGAAACGTTTTAATTTTTTCATACTAATGCCATAGCGTACCGCAATCTCTGATAACGTATCACCACGCGTTATCTTATGTTTACTCAACGCCCTGATCGCAGCTCTTTCATCTATAGCTAAATGAACCGGCGTTACATCCTGATAATATTTGTTAATACCTCGATAAATAGCCTGTGCTATTTTATTTTGATATCCTGGCGATCTCAGCCTTCTTTCCTCAGTAGGATTCGAAATATAAGCCGTTTCAATTAACACCGACGGTATGTCAGGTGATTTAAGCACAATAAATTTAGCGGCTTGCACGCTTCGTTTGTGTAACTTAACGATTCCATTTAACTCACCTAATATTTTTTTGGCCGCTATAGTGCTCATATCTTGTGTTGCCGTTTGCGATAAATCCAGTAAAACTGATGCTAAAACATCGTCCTTATCATCGAGACTAACTCCACCGACAAGATCAGATGCATTTTCCTGATTAGCCAACCAACGCGCCGCTTCACTTGATGCTCCGCCTCGTGATAGCGTATAAACAGAGGCACCGTGTACTTTCGCATTATGGAATGCGTCAGCATGAATTGAGATAAACAAATCAGCTCTCGATTGTCTGGCAATCTTAAGACGCTTCCTCAAGCCCACATAATAGTCACCTTTACGAACTAAAATTGCGCGCATACCCGGGTGTGCATTTATTTTAGCTACCAATTTCTTTGCAACAGCCAAAACAACTTTTTTCTCCTGCACCCCGTGTGGACCTTGAGCGCCGGGGTCTTCACCACCATGACCTGCATCAATAGCAACTACCATTTCCTTAGAACGACTCTTGTTATCACTATGACCCATGGGTTTAATAACAGGTGGTTTCTTGACCTTATTTTTATCAAACAAATCAATAACCAAACGATGACCATATAAATTGCTGGGTTTTAAAACGAAACTTTTCGGGTTAATTTGTTTTTTCAAATCGATGACAATCCTTAAGTCACCCTTATTACGCGCCCCACTACGAATTCGATAGAGCAAATTGTGATCAGCGGCAGGCTGTAAAAGATGCCTACCCAACTTTGCATTAACAATATCTACAACCAGACGATCAGGGTTCTGCAGCGCAAAGACTTGATGCTTGGGTAAGGATGTTGTATCTAAAACTAACCGCGTATGATCAGGCGCAGACCAAAAACGTAGGGCCTCTATTTGCAGTTGTTTTGCGCACCCTATGTTGGGTAGCAATATACAAAAAAAACACATTATGAGTGATATTAATTTCTGCATCCTATGATTATTTCAATTAATTTAAAAACTCTGATTTCTCAAACACATTATCTTTTAGTTAAATTTAGCTACAAATTTCCAATGAATGACCCGCTGAACCAGAACTGAGTTTTAAATGAAAATCCGGTTTCGGTAAATAGCCAAAACCCATTTCCGGCCACTCAATAAAACAATAAGAATCTTGCTGCAAATAATCCCTGATACCAATCCATTCAAGCTCTTCAGGATCTTTCACTCGATACAAATCAAAATGTACAATATTAACCCCGCTGACGTGATACTCCTCCACCAACGTATAGGTAGGGCTTTTAACAATCCCCTGATAACCCAGCGATCGAAGAACACCTCGGACTAAAGTGGTTTTACCTGCACCCAAGTCACCGGTCAAAAACACTAATCTTGATTTACCTAAAGACCGGTAGAGCGTAGCACCGTATTGTTCCGTTTCTTCCGTTGTTTTAAATAAAATAGCCATTTTTAATTCACAACGTTTCTGATGTAAGGCATTAAATCACTTGCTAATAACCCACGCTCACCCAATACAGCAGCTTGATCCCCTGCTTTCCCATGCAAAAAAGCGCCACAGACAGCCGCTTCCATTAAAGGCATCTTTTGAGCAATAAATGCGGCTATTATACCGGTTAAAACATCACCGGTCCCACCACAAGCCATACCCGGATTACCTGTTACTGTTACTTTCGTAGTCATTCCATTAGTAATAATTGTTCCAGGACCTTTAAGCACGACAACACCACCATACATTGACTGAATATCTCTAGCGGCAGTATAACGATCTCGCTGAATCTCATCAACAGAGCAATGCATCAATCTAGCCGCTTCACCTGGATGTGGGGTTAAAATCCAATTATCACTAAAACCACCCCGTTTAGCCAAAAAATTTAATCCATCAGCATCGACCACTTTAGGCTGCTTATACGGTTCAATTGCTTTAAATAGAGACTCTCCCCAACTGTTCTGCCCTAACCCAGGACCAACTGCAATCACACTGGCTTTATCCATCAAGACAACAAGCTGTGAGACCTCTTCTACCGCATGCGCCATTATTTCAGGGCGCACTTGAGCAAACTGCATGGCATGCTCTGTCCGCGTGGCAACCGAAACCAAGCCGGACCCTGCGCGTACTGAAGCCTCCGAGGCTAATCGGATCGCACCACAAAAACCATAATCTCCTCCAATCAATAAGACATGACCGTGATCCCCTTTATGTGCAGACCGATTACGACGCGGTAAAGAAACATTGGCTGTTAACCATGCTTGCGGCTTACATTTATCATAAACAACGGTAGGAATATCCAACGACGAAAAAAACAAATTCCCGCAAAAGGAACTCGCTTGCCCCGTCACCATCCCTACTTTTAAACCAATAAAAGTTATCGTTTGTTGCGCAACAACGGCACAACCCATCGGTTGCCCGGTATCGGCATTTAATCCTGAAGGAATATCAATGGCTATAACAGGAACACCCAAATTATTGATTTGCTCGATGACACGCTGATAATCCCCCGAAATACTACGAGATAAGCCTGTCCCAAATAGGGCATCAATAACGACATCACACGCTGTTATTGGCTCCAATAACGGTGTTTTTATCGTTCCTCCGGACAATACATAAGCATCTAAAGCCAACCGTGCATCACCGGTTATGGAAGAGGCCGGACCAAGCAAAAAAACAACGACCCTAAAACCTTTATTAAGCGCCTCAGAAGCGACCACAAAACCATCACCGCCATTATTACCAGAGCCACAAAAAACATGCAGTGTACGTGCAGTGGGGTAGCAACACTCAACCAGGTTAAAAGCCACATATCCTGCTTGTATCATTAAAGAAAAACCGGAAATCCCTAGTTCTTCAATAGCAATCCGGTCCATTTCCCTGACCTGCTCAGCAGTATATAATTCAGCTGGCAGTTGTTTTAGGTCTTCACCTGTAGACACCCCCCCTCCTTTAATTAAACCTAAAACAAACTCACCCAATCATATTCCATTAGCTACCCCTATACAATCAAACAGGTATACTTAAAATATTCATACTAATTTCACCCTTCCGCTAATGGCTAAAATAAACTTACCAAACCTTACTACCGCCATTAAGACATGGGGGAGAGAATTAGGCTTTCAACAAATCGGAATTTCCGATACCTCACTCATGCAGGCAGAAAAACACTTAGACGACTGGGTTAGCAAAAACTATCACGGCGAAATGGATTACATGGTCAAGCACGGTAAGAAAAGAAGCCACCCGGAATCACTCATTCCGGGAACAAAAAGAATTATCTCTGTCCGTATGGACTACTTCCCTGAAGACCCAGTTGAAACGCAGACCGCATTAGACCATCCAGAAACCGCTTTTATTTCACGCTATGCTTTAGGTCGAGATTACCATAAAGTGATCCGGAATCGATTACAAAAGCTATGTACACGTATTGAAAAAGAAATTGGCCCTTTTGGTTACCGCGCCTTTGTGGATAGCGCACCCGTACTTGAAAAAGCCATTGCCGAAAAAGCTGGACTGGGTTGGATAGGCAAGCATACTAATCTAATCAATAAAAATGCCGGATCTTGGTTCTTTTTAGGCGAGATCTATACCGACCTTGAACTCCCTATTGATTCTGCTACCCGTGCACATTGTGGTGATTGTATTGCTTGTCTTGACATCTGCCCAACGCAAGCCATCGTGGCTCCTTATCAACTTGATGCCAGACGGTGCATCTCCTATTTAACCATAGAACTCAATGGAGCCATCCCTGAATCATTACGCCCTTTAATCGGCAATAGGATCTATGGCTGTGATGATTGCCAACTCATATGCCCTTGGAATCGCTTTGCTAAAAGCACTCAAAATCCGGATTTTAATCCTCGGCATAATTTAAATTCAAGTCAATTAGTTAATTTATTTTCCTGGGATGAAAAAACTTTTCTAAAAAAGACCGAAGGCTCAGCCATTCGTCGAATTGGCCATATTCACTGGTTACGCAACATTGCAGTTGCCTTAGGAAACGCTAACCCTAGTCAGTTAATTACTGAAACATTAACGAGACAACTCAGCAACCCTTCAGCACTGGTCCGAGAACACATTCAATGGGCTCTGAATCAAACGCACTTAAAAAAAACATCATCCTAAAGCGCTGGGGGGGCTGGCGCAATCACCTGCCGACTACCGTTAGATTCTGGCGAGGTTACCACCCCGGCAGCCTCCATATCCTCAATTAGGCGCGCAGCACGGTTATAGCCCACCTTAAAACGCCTTTGCACACTGGAAATAGATGCTTTTCTGGTTTCGGTGACAAAATTCACCGCTTGATCATAAATAGGATCTTCCTCACGCCCAACTTCAGCAAACCCCACACCCGCTTGATCGACAGAATCATTAACAACTAAATCAAGATAATCGGTCGGACCTGTTTGCTTTAAATAGGAAACAATTTGGTGAACCTCATGGTCATTCACAAAAGCGCCGTGTGCACGAACAGGCAAACTAGTTCCTGATGGCATAAACAACATATCCCCATTTCCTAACAGTGATTCCGCACCGCCTTGATCTATAATCGTTCTAGAATCAATCTTAGAAGAAACCTGAAAGGCGATCCGAGAAGGCACATTCGCTTTAATTAATCCCGTCAAAACATCCACAGACGGTCGCTGTGTCGCTAAAATCAAATGCAATCCAGATGCACGCGCTTTCTGCGCCAACCGGGCAATCAATTCTTCTACCTTTTTACCAACAATCATCATCATGTCGGCTAATTCATCAATGACTATAACGATATTAGGCAAAGGCTTTAAAACCGGGTGCTCCTGATTCTCTGCCAAACCCATTTCAGGCTTAAACAAAGGATCTTTAATTGGCTCTCCACGCTCTTGTGCCGCTTTAACCAATTTATTGAAGCCATCAAGATTACGCACTCCCAACAAAGACATTAACCGATAACGTCGCTCCATTTCAGCAACCGACCAACGAAGCGCATTCGCAGCATCCTTCATATCGGTGACCACCGGTGTTAATAAATGAGGGATACCTTCATAAACTGATAATTCCAGCATTTTAGGGTCAATCATAATCATACGCACATCAGCCGGTGTAGATTTGTACAGCAAGCTTAAAATCATCGTATTGATTGCAACTGATTTTCCAGAACCGGTTGTGCCCGCCACCAATAAATGCGGCATTTTAACGAGATCAGCGATGACTACAGCCCCCGAGATATCTTTACCTAGAGCTAACGTTAAAGCAGATTCAGATTGCTGGTAAACCGCTGAAGACAAAATCTCACGCAAGGACACCATTTCGCGTTCTTTATTGGGAATTTCTAAACCAATAACGGTTTTACCCGGAATGATTTCAACAATCCGGACGCTGGTTACAGAAAGTGCCCGAGCAAGATCCTTAGCCAGCCCACTAATACGACTCACTTTAATTCCAGCGGCTAACTGTAATTCAAACCGTGTAATAACAGGCCCCGGGTTGACGGCAACCACGTCCACATCTACATTAAAATCGATTAAAATATTTTCAACCAATCGAGACATATCCTGTAATACACCGGCAGAATAGCCTGTTGTCGTATTAAAATATTGATCCAGTAATGATAACGATGGCAAGCCCTTATCAGCTACCGGTGCTTTTTTCGAGCGTCGACGAACCACATTCTTTTTGCTGGGCATTGAGTCCAAGGTCATCGGTGGATCAAGCAAAGTATCTGTAAGCGAGGGCTCAATTAAAGTCATTATCGGTTCAACCTTATCCGTTGACTCAAAATCTCCCTCAATAGGCTCAACATGTATTTGCTTAATCGCTGGCGCTAACGTCTCACTGGCGTCAAAACCGTGTAACGGAGCACTTTCCTGAATATTAACAGCGATCTTCTTGGAACGCTGAGCATACGTTCTAACGTACACACTAAGACGGGCAAAAAATAAATTCATTTTTTGCCTTAAAAACCGAATTATTAGCAATGAGTATTTCCCCACACCATCTACAACAGCCAACCATGACAGATGAGTTAATAGGGTAATTCCCGCTAATAATAAGGTGGATAGAAGCAAGGTCACGCCCGAGTGACCCAAGACTACGACCAGCAACTCCCCTAACTCTTCGCCTAAAATGCCACCGGCTCCGTTTGGCAATGAAAAGTCCAAGCGAATAACATGCAAATAAGCCAATGTTGAAGTTGCCAAACCGGCCACAACAAAACCAAACCAACGGAAACCAAGCCCCCAATGAGCCCGTTTACTAGGTCGCCTTACAAAGATTTGATAACCTTGCCAGGCAATCATAAAAGGAAAAAAGAAAGCAGTAATCCCTAAAAGACTTAAAGAAAAATCTGCAACCCAAGCCCCGACAACACCACAGGCATTATTAATAGCAACGCCACTGCCACTGTGTGTCCAACCCGGATCTTCATAACTGAAGGTTACCAATGCAATAAAAACAAAAGTAGCCAACGTTACAAAAGCTATAACCCCAATTTCACGCAAACCGCTTGAGGTGTTTTCTTCAATTATCGCAGCCATGCAATTTCTTCTCTAATTTCCATTATTTTTTTAAAGATAACAATACTATAGGAACTTTTCATTTTATAGTACATTAACTTAATATCAATCCCTAAAACAAGTTTTTAGTGTTAATTCTTAAATAATTAATCTCTGACTTTACCTGAACGGCAGTCATCGTCATAATATGCACCAAATTTCATAACATTGATCTTTGTGGAGATGATTTAAATGAGTACCATTCAACATTGCCGCCTTCTCATCTTAGGCTCGGGTCCTGCCGGTTACACTGCTGCCGTCTATGCTGCACGCGCCAACCTCAACCCGGTATTAATCACTGGAATGCAACAAGGCGGCCAATTAACAACCACTACAGATGTAGATAATTGGCCCGGCGACAATAACGGCGTCCAAGGCCCCGAATTAATGGATCGCATGCGCCAACATGCCGAAAGATTCAACACTAAACTCTTACTTGATCAGATTCACACGGTAGACCTTAACAACAGACCTTTTACGTTAACCGGTGACTCTGGAACCTACACCTGTGATGCTTTAATTATTTGCACCGGCGCATCTGCCAAATATTTAGGACTCGACTCTGAAGAAGCCTTTCAGGGACGCGGCGTCTCTGCCTGCGCAACCTGCGATGGCTTCTTCTACAAAAACAAACCTGTTGCTGTTATTGGTGGGGGCAACACCGCTGTTGAAGAAGCACTGTATCTTTCCAATATAGCCTCGAAAGTCACTGTTGTGCATCGCCGAGATAAATTTCGTTCAGAGAAAATTCTGGCTGATAAGTTATTAGAGCGTGCAAAAAACGGCAATATCGTCATTGAATGGAATCATAATTTAGATGAGGTTATAGGCGATGATATGGGGGTAACCGGCATCCGAATTAAAGACAGCCAATCCGAACAAACCAAAACAATCGATGTTCACGGTGTTTTTATAGCCATCGGCCACAATCCAAATACTGAAATGTTCCAAAACCAATTAACCATGGACAATGGCTATATTACCGTTAATAGCGGTATTACCGGCAATGCAACCGAAACCAGTATCCCGGGTGTTTTTGCCGCGGGCGATGTGATGGACTCTATCTACAAACAAGCAGTCACCTCTGCAGGTTCGGGCTGTATGGCTGCACTCGATGCAGAAAAATATCTGGATGAACTCGACGAAAAATAAAATTAATGCCTGCTTTCAATTAAGTGAGCAAAACCTTTAATGCTCACTTACCTTGATCCAAACTTTTCAAAACAACCTTTTCCAGACGTTCATAACGCGTTAAAAAACCCCAATGGTTTAGTGGCCGTTGGTGGCTGCTTAAGTCCAGAAAGACTGATCAATGCCTATAAACAAGGCATTTTCCCTTGGTTTAACCCTGGCGACCCCTTGTTATGGTGGTCACCTGACCCTCGGCTAAGCCTTTTCCCCAATCAATTCAAACCCTCAAAAAGTCTACAACGATTATTTAAAAAAAATAAATTCACCCTGACCGTCAACCAATTTTTCCCCGAGGTCATACAAGCTTGCGCAAGACCTAGAAAAAACCAACCTGAAACCTGGATATCCCCTGAGATGATCAGCGCTTATAAAAACCTACATAACAAAGGTTTTGCACATTCCGTTGAAGTGAGTCGTAACAATACCTTAGTGGGTGGTCTTTACGGGGTAAGTATAGGGCAAGTTTTTTTTGGTGAATCTATGTTTCATATTGAAAGCAATGCATCCAAAATTGCTTTCTATTATTTAATTATGAAACTACGTGAATGGGACTACCACCTGATAGACTGCCAAGTGAAATCTGATCACCTGATAAACTGGGGTGCGAAAGAATTACCCCGTACCGAGTTTATCGCATTAGTCAACCAATACTGCGTTAAAAGTACAGCCTTAGCTGCTTGGAAAGACAACAATCCATGATCGATATTCCACTGATCATAGGCCGTGAACACCCCTGTAGCTATCAGGTAAAAAAACAGGCACGTCTACTCTACGTTCATCCTGAATTCCCGCCCATTAATAACCTATACACGCATTTAATTAGCCAAGGGTTTAGACGCAGTGGCCAACAATTGTATCGCCCCCATTGCGACCATTGCCAAGACTGCATTCCATTACGGGTACCCGTTAATTTATTTAAACCCTCAAAAAGCCAACGCCGTATTTTAAAAATAAATGCTAATACAACAACACGGCTGACTCCTGCTACTTTTAACGAGCACCATTTTGAGATTTTCACTCACTATCAAAACAATCGACACTCCGGTGGGGAGATGAGTCAACTCTCAAGAGATGACTACTTGAACTTTTTAACCGGCCCATGGTGTGACACCTTATTTATGGAAATCCTTATCAATGACTCTATTGTCGGCGTGACCGTTATCGATCAGTTTGATCAGGCACTCTCCGCTGTATACACTTTTTACCACCCCGACTACAGCCATCTCAGTTTAGGTCATTTTGCTATTCTGAAAATGATCCATCATGCGTCACTCAAAAACCAAAAATGGGTCTACCTCGGCTTTTGGATTGAACCTTGCCAGAACATGGCTTATAAAACAAATTACCGTCCGACAGAAGTCTTCATTAAGGGTCAATGGTCTTTATATGAAAAAAATCAATCAATTATTCGCTAAAAACCAAAAATGCATTATCAACCACCCGCTTCCTTTTTTAAGGACTGTCTATCGACAAAGTACAGTGCTATAATTCGCAGTTAATTTAACTAAGGTTACAATACAAATGCCAAAAGAAGATCAAATTGAAATGGAAGGAACTGTAATTGACACGCTTCCTAACACCATGTTTCGCGTGGAACTGGATAATGGTCACATTATTACCGCTCATATATCGGGAAAAATGCGTAAACATTACATCCGCATCTTAACAGGCGACCAAGTCAAAGTTGAAATGACACCCTATGATCTAACCAAAGGCCGGATTACCTTCAGAGGCCGTTAGAAACTATTCTTTCTCAACTGCTAACGATTCAATTACCAGCAAATCTTTGCTCTTAACGTCTAACGAAAGTTCACCGTCTTGAACAGAGACCAGCACATGCCCCCCCTGTGTTAATTTACCAAACAATAATTCATTCGCTAACGGCGTCTTGACTTTTTCCTGAATAAGTCGCGCCATTGGCCGCGCACCCATTTTACTGTCGCAACCATTACTCGCCAGCCATTGCCGAGCATCTTCATCCAACATGAGCGTCACATTTTTCTCTACTAATAAACTTTCCAATTCGAAGATAAATTTATCAACAACATGCCTAATGATTGAATTACTCAATGGCTTAAACTGTATAACAGCATCCAATCGATTACGAAATTCGGGACTAAATGTTTTATCAACCACCTTCAGACTGTCACTCGCATGCTCTTGTTGAGTAAAACCCATGGATGCACGCGCGCCCTCCTCGGCCCCAGCATTCGTCGTCATAACTAAAATAATATTACGAAAATCAGCTTTTCTACCGTTATTATCGGTCAATGTACCGTGATCCATCACCTGTAACAGTAAATTAAAAACATCAGGATGGGCTTTTTCAATTTCATCAAGTAATAAAACAGCATAAGGGTGCTTATTAACCTGCTCAGTAAGTAATCCCCCTTGATCAAACCCAACATAACCCGGGGGCGCACCAATTAACCGTGAAACCGTATGTCGCTCCATATACTCAGACATGTCAAAGCGAATCAAATCTACGCCTAAAACTTTAGATAACTGTTTTGTAACCTCTGTTTTACCAACGCCCGTAGGCCCAGAAAATAAAAAAGAACCAATAGTTTTAACAGAATCACGAAGACCCGCGCGCGACAACTTAATAGCCGATGACAATGCAGAAACCGCTTCATCCTGCCCAAACACAAGTAATTTAAGATTTTTCTCTAAATCCGCCAACACGTCCTTATCACTGGAAGATACATTTTTCTCAGGAATCCGTGCAATCTTAGCGATGATAGCCTCAACTTCGCTGGCACTAATAGATAATAATCGTTGCGATGGTGGTAATAATCGCTGCTTTGCTCCCGCCTCATCAATCACATCAATGGCTTTATCAGGTAAGCAACGATCAGTGATATAACGGTCTGATAATTCAGCCGCTTGTTGCAGGCTCTCCAAACTATATTTAATCTCATGATACTCTTCAAACCTAGACTTTAAACCTTTCAGAATTTCAATTGTTTCAGCAACACTTGATTCAGTAATATCAACTTTCTGAAAACGACGCGCTAAGGCATGATCTTTTTCAAAAACACCTCTGTATTCCTGATAGGTTGTCGACCCAATACAACGCAATTGCCCTGATGCTAAGACAGGCTTAATTAAATTAGAGGCATCCATCATGCCTCCCGAAGCTGCCCCCGCACCAATAATCGTATGAATCTCATCAATAAAAAGAATAGCATGCGGTTCTTTCTTTAAACCCGCTAACAATGTTTTCAACCGTTTTTCAAAATCTCCACGATATTTTGTCCCTGCGACTAAGGCCCCCATATCCAATGAATAAACCACGCTATCTGATAAATACTCCGGAACATTCTCTTCCACAATCATTTTCGCTAACCCTTCAGCAATTGCAGTTTTGCCTACACCGGCATCACCCACCAGTAAAGGATTATTCTTACGGCGACGACAAAGTATTTGTAAGGTCCTTGCTATCTCTTCATGGCGACCAATTAAGGGATCAATTTTTCCTTCTAGTGCTAACGCATTAAGATTAGTAGCATATTTTTGCAAAGAACCTGCCCCTTCATCATCGACAGTTTTCGCTTCCCCCACAGAATCGGTGTCACCTTCTTGGGCACCGCTGACACCGTGAGAAAGATAATTAACGATATCTAAACGCGTTACATCAAATTTATTTAACAAATAAACAGCATGTGAATCTTGCTCACTAAACAAGGCGACTAATAAGTTAGCACCGTCAACTTCTTTCTTATTTGAAGATTGCACATGAAAAACCGCACGTTGCAATACCCGTTGAAAGCCAAGAGTTGGCTGTGTTTCACGGCCAGACGCTTTATCTAGGAGCGAAATCGTATCATCAATAAATTGCTCAACATCAGCTTTAAGAGCGCTGATATTACAATCACAAACTGTTAATACCGTATGGGCTGATTCATTATCAATTAACGCTAATAACAAGTGTTCTACCGTTATAAACTCATGGTATTTAGCATGAGCCTGTTTGAACGCTTGGTTCAGGGTTATTTCCAGTTCTTTACTCAACATAATTTAGGCTAGGCTTCTTCCATCGAACATTTAAGAGGGTGCTGATGATCACGCGCATGTTGATTGACCAATTCCACCTTTGTTTCAGCGACATCTTTAGAAAAAACACCACAAACACCCACACCCCGCGTATGCACATGCAACATGACACGCGTTGCTTTTTCTTCAGACATTGAAAAGAAATGTACCAAAATATCTACTACAAAGTCCATAGGCGTAAAATCATCATTCAACAAGACTACTTTATACAACGGCGGTTTCTTTAGTTTAGGACTAACATCCTGGACAGCCAGATCACCTGCCTTATTGTCATTTGGATCAATTTCAGACATTGGCAACCAAAAATAATTCAACGTTTGTCATAAAAGAAAGTCGTGAAATGTTAAAATTCAATTATATCTCAAATTTGTTTCATAGCCATTGCAACATACTTTTTTATTTAATGAGCGAACCTAATCCAATTTGGAAACCCCACGTTACTGTTGCCGCAGTAATAGAAAAAAACCAACACTTTTTAATGGTAGAAGAACGCTGCTCAGGTCAACTGGTTTTTAATCAACCGGCCGGGCATTTAGAAAACGGTGAAGACCTTATCACGGCCATTAAACGTGAAGTTCTAGAGGAAACCACTTGTCAATTTGAACCCTCGGCACTCATTGCTATTCAATTATGGCGTAAACACGCTCAATTCCCTACTTTTTTACGTGTTTGTTTTACCGGAACAGTCTCAGAACCTGACCCGACACGGCCTTTAGACGACGAAATAATTTCGACCCATTGGCTGAACCGCGATGATTTAAACCATCAAAAGCAACGATTACGCAGCCCCTTGGTACTTGAGTCCATCAGCCAATACTTATCCGGGCAACGCATACCTTTAACGTTGCTTAACTCATTAATAAACGTATGACCAAACATATTGTCGTGGGCATGTCCGGTGGTGTTGACTCCTCCGTAACCGCCTTAAAACTCGTCGAACAGGGGCATCGGGTAACCGGTTTATTTATGAAAAACTGGGATGAAGATGACGGCACCGATGAATGTACTGCATTAGCAGACCTCAAAGATGCTCAACAAGTTGCTGACACCCTTAACATTCCCCTTAAAACCGTTAACTTTGCCAGTGAATACTGGGATCAGGTTTTTGAAATATTCCTTGAAGAATATAAATCAGGAAGAACCCCTAACCCTGACATTCTGTGTAATAAACATATTAAATTTAAAGCTTTCCTCGATTATGCCTTTGACTTAGGTGCTGACTATATTGCGACGGGGCACTATGCCCGTATCAGCGAAGAAGACGGGCACTATCGCTTACGCAAAGGACTTGACCCCAACAAAGAACAGAGTTATTTCTTATATACGCTCAAACAACCGCAATTAGCCAAAATACTCTTCCCTATTGGTGACATTCATAAACCTGAGCTGCGAAATTTAGCTAATCGCTCTGGCTTTGATAATCATCAAAAAAAAGACAGCACCGGTATTTGTTTTATTGGTGAGCGTAAATTCACACAATTTTTAAAACGCTATCTAGCCACACAACCCGGTGAAATGCAGACTCCTGAAGGCCAACGGGTTAGCAACCATCAGGGCTTAATGTATTATACAATTGGTCAACGGCAAGGACTCGGAATAGGCGGTGTTAAAGGGGCATCTGAAGAACCTTGGTATGTCCTAAGTAAAGACTTAAGCAACAACATCCTTATTGTGGGTCAAGGGCATAATCACCCGTTACTGTTTCATAATTCACTGACCGCCAGTCAATTTGATTGGGTTAGTGAAAAACCACCAACAAGTATTCAAAGCTGTACGGCTAAAATACGCTATCGTCAAGAGGATCAGCCCTGCCAAATTGAACCGCTATCTGACAATCGGTACCGCGTCATCTTTGAAACACCTCAACGCGCTATCACACCAGGCCAATCTGTAGTCTTCTACGATCAGGACATTTGCTTAGGGGGTGGTATTATTGATTATGCTGAAAACAGATAACCTCCCAACCATCACCCCTAAAACACGTTATAAAATTAAACAGGACATTAAATGAGCCAATCCTCACTCTTTGCTATTTCACCCATTGACGGTCGCTATGCGGACAAAGCCAATGAATTACGCCCTATTTTTAGTGAATATGGATTAATTCGCTCTCGTGTTCAGGTTGAAGTTCATTGGCTCAAGGCCCTTGCCGCACAGCCTGAAATTAGTGAAGTCCCCACACTGAGTGCGAGCGCCCACGACGTTCTTGATAGCATTATTAACCAATTTTCAGAAACTGATGCTGAACGCATCAAAACTATAGAGAGAACAACCAACCACGATGTGAAAGCTATTGAATACTTTCTAAAAGAATGTATTCACGATAATAAAGAATTACAAAACGTTAATGAATTTATTCATTTTGCTTGCACGTCAGAGGATATCAACAATCTCTCGTATGCCTTAATGCTAAAAGAAGGCCGTGAAGTTTTATTGGCCCACATCGATGCGTGCATTACAGCTATTAGAGATATTGCTATTAGCACCGCTACACAACCCATGTTATCGCGAACGCATGGTCAATCAGCAACCCCAACAACAACGGGTAAAGAATTTGCTAATGTCGTTGCCCGCCTCCAACGACAACGGGATCAATTAACCCAGATAAGTCTTTTGGGCAAAATCAATGGTGCCGTGGGTAACTATAATGCCCATCAAGTCGCTTATCCAGAAGTTAACTGGCCAGAATTTTCAGAAAACTTTGTGACATCACTCGGTCTTTCCTGGAATCCTTATACTATTCAGATTGAACCTCATGATTACATTGCTGAATTTTTCCATGCAGTATCGCGATTCAATACCATCTTGCTTGATTTTGATCGCGATATCTGGAGCTATATTTCACTTGGATATTTCAAACAAAAAACTATTGCCGGTGAAGTCGGTTCATCGACGATGCCGCACAAAGTAAACCCGATTGATTTTGAAAATTCAGAAGGTAATTTAGGACTTGCTAATGCTATTTTCTCGCACTTGGCAGAAAAACTACCCGTTTCACGCTGGCAACGTGACCTGACAGATTCTACCGTACTCAGAAATATCGGTGTTGGCGTCGCCCATACGTTAATTGCTATTCAAGCCACCCTGAAAGGCATTTCCAAATTACAAATTAATCCCGACACCATCAACCATGACCTTGATAATAACTGGGAAGTACTCGCAGAGCCCATTCAAACGGTTATGCGACGTTATCAAATTGATAAACCCTACGAAAAACTCAAAGAACTGACCCGGGGGCATAAAATCGGTCAACAAGAAATCCAACAATTCATCATGAAACTTGATATTCCTCAACATGCGAAGGAATCATTACTCACATTAACCCCTCACAATTATATTGGCTACGCCTCATCGCTAGCCAAAGCTATTGACTAATTAAAACAATGCTAGGGTATCTGTTTACTTTTAGCGGCCAACCGTTCTGGTTTTAGCTTGTTAAATATCATTTGGCTCTTTTTCTTTATTGTTGCCTTTATAACGGCAACAATAAAGTTAATTTTTTTAGGTGACCAGGGGATTTTCAACGAACTGATAACAGCCATGTTTACCATGGCTAAAACAGCCTTTGAAATTTCTTTAGGCTTAACAGGCATTCTTTGCCTATGGCTTGGGATCATGCGCATAGGTGAACGCAGCGGCTTTATTAGGCTGCTCACACGCGCACTCTACCCTTTATTTCAACGCCTTATGCCAGAAATCCCCAAAGACCACCCTGCACTGGGTGCCATTGTAATGAACATGTCAGCTAATGCACTCGGCCTTGATAATGCCGCTACGCCTTTAGGGATAAAAGCAATGAAAGAATTGCAAACACTCAACCCAGAGCCTGAAACAGCGAGTAATGCACAGATACTATTCCTAGTCATCAATACCTCTTCGGTCACCTTATTCCCGGTCACCATCTTTGCTTACCGTGCTCAACTGGGTGCTTTACATCCCAGTGATGTGTTTATACCTATTTTACTGGCCACCTACGTTTCAAGCATTATAGGTCTGTTAGCCGTTGCCTTTATCCAAAAAATAAACCTCTTAGATAAAGTTATTTTGAGTTATTTAGGCGGCTTTACCCTGTTATTGAGTAGTTTATTGCTTTACTTCTCACAATTAGACCAAACGAGTATGCAACAGCAATCAGCACTACTGAGTAATACTATTTTATTTTCATTGGTCATCAGCTTTATGCTGGGTGCCGTTTACCATAAAATAAATGCTTACGAAGCCTTTATTGAAGGGGCTAAAGAAGGTTTTGAAACGGCCAAAACGATTATCCCCTATCTCGTCGCAATGTTAGTTGCCATCGGTGTATTTAGAGCTAGCGGAGCCTTAGATATCGGCCAAGAACTCGTTCGTTCTCTCGTGCGCGCCTTCAACGTTGATGACCGTTTTATAGATGCATTACCGACCGCGCTAATGAAACCTTTTAGCGGTAGCGGAGCACGTGCAATGATGGTAGAAACCATGCAAACCTATGGGGCCGACTCTTTTTCAGGCCGCATGGCGGCCATCGTTCAAGGCAGTACTGAAACAACTTTTTATGTTCTTGCTGTCTATTTTGGCGCTGTGGGTATAAAAAATATACGCCATGCTGCCAGTTGTGGACTCATAGCCGATATCGGGGGCATTACTGCAGCCATCGCCGTGAGTTATTGGTTTTTTGGTTAAAACCCCTAACCCGAGGTTCGCTTCAACAGACATCAAACGCCACCACTGATTTACTCTTAAATTACTTTTGTCTGCCTCCAAATAATCTTATAATAAGCAGTCAATTTTTTAAAACCAATCTAAGATCCTTTAAACTCGCATGCAGGTCCACCTTAAAACACTGGGTTGCCGCCTTAATGAAGCTGAGCTCGAAACATGGGCACAAGAATTTCAAAAAGCCGGACACACCATTACCCCCGAACAACAGAATGCGAATTTAATCGTTATCAATTCTTGTGCGGTTACCCAAGAAGCGGTACGTAAATCGAGACAACTTATCCGCCGCATCCATCGCAGTAACCCGGAAGCCAAACTTGTTATCAGTGGTTGCTATGTCACCTTGAACCCGGATGAAGCGGCCGATTTATTGGGCGTAGATCTTGTTATAAGTAACAAAGATAAAGACAGCCTCGTTTCCCTATCTCTGGCAAAACTAAGTACCGATACCATGCCGGCTATGTCCACCGAACCGAGTGAATTCTCATTATTTAGACGCGGTCGTCAACGTGCCTTTATTAAGGTTCAGGACGGCTGTCGTTATAAATGCACCTTTTGTATTGTCACCGTTGCAAGGGGACAAGAAGTCAGCCGTCCTATTTCTGCAATTATTGAAGAAATAAATCACCTACACCAGGAAGGTATCCAAGAGGTTATTCTTACCGGTGTTCATTTAGGCGGGTACGGTTCAGATATTAATTGCCACTTATCTATGCTTATTACTCAGATCCTAGAACAAACCACTATTCCTCGTCTTCGTCTTGGCTCGCTGGAGCCGTGGGATTTACCGACTGGCTTTTTTACTTTATTTGAAAACTCTCGATTAATGCCACACCTGCATTTACCGTTACAAAGTGGTTGTAACACCGTTCTACAACGCATGGCTCGTCGGTGCAAAACTGAGCAATTTGCACAATTAGTCACGCAAGCTCGAAACCAGATAAAAGATTTCAATATAAGCACAGATATTATTGTCGGCTTTCCCGGAGAGACTGAACAAGAATGGCAACAAAGCTACCAATTTATTAAAGCAATGAATTTTGCCCATATCCACATATTCAGTTATTCACCCCGCAATGGAACCCATGCAGCAAAATTACCGAATGCTGTAACAACTACGATCAAAAAACAGCGTAGCCAAGCTTTACATAAACTCGCTAAAGAAATGAAACAAAAAACCTACCAACAACACATCGGTAAGACCTTCCCTGTGCTCTGGGAAAGTCAACACCAATTAACAGAACAAGGCACTGTTCAGGTTTCAGGTTATACGCCTAATTATTTACGCGTCACCACTGAAATAGCACCCTTTACGACCATAGAAAACAAAATAATAAACTGTCATTTAGTCACTGCTCAAGATGATCACATTGCAGTCACATTACATAATTAACCCGACCGCATAGAATGTGACCCAATCAAGACCCACACCTTAATGCCAGCCACCGAACTGTTTAGTTGGATCGCCACGAAAGCCGGCTTGCGTTCTATCTCTATCGGGCATAGCGACCCCTTCAAAAGCGGCCCGTTGCAGATTCTTTTTCGTATAGCCTCCCATTTGTTTTGCTTTCTCCGCAATCGCCGTTGTTAAACTGGTAATATCAAAATTAACCGGTGTAGGGTTTGCCACAACCACTCTCAACTGCTCTTCACCACTGGCAGGATAAGCCGTTAAAATAACCGGATAGGAGGTGCCGGCCGGCAAGTCAAAACGATAGCGTGCATTATCAACCAACGAAATGGTTGCAAGAACTTGCCCGTTAAGATCTGTCGCCTCTACGCGGCCATTTTTAATAGGGTGCTCGTCATTACTGACTAAACCTTTCAAGGTATAAGCACCTTCAAAACGCTGTTGAACCTTGCCCTGACCCGTCAGTAACGTATTGGACTCCTGCTTACTCTCACAAGCTGAAATTAACACTGAAAATAGTACGGTCCAAATAATCAACCCATATCGCTTACAACACTGTTCTTTATGATTCATAATTTCACCTCGTAAAAAAATTACCTACTCTTACCTGTTACATTTATTTTTTAATTTCATCACGGTAAGCGGTCGCACCAATAATAGCCGCTGCCGGAACCACAAAATTAACGACGGGAATACTCATCCCCAACATAACCAGAGCACCAAATACTAAACTACCCCATCGAGCCTGTTTAACTTGTTCTCGTTGATCAGGAAATAACACCCCTTCAATCTCAAAGGGATAGGCCATATACTCTAAACACATTGCCCAGGCAGCAAATATTACCCAACAAATCGGCGCCAATAAATTCAGCCCCGGAATAACAAACAACACAACTAATGGAATTACAAATTTACCCAGATAAGCGAGTCGTTTTAATTCTGAAAGCATGCTAACCCATGCTGTATTTTCTACCGCTTCGATATTAGTCTGATCATCACGCAATCGTTTAGCCTCCAAAGCTAAGCGGCTATAGAACGGTGCGGCTAAAATATTAGCCAAAATGGTAAAGGTAAAGACCCCTATCATAAGAAAGCCAATCACAAAAATAGGCCATATAAACCAATTCAACCAACTCAACCACGCTGGGATCATTTGCTCTAAGAAACCTGAGAAATAGTACCACCCAGAAACAAATACGCCCAGATACAACGCCATATTAATTAACAAGGGCATGATCAAATATTTACGAAATTCAGGACGTCGTAAATCAGTAAACCCACGCATTAAACATGAAAAAATAAATAAAGGGTTATTGGCTTTCTTACTATCAATTATCATTGCCGTCATTTCTCTTATACTCGTACATTATTAAAAACTAAGATACCTTAGCACCTGCTCTCTATTCAATTCAGTCATCTCTGTTAGACCGAGCAACCAACCGTTCAAGTACCAATAATAACGCGCCTATAGATCCGATACAATTCACACTATAATATATTTATTAAGATTACCTAAAAACTTTTAACGTCCATTACGCTCACCCTTTTAACCGAAAGATAACGGCAAAAAAAGCAACCGTCTACGGTACAATTTGATTACTATAGGGCTGAATTTAAATGCGGGATTGATAAGGATTAACAGCATGAGCGACACACAAGTACTGGGTATTATTGGTGGCAGCGGACTTTATGAGATTGATGGCTTACAAAACACCTCATGGCAAAAATTCACCTCAGCTTTTGGGGAGCCTTCTGACGCACTATTTTGTGGTGAATTAAATGGCCAAAAAATTGTTTTCCTACCGCGTCACGGTCGTGGCCATCAAACCCCACCGTCTCAAATCAATTTTCGCGCTAATATTGACATTCTCAAAAAAGCAGGTGTCACCGACATCATCTCAGTCAGCGCCGTCGGTTCGCTTCAGGATAATCTAACACCCGGCATGTTTGTCATCGTGGATCAATTTATTGATCGTACTTTTGCCCGAGAAAAAAGTTTTTTTGGCCACGGTTTAGTCGCACACGTTTCTATGGCCCACCCCGTTTGTAATCGCTTAGGGAATCATATCGAACAAGCCAGTCGAGATAGCGGCATTGAAGTGGTCCGAGGCGGCACCTATTTAGTCATGGAAGGACCCCAATTTTCAACCTTAGCCGAATCCAAACTTTATCGTAGTTGGGATTGTGATGTTATTGGTATGACCAATATGCCGGAAGCAAAATTAGCGCGGGAAGCCGAACTATGCTATGCCACGGTAGCCATGGTGACTGACTTCGACTGCTGGCACCCAGACCATGAAAATGTAACGGTTGAAGCGATCCTTAAAGTTTTACGTTCTAATGCAGATAACGGACGGGCTATGATTAAAAGTGTTGCCCCCATAATTCATGCTGACGAATCCGCATCGACCTGTCATTGCAAAAGAAGCCTCCAAAATGCAATCATCACCCCGCCCGAGGCACGAAATGACGCCATGATAGAAAAATTAAGTGCCGTTGCCGGACGCGTACTTAAATCAACCTAACCTTTTTCATTCATATAACGTATTGACTCAGGTATAAGTCACACCAATCACCTAAAAAATAACGCACCTTTTTTGACGCGCATACGCATTAAACGCCCTTATGACAAAAACCACCATTGAAACCTTGCGATGGAAAAACAACCATCTTGAAATGATTGACCAACGCATATTACCGACTGACTTTCAGTACCTTGCCTATCATTCAGCAGAATCTGTTGCTGAAGGCATACGCGCAATGGTGGTCCGCGGCGCGCCGGCTATCGGTTGTGCCGCCGCTTACGGTATCGCATTAGCCGCACTGAACCTCAAAGAGGCTAACACCGAGAACTTTTTACAAGGCATGGAAAGTGCCTTTAACATCTTGTCACACAGTCGCCCGACCGCCATTAATCTTTTTTGGGCGCTTGAAAGAATGCGCTTGAAAATGGAGACTGCCGCAGAATCATCCCCTACTGACATAGCAACAGTGCTATTAACCGAAGCCCATAATATCGCTACTGAAGATATTCAAACCAATCGATCCCTAGGGCATTTAGGCGCGACATTACTGCCCGATGGCGCCCGTATTTTAACCCATTGTAACGCCGGCGCATTAGCTACGGCGGGCTACGGTACCGCCTTGGGCGTGATTCGTGCTGCTGTAGAATCAGGAAAAAAGATATCCGTTATTGCTGATGAAACCCGGCCTTTTTTACAAGGCGCTCGATTAACAGCCTGGGAAATGGTTCAAGAAAATATACCCGTCACGCTTATTGCTGACAATATGGCCGGCCACCTGATGCACTGCGGCGACATTGATGCCATTATTGTAGGAACCGACCGGGTTGCCAGTAATGGCGATGTTGCTAATAAAATTGGCACCTATATGGTTGCTGTTTTAGCAAAACGACATAATATCCCCTTTTATGTCGCCTGTCCTTTATCAACCATAGATCGCTCCATTAATAATGGCAGCGAAATCCCTATTGAAGAAAGGCCTAGTGAGGAAGTGACCGGTTATCAAAATCATCAATGGGCCGCCGAAGGTGTCAATGTGCGAAATCCTGCATTCGATATAACACCGGCTGAATTAGTCACTGCGCTTATTACTGAAAAAGGGATTGTCAGTCATCCGAATAAAGAGCGTATCTGTAAACTATTTTAAATCAAAACACCCGGTAACATACGACCGCTACTTTTTATCTACACGATGCTTAATATTATCTTCATCGGCTCATCGACCCCGTTAGCACTCACGGCATTGCAATCGTTAATAGCGACTAATCAGACGATCCTGGCCCTTTTTACATCTGATGCGCCACAACCTAACGCACCCGAACTCTTCCCCGTTCAGATAGAAAATAATGAAACACTGAATCAACTGGCGCGCTTACATCATATTCCGTGCATTCACCTTAATAAACCTCTTAAAGATTACCTCCCTCGAATAAAAAACCTTAATGCCGACTTAATTCTTACCTGTTGTTTTAGCCAAAAATTACCCCCCTCCATCTTTACCCTACCCCCCTTAGGCGCTGTCAATATCCATCCGTCCTTGCTCCCTAAGTTTCGGGGGCCTGACCCTGTTTTCTGGCAATATAAGTTAGCGTGTAAAACGTGGGGATTGAGTTTACATAAAATAGCCCGACAATTCGATACCGGTAATATTATCGTTCAACAACACTGTAATATCCCGGACGGTCTTCGCTCCTCCCAATGCATACACAGTTTAGCGCAAGCAATACCTGAACTATTATCTCTAGGGTTGACGCAATTAAAATCAACCCCGATGCTTTCAAGCATTCAAAATGAACACCACGCGAGCACGCAGTCTCTACCCACGCCTTGCGACTATACCCTAGTTACCAAGATGTCGGCCCGGCACACTTTCAATTTCATTTGTGCCTACGCGACAATCAATACACCGATAAAATACGCTGTTCAAGAACGTTTTTTTTGGCTCATTAAAGGCATTTCATACAATCATGTTATTATCTCGGAAGCGAGAATTAATAAAAACATAATTACCTTTCCATGCACCGATGGTCAAATAAGCGCACGATACTACTTTGAATAAATCATTGCACAACCAATAGAATTCTATTACTTGTGCTTTTCACTCTAACTAAAACACTTTTTAACCCCATGCAACCCCCTGAAAATTATCAACTCGTTAAAACAAGCCTACAAACCCCTCTAACTAACGGGGCTACACAATGTAATTTATGCCTTTGGCGGTGCAAAATTAAGCCGGGGCAACGTGGTTTTTGCCAAACGCATGTGAATCGACAGGGTACCTTATATAATCTGTCCTATGGCATCCTGTCATCAATCGCTATTGATGCCATTGAAAGCAAACCCGTGAAACATTACCGCCCCAATACCCGGGTGATGTCGATCGGTAGTTATGGCTGTAATTTTCGTTGTGGTGGCTGTCACAATTTAGAAATATCTTGGGGCATTACCGCATTAGATGCGTTAGCCAAAGGGCAATCAAAACAAGCCTGGATAGCCCCAGAAACACTGATTGAAGCCGCAATTACCGCAGGGGTTGACGGCATAGCATTCACTTATTCTGAGCCCGCTGTTTGGCTGGAATATGTTGTAGCTGTCAGCATTCTGGCCCATAAAGCAGGACTTTATACGGTTTATGTCACCAATAGTTTTATTACCGATGAAGCCTTAGAACTCATGGCCCCTCATATTGATGTCCTTTGTTCAGA
>ENA-OSET01000319-OSET01000319.1-sediment-metagenome-genome-assembly--contig:-NODE-319-length-55091-cov-5.031883_pt1 | contig 55091 bp, 44 predicted proteins | sample MGYA00237882_ERZ534229 | MGnify/ENA primary metagenome ERZ534229 (study PRJEB26408, sample SAMN06266212) | sediment metagenome | isolation source: Hudson Canyon methane seep mesocosm | place: USA:Hudson...
AATATTGCAACCCAAAGTACACAACATTGGCAGAGAAAAATGGAATTAAAATGAGCATGACTGAACAATATGACCCTTATGAAAATGCCGTGGCAGAGCGAATTAACAGAACTCTTAAATATGAATATGGATTAAAACAAACTATTAAGAACACTGAATTAGCACAAAAAATGACACAGCAAGCAGTCTATATTTATAACAATTTGAGAACTCATTTTAGCCTGGATCTCAGAAAACCTGCTGAAGTCCATCTCAATCCTAATATCGAATACAAGTCCTATCGAAAAAATAATGTAAATTTACCTGAACTAACAATTTAAAAACAGGCCTAGTTCAAACTATTTTTTTGCCTTCTAAACGGCTGAAAAAAATCTTTTGAACGTGGAAATATTAACAAAAAAAAGTCAACCTATATCAGTATAATACACCCGTCCTGAATAAAGGCTACATAATTTTAAACATTATGTATAGAAATGACAAAGTAATCAGACGGTATTCAGAATCTTTTAAACTGAAAATTTTAGCCGAACTTACCACCGGAAAACACACAAAGAGCGAACTTTGTAAGCTCTATTCTATTGCTCCTACAACGGTCAATGAATGGATTAAAAAGTACAATCGTAAAGACTTAATGAACACCAGAGTAAAAGTGGAAACAAAAGACGAAATATCAAGAATAAAGGCACTTCAAAAAGAGATTCATCAGCTTAAAAAACTATTACTTAAAAAGGATCTAGATGCTATGGTCTTAGATTCTTACCTAGAAGTAGCTGCTGAGGATCTAGGATACAAATCTGTTAGTGAACTAAAAAAAAAGCTACCTACAAAGCCTTAATTAAAGCCAAAGAGAAATCTAAGGGATTTGCTTCTTTAACTACTATAACCCATTGTTTTGGACTTAAACGTGATGCGTATTATAAATACAAAGCTAGAGCTGATAAGCGTTTAAAGCTAGAACAACAGATTATAAGCATTGTTAAAAAAAGACGCAAATCCCTGCCTAGAGAAGGTGTGCGTAAGCTTACAAAATCTTTAGATATAGATTTTAACAAAGCCAATATTAAAGTTGGTAGAGATACTTTATTTAATGTGCTTAGAAAATATCAAATGCTAACACTTAGAAAGAAAACCAGTGCAAGAACAACAAATTCTTACCATCGATTTTATAAATACAATAACATCATAAAAGACGTAAAAGTGATAAGATCAAATCAAGTTTGGGTATCTGATATTACATACATCAGAACCATAAAAGGCTTTTGTTATTTAGCTTTAATAACAGATGTACACTCTCGTAAAATAGTTGGTTATGATCTCAGTGATAGCCTAGAACTAAAGGGTTGTGTGAGGGCTCTTAATAAAGCTATTTATCAAGCTAAAGATATTAATGAACTAATACATCATTCCGATAGAGGTATACAATATTGCAGCAATGTTTACACTCAAATTTTAAAGAAAAAAAAGATAGATATTAGTATGATAGAAGAAAATCATTGCTACGAAAATGCAATGGCTGAACGTGTAAATGGAATTTTAAAAGATGAATTTTATCTAGATCAGACCTTTGATAATGTGGCGCACGCAAAAAGAGCCACAAAAAATGCAATTAATTTATACAATGAAATAAGATTACACTTATCTTTAGACTATAAAACACCAAATATGGTATATTTAAAAACAGCGTAAATTCAATTTTAACCTGTAGCCATATTCCACGACGAGACATAGCGGAAAATCACACTTTTGAGTTGAAAAAAGTCATTTAAAGTAATGATTTCAAATACCAAAACCTCTCAAATTTAGAAGTTTACAATTATTTTATACTTTAACTATTCTTAGACAATAAATTATCGTACAATAAAGTTATAGTATATTTGAAAAAATGTAAATTCTAAATAAAAATAGATTTGTAGTTGAAAATAGTAATCATGAAATTTCACCCATAAACTCTTGTGGAAAGTTTAAAATTAATTTAACATAAATATTAAATTAAGAAAAGACAATAAGGACTTTTAAAACAAGTCCTCTGATTAAAGTTTAAATGATTTTTATTAGGTTTTATTACAGTAATCTGAAATTATAAAAATATCAAAACATAAAAAAAGAATGAAATGGGGCATAATAGGTTGCGGAAATGTTACCGAAGTAAAAAGTGGACCAGCATATCAGCAAACAGAAGGATTTACTGTTTCGGCAGTAATGCGAAGGAATTTAGATAAAGCAAAAGATTTTGCAAACCGTCATCAAATTGAAAAATTTTATAATGACGCTAATCAATCAATTAATTAATGATAATAACGTTGACGCAGTTTATATAGCAACACCTCCAAATAGTAATAAATTTTATAGCTTAAAAGTTGCTCAAGCAGGCAAACCATGTTGCATTGAAAAACCATTGGCAACCAATTACAAAGATAGTTTAGAAATTTATAATACGTTTAAGGAAAAAAAACTCCCTTTATTTGTTTCCTATTACAGACGTTGTTTGCCCAGATTTAACCAAATTAAAACAATTTTGGATGAAAACACCTTTGGAAAAATCATACATGTCAATTGGCAATTTAGCAAACCTCCAAATAAGATAGATTTATCAAAAAAATATAACTGGAGGACAGACCCTGAAGTTGCACCAAATGGTTATTTTGATGACTTGGCAAGTCATGGTCTCGATTTATTTACCTACTTATTAGGAAAAATTATAGAAGCAAAGGGCTTTAGTCTAAATCAACTCAACTTATATAAAGCAAAAGATACTTTTACTGCGTGCTGGTTGCACGAAAATGGTATTACAGGAAGTGGCCATTGGAACTTTGGTTGCGCTCAGTACAAGGATAAAGTTATCATATCAGGAAGCAAAGATGAAATTATTTTCTCAATTTTTAAAGACAATCCTATACTACTAGAGATCAATGGAACAACTAAAGAATATAACATCAAAAACCCTAAACATATTCAATTACATCATGTAAAAAGCATAAAAAATCAATTGTTTAATAAAATTATGCATCCATCAAATGCAAAGACAGCATTACACACTAGTTGCGTAATGGACCAAATTACAGGGAATTTAATTTAATAACATTCTCTTAATGTTATTATATAGCTGGTCTTTTTTGCATAAATTCTGGTTAAAAAGGCTTCATAACTTTATTAAAAATTGAGTTTTACAAGTAAAAATGGCATCTATAAAAACTCTTTATACAATATTAAAAGTTTACAATTAAATAGTATTTTTATATAAATTTACAATTATGAAAACATTAAAAAGTACTTTCAGTATCTTCTTTACATTACTGCTATTCAAGTTTTCATATGGTCAAGATTGGCCAAACTTAAAACGTTTTCAGAAACAAAATGCTGCATTAGCACTTCCTAAACCCAATGAAAATAGGGTTGTATTTATTGGTAATTCAATTACTGAAGGCTGGTTAAATACAAGAAATGATTTCTTTGCCAATAAACCTTATGTAAACAGAGGTATTGGCGGCCAAACAACTCCTCAAATGCTTATACGATTTAGGCAAGATGTTATAAATCTAGTGCCTGCTGTAGTAGTTATACTGGCTGGCATAAATGATATCGCAGAAAATACTGGACCATCAACAATAGAAATGATTTCGGACAACATAAAATCAATGGCAGAACTAGCTAAAACTAACAATATAAAAGTTATTTTATGCTCTGTACTCCCTGCGTTTAATTTCCCTTGGCGCCCTGAAATAGAACCTGTTAAGAAAATATTAAAACTCAACAATCTATTAAAAAATTATGCCAATAAACATCACATAGTTTATTTAGATTATTTTAGTGTGATGGCAGATAAATCTAATGCTTTAAAAAAAGAGCTTAGCATTGATGGTGTGCATCCAAATATAGCAGGATATTTAATTATGGAACCTTTAGTTGAAAAAGCAATAGAAAAAACATTAAATCAAAAATAAATTTTATTGGATTTCTTCAAAAATCATGTTAAAACTAAAATAATAGTTCTTTTTAGTATTCTAATTCATATCAAAATACAATAAATATGGAGATAGTAAGATATTTAAGACTACAAAAAGTAATCTAATGTGAATTAAAAACTTATCATCCTAATAAAGAGTTTTCTTTAACTAATGGATTTTAATTTTGGAAATGACTAGAATCATCATGATTAATAAAAAAACAAATACTTAATTCACAATACAAATTACCTGCCGTAAAAAGAGCACATTATACCTCTATAATAATTAAGCAACTTAAAATTGGTTTAGAATTTTATAGTATTTGACGTTGTAATTTTACTTTTATTAACTCCCCTGTCTTAAGCAAAGTTTCATTGAATAAAAATTTACATTTACTAATTTGAATTTTATTCACTAACTTAGAACCACAAAAATACAAGCAACTTTAAAACATGATTTAAATTTTAAATCAAAAAAACTTTATTATGAGCTTAATATTTCTGACATATGCCATTTCATTTTTCATGCTTTTTAAGAAAGATAAAAAAAAGGCTTATTTGTTTTTTATTGTTTCTCTAAGTGCTAGTCTATGCATGTTTTTATACCACACAAATTCTTCACTTAATTTAAATTTTTAAATATATGAAACTATTAAAATATTTTAATAGTGCATGCATACTCGTTGTATGTGGTATTTTAATGGGAGCATTTTATTTCCAATTTGGACTAAATGAAGATCCTTGTCCATTGTGCCTATTGCAACGTATGGCTATGATTGGGGTAATTTTTGGACTTGCATTAAATATCTTTTTTGGCTTTGATGCGAAACATTTCGGTGTGGTAATTATTTCAGCTCTTGTAGGTGTATTGTTTTCTGGAAGGCAGGTACTATTGCACATCAGCAAAAAAGATGGAGACGTCGGTTATGGAACACCTTTTTTTGGGATGCATCTATATACTTGGGGTGTACTAATATTTATTGCAAGTATTTTGGGTTCTGCAATATTTTTATTTTTTGGTGATAAGTTTAAAACAGGAGCTGCACATTTGATTCTAAATTTTGAGAAATATGTGGTATTTCTAGCTACCTTACTTGTGGTTGTAAATGTAATTGCTACATTTTTTGAATGTCAATTAGGGCCTTGTTGCGAAAACGGACCTTGCAAATAGTTTAAAAGAAAACTAACTATAAGTCTGGTAAACATAAGTTAATAAATTAAAATTAGCTATTATGAATTTGAAAACCATTAGGTTTAATCATATCTAAAATACTATGTGGTATAACTAAAATAATCCTGTTTTATAGTTCCTTGAAGCTGTTAAACGGACTTCCAAAACAAATATTTTTTAAAAATGGGTAAAAAGATGAGTGATTCAATATTTAGAAAAGATGGCACAGCTCAAGGAGTTGCAAAACAACGTTTAATTGAATCACTTGCTAAACCTACTAAATGTCTCATATTTGATTACAGATCTCAATAAAAAATATTACAATTTAATTTAACTAGTTTAGTTTTATTATTTCTAATTTGACCTCAATTTATAATAGTTTCAAATAATTTAAATACTGATGTATTCTTTTAATGTTATGCCGCTGAATATATTTATCATTTTTTTATATGCCTCCGTATAAATCTTGAGTGATTTTCGGTGTATTAATTTGCGTTTAATCGTCTTAAAAAAAGATTACGCTACTGCATTATCCCATAAGTTTTCTTTTCTACTCATACTCTCATTTATACTTTTATTGCGTTGTAGATTTGTGATATGGAAAGATTTAAAAAACCTTCACTAAAGACATGAAGCACATCTAAAATACTCCTAATAAATAGGTTGCTTAAAGATTCTTTAGAAGACTTTGAAATAAAATGGAACTCAAAATATTCCTATAGTATAAAATCTTGGAAAAATGATTGGAATGAACTAACTGTTTTCTTTGATTTTCCTTAAGAAAAAAAGAACTATTATTTACACTACGAATTTGACAGAAAAATTACATGGAAAAATTAGAAAACGAACAAAAACAAACTCTCTTATCTTATTGATAATGCTGCAATATAATCTGTGTTTTTAGCTTTAATAGAATCAACAAGAAAATAGCCAATGACAATTAGAAATTGGGAAATCATTTTCAACCAATTTTTGACTATTTTTAAAAACCAGTTTAAACTATGAAAAATCTAACCATGTAATTTTTTACTTACACACTTACCGAGAAAGTATCAAATTAATAAAACAACAATTAAACTACTCTGTTTAATTTTTCAAAAAGCCTCATTTTTAGGTTTGTATAATTTCTTATAACTTCTAAATCGATAAATTTTGAAGCATCTATTGAAGCTTCTTTCATTAATTCTTCAATTTTTTCTCCTATTAAAATTCTTCTTAAATTAAACACAGCATCATTAACTGCCTTATTTAATACTTCTAGTGCACTTGTCACAAAAATATTTTGCCCCTCCCAATTACTTAACTGATGTTTTTCTTCATCCATTAGAATAGATGTTACTTTATTTGCTATTTCGGGTTTCTTATGATTGATTAAACCATCTAAATCCAACTTTTCTAATTGATTTAATTGATGAATAATTTCATTATAAATTTCCTGGAAAGTAGTGTTGGAGAATTCAATTTCGTCATCATGTAAGTGCATGTAGATTTCTTCAGAAACTGTATTTTGATACTTTCTTGTAGTTAAACTTTCTTTGCCATCTTCATCAACATTTATAATCTCTTCAACAAAATCAATTTCTTCATTACCGTATAACAAAAGAATTCTGATAATTTCATTTTCAAGTATAGATAACTGATTTATCTTTTCAGTTGCTAATACCCCACCTTTTACCAAACCCATTTTAGCTTGATCTTGTTCCATAAAATATTCTGGAGGTGGTTCATTTGGGTCTTGTTGTATCCTATTTTGTTGTTGTGCTTTTTGTTTATTTATCTTACTTTTTTCTTGAAGATTCTTCTTTACCAATTGCGCAAGCTCACTAAACAAAACCCGCTCAGAAATTTCCATTATTCTAGAACATTCTTGCACATATACTTCTCTTTGAATTGAATCTGGGATTTTAGAAATACTCGTAACAATATCTCTAATTAAGCTTGCTTTTTTAATTGGATCATTTTCTGAGTCTTTTAATAAAAGTGATACCTTAAAATTGATGAAATCTTGAGCAGAATTTTCTAAATACTCCTTTAATTCTGCATCAGAATGAGATTTTGCAAAACTGTCAGGGTCTTCTCCATCAGGAAATTGGACCACTTTAACATTCATTCCTTGCTCTAAAATTAAATCTATTCCACGAATAGAAGCTCTTATACCTGCTGCATCTCCATCAAATAAAACTGTAATATTTTTTGTTAAGCGATTTACTAATCTAATTTGATCTGAGGTTAGTGCTGTTCCAGAAGATGCAACTACATTTTCAATTCCTGATTGATGAAAAGAAATTACGTCCGTGTAACCTTCAACCAAAAAACAATTATCCTGTTTTGCAATTTCTTTTTTAGCCTGATAAATTCCGTAGAGAATTTTACTCTTGTGATAGATATCACTTTCTGGCGAATTTAAATATTTGGCAGCTTTTTTATCATTAGTTAAAATACGGCCTCCAAAACCTAAAATACGGCCAGACATAGAGTGTATTGGAAACATAACTCTACCTTTAAATCTATCAAATTGCTTATTTTCTTTAACTATAGTAAGGCCTGTTGATGCTAAATATTTTAAGTCATATCCTTTTGCTAAAGCTGCTTTTGTAAAATTATCCCATTCATCAATACAATAACCTAAATCAAATTTTTTTATAGTTCCGTCTCTAAAACCACGCTCTTTAAAATAACTTAATCCGATAGCTTTTCCTTTATTGGAAGACAACATAATATCATGAAAATAATCTTTGGCAAATTTGGAAACTAAAAACATACTTTCACGCTCATTCATTTGCGTTTTTTCTTCTGAAGTTTGTTCTGTTTCCTCAATTTCTATATTGTACTTTTTGGCTAACCATCTTAAAGCTTCTGGATAGGTATAATGTTCGTGTTCCATTAAAAAAGAAACCGAATTTCCTCCTTTACCAGTTGAAAAATCTTTCCAAATTTGTTTTACAGGGGAAACCATAAAAGAAGGAGATTTTTCATCTGTAAAGGGGCTTAAACCTTTAAAATTACTTCCTGCTTTTTTTAGTTGTACAAATTCACCAATAACCTCCTCTACTCTTGCAGATTCAAAAACGCGGTCTATAGTACTTCTAGATATCATTTGTTATTTAATTGGAAAGTAAAACAAATATAACAATTACATATTTCTAAAAACAAAAAACCTCACTAACATAATAGTGAGGTTTTATAATTTTTAAAATTATTCTTAAGAAGCAGCTCTCAACTTCTTTAGAGTACTATTTGAAAGTTTAGCTTCTGCATACTCTTTTGTTACATTAAATTCTTTTTCATCAGAACTAGGTAAATCAAACATAGCATCTGTAAAAATAGCTTCACATAAAGAGCGTAAACCTCTTGCTCCTAATTTGTATTCTACTGCTTTCTCTACAATATAATTTAAGGCTTGTTCATCAATTGTGAAATCTACTTTATCCATACTAAACAATTTTGCATATTGTTTAATTATAGCATTTTTAGGCTCCGTTAAAATTGCTCGTAAAGTATTAGCATCTAACGGATTCATATAACTTAGAACAGGTAAACGACCTATAATTTCAGGAATCAATCCAAAAGATTTTAAATCTAATGGCGTAATATACTGTAATAAATTTTCTTCATCAATTTTATCATCTTCTAAAGATGCTCCAAAACCGACAGCTTGTCTATTTAAACGCTTGCTAATTAATCTGTCTATTCCAGAAAAAGCACCACCCGCTATGAATAAAATGTCTTTGGTATTCACCTCTATAAATTTTTGCTCAGGATGTTTTCTTCCACCTTTAGGTGCTACATTTACAACTGCTCCCTCTAATAATTTTAACAAGGCTTGTTGCACTCCTTCTCCAGAAACATCTCTAGTTATAGACGGGTTATCTCCTTTTCTAGCTATTTTATCTATTTCATCAATAAAAACAATTCCCCTTTGTGCCTTTTCTACATCATAATCTGCAGCTTGTAAAAGACGACTAAGAATACTCTCCACATCCTCTCCAACATAACCTGCTTGTGTTAAAACTGTTGCATCTACAATAGAAAAAGGAACATTTAACATTTTTGCTATAGTTCTTGCTACTAATGTTTTTCCAGTTCCTGTTTCACCAACCAAAATAATATTTGATTTTTCTATTTCTACATCATCATCATTATTTTTTTGCAATAACCTTTTGTAGTGATTATAGACTGCAACCGCCATTGCTCTTTTGGTTTCATTTTGCCCAATAATGTATTGATCTAGAAAGTCTTTTATTTCTATAGGTTTCTTTAAAATTAAATCTTTGTTAAGGTTCCCCGATTTCACTTCAGAAATTTCTTCCTCCACAATACCATGTGCTTGTTCTATACACTTATCACAAATATGAGCATCCATCCCTGCAATAAGCAAATCTGTTTCTGCTTTCTTTCTTCCACAAAAGGAACATTCTAAATTTTCTTCTTTCGACATTAATTTCAGCTTTTTGATTGAGGGTTATCTTTTTTTGCCCTTATTTTCTGGTTAAAATTTCATCAATCATACCATATTTTTTAGCTTCATCTGCTTTCATCCAATAATCTCTATCAGAATCATTATTCACTTTTTCTATAGTTTGACCAGAATGATTAGCTATAATTGCATACAATTCGTCTTTCAACTTTAAGATTTCTCTTGCCGTAATTTCAATATCAGAAGCTTGACCTTGCGCTCCTCCTAAAGGTTGATGAATCATAATTCTTGAATGAGGTAAAGCAGATCGTTTCCCTTTTTCTCCTGCACACATTAAAACTGCTCCCATAGAAGCTGCCATACCTGTACAAATTGTAGCAACATCTGGCTTTATAAACTGCATTGTATCATAGATTCCCAAACCTGCATAAACTCCTCCTCCTGGAGAATTGATGTAAATAGAGATGTCTTTATTAGCATCTAAACTCTCTAAAAACAACAATTGTGCTTGAATTATATTGGCTACTTGATCATTAATTCCTGTGCCTAAAAAGATAATTCTATCCATCATTAAACGAGAAAAAACATCCATTTGTGTAATATTCATCTGGCGTTCTTCCATAATATATGGAGTTAAACTACTTGTTATTTTTGTGTAAGCAGTGCTACTAATTCCATGATGTTTTGTAGCGTATTTTTCGAACTCTTTTCCGTAATCCATTATCTGTATTCTTTAGATTTTTATAGTCTGTAAAGATAAGAACTATTCTCTTAATATTTTGTTACAGTTTTTTGCTAAAAAAACCTGAATATTTCAATTCAGGTCTTCTTTTAATAATTTAAGAATGTTTATTTGTAAACCTCTTTAATAAAATCTTCGTAAGAAACTTCTTTTGTTTTAAAGTTGATTTTCTCTTTAAAGAAAGTCAATAATTTTTGACCTATTAATTGAGATTGTAACTTTTGGGCTTCTTCTTGATTTTGTAAAATTCTTCCAGCTATATTATTTAACTCTTCTTCTTCAGGATTCAAATTACCAAATTGAGCCATTTGAGTTTTAATAAATCCTTTTGCGTATTCCGTTAACTCAGCATAATCTACTTTAATATCATTATCTTTCATAATCTTACCTTCGATTAATTGATAACGTAATCCTTTTTCAGATTTTTCGTATTCTACGGCAGCTTCTTCAGCGGATAATTCTTTTTCGCCAGCAGTTTGCAACCACTTTTCTAAGAATTCTTTAGGTAAATCGAATTTTGTATTTTCAATTAAATACTCTTGTATAGCATTAAGCAATTGTTGATCTCCTTGTTGTAAAAATTGCTTCTCTGCATCTTCCTTAATTTTTTCTCTTAATTCAGTTACAGTAGAAACACTTCCATCAGTAAATAATTTATCAAAAAGTTCTTTATCTAAATCTGCCGGATCTGTTTTTGTGATTTCTTCTACAGTTAAAGAAACTGTAATATCTAAATCGGCAGCAGCGTCATTAGCAACTCCTAAAATTTGTTGCAATTTAAGGTCATCCTCAAATAATTTTTTTGTTTCTAACTCAATTACATCTCCAACTTTAGCACCAATAACTTTCTTTTCGTTCTTTTTCCCTTTTAAATCATTTACTAAGAAAGTAGATTTTTTATTAATTTCTTTTTCTTCGTTTAAAAAAGTACCAGTAACGTTTGAGTGCTCAGTTGCTTCATCTAAAGAAGACATCTTTCCGTAACGACTTTGAATATTTTTTACTTCTTCATCAATCAACTTCTCAGTTGCAACAATATTGTACTGCTTAATTTTATTTTTTGCTGATAAATCAATTTCAAATTCTGGAGCTAAGCCTAGTTCAAACTCAAAAGAAAAAGTTTCTGCATCCCAATTGAAATCTTCTTTAACTCTTGGTAAAGGATTTCCTAAAATATCTAATTTTTCTTCAGTTATAAATTTATTTAAAGAATCTTGCAATAGCTTGTTTACCTCATCAATCATTATTGATTTACCATATTGCTTTTTAACCATTCCCATTGGCACATGACCTTTTCTAAATCCTGGAATATCAGCTTTTTTTCTGTAATCAGTTAACACCTCAGTTACTTTAGCTTGATAATCATCAGCAACAATATCTACTTTTACAACTGCATTCAATGCATCTACGTTCTCTTTTGTAATATTCATCTCTTATTAATGTATTTCTTAAAAAAATCGAGTGCAAAATTAATCAATTAAATTGACTTTACAAGTCTTTAAACACTTCAATTTCAGTATTTTCGTTTGATTTTGAATTTCTATAAAGAATTAAAAACTAAAACTATAGCAGGCATTTGATGATAAATAAAAAAAATACTTAATTTTGCACAACTCAAATTCCCATTTGTTGGGATATTTTTAAACTACCAAACAAAAATGCAGTACAAAAGAATTCTTTTAAAATTAAGTGGTGAAGCTTTAATGGGCGAAAGACAGTATGGTATAGATCCAAAACGTCTTGCTGAATATGCAAAAGAAATTAAAGAAGTAGTAAATAAAGGTATTGAGGTTGCTATTGTTATTGGTGGCGGAAATATTTTTAGAGGTGTTGCCGGTGCTAGTAATGGAATGGATCGCGTTCAAGGCGATCATATGGGCATGTTAGCAACCTGTATAAACGGTTTAGCATTACAGAGTGCTTTAGAAGATGAAGATGTTCACACTCGTTTACAAACAGCGCTTGAAATTAAAGAAGTTGCAGAACCATATATTAAAAGAAAAGCAATTCGTCATTTAGAAAAAGGACGAGTAGTTATTTTTGGTGCAGGAACTGGGAATCCTTATTTCACAACAGATACTGCTGCCGTTTTAAGAGCGATTGAAATTAATGCTGATGCAATACTAAAGGGCACAAGAGTAGATGGCGTTTACAACTCAGATCCTGAAAAGGATAAAAATGCTATAAAATTTGATAATATCACTTTTAAAGATGTTATTAAAAAAGGACTTAAAGTTATGGATATGACTGCTTTTACTTTAAGTGAAGAAAATAAATTACCAATCATCATATTTGATATGAACAAGAATGGAAACCTTATAAAGTTGGTTTCAGGAGAAAAAATTGGTACTGTTGTTGATATTTTATAAATGAATCTTTAAATATAAAAAGATGAACGAAGAAATTGAATTTATTATAGATAGCGCTAAAGAAGCAATGGATAATGCCACTGCACATTTAGAAAAAGAATTACGAAGTATAAGAGCTGGCAAAGCCTCTCCTGCTATGCTTACAACTGTGATGGTTGATTATTATGGCTCACAAACTCCATTAGGGCAAGTTGCAAATGTTAACACACCAGATGCAAGAACACTAAGCATTCAACCTTGGGAAAAAAACATGTTACAACCCATTGAAAAAGCAATTCAAATTGCTAATTTAGGTTTAAACCCAATGAATAATGGCGATGTTATTATGATAAATGTGCCACCACTAACAGAGGAGCGCAGAAAAGGTTTGGCAAAACAAGCCAAAGCTGAGGCTGAACATGCTAAAGTTGGAGTTAGAAATGCACGTAAAGATGCTAATAATGAAATTAAAAAAACAGATGTTTCTGATGATTTGAAAAAAAACTCTGAAGACGATGTGCAAACTTTAACCAATACATTTGTAAAAAAAATAGATGATATTCTCTCTGTAAAGGAAAAAGAGATTATGACTGTTTAAAAAATATTAACTGAATAAAAAGAGTGTTGTTAAACACTCTTTTGTATTTCAATAGATTACAACGTTTTAATTACCTTTAAATAATTTTTTTAATGAATTTCTGGACAAAAGTTGCTGGTGTTATATTAAGAAACCGCTACTTGGTTTTACTAGGTATTGCCATAGTAACAGGCTTACTGGCTTCACAAATGAAATACATGAAGTTTTCGTACACTGAAGCAAATCTTCTTCCAGAAAATCACGAAGCAAACTTAGAATACAATAAGTTTTTAGAAATTTTTGGTGAAGAAGGAAATCTCGTTATTTTAGGTATAAAAGATTCCTCTGTTTTTATCCCAGAAAAATTTAATGCTTGGAACAATTTAGTAAATGAATTTAATGATTTAGATGAAATTGACTTTACACTTTCAATTCAAGATGTTCAAAAGTTAAAAGCTGATCGTAAAAAAAGAAAATTTATACTTGAGCCATTATATGAAAATCCTCCAAAAACTGCTGATGAAGTTTTAGCAATAAAAAATCAGCTTTTTGAAAAGCTCCCTTTTTATGACAACCTTCTTTTTAACAAAGAAACGGGTACTTTACAAACTGCCATCTACATTAAAAAAGAAATTATAAACACTTCTGTTCGTAAAGATTTTATCTTTAAAACTTTAATACCAATTATAGAGAAATTCGAAAAAGAAAACAACTTAGATGTTCGTATTTCTGGAATGCCTTACATAAGAACATTAAATGCTCAAAACATTCAAAATGAAATAGGAATTTTTGTTGCAGGAGCCTTATTAATAACTGCTGTTATTTTCTTTTTATTTTTTAGATCTTTTAGAGCAACATTTATTACGCTACTTGTTGTTATTATTGGGGTAATTTGGGCTTTTGGATTTATTGGTTGGTTTCGGTATGAGATTACGGTTTTATCCGCATTAATTCCTCCTTTAATTATTGTAATTGGTGTTCCTAATGCTGTTTTCTTAATTAATAAATATCAGCAAGAAATAAAAAAACATGGTCAACAGGCTAAAGCCTTGCAGAGAGTAATTACCAAAATAGGAAATGCTACTTTAATGACAAATATTACAACTGCATCCGGTTTTGCAACCTTTGTTTTTGTAAAAAGCAACCTACTTAGAGAATTTGGAATTTTAGCTTCTATAAACATCATTAGTATTTTTATTTTAGCTTTATTAATTATTCCAATTATTTACAGTTTTATGCCTCTTCCAAAAAAGAAGCATTTAAACCATCTTGAAAGAAAATGGATTGAAAATGTAGTGGATTGGATGGAAAAAACAGTAAGAGATAGAAGAATTTCTATATATTTTGCAACTGTTATTATAATTATTTTAGGAATAATTGGAGTTTATAAAATTAGAGTTTCCGGAAGCCTAATAGAAGATATGCCCAAAAGCAAAGATTTTTATAAAGACATTAAATTTTTCGAGAAAGAATTTGGTGGTATTATGCCACTAGAAATATTGATTGATACTAAAAAAGAAAAAGGTGTTATGAAACTTTCTGTCTTAAAAAAGATGGAAAAAATTAATGAAACTATCGAGTCTTTTCCAGAATTATCAAAACCCATTTCAGTTACAAATTTAGTAAAATACTCTAAGCAAGCATACTACAAAGGAAACCCTAAATATTATCAATTACCTACAAATCAAGAACAAAGTTATATTTTTTCTTATACAAAGAATTCCAACAGTGATGCAGGAATGCTAAAAAGTTTTGTAGATTCTACAGGACGTTATGCAAGAATAACAACCTTTATGAAAGATATTGGTACCGATAAAATGGATATTATTCAAGAACGTTTAAAAGGTGTTATTGGTAAAAATTTTCCAAATGAAAAATTTAATGTGTCTATTACAGGAAAAGCATTGGTCTTTATAAAAGGAACCAATTACTTAATTACCAATCTTGTATTTTCTTTATCGTTAGCTATTATTTTAATTGCGATATTTATGGCTTGGATGTTTCGCTCCCCGCAAATGATTCTTATTTCTTTGCTGCCAAATATTTTACCATTACTTATTACCGCAAGTTTAATGGGATTCTTAGGCATACCAATAAAACCATCTACAATTTTAGTTTTTAGTATTGCTTTTGGTATTTCTGTTGACGATACTATTCACTTTTTAGCAAAGTACAGACAAGAACTAATCGCGAACAAATGGCGGATAAAACCTTCTGTTTATGCTGCATTAAGAGAAACTGGAGTAAGTATGTTTTACACCTCAATTGTACTATTCTTTGGGTTTTTAACATTTACCCTTTCTAGTTTTGGAGGCACAATTGCTTTAGGTGGATTAGTTTCTATAACGCTATTATTAGCAATGGTTTCCAACTTACTTTTATTACCTTCTTTGCTTTTGACTTTTGAAAATAAGATAGCAAACCAAAAAGTATTTAAAGAACCTAAGATTAAAATTATTCCTCCGAAAGAATAAATATAAAAAGGCCTTCATCAAATTTTAGTTTGATAAAGGCCTTTTAGAACTTTAATTTGGGAGAAACTCCATCCTTTTTCACAGCAATTTCCTCTGATCAGATTTCGTTAACATAGCATGCCATAAATTTAAGGTACTATTTATTAAAAATCAACTGTGTTTTTCCACAGTTTTTATTAGTTTTGATTTTATGAAAAATCATATTGGTAAATATACAAGGGAAAGAGTTTCAGACACTCCATTTGACACGGACGACCCTAATTATGATTTATATAAAGAAAAAGTACCTCAGTTTATTGGTCAAGCAGTTTATATTTATTCGTTCGAGAAAAAAAGAATTGTTTTTGCAAACGGTTGGAGAGATCTTTTAGGATACGAAAACGAAGAAATTACATTATTAAAAATAGTAAGTATTACTTCAGAGAGGCATTATAATTTCTCAAATGAATTAAACGATAAAGCACTTCAATTTTTGAAAAACATCAAAAATGATTTGGATAAATATAGCTTTACTATTGAAGTAGAAAAAAAACATAAAAATGGAGAAATCATTCCATTATTTTCAAGAGTAGGTGTTTATAAGTCTGCAAATGGGAACATTTTAGAAATTATTGGTATTTCTGAAAAAATACATTCCAGAAAATTAGGTAATATTATGCAATATGCTGCTTACGGTCCAGAGATTTCAAATTTTGAAGACACGTTAAACACGCAATTATTTGATGAACTAGGTATTTCTAGAAAAGAAAAAGAAGCGTTAGTTTTAGCTTCTAAGGGCTTTGCTTTTAAAGAAATTGCCCAAGAATTAAATGTTAGCTCTTCTGCAATAGAAAAAAGAATATTACCTCTTTATAAAAGGTTTAATGTTAAAAGTTTACCTCATTTAATTAGTTTCGCTTACGATAACCATATTTTGTAGTGCCTTAATTTTCTAAATTTATTATAGAAATTCTATTCTTAGTTATACCTATTTTTATTAGCATTTGTTTCCATTCGTCCTTAGAGCTTTTATCTAAATTTTGCTTGCTTCCCAAAACCCAAATGATATTCTTACTTTTTAATAATGCCCTATTTTTTGAATTTTCTGGTTTTTGAGTATCAATAAAACTCAATAGTTTTTGTGGTGAAATTAATTCCCCCTCTATTGGTTTAGATGGATTGATATCATCAATCATTAGGAAATTAGTAGTTTTCCAATTCCATAATTCATAACTTTTTATATCATCTTCATCATCAAAAAAAGAATTAAACATTTTAATCCCGCTTTTATAAAGACAACTATTATTTTTAATACTCAATTCATTCAATATCCCAACACCTAAACTAGTTTTTCCAGAACCAAAATCACCATAAATTAATAACTGATTCCCATCGTTTATTGATGATTCTAAAAAATTATCAACTTTTAATTTATCATTAGTGTTCATCTTAAAATCCCATTGACTTAACCGAAATTGAAAAGGAAATTTTGCATAAAATTGATACATTTTAGTAACAAACCAATATCTAGAAGCAAAGCACAAGTAAACTGATAAAATTGCCAAAATAAATAATATGATTTTATTCGTAAAACATAATATTGTCAAAACAAAAAATATACTTCCTAAAGTAAAAAAACAAACATCTGTAAATGTATCAAAGCCCAAATTTAACCATTGAGGTTTGAAAATATATTTTTCTTTTTTACTTAATAATGGACCTAAAAAATTATATAATTCAAACAAAAACCAAAATAACGAAACATAAATGGCAGATTTTACTGCGCTTAAATTAAAACAAGCAAACAATAAATAAGAGGGAATAAATCCAAGTGATATATGACCAAATTGGTTTGCCAACCAAGCATAAGTTAACGTAATACCTCTATGAGAATCTTTGCCTATCAAATCTGCTTTTAATTGTTGCAGAACTCTTTTAAAACTAATTGTTTTTTGCATATCAATTTAAATATTCTCAAATATAAATTTTTCTAATCAAATAAGAATTCGCAATAAAAAACATTCTTAATTTTACTTCAAAAAAAAGTATATTTACCGCTCAGTAAATTTTTACAATAACTTATCAAACACAACAAAAAATGGCAGAGAAAAATGTTGCAGAAATTTTAAACTCTAATCCACTATTGCAAGAAATACAACTAAAAGGTTGGGTAAGAACTTTTAGAAGTAATCGTTTTATTGCTTTAAATGACGGATCTACGATAAATAACATTCAATGTGTTATCGATTTTGAAAATACACCAGAAGAAATTTTAAAAAGAATTAATACAGGAGCAGCTATTGCTCTAAAAGGTATTTTAGCAGAAAGCCAAGGAAGAGGGCAATCTGTAGAAATTCAAGTATCAGAAATTGAAATACTTGGAGATTCCAATCCTGATGAGTATCCTATTCAACCTAAAAAACATAGCTTCGAATTTTTACGTGAAAATGCGCATTTACGCATGCGAACAAATACGTTTAGTGCAGTTATGAGAGTACGTTCTAAACTATCATTTGCAGTTCATAAATACTTCCAAGAAAATGGATTTAACTATGTAAATACGCCTATTATTACAGGCTCTGATGCAGAAGGAGCAGGAGAAATGTTTAGAGTTACAAATTTTGAAGATAATAAGGCGCCAGTAACAGAGGACGGAAAAATAGACTATTCTAAAGACTTCTTTGGTAAAGAAACTAATTTAACCGTTTCTGGCCAGTTAGAAGCTGAAACTTTTGCAATGTCTTTAGGTAAAGCCTATACTTTTGGCCCTACATTTAGGGCTGAAAATTCAAATACTACTCGCCATTTAGCTGAATTCTGGATGATAGAACCCGAAGTTGCTTTTATGGATTTATCTGGAAATATGGATTTGGCTGAAGATTTTATAAAATCTGTAATTAATGATGTTTTAAATACATGTAAAGATGATTTAGCTTTTTTAGACCAACGTTTAACCCAAGAAGAAAAGAGTAAACCACAAGCTCAACGAAGTGAAATGAGTTTGTTAGAAAAACTAAAATTTGTAGTTGATAATAATTTTAAGAGAGTTTCATATACAGAAGCTATAGATATTTTAAGAAATTCAAAACCAAATAAAAAGAAGAAATTTCAGTTTCCCATAAATGAATGGGGTGCAGATTTACAATCTGAACATGAACGTTTTTTAGTTGAAAAGCACTTTAAATGTCCTGTAATTTTGTTTGATTATCCTGCAAATATTAAAGCATTTTACATGCGTTTGAATGATGATGGAAAAACCGTAAGAGCAATGGATGTTCTATTTCCTGGAATTGGAGAAATTGTTGGAGGCTCTCAAAGAGAAGAACGTTATGATGTTTTGGTTGAAAAAATGAAGGCTTTAGATATTCCAGAAGAAGAATTATGGTGGTATTTAGATTTGCGTAAATTTGGTACAGCTGTACATTCAGGATTTGGATTAGGGTTTGAAAGATTGGTGCAATTTGCAACAGGAATGAACAATATTAGAGACGTAATTCCTTTTCCAAGAACACCACAAAATGCAGATTTTTAAGCAATTTATAAAACTTAATACTTACCAACGTCATTCTTCTAAGAATGACGTTTTTATTTTTAATGATTCCTTATATTTGTTAATATGCTAAAACAAAGTTTACAATACAAACTCTTACAAAAATTATCACCTCAGCAAATCCAGTTGATGAAGTTAATTCAATTGCCTACGCAAGCGTTTGAAGAGCGATTGAAACAAGAAATTGAAGAAAACCCAGCTTTAGATACAGGAAAAGATGAACCGGAAAATTTTGAAGACGCTATAGCAGACGAATACGATGATACTGGAACAGAAAAGATAGAAGCTGAAGACATCAATATAGATGAATACCTGAGTGATGATGAAATACCAAATTACAAAACTCAAGCCAATAATTACTCTGTAGATGATGACGAAAAAAGCATCCCATATGCAGCAGGAACAAGTTTTCATCAATCTTTAAAAAATCAATTAAATACTTATAGTTTTAATGACGATGAGAGAGCAATTGCAGAATTTCTAGTCGGTAGTATTGACGATAGTGGCTATATTAGAAGAGAGGTCATAGATTTAGTTGATGATTTAGCATTTACAGCTAACGTTTTTACAACAGAAGAAAAAGTTGTAGAAATACTCAAAAAAGCCGTCCATACTTTAGATCCAATTGGAGTTGGTGCTAGAGATTTAAAAGAATGTTTAATCATTCAATTAAAAGCAAAAGAAAAAAATAAAATTAGAAATTTATCAATTGATATTTTAGAAAATGCTTTTGATCATTTTGTAAAAAAGCATTACAATAAATTACAAGAAAAATTTAGTATCACTGAAGAAGAATTAAAAGCTGTAAACACAGAAATATCAAAATTAAATCCTAAACCTGGCAGTTCTTATGCTGGTAATAATAAAATAGCTGAACAAATTGTTCCAGACTTTTCTATTAGAATTATTGATGGCGAATTAGATTTAACTCTAAACTCTAGGAATGCTCCAGAACTTCATGTTTCTAGAGCGTATAATAATATGCTAAAAGGGTATAAAGAATCTACTACAAAAAGTAAATCTCAAAAAGATGCAGTATTTTTTATAAAACAGAAGTTAGATGCTGCGAAATGGTTTATTGATGCTATAAAACAGCGTCAACAAACACTTTTGGTAACTATGAACACCATCATGCATTATCAATACGATTATTTTTTAACCGGTGATGAACGGAAATTAAAACCAATGATTTTAAAAGATATTGCAGACAAAATAAATATGGATATTTCTACAGTTAGTAGAGTGGCCAACAGTAAATATGTTTCTACGCCTTATGGCACAAAATTGATTAAAGAATTCTTTTCTGAATCTATGAAAAATGATCAAGGAGAAGATGTATCAACCAAAGAAATAAAAAAAATATTAGAAACAGTAATCGCTGAAGAAAATAAAAAGAAACCTTTAACAGATGAGAAATTATCTAACATTTTAAAAGAAAAAGGGTACCCAATTGCAAGAAGAACTGTTGCTAAATATCGTGAACAGTTAGATTTACCTGTTGCACGTTTACGTAAAGAAATCTAGTGCGTTTTCATAGAATCATATCAACAATTTTACACCCTATTGTAATACCAACAGTTGGTGTAATGTTGTATTTTTTATTGATACCAAATAATTTTCTCAAAACTCAAAAATTTGCAGTTTTAAGTTCTGTTTTCATTTTTACATATTTGGTTCCGTTATTTATTTTAATTCTTTTTAAAAAGTTAAAAGTCATCAAGAGCTATCAAACTGAAAGTATCGGAGAACGCAAGTTGCCAGTAGCTTTAATGGTTATTTTATTTTATTTATTAGGAAACACCATGAATAAAATTAGCAATTTAACAGATTTAGGACTACTCTTCTATGCAACTTCAATAGGTTTACTTTGTATTTATATATTATTTTTTTTTAAAATAAAAGCAAGCATTCATTTACTTTCTCTAGGAATTCCAGTTGGCTTTTTTATGTTTTTAAGTAACAATTACTCGCAATCATACTTATTTGTAATTATTGCATTTATCCTTTTGTCTGGGCTTTTGGCAAGTGCTAGGTTGCATTTAAAAATGCATACTCATAAAGAAATTTATATAGGCTTCTCTATTGGTGTTTTAACTCCAATAATTTTGAGTTATTTTTTATAGCAGATAAAAAATGAATCCAAATTTTAAAACGGAAGTATTAATTTCTTCTCCGTTTATAAAAGCGTCTTTAAAAACAGGTGTTAAGCTATAAAAAATATTCAAATTTAATGCATCATAACCCGCAGACAATGTTAAACCATATTGAAACCGATTGTAACTATTTACATTTTTGTAACTAAAGGATGCTGAACTTTCTTCAAATTGAAACGTATTGGAGAGGTTGTATAAAAACTTTATTCCTCCATAAATTCTCCAGAAATCATATTTTTTTGCTGTTGATGTTCTCCATCTAAATTCTAAAGGAAACTCTAAATTGTGAGACTTAAAAACATTAGAAGCTAAACCTTGACCATCGCTAAAAAAGGTGGTATTATTTATTTCTTCTACCTTAAGCTCGTGGTTAAAAAAATCAAATCCGTAACCCATTCCTAAAGCAATAGAAATACTTCCTTGTTTATTTAAAATAATATCTTTTATAAACCCTGTTGAAATTCCGTAAGAAAATCCACTTTTACTTATAGATGATGGCTGATTAAACAGTTGCGCATAAGAAATGGAAGCATATATTTGGTCTTCTGAATATCTATCTCCTAATTGTAATGAATCTTTCTGGCAGAACAAATTCGAAATAAAAAAAACTAAGAAAATAAAATTAAGTGTATTTTTCATTATTAAATAAACTGATATAAATATACATTATTCAAACTAGTACAAAAAATAAAAAGCTTATCTCAAAAAAGTTTGTCATTTAAAATGCTCAATTTATCGACTTCTTTTATTTCTTAAATCTCAGTACCTCACTTCTACCCTTTTTAAAGATTTTATTACTTGCGTGTTTCCCTTTTCGTAATTCCTTTTGTTGTTCATAAGGCAATTGAATAATTTCTTGACACTCTGTAGAACATGTGTTCTCCATTTTTTCTGAACATTCATCACATTGAATAAACAATAGGTGGCAGCCTTCATTTGCACAATTTGTATGCGTGTCGCAAGGTTTTCCACATTGATGACAGTTGGAAATTACATCGTCAGAAATTTTTTCGGCTCTTCTGTGATCAAACACAAAATTCTTTCCAATAAACTTATTCTGAATACCTTCCTCTTTTACTTGACGTGTGTATTCTATAATTCCGCCTTCTAACTGAAACACATTTTTAAAACCTTTGTGTTTGTAATAAGCAGAAGCCTTTTCGCAACGAATTCCACCAGTACAATACATCAATAAATTTTTATCTTCTTTATTGTCTTTTAATTCTTCTTCAATAATATCTAACGAATCTCGAAAAGTGTCTACATCTGGAGTAACTGCTCCATCAAAATGCCCAATTTCACTCTCATAATGATTGCGCATATCTATACAAACTGTATCAGGATTTGACAACATTTCATTGAATTCTTTGGCATTTAAATGTATGCCTTTGTTGGTAACATCAAAAGTTTTGTCATTTAAACCGTCTGCTACAATTTTGTTTCTAACCTTAACTTTTAGCTTTAAAAACGATTTATTATTGTGTTCTACAGCAACATTTAAACGGATATCTTTTAAAAAGGAAATACTATCTAATTGATCTTTTAATTTTAAAAAGTTTTCTGCTGGCACAGATAATTGTGCGTTAATTCCTTCAAAAGAAACATAAATTCTGCCAAGAACATCTAAAGGATTCCATTCTAAGAATAATTTATCTCTGAAAATTTGAGGATTTTTAATATTGTAATATTGATAAAAAGAAATGGTAATTCTATCTTTACCAGCCTCATCAATTAAAGCAGCGCGTTCTTTAGCACTTAATTTATTGTACAGTTGCATGCTATACTAATTTTTAAGTTTAATACTATATTCTAATTTGCAAAGTTAGCTTTTTTGATGATTTATAAAATAGATTCTGCCATTAGTTTTGATAATTAATGAGTTACTTAACAAGTTTAGCCCAGATTGAAATGGCATCCTTTTTTGAGGGACGAAAAAAAGATATAATGAAAAGCTGGAAATAGCTTCTAAAAATAAATTTATATCAATTTGTTTAAAATTAAACTTTCCAATTTATTTTGGTAAATATTTTTGAAAATGATGCTTAGAATTTTTTTTGTTAGCATCTTTGCACTATCAAAAATATCAAAAATGAAAGTAGCTGTAGTTGGTGCAACTGGAATGGTTGGCACAGTAATGTTAAAAGTATTAGAAGAGCGTAATTTACCAATTACAGAATTAATTCCTGTGGCATCAGAAAGATCTGCTGGAAAAAAATTATCTTATAAAGGAAATGAATACACCGTTGTTACCTTGCAAGATGCTGTAAATTTAAAACCAGATATCGCTTTATTTTCAGCTGGTGGAGATACTTCATTAGAATGGGCACCAAGATTTGCAGAAGTGGGTACAACTGTAATTGATAATTCTTCTGCTTGGAGAATGGATGCAACCAAAAAATTAGTGGTTCCAGAAATTAATGGTAATGTACTAACTACTGATGATAAAATTATTGCAAATCCTAACTGTTCTACTATTCAATTGGTTATGGCTTTAGCGCCTTTGCATTCTAAATATAAGATGAAACGTGTGGTAATTTCTACTTACCAATCTGTTTCTGGAACAGGTGTAAAAGCTGTAAAACAATTAGACAACGAAGAAGCTGGAATTGATGGAGAAATGGCTTACCCTCATAAAATTGGAAGAAACGCTCTGCCTCATTGTGATATTTTCTTAGAAAATGGTTACACAAAAGAAGAAATGAAATTGGTAAAAGAACCGAAGAAAATTTTAAATGACAATTCATTTTCAGTAACTGCAACTGCAGTTCGTATACCAACTGCTGGCGGGCATTCTGAAGCGGTAAACGTACAGTTTGAAAATGATTTTAATTTGACTGAAGTTCGAAATATTTTAAGTGAAACTCCTGGTGTTATTGTTGAAGATGATCTGGCTAAAAACCTTTATCCAATGCCTGTAAATGCACATAATAAAGATGAGGTTTTTGTTGGTAGAATTAGACGTGATGAATCTCAAGAAAATACCTTAAATTTGTGGATTGTTGCAGATAACTTAAGAAAAGGTGCTGCTACAAACACAGTGCAAATCGCTGAATATTTAATAGAAAATAGCTTAGTCTAAAACATTTATGGCAACATTTTACAAAGTATTTATAAAGGAAATTAAACAAGAAACCGCAAATGCGGTTTCTGTTGTATTTGATATTCCTGAAAACTTAAAAGCTGAGTTTCAATTTACAGCTGGGCAATATGTTACTTTACAAAAAGAAATTAATGGAGAGCAAATACGTAGAGCATATTCCATATGTTCAACTCCAAAAAGTGGGGAAATTCGAGTTGCTATAAAAACTGTTGAAAATGGAATTTTTTCTGGTTATGCTACTTCTCAATTAAAAGTGGGTGATGAAATAGAAATTACAATTCCTGAAGGACGATTTTTATTAAAGCCACAAGCAAACAAAAATTATATTGGCTTTACTGCTGGTTCTGGAATTACTCCAATTTTATCGATGGTAAAATCGGTTTTAGAAAATGAACCAACAGCTACTTTTACATTGGTTTATGGTAATAAATCTGTTGCAGATACCATTTTTTATGATGAATTAAATGCACTTAAAGAAACCTATTCTCATCAACTAAAATTACACTATATTTTTAGTAGAGAAGAAGTTAAAAATCAATTAAGAGGAAGAATTGATAAAAACGTAACCAACTACTTTGTAAAAAACATGTATAAAGAAACAACTTTTAATGCTTCTTTTTTATGTGGTCCAGAAGAAATGATACATGCTGTCTCTGCTACTTTACAAGAAAATTATTTTTCAAAAGAAAATATTTATTTTGAATTGTTTACAGTTTCTATTGATGAGGACGCTGTCTCAGAAATAAAAGAAGGAAATTCTGAAATTACGGTTTTGTTAGATGACGAAGAGACTACTTTTACAATGACTCAAACTGACGATATTCTCGCTGCAAGTTTGCGCAATGATTTAGATCCTCCATATTCTTGCCAAGGCGGAGTTTGTAGCTCTTGTTTGGCTAAGGTTACAGAAGGCAAGGCTGTAATGACTAAAAACTCAATCTTAACCGCTAGTGAAGTTGATGAAGGGCTAATTTTAACATGTCAAGCTCATCCTACCACCCAAAAAATCACAATTGATTTTGATGATGTATAAGCAAATAGAAAATTATCTTTAAAAGCTAAAGATATTTTTCTAATTCTTTCTTTTTTAAACTTCAATTTAAAAATAGTATTTTTAGACAATGGATTTTTACGATTTTAAAAATGCCTTTCTAATTGGATTTTTTATGGCTTTTATGATAGGGCCTGTTTTTTTTATGCTCATACAAACCAGTATTTTAAAAGGAGCAAGAGCTGCTATAATTTTTGATTTAGGTGTTATTTTAGGTGATATTACTTTTATTTTAATCGCTTATTATGGAAGTAGATCCTTACTAGAAAAAATTAAAGATGATCCTAGGCTATTTTTTATTGGTGGATTAGTTTTGATTATTTACGGTCTTATTACCTATTTTGATAGGCAAAATAAAAAGGAGGCTATTGAATCTGCAAAAGGCTTAGAAGTTCCCATTCTAAAAAATAATTACTTAAAATTATTTTTTAAAGGGTACTTTTTAAACTTCATTAATATTGGTGTATTGGCTTTTTGGTTGGGAACTGTTTTAGTTATTGGCCCAACTTTAAAGATGAATCAAAATGCAATTTTCACTTATTTTGCGGTTATTATTTTAGGCTATTTTGCTACAGATTTGGGTAAAATATTTTTAGCGAAACAATTAAAAGATAAAATGACTCCAATTTTAATTTATAGAGTAAAAAGAATTATGGGCATAATTCTAATAATCTGTGGTGTTTTTTTAATCTTAAAAGGTTTTATTCCTAATGATAAAATTGATCAGTTTATTAATTAATTTATAAGCACAAAAAAAGTGAAGCTAAGACTTCACTTTTAGAGTTGATATGTGAAGCTGTTATTTCAGCTTCAAAACATTATTCTCGAGATTTACATCTGCCATTAATTTTTCTACATCAATTTCTACAGATTTCACATCTTTACTAGCTGTAAAAGAATATGTTGGATATGCCCAACCCCAATCTTCTATAATAGTTGCTGATGTTGGTTTTGCACCTCTCATTATTCTTAAAGGAATATTAAAGTTCTCTTTACTACCATCTTTATAAGTCACCAATAAATCTATTGGCATTGGCATTTTACCTATTCTTTCTAACGTTATTTTCTTACCTTCAACAGCTTTAATTCCATAATCAATAGTGTGGGTTGTTTGCGTCCATTCGTTTAAATACCAATCTAAGTGAATGCCAGAAACTTTTTCCATAGAACGTTTAATATCATTTGGTGTAGGATGTTTAAAACTGAAATCATCAAAAAACTTCTTTAAACCTTTAGCAACGTTTTCCTCACCAATTACATATTCTAATTGAGATAAAAACATACTTCCCTTTACATAACTGGCAATACTATACGCTGAATTTGTATTGTATCTATCTGCATGAGTAGACAACACTTCTTCCAAACCAGAGTTTACAATATAATTATAGCCTCTATAAGGACCCGCATTGGGATTTTTATCCCCTCTTTTTAAAATCTCATAAGATGCTTTATTAGATATATAAGATGTAAACCCTTCATCCATCCAAGGATGTAAACTTTCATTTGATGCTAATAAAAACTGAAACCAAGTGTGTGCCATTTCGTGCGCAGTAACGCCAAAAAGACTTCCAAATTTTCGTTCACCAGTAATTAAAGTTGACATTGCATATTCCATTCCACCATCTCCACCTTGAATTACAGAATATTGCTTATATGGATATTTACCTATATTTTCTGAAAAATAGGCCATTAATTCAGCAGTTTTTGGTTGTAATTTTCTCCAATTTTCTAAGTAATTTGTGCTTAATGTTTTCTTATATAAGAAATGTAAAGTTGGGCCATTTGGCATTTCTAAAAAATCATGCTTATAATCAGGATCTGCTGCCCACATAAAATCATGTACGTTTGGTGCTTTAAAATTCCAAGTAAGTTTATCGCCTTGCGGTAAATTTAAAGGCTTGGCTTTATCTTCATAATTATAACCTACTTCTTGTGGATTTTGTAGATAACCAGTACCACCAACAACATAATTCTTATCAATATGAAGCGTTACATCAAAATCGCCCCAAACTCCGTGAAACTCTCTTGCAATGTATGGAGGCGTATGCCATCCCTCAAAATCATATTCTGCCATTTTAGGATACCACTGACTCATAGACAGCGCTACACCTTCTGCACTATTTCTTCCTGATCTTCTTACTTGATTTGGCACTTGTGCGTCAAAGATCATATCAAAAGTTACACTTTCTCCAGACTTTATAGGTTTATTTAAAGTAACTTCTAAAATAGTACCAACAGTTTGGTAATTAACAATTGTGCCATCTTGTTTTAAGGAGTTTACTTTAATGTAACCTATTTCATCAGGTTTTAATTTACTTATTTTATCAGCAATCTTTGCGCTTGGATCTTTAATATTTAAAGAACGAACATCCATTTGTGAACCTGGTTGAAATGCATTAAAATAGAGATGATAAAAAACTCGATCTAGATCATCAGGTGAATTATTAGTATAAACTAATTTTTGTTTTCCTTTATATTGATAACTGTTTACATCCATATCAATATCCATAGTATAATCTGCATGCTGTTGCCAATAACTATTGTTGAGTATTGAAGTTGATTTATTTTCTACATACTTTACCTCTTTGGTTTGTGCGCAAGAAATAAACATCACAATTGATAGTAACAAAAAAAATATTTTTTTCATTTTTTGATTTATATAGTGGTTAGATTATTTACCGTTAACAATTTTATCTGCCATTATTAAAGCATTATAAGCATTAACTATTCTTCCAGAAACTGATAATTCCGAAAATTCTACCATAACTCCATTTGGGTTTTCTCTTGAGTTTGAGCCCGGTTTTATCACTTCAAAATTAATTTTAACTCCAGAATTCATTAAGATATGTTTAACTTGACTTGCAGTTAATTTTGGATAATAAGACCGAACTAAAGCTGCAACTCCAGCAGTTGAAGGTGCTGCCATAGATGTACCACTTATAGATTGATATTCATTTTCTGGAAAAGTAGAATGAATTTGCACTCCAGGCGCAAAAATATCTACATTTTTCTTACCGTAGTTAGAAAAATTTGCTGGTAATTTTTCATTATAATTTACACTCATTGCTCCAATAGTAATAACATTATCAGAAATTTCTAGCAATAAATCTTTAGAATCATTTGGATATGTTTTTTCTACATCTATGTCTTTACCGTCATTCCCGGCAGCGTTTACAATTAATACATCTTTAGAACCTGCATATTTAATTGCATCATAAACCCATTCTTTTTTTGGTGAATATCCTTTTCCAAAACTTGTATTAATAACTTTAGCGCCATTATCTACAGCGTATCTTATAGCTAAAGCTACGTCTTTATCATATTCATCTCCATCTGGCACTGCTCTAACTGCCATAATTTTCACATTATTAGCAACACCATTTACTCCTTTTTCATTATTTCTTGAAGCCGCGATTATACCAGATACATGCGTACCATGCGCCTCATCTTTTGTAGAATGTCCTGTTTTATTATCACCATAAACAACAACATCCATAGTATTTGGGTCATCATTAAGAACTGTCCTATAATTTTTAATAGGTTTGTTACTCATTAAATCATCCGCATTTTCAACTAATCTTGTTAATTCCTCTTTAGCTGCATTTAAAGAAGGGAAACCAAAACCATACATCTGTTCTGCAACAGCTACACTTCTTTGTAAAGTAGGTTCCTCCGTTTTTATGGATTGAACTTCTTTTTTTGTAAAATCCGTTTTGTTTAGGTTCTTTGAAATTTCGTCAATTGAACCGTTTACTGCATTTAAAATTTGCTCGTATCTTGTTTTATTTGCTTTCGCAGATTCCATTTTTTTCGCCTTACCTGCCTTAGCTGCTTTTACTTCATCCTCTGAAGTAATAGAGGGATTGTCTAAAATTCTTGCTTCCTCAGAGTTTTCTTTATAAATAGGTCCTAAAAAATTCCATCCATTGATATCATCTACATATCCATTTTTGTCATCGTCCTTATTATTTCCAGCTACCTCTTTAGTATTTACCCAAGCAACATCTTTTAAATCTTCATGAGTTAAATCTGTACCAGAATCAACTACACCAACAATAACCTCAACACCTTCTTTATCCTCTAAAAAAGCATAGGCCTTTTTAATACTCATACCTGGAATTGAGTCTGTTGATAAATCTGCATGAGACCATCTATTCATTTCATCCTCTGACAACTTCGATTTTTTAGCAGGAATATCTATATAATTATCTACACCAGCTGGTACTGGTATTTTTGAAATTGTTTTACAACTAGTAAAAATTATACTTCCAACGACTGCAAAAAATATTGATTTGAAAATTTTCATAATTATGTATTATCTTAATTAAATATATCTGTAAATTTATATGTTTTGTTTATTCTTACTCCTTTATCTGTATGTTTAACTGTACAAATTTCATTATACGCATCATGCTCTAAAAAAAGATAAAAGTTTTTATCTGCTGCTTCTTTTAAAAAGTTAGCTTTTTCTTTGATTGTTATGAGGGGTCTTGTATCATAACCCATAACGTAAGGCAAAGGAATGTGCCCAATAGTTGGTAGTAAATCTGCCATAAAAACTAAAGTTTTATCTTGATAACTGAGCTTTGGTAACATTTGTTTTTCTGTATGACCATCCATAAAAAGGACATCAAAACCTATTTGATCTTTTGCATTTCTATGTATAAAATTCAATTGCCCATTTTCTTGAATAGGCTTAATATTTTCTTTTAAAAACGATGCTTTTTCTCTAGCATTTGGTGCTATTGCCCATTGCCAGTGATTCTCATTACTCCAAACTTTGGCATTTTTAAACGCTGGAACCAGCAGACCTTTTTCATTTCTTTTGATGACACCTCCACAATGATCAAAATGTAAATGTGTTAAAAAAACATCAGTAATATCATCTCTATGGAAACCGTAACTTTTAAGAGATCTATCCAAAGAAAAATCACCAAACAAATAATAATAACTGTAAAATTTATCTGATTGTTTATTCCCTAAACCCGTATCTATTAAAATTAAGCGATCACCATCCTCAATAAGCATGCAACGCATACTCATTTCAATCATATTTTTACTATCGGAAGGATTGGTTTTTTGCCAAATTGATTTTGGAACAACTCCAAACATTGCACCTCCGTCTAATTTAAAATTACCTGTTTCTATAGGATATATTTTCATCTAAAAGAATGAATCTAAGTGTTAGAAATTTAAAAGCCTACAAATATGTTAAAAATTTAACAATTTCACATTAATAAAAATGTTAATATCTCTTTAAATAAGAACTATTTTATAATAATTTCTTGTTGAATTTCATTACCCAAAATATCTACCACAGTAATTTTAAAAATCCCTTTTTCTTGCGCAATTGCAAATTCGTGCTTTTCTTGCGTCGTACCTAAAAACTCGTTATTTAAAGACCAAAACAAAGTGGTATCTGAATTAGAGTGTGCTACTTTGATTATCAAATCATTTTGTTTTCCATCAAAATCTTTAGGTAAAAAAACAGTGGTTTTTTCTGTGGGATAAATAAACTTCATCGTGTTTTTTTCATCACCTAAACAATCATTTCTAAAATTAGGTAAAGGTTTGTAAAACGGATTTTTAGTTTTGTAATAATATTCCATTAAAGGTGGCAAAATAAACCAAGATTTCTGTTTAATATTCTCCAAACTTTCACAAAAAGTATTTACTTGGTAAAGTTCAGATTTATCAACATTTATAATTTTATGAAAAGGACAAGGAGCTGTTTTTAAACCTGATATCTGAATAAATTCCAGATTTTTATCTTCGCAAAGTTTAGTAGCTCTATGACCGCTTTTTACACAAACTTCAACTTCCGTCATTTCATCAAAAGGCTTTTCAAACCATTCTGAATTGGGCAATTTATCAAAAACATCAAACAAAATAGGCGCAGCAGTTTGTAAACCCACCAAACCCGGTCTCCCTTCACCATCTGCATTCCCAACCCAAACTCCAACCACGTAATCTCTAGTAACACCTATACTCCAGGCATCTCTAAAACCAAAACTTGTTCCTGTTTTCCAAGCAATTTGTTTTGAAGAATCAAAAAACTCCCAGTTTTCATGATCATTAGGTCTGTTTACATCTTTTAAACTCTCTAAGGTTAGATAAATGGAAGCAGCATCAAAAATATTTTTCTCTACAATTTTCTCTCCAAAATTAATCTTTTTGTTATCGTAATAGTTAGGCTCGCAAAATTCATTAGAAAAATACGTACTTGAATTTTCGGAAAAATGATTTACCGTAGCAGCGAGAGCTGCATAGCTTTTACACAAATCCCAAAGGTTACTTTCTGCACCACCTAAAACTAAGGTTAACCCATAATGGTCAGGACTTTTTTTTATGTCTTTTAAATTCAATTTCTGTAAATAGTGATGAAATTTTTCTAAACCAAAACTTTGCAACATTCTAACAGTAGGTACATTCAACGATTTTGATAATGCGAGTTTTGCAGAAACAACTCCTGCATACTTTTTATCAAAATTTTCTGGATGATAACTGCCGTAATTGGTAGGAATATCTGCAACCAAAGTATTGGCCAACAAGTCTCCACTGTCTAACATAGCTGCATATAAAAATGGTTTTAAAATACTTCCTGTACTTCTTGGTTTATCAATAACATCTACATCACTTTCATGTATTTTTGAGGCTGGGGCGTTCCCTACATAAGTTAATACATTTCTAGTTTTTACATCCAAGACCAAAACAGCAATGTTGTGTACTCCGTTTTTTGAAAGTATGTTATGATGATTTTTTACGATTATATTTGTTTGATTCTGTAGATTTTTATCAATAGTTGTTTTTACAATTTCCCCCTTTTTTTCTTTGTTGATTTTTTGCAGTAAATGAGGAGAAATCTGAGGTAGTTGGTATGGTTTTTTTGGAATTTCTTCTAAAATTGATAAATCATAAGTTAATGAATCAATTGCCTTTTTAACGAGTAATTTTTTTAATAGTCGATTTCTTTTAGCTAATAATTTCTGTTGATTTTTTCCTGGGTAAATCAAGTTTGGTGCATTTGGCAAAACTGCTAAAGTTGCAGCTTCTGCCCAAGATAAATCTGATGCTTTTCTGTTAAAAAATCTCCAAGATGCTGCATCTAAACCAACCACATTTCCTCCAAAAGGTGCATTTGAACTCCAATAAGTTAAAATCTCTTTTTTACTTTCTCTTAATTCTAATCTTGATGCTAAGATGAGCTCTTTTAGTTTTTCAACATAAGTTCTTGGCCTACCATTTCTACTCAAACGCATGACTTGCTGAGTAATTGTACTTCCACCTCTAACCACTTTTCCTGCTTTTAGATTTTGTCTTAAAGCATTAAAAATGGATACAGGATTGAACCCTATATGCTTATAAAAATATTCATCTTCAAATTGAATTAAACAAGTTTCAAACTTCGGAGGAATAGTATCATTATGAGGGAATCTCCATTGACCGTCATCTGCAATCAAAGCACCCAATAAATCTCCTGATTTACTTACAATTACTGTTGATGTAGGTTTGGTGAAAAGTTTCTTGGGTAAACAAAACACATAAAACATTAATAGAACAACAAGAAGTATTGTTTTCTTTTTATGCTTTAAAATGTAATCTTTAATTTTCAATTTTGAGGAATTTCGAATTGTTTTTAGTTATTCAAACTAATCTACTAAACAAATAGATTACTTCACACTCTTTACAATTCCGTTACATATTTCTTATTTTACTACCTTAATCCAGCGCCCTTTGGTTCTTACCAAATAATCATTATCGTACATTGCCTCTACTTGAACTCCAGGCAAATAATAATCCCCCAAATAAGCTGCATTCAACAAAACTGTAAAAGTTTTAATTTCAGAGCCATTTCTTTTTTGATTTAAATCAAAATAAAAGTTTACACGATCATCTTTAATATCTGTATATCTTGCTGTACTTTTTGCGGTTGTTCCAAATTCAGTAAATCGTGTGTTTACAATTTCCCATCCAGAAGGAAAAATTTGTGTTAATGCAATATCTTTAATGGTTTCATTTTTGGGATTACTTACGCTTATTCTAGCTATAAAATCTTGACCTTGTTTTAACTGATTTATATTAATTTTATTTCCTTTTAAATCTGTATAATTTAGAATAACACTTAAACCTCTTTGTTCTAAAATTTCATTACCCAATGGTAATTTTCCTGAATTGATAATTCTTGCAAAAACTAAATTACTCTGTTCATTATTTATCAAAATTGTATTTTCTCCATTTTTTACAGACAATGTTCTCTGAACCATTGCTCTTGATGATTTTAATTGTTCTGTTTTCCCATCATTTGTATATTTAATATTGATAGATTTCCCTCCATTTTTAATCACCATTTTTCCAATAGCCAAAAGACAGTAAGCAGTAGTTTGTGTACTCATCCAACTGCTACTTGATAATTTTTTAGCTATACTTTTAGCAAGTTCTTTTGAATTTTCATGATTTAAAAGTAACATGGTTTCTAAGGCCATCGCTTTATTTCTCATTTGAGAACCATAATTGTTATAATTATATTCAGAAAAATTTAGTGTTGCATTTTTAATAATTTCTATAGATGCTTCATTTTGCCCAACCAAAGCATAAGCTGCTGCCAACCTCCATTTTGCATCATTACTTAACTTCTTAAATTCTCTTAATCTGTTCATTGCAGATAAATCTGGACTACCAGCTAAAGCCAAAGTATACAATCTATAAGCTTGTTCTAAATCTGATGTATATTCATTGTATTTTTGCCTCCAATTTGTAGCTGCTTGCTTTTGGTATTTTATAAAATTACTTTTAAAAGTAAGGGGTAATGCAAAACCTTTTTGTTCTGCTTCCAACATAAAATGACCTGCATATGTTGTTCCCCAATCGCTAATATGATTTTCTCCTAGCCAATAACTTAAACCTCCATTTGCCTTTTGAAATTTACCCAAACGATTGATTCCGTTTTCAATATTTGTTTGAATTTGGCGTTTCTTTTTTGATGTTAAATCAAAAATATCATTCAAAAATAATTGCGGGAAAACGCTAGAAGTGGTTTGTTCTACACAGCCAAATGGATATTGTATTAAATATTCTAACCTGCCTGAGAAATTAATGGCAGGAATTGTAGAAAACTCTATTATTGCTGTATTAGAACCTTCTACTCCAAAAGTATTAAAACTAATATTTTGCGACTGATCTCCTTGAATAGTCTTATCAATTACCTTTGTTGTAATAGGGTTTGGATTTGAAATATCTAACTGTACTTTATAACTTGATATTTCTCCATTCCCAGAAGCAATTACCTCAACAATATTGAGACCGTTTGCTTTTGCAACATCCAATTCAAAATACAACATTTTTTCATCTGGCTTTTCAAAATTGATATTTTGTATTGCATTACCAATAACTTGAATTCCGGTTGAAGTTTTTACTTTTACAGTAACATTTTGCACTTTTTTATCCATTGCAAAAAGAGTCACGGGTAAAATTACTTTTTCTTTTGGCGCCAATTTTCTTGGTAAAGTTGCTAAAACCATTAAGGGCTTTTGCACTGGGGTTGTTTCTTGAGCATTACCAAAAGCTTCTGTTTTTATATCACCAGCAACCACCATTGTTCTTACGGAACCTATATAATTAGGCAAAGTGATTTTATGAGATTTTGTTACACCTTTATCCAAAGTAAAAGGACCTAAAAATTTGACTACAGGTTTAAATCTATTGGCTTTTTTATTTTTACCTTTAGTTAAAGTTCCGTCACCACCTATGGCAAAAACTTGATCTATACTTCCTGAATATGCACCCATAACATCATCAAAAATATCCCAAGTTTTAACGCCTAAAGCCTCTCTTGCATAAAAAGTATTGTATGCATTTGGTGTTTTAAATCTTGTTAAATCCAGCAATCCTTCTTCTACAATTGCTAAAGTGTAGGTCATTTCTTTATTATTTTTTTCTGAGACTTTTACGGTAAATTCCTTTTCTGGCGCTAACACTTTTGGCATTTTAATTTCCGGTGATAATCTTGTTGATGCATTTTCAACAAAAACTGGCACCACGCCAAACAAACGAATTGGCAAATCGTTTTCTGTAATTTGGTGAGGCTGCAACAAAGAAATATTCACATATACATTTGGAGTCATTTCTTTGGTAATCTCCAATTCTATAGATGTTTTTCCTTTTTGAGTTTGTACCCATTTGGTTTTTAAAATCTTTGTTCCGTTTTCAATACTTATTAATGCCTTTCCTTTTGAACCTGAAGGAAAAGTAATTTTTGCAGTTTCCCCAACGTTGTACTTTTCTTTATCCGCAGCAAAAACCAATATTTTTGCAGCTTCTTTATCTCCTGAAGAAGAACTTTGCCACCAATTTTTATAAAAATAAGCTGTTCTTCCTGTTGCGTGACCACTTACTGGATCTATAACTCTTATTAAAAAACGGCCTCTATCTTTATCTGGAATATTTAATTTAAAACTTCCTTCTCCTTTTGAGTTTGTGATTAATTCCAAGGTTTTAAAGGGTTTGTGATAAGAACTTGAAGTATATTTTGATAAGTTATCTGATGAAGAACTCCACCACCAACGCCATTCTATTTTAAAAATCTCTACTTTAATTTTTCTTTTTTGAATTGGCTTTCCTTCTTTAGTTAAAGAAACTATAGAAAACTCTTCATCTTCATCTGTTAAGAAAGAACCATTTCTTTTTTCTTTCGGTGATTGTAAGCCAACAAAAGCTGAAAAAGGAGCATATTTTTTAGAAAAAGCATCAATGGAAAAATCGCCTCCATTTTCAAAAGCTCTTGCCAAAAACTGAATATTTAGCATTCCTGGTGCATTTTTTCCTACTTTTAATTTACTACTAATTTTAGCGAAGCCATTTTCATCAACTTTACCATCAAAAATATTTACTTCTTCTGAAGAGTAACTTCTTGATGGATCAGAAAAAATATAATTTTTGTAGTTTTTAAAACTATAATTTAAAGATGAAACTTTTGCCTTTATCTCTGCTTTTAGATTTTTTGCTGGGGTGCCATGCAGCCATTTTAGATCTAAAGTTCCCTCAATTGGGCTGTTACTGGATAGAATTTCATCTTCAAAATCAATCTTAATTTTTAGTCGATTGGGTTTTACTGTTTCAATTTTTAAATTCTTGTAAAATTTTGCACCTCCTACAGAAATTTTTGCTGAGTAATTTCCTGTTACCGCGTCTGTATTTGTTTTAAAAACAAACTTGTAGAAATTATTCACATTATTAGTTATCACTTTTTTGTAAACAAGTTTACCTTGTGGATTTGTAACTTCTAATTTTACAGGATGATTTTTAGGTAGTTTATTATCAGCATCATTCAATAAGAAAGATAAATACAAACTATCTCCCGGCCTCCAAACACCGCGCTCACCGAAAATATATCCCTTTAAACCTTTTTGAGTTTTACTTCCTGAAACATCAAATTTACTTAACGACAACGCATTACCGTCAAAAAGACGAATATATCCTTTATTTTTTCCCTTTGATACGATTGCAAAAGCTACATTTTTAGTTGCATCAATAGTTAAAATTCCCTCTGAGTTTGTTTTCCCAGCTGCAATTTCTGATTGCTGATAATTGTATAATTTTACTGTTGCTCCAGCTTCTGGATTTGTATTCAAAATATTTGTAATCGCAAAAAAGTAGGTATTACTTTCTTCTTTTTTAGCTATTATTCCCAGGTTTGATGCCAATACGTTTTGAGCAACAATTCTATCTTCATTATAATACGCATCATTACAAGGGTTATCTCTTTCTCGCCAATTGTAACTGTAATTTCTATAACGATATAATTTATTATCCCAATATAATTCTTCCTTTATATCTTCATCTTGTTCATCAAAATATTGCTCTTCTTCTAATGAATTCTCTGAACTATTATTATCTGCACAATTGAAGAAAGTTTGCTCTTTCTTATAACTTAGTTCTACTCTATAAATAGCGCCAGGTTCAGTAGCTATCATTTTAGAAATATCAACACTATATGCTTTCCAAGTTTGAGTATTATTTTCCTTTTTATCAATTAATGTTAGTTTCTTTTTTGCAATTGTTCTGCCTACTCTTCTAATATTATATTGATTATTGCTGTTGATACGGTTTTCTTGTAAGAATTGCAACACATTGTCTTCGTAAATTTTGATAATTCTTACTTCAACTTCGCGAATATTAATGGCTTCAAAATTAAATTTAAGCTCTTTGGAATTTGGTAAAATTGTTCCGCTTGAAATGGATCTAATCTGAGGTTTTTTTTGTTCGAAAGTAACTGATTCACTAAAAGGAGATTTCAACTTATAATTACTAGAATTCTTAATACCTTCAAAAACAGAAACTAAAACACTTCCTTTAAAAATTTCATTAGAAAAAACCTTTAATTGATTTCTGTTTACAATAAATCTTGGTGATTTTACACCTTTTAAGCTAATTAAACCATCGAAGTTTTGTTGCTTTTTTAAAGGATCTGAAAAGTTTATAGAAATAAATTTTTCTGCAGTATTACTTGCATTAATACTGAGTACTTTAAAATTATTTTTCCCAGGAATTGTAATTTCGTTTTCACCTTTATTATCTGAATTTATGGCCATTCCATTCCAAGATATTTTCAACTCAGAGTCGTCTATAAAACGTTGAATACTATCTATTTTAAATTCAAAGATTTTAGATTCTTTATTAGCCTCATTCCAAATTATATTTTTTACTTTTCCTTTTTGAGTAGCTTTTATCAGTTTTTTTGCATCAATTAAATTAATGATATCCGCAGATTTTACAAGACCTTCTAGATATTGGTAATCTTTAGAATACGATTGTAAAACATCTTTTTCAATCTTAAAATTAGGAGTAATTGTTTTAAATTGAAATGTATAATTATCATATCCTTTTGGGATATTTTTATAAATATTATTTAATTTTACAGTAATCGTATATTCTGTATCTGGTTGTAATTTGTCCTTCGGAATAAAAACAAAAGCATGTTTATTAATTGATTTTAAGACTCCTTTTACAGCAGGTTTTATTTTAATAATTTCACTAGAAATCTCTTTATTAGTTTCCCAACCCTCAACTTGCTGAGCTAAATTAATATTGATATTTTGATTGGTAGAAACTTCTCCAGAAGTTGTGTAACTAATATATTCTTTAAATTTGTAAATATTATCAGTTTTAATCTCTTCATTATTACAAGAGAAACTCAATAACAAAATAACGAAAGCTGAAAGTAGATTTTTTAATTTCATAGTTGTAATATTTAGAAGCACAACTCAAAAATAAGAATTAAAATATCAAGGTTTAGAATAAATGAGAATTCGTAGGACTTTGTTTAGAATTTGAAAATAAAAAAACGCCTCAAAAGAATTGAAGCGTTCTGAGGTGTCTAGCGGATTCGAACCGCTGTACATGGTTTTGCAAACCATTGCCTAGCCACTCGGCCAAGACACCTTTTGTTATTGGACTGCAAATTTACAGTTTTTTATAATTACTACAAGTATTTTTTACTTTTTGATTTTTTTCGTCCAATCTTTCTATTTTAGACTAACAAACTATCATCTTTTTTTTGTTAAAATAATAACTACTTCTTCTACATTGCCCCCAATTGGCGGGTTTATTTTGGAAACCGAAACCGTTGCTTTTTTTATCATTTCTAATTCTTTGAAAAAACGGTTTAAGATGCGCTGTGCAACTTCCTCTAATAACTTAGAACGTATTGCCATTTCTTCTTTTACAATATGATTTAAATGCACATAATCTACTGTATCTGATAAATCATCAGTCTTTGCAGATTTTTTTAAATCTGCCTTTACCTTAACATCTACTCTATACCAAGAACCAATTTTAGCTTCTTCCTCTAAACATCCGTGATTGGAATAAATTTTGATATTATTTACTTTAATAATTCCCATTTATTCTTCTTGATTTGATGTTGATTCCAATTTTTCCCACATTTTATCAGAGTTTAATCTAAAGGAACCCAAATGTTGAAAATTGCATTGATTAGGGGCAATTATAGACAAAAAAGATTCTTGTTTTTTGTTATTGTATAGATAATAAGTTTCTCCTATATTGGGTTCAAAACTAAATTTGGCATTGTAAACCAAATCATTATATTGAAACTTTTCCATTAAAGCTTCATATTCTTTTTTTACCTCCTCAAACTTAGATTTGATTTGTTTGTTAACCCTTTGAATTCCATCATTTTTCCAACCAGCTGTATTTAAAGGAGTAATTACCGGAGAACTTGCAGATGTGCCATAAGACTTTAAAGCAGCATCGTATTTTTGACTTTGTTCGTTAAAAACAACTAAATCTGGTTTTTTAACCTCATCTTTCTTCATACTGCAAAAATACGATAATAAATATGTACCAAATTCTGTTTTTAGAAAACTTTAACTGCTTAATAAGCCTGCGTTAAGGATTGCAACGACAGCTTTTTTAAGATTTTTTATCTTAAAAAACTACAGTGGAAAGCCTGACCTGAAAGGTAACGCCCATATTTTTAAAAGAAAAAAGTATAAATGTAAAAAGAAACATACAATACAATTTATTACTTAGAAACTTTGCCATATGTTTAATTTACAAAATTTAAATTTCGTTAAGTATTTTATGTAATTTTGTACATTAATTTTTTTTTGATAAAACAATGTCTGAAGATAGTAAATCACTTAATTTTATTGAGCATATTATAGAAGAAGATTTGGCAAACGGAATGCCGAAAGAAAATTTACGCTTTCGTTTTCCGCCAGAACCTAATGGATATTTGCATATTGGCCATACTAAAGCTATTGGAATTAGTTTTGGCTTGGGTGAAAAATATAATGCCCCTGTAAACTTACGTTTTGATGATACGAACCCTGCAAAAGAAGAACAAGAATATGTAGATGCAATTAAACAGGATATTTCTTGGCTGGGTTACAATTGGGCCAATGAATGCTATTCTTCTGATTATTTTCAGCAATTGTATGATTGGGCAATTTTATTGATAAAAGATGGAAAGGCATATGTAGATTCCCAAACTTCTGAAGAAATGCGCGAGCAAAAAGGAACTCCAACTCAAGTGGGCATAAATAGCCCATTTAGAGCAAGAACTGTTGAAGAAAACTTGGAATTATTCCAAGGAATGAAAGATGGAAAGTTTAAAGAAGGTGAACACACTTTGCGTGCAAAAATTGATATGGCTGACGACAACATGTTAATGCGTGATCCTTTAATGTATAGAATTATGTACAAAAACCATCATAGAACTGGTGATGATTGGTGTATTTATCCAATGTATGATTGGACGCATGGAGAAAGTGATTATATAGAACAAATTTCGCACTCTTTGTGCTCTTTAGAGTTTAAGCCCCATAGAAAATTATACAATTGGTTTAGAGATAATGTTTACGATTTTAGTAAAACTAAATATCCACACCCACCAAAACAGCGCGAATTTTCTCGTTTGAATTTGAGTTATACCATAATGAGCAAACGTAAACTATTAAAATTGGTAGAGGAAGGATTTGTTTCTGGCTGGGATGACCCTAGAATGCCTACTATTTCTGGCTTACGAAGACGTGGTTATACTCCTGCATCTATAAAAAGTTTTGTAGAAACTGTTGGTGTTTCTAAACGAGAAAATGTAATTGATGTTGCGCTTTTGGAATTCAAAATCCGTGAAGACTTAAACAAAACTGCTAAAAGAGTAATGGGCGTTTTAGACCCTGTAAAAGTGGTAATTACTAATTATCCTGAAGGAGAAGAAGAAATTTTAGACGCCAATTATAATGACTACGAAGAAGGATTTGGTAGTAGAACTGTTCCTTTTTCTAGAGAAATTTATATAGAGAGAGAAGATTTTAGAGAAGAAGCAAATAAGAAGTTTTTCCGATTAAAATTAGGTAAAGAAGTCCGTTTAAAAAATGCTTATTTTATCACCGCAAACAGTTGTACTAAAGATGAAGATGGAAATATTACTGAAATTCAGTGTACTTACGATCCATTAACAAAATCTGGGAGCGACACTCCAGAAAGTAAACGTAAAGTAAAAGGAACTTTGCATTGGGTTTCTGTAAAACACGCTGTAAAAGCAGAGGTTAGGGCATATGACCGGTTATTTTTAGATGAAGCTCCAGATAGTCATAAAGACAAAGATTATATGGATTTTATCAATCCGAATTCTTTAGAAATTATTGAAGCTTTTTTAGAACCGAGTTTACAATCTGCAAAAATTGGAGAGCGTTTTCAGTTTCAACGCTTAGGGTATTTTAATGTTGATGATGATTCAATTTCTGAAAATCTTGTTTTTAATAAGACTGTTGGTTTGCGTGATTCTTGGGCGAAAAAGTAATAGTTATGGAACTTAATTTTAAAAATAAAACAACCAAAGAATTAGCAGATACCTTAAAAATATTAAAGATTATTGCTACTTCGCTTCTAATAATTATTCTTTTATTATTATCCATTACTATTTACGGAATGTTAACAAAAGAAGATAACGGAACATTTATAGCCTTATTTGTTGTTGGTATTTCTTGTGCTGGTATTTTGCCTTTACAATTTGCATCAATGAAAAAAGTTAAAAATGAATTAAAAAGCAGAAGTTAAAAATGAGAAAAATAATAATTTTAGGTTTACTTTTTTTAGCTTCTTGCTCAAATCAAAAACAAATAAAACAAATTGCCGAAGTTTCTTGCGGACAATGTAAATTTGATTTAGATACTGAATTGGGATGCAGTTTAGCCCTGCGTTTTGAGAGTAAAGCTTATTTTGTTGATGGTTTTGGTATTGACGATTTTGGTAATGCTCATAATGAAAAAATTGGTTTATGCAATGCAATTAGAAAAGGAGAAATAACAGGTGTATTGCAAAATAACAGATTTGCTGCTAGCTCATTGAAACTGATTGATTAACTAAATTTTCACCTTCTAAACCTGTAAGTAAACTTTATTAAAAAGGTATCATTCGCTGGTGCATTAAAAACTTGGTCTGAAACAGCATCTATTAAGTCTTCAGAAACTTGCGCATCGCCTAAAGAGCCTCTAGACCAAACTAAAAAAAGTTCAGAGCCTGGAATATATTCCCATCTTGCTACTAAATTTGTTTGGAATTGTACAAAAGAAAAATCTGGATTTTCAAAACTGTAATCAGTTATTCCATCTCTATTTTCATCAATCAAATATTCATCATTTTGAAAAGAAATTTGATTCGCATCATAAATTGAAATCCTGTCTTTAATACTTTTACCTGTAGGATTTAAAACGTAATTTAAATCTTTAAATTTTCCTTTGGAAATAAAGGGTTGCCCATAAAATTGTAAAGAAATATCTGGAGTAAAGCTATAATTTAAACGCAATGTTGTTGTTAATGTTTGGTTTTGAATTCTTCCTAAAATATATCTTACATCATCACCAAACAAAGTTTCATCTATATACTGAGTTTTATCAAACAGGTTTGCATACTCCACATTAAAAGACATACTGAATGCATCCGTAGGTTGATAATTTGTTCTTACTACAAAACGATCTCTGCCAGTAACATTTTCAGAAGAATGTCTATTGGAGTACCCGAGCGTAAAACTAAATAGTTTGCTTCTATCAGAATTTATAAACAAATAAGTATATCCTCTATTAGGTCTTCTAAATCTTGGACCTCCTCTAAGATAGAAATTATCATAAAAATGAGTATTAATTCCATAACCAAATTCTGAAGACCAATTATTTATCCAACTGAACTCTCCACTAAGTTCATATCTAACCCTGTTAAGATTACCCCCAAAATCATAAAAAGTACCTTGTTCAAGTTTTGCACTTATATTTCTGTATACTTTGGTTGGTATTTGCCATAAATATCTAAGATTAGTAAATTGATAAATTTCGTCTGTTCTTCTTAAAAAACCCACGTCATTAAGCTCTAGTTCTGGAGACCTCCAAATTAATCCTCCGTCGTATCTCCAATTTCCACCACCTTTTTTACCCAATTCAATTCTTCCTCCTGTACCTCTTAACGATGTTTTATTTGGATCTACAGAAACATAACTAGCATCAACTCTTTGAAAGTTATGACGCAATGTTCTTTGAGTTGCTGTAATTGCCTCTTTAGTTCCAGAAACATTGCTAAAAATTACACTTCCATCTAAATAATATGCTCTGTTTTTCCAATTATGCTGAAAATCGATTCCTGCTGTGTATGCAGATTTATGTAGTTCTGTAAAATTACCATCAGCAAAACGATTTGTTGCCGTAAAAATTCCTCCAACAAATGAGTTTCTCTGGTTAAAATCTTTTTGTGCTCTTGCCACAAAATAATTGGTCATAGGTTCTACAATCTCTTCTCTTTCAGCTCCATCAGTTTGTCTAATTTTTGCATACTCATTGGCTGTTAAACTCTCTAAAACTCCTATTGACCAGCCATCTTTTGTTTTTCCGGAAAATTTAGCAGCGCCTAAAATTGTAGAATTCTGTGGTTCATTTGCAAATTCTCCATCAGCTAAACTTGCATTTCTCTGAGGATTTCTACCAATTCTTCGGCTATAAAAAAGATTATCACTTCGGTTAGCAAACTTAAAATCGAAAATATTAAAATTCTCGACAAAAAATGGACGTTGTTCTTTAAAGAAAATCTGAAAACCATCTAAAGCAATTGCTCCAGGATCTGCCTCAACTTGGCCAAAATCTGGATTTACAGTCAAATCTAAAGTTAAATCATTGGTAATACCAATCTTAGCATCTAAACCTGCATTTAATTTGAAATCATTTCCATCTCTATATGGGTTTCCAGCTTCAGCTGGATATATATCTTGCTGTAAAACTGTAAATGGTTGAATTTCTAATTGTTTTTGCGAAACTAAATCTTTTAATCCGTGTAACTCTCCAGCCTCACTAATAAATCCAGCTTGATCATTGGGAATTCTTTGCCACAATGAACGCTCTTGAAGTCTAAAAATAGTTCTGTTTACATTCAGACCCCAGATTTGTTCTTTGGCTTTTCCAAAACGCAATTGACTAAAGGGTATTTTCATTTCTGCTGTCCAACCTTTATCATCTACTTTAGCATTTGTATACCAAATTGGATTCCAGCTTTCATCCCAATTATTTCCATTTTGAGATGCAATTTCTTCACCTTTAACTCCAGCAGCAGTTACTGTAAAAACAAAAGCAGTTCTTTTATCATGATAACTATCAATAATTACATTGATACGATCTCCCTGAAAACCGTCTCTCCTGCTCAAACGCTTTTGAATTAAATCAGGCTCTGCATCAAAAGCTCTTAGTGCAACATATAAATGTTTTGCATCATACATAATTTTAAATGCAGTTTGATATTCAGGAGGTGTACCTTCATCTGGTTCTTTTTCCGTAAAATCTGAAGACCATTCTACAACATTCCAAGCATCATCAGAAATATCTCCATCAATTATTGGAGTTTTGTTTAGTTTTTGTGTAGTATAAATCCTTTTTGTGACTTTATTTTCAGGCGTTTTTTGAGCTGTTATTCTTTCAGATAAAAAAAGACAAAAAACTAAAAACGGTAGAGTGAGTTTCTTTTTTATTAAGTATTTTGGGCTTAACATTACTAACAAGCAATTATTTTAAATATTGAATACAAAAGTAACTTTGTATTTTCATAACTTTATGTTAATAATTTCAAATATTAGACACTAATTTCAGAATGAAGATGCCTAAAAGTGAGCTTTAACTTTTAATTAAATCAAATCTATTTATCATCGCTATACTTTAAAATTAATTGGATTTAGTTGTTGATTTTATTACAAAATATGCAACATTTTAAAAAATAGATTGAACTATTCTCAAATAGATATAATCGCTACAAATAAATCTAACTCACTATTTGTCAAACCAATAAAAAGAGGTACATTTGCACTCCTTTTTTAAGGAAAAAATAAATTATTAATAAACAAAAACTAATAGTGTAATTATGAACACATTAAGTTACAAAACAGTATCAGCAAACGCAGCTACCGTAAACAAGGAGTGGGTTTTAGTTGATGCGGACGGGCAAACGTTGGGTCGTCTAGCTTCTAAAGTAGCTAAGCTAATTAGAGGTAAATACAAACCAAACTTTACTCCTCACGTAGATTGTGGAGACAACGTGGTTATTATCAACGCAGAAAAAATTGTTTTAACTGGTAACAAATGGAGAGACAAATCTTACATTCGTCACACGGGTTATCCAGGAGGACAAAGATCGTTAACTGCAACAGAAATGTTTGAGAAAGATCCTACGAGATTAATTGAAAAAGCAGTAAAAGGAATGTTACCTAAAAATACTTTAGGTAGTGCTTTATACAGAAACTTGTACGTATATGCAGGTGGAGAGCACAAACAAGCGGGGCAAGAACCAAGAGCTATTAACCTTAACGATTATAAATAATGGATACAATACACAAAATCGGTAGAAGAAAAACTGCAGTTGCTCGTATTTATCTTTCTGAAGGAAAAGGTAATATTACAGTAAATAAAAAAGATTACAAAAGCTACTTTACAACAGGAACTTTACAATATAAAGTGCAGCAACCATTAATGCTTACAGAAAACTTGGAGTCTTATGACATTAAAGTAAATGTTTATGGTGGTGGTGTTACAGGGCAAGCAGAGGCAATTCGTTTGGCAATTACAAGAGCTTTGGTTTCTATTAATGAAGAACACAGAACTGTTTTAAAGCCAGAAGGATTATTAACGCGTGATCCAAGAATGGTTGAACGTAAGAAATTCGGTCAGAAAAAAGCACGTAAGAAATTCCAGTTCTCTAAACGTTAATATATTGTTTAGATTACTGTTATCAATTAGTATTAATAACAGTTTAGTATCTAAATGATTAAGACTCAAAAGACTACTTAATCATTGATTTCAAAAAAAACAGAAAGTAAACACATTTTTAAAATGGCAAACGTAAACATTCAAGAATTATTAGAAAACGGAGTACACTTTGGACACTTAACAAGAAAGTGGAACCCAAACATGGCTCCTTATATTTATACTGAAAGAAATGGTGTACACATCATTGATTTGTATAAAACAGCGGCTAAAATAGAAGAAACTTCAGAAGCTTTAAAAAAGATTGCAAACTCTGGACGTAAAATTTTATTTGTTGCTACAAAAAAACAAGCTAAAGATATCGTATCTGAAAAAGCTAAAGCTGTAAACATGCCTTACATCACAGAAAGATGGCCAGGTGGTATGCTAACAAACTTTGTAACTATTAGAAAAGCTGTTAAAAAAATGGCCCAAATTGATAGAATGAAGACAGATGGTTCTTTTGATGCATTATCTAAAAGAGAAAAATTACAAATTAATCGTCAAAGAGAAAAATTAGAGAAGAATTTAGGTTCTATTTCTGATATGACTCGTTTACCTGGTGCATTATTTGTGATTGACATTAAAAAAGAACACATTGCTGTGGCAGAAGCTCAAAAATTAAATATTCCAATTTTTGCAATGGTTGATACAAATTCTGACCCGAGACAAGTAGATTTTGTAATTCCTGCAAATGATGATGCTTCTAAATCTATAGACAAAGTATTAGGTTTTGTAACGGATGCAATTGCTGAAGGTTTATCGGAAAGAAAAGCTGGTAAAGAAAAAGCAAAAGAAGTTAAGGAAGCTCCTAAAAAGGACGAAGCTAAACCTGAAGCGACTGAAACTGCTACAGAAGAAAAAAAATAATTTCAATAATCATTTAGAAACAACTATTTCTAATAAAATATTAAGTGACATGGTAAAAGTAAGTGCTGCTGATGTTAAAAAATTAAGAGAAGCAACTGGAGCTGGAATGATGGACTGTAAAAAGGCATTAGTAGAAGCAGAAGGTGATTTTGACAAAGCAATTGATGTATTGCGTAAAAAGGGTCAAAAAATTGCTGCAAAAAGAGCTGATAGAGAATCTACAGAAGGTGTTGCAGTAACTAGAATTAATGAAGATAAAACACAAGGTGTTGCTATTGTACTAGCTTGTGAAACTGACTTTGTTGGTAAAAATGAAAAATTTGTTGCTTTAGGTGGTCAATTTGCAGATATCGCATTAAATTATGCTACAAAAGAAGCGTTTTTAGCTGCTGATTTTGGTGGTATGACTGTTGCAGATAAATTAGTTGAACAAACTGGTGTTATTGGTGAAAAGTTAGACATTACTGCTTTTGAAAGAATTGAAGCTGCTTATGTTGGAGCTTATACTCATATTGGTAAAATTGCTGCTTTAGTTGGTTTGTCTGCTGTTGTAGATAATGCTGAAGTTTTAGCAAAAGACGTTGCAATGCAAGTTGCCTCTATGGGAGCTACAACTTTATCTTACAAAGATTTTGATCCTGCTTATGTTGCTGCAGAAACTGAAGCAAGAATTGCAGTTATTGAAAAAGATAATATAGAGCTAGGTAGATTGGGTAAAACATTAAAAAATGTACCTCAATTTATCTCTATGTCTCAATTAACTCCAGAAGTTTTGGCTAAAGCTGAAGAAGAAGCAAAGGCACAATTAGCTGCTGAAGGCAAACCAGAGAAAATCTGGGACAGAATTTTACCAGGAAAAATGGAAAGATTTGTTGCTGACAACACTACATTAGATATGGAACAATGTTTATTAGATCAATCTTTTATTAAAGATGAAAAGAAAAATGTTGCTCAATATGTATCTACATACGGAGATGTTAAAGTGTCTACTTTTAAAAGAGTTACTTTAGGATAATTTCTATTGTATTTTAGAATATTTAAAAACCTCGCAAATTGCGAGGTTTTTTTATTTTTGATACTAAAAAAAGGAAAAACCAATTCCTAAAGAAACACTGTCTATTCGATTATTATCAAAACCAGCGATTTCTTTTCGATGAAAATCCAGTCTTACAATTGTATTCCACCTGTCAGTTCCAGCAATTTGAGTTCCTATACCAAAACCATGGTAATTTCCATCCGAGTATCTGTTTGTAGGTCTCCACATTTTACCAAAACTCGTTTCAACAAAGAAGGCGTCATCTTCATTTTCTGTAATATTAAATCTTAAAGTAGTGTAAGTTGGAAAAGCACTTACTGCATAATTCCAATGGTAATCAAAACCTACATTAAAACTTATAGCTACTCTTCTTTTAAATTCGTAACCAAACCCTGTTCTTATAAAAAGAGCGGCAGGTTCTAAAAGTGTCTCATCGTCATCATTACTAAAAGTGTAATGTTCATTCAGACCCAAAGTAAAATTGAGCGATCCCGTAATAAAAGGACGCCCTATTTTTTCTTGTGAAGAAACTTTAATAATACATAATAATGCAATGGCAAGTAATTTATTTTTCATGTTATGGTTTTAGTTTTTACCATTTTGCAAAAACCAGACCACTTTTAATTTTTGTATAAAATTTTATTCTTTAAAGGATTCAACATTTATGATTATTCCATTTACATATTTCCTTTTTTTAACAATTTTTCCTGCATCATCATAAAAAATACTAGTTCCATGTAGTACGTCATTCACATAAATACTTACTTCTTTTTTATTACCATTTTCAAAATAGAGTATATTTTGACCATTTCTCTGACCATCTTTGTAAGTCTGTTCTTGTTTCAATTTTCCATTTGTGTGGTACTCTTTGCTAACTCCAACAATCTCATCATCTCTGTAAGTAAATTGATCCTCTAAAGATCCGTTAAAAAAATAAGATTTATAGGAATTTACTAAATCTCCATTTTTGTATTCTAACCTTTTTGAAGGCTTTCCATTACTATAATATGCAGTTATTTTACCTGTTTCATTTTTTAAAGGAATCATGGGTAATTCAACATTATTATTATCTTTATAACTATATCCAATAAGTCTACCATAATTATAAAAACGAACCAATTGTAATTTTCCTGAAGGATCATAAAATTCTTTTCTACCATGTTGTTTATTGTTAACATACATAGTTGAAGATTCTAAAACTCCGTCATCAAAATAGCTCATACTTTTACCTGTTCTATTGCCATTTCTATATATGGTTACAGTTGATAATTCTCCATTTTCGTGAAAACTTTCTTCTTTACCATCCAAATTACCATTTACGTAATTGGTTTTTGTTTCTACTTGGCCAGATTCGTAAAACCAAGTCCAATTGCCATTTTTATCGCCATTATTATAAGTGCCAACTACTTTTTTATTGCCATTAAAATAATACTCTTCATAAGGCCCATGTTTAATTTCGTTGGTGTATGTAACTGTAATTCTTGGATTTCCATTAGAGTAATTCAGCGTAATAATATTTAGCTTATTTTCCGAAGCATATTCTATTTTTCTAGTTGATTTTTCTTTGACATCAAAACTTTCTTCTGAAATAAGGTTACCATAATCTAAGGTTGTACTAATACTCAAATTTCCTTTTACATCAAAATAATCTTGTTTACCATGTAATTGACCTCTATTAAAAAAATTTATAGACTGAATAGTGCCATCTTTATAGTAATATTTCCATTCTCCTAATTGATATCCTTTCTTATACCAACCTTGTGAACTCATTTGCTTATTTTTATAATAAGACACATAATAACCATCTAATACATCTTCTTTATACGGTGATTTAGAGGTTATATTACCATTATTATAATATCTAATATAATCTCCATTCTTTCTGTTTTCAATAAAATTCACCTTGCTTTTTAAGACTCCATTATCAGAATAAAATTTCCAAATTCCTGTTTTTCTTCCAGAATTATCATTAGTACCTTGAGATGTTAAATTACCTTGAGGAGAATAGCTTTTATAATTTAATAGTGTATCTTTTTTTATTGCCTTGTACAATACAGAACCATCCTTATTGTAATAAGTGTAAGCGGTTATTTCTCCATTTTCATAAAAATAATCATAATGAGGTTTGCCATCCGTATCATTAGCAATATAAATATTATTTAATTTGCCTTTATTGTAATCAAATTCACTTTGTATATCACCATTAGCATAATACATTTTCCAAGAACCATTATAAAAAGCTTTTTCACTTTGTCCATCCTCATATAATTGGCCATTTGGATGATAAGATTGATACTCCCCATTTAAGGCACTATTAAAGTATTCTGTTACAGAAGAAACTTCATTATTTGGATAGTAAATTATTTTTTTTCCACTCAAAACACCATTGATATAATCTGATTCTGAGTACACATTCCCATTTGCATAATACTCTTTAGCTCTACCCTCAATTCTATCTTTTTCGTAAGGAATTTCAAATTCTAACAAATCTTCACCTACTTTAAAATATGATTTAAATGTACCCTCTAACAAACCATTTTTATAGTATTTTCTTTGTGATAGGGCTCCATTACTTGTGTAATAATCATATTTACCGTCAATATTATTGTCTTTAAAAGATAGACTGATGTTGGTTTTACCATTATCATAGTACATTATATTTTCTCCATTTAAAGCGCCATCCTTATAAACTGCAATTTCTTTGATTTTCCCCAAATGATTAAACCATGTCCATTTTCCAGTTTTCTTTTGATTTTGGTCAAATCCTCCTTTTACAGAAATCTTACCTGCATCGTCATAAAAATCCCAAACGCCCACAACTTGATTTCCTCTTTTCTTGCCAATAGCACTTAAAACACCATCTATATACTCGTAAAAAACTTCTTGTTTTTCTCCATTAAACTCAACAATATTCTTAGATACTATAGATAACCATTTCGTTTTATATGCATCAACAAAAGCTACTATTTTATCCTTATTATTTGCTATAACCTCTTTGTGTTTTTGATTTTGTGTATAAAACAACAATGTGTATATAAAGTCATTGAAATAATTATTTGCTATAATCCATTTGTAAAATGGTAGATATTTCTTGTTCCAAAATCCATCAGTTTCTTCAAAATCTTTTAACTTATGAAGCATTATGTGATTTTGCTTTACCAAAGCCAAATCTATGTCGTTATTGGTTTGATAGCTTAACTTTATAGCTTGTTTCGTTTTTAAAATAGAATCAATTTCTTTGTAATTTTCATCAGCATCTAATAATTGTATCTCATCATTTTTAGAAATAGCATTAAGTAGAGAGAATTTATTGTTAATATCCTTAATAGCAGTAAATGTATCTTCTCCATTTGGATCTAACAAAAGATACATATTAAATGCCATGAATGCTTGTGTTAATCTTTCTTGTTTGTAGAAGATATTTCCAATTTTATAATGAGGTTTTCTAAATAATGGGTTTAAAAGGATCGCTTCTTTATAGGCTGTCAAGGCTTCGTTTATACTATCCTGTTTTTCTAAAACTTCGCCTTTGTTATACCATAACAAATAATTTTTAGGATATATTTTAGTTGCTTTATAATACGTTTCTAGAGCTTCATCATATTTTTTTAGTTTGGTTAATGCAATTGCCTTATTTGTGTAAAAATCAACCTTTGAACATGTATGATTTCCTTGTATGCCTTCTTCTGAAATTGCTATAACCTCTTTATATCGCTTTAATTGCAATAAGTAATATGATTTTGAGCTTAAAATCGGGAAGTATATAGAATCATTCTTGTTTATTTTATTAACCAAAGACAACGCTGTAACATAATCATTTTCTTGGACTGACTTTTCTATTTTTGGTTGTATGTCGTCATAATCTATGAGTGGGATCTTTTGTTGTGCACTTACTACGTTAATAACAAAAAGTAAAATAACTACTAATTTTTTCATACTTTAAAATTACAAAAAAAGAGAATGAAAGTCTATATATACCATCTTTCGTTACTCTTTAATATTTTGTTTTACTAAGAATCTAATCTGCCTACAGCACAACTCACAAAAGACTTTGCTTTGTGTATCATTGTATTTTTATCTCCAACTTCTGGATAACCCAATTTGGATAATTTAGATTTTATTTCTTCTAAATTTTCATTTCTTGATGAGACTAAAACTATCGATTTTTCGACATCAATATTAACTTTTTCAATACCGTCTAAACTTAATATTCCTTTCTTTATAGTAGCTGCACAGCCTCCACATTTTAAGTTTTCTATTTGAATTTCTGTAGTCATAATTCCTAATTTTCTTTTTTCCATTGGTTAAATCCACCTAAAATATTGTATACATCATAGCCTTTCCCTTTTAATATTTTAGCAGCTTTTACGCTTCTGTTTCCAGACCTACAATACAAATAGACTGACTTATTTTTATTTAACTTTTTTGAGGCTTGCTTGTAAAAATCATCATCAAAATAATTGGTAAAAATCGCTGTTTTTATAAAACCCTTTTTTATTTCATTAGGACTTCTAACATCTAATAATTGAATGTTTTTCTCTGACAATAGTACTTTTAATTCTTTTGTAGATATTGACTTTATTTCTACCTGTGAATTACAATTTATAAAAAGGAAACCCAATAAAATGAAAAAATATTTTTTTTTCATGTTTTCTATTTTAGTTTTGATGGACAGACTTTTGATGTTCTTTTTATATTCGTTTTTTTAATGGCTGCGTAGCCTTCTGCAACATCTATAACATTATGAAAACCTCTTGCTTTTAAAATAGATGCCGCAATTACCGATCTATAGCCCCCTGCACAATGTATATAAAAATTATCTTTCTCTGGAAACTCAGCTATATGATCATTTAAAAAATCTAAAGGTGTACTTTCTGCAACTTGAATATGCTCGTTTGCATATTCTCCTGGTTTTCTAACATCAAAAATAGGATTATTCTCCTTAATTTTAATTTCTAAAACATCAGCGGAAACGGAAACTAGAGTATCTATTTCTTTAGCCGCATTTACCCAAGAAGAAAAACTTCCTTGTAGATAACCTAAAACATTATCAAAACCTACTCTCGATAAACGTGTAATAGTATCTTCTTCCCTTCCGTTTGGCGCAACCAATAAAATAGGTTGATTAATATCTTTAATTAAAGTTCCTACCCAAGGCGCAAAACCTCCATCAATTCCTATAAAAATTGACTGCGGTATAAAACCTTTAATAAATTCAGTTTGATGACGAACATCTAATATTATAGCTTCTGTTTCATTGGCTAACAATTCAAAATCTTCAACAGATAAAGGATTAGCACTATTTTTAATTACTTCATCAAAGTCTTTATATCCCTCTTTATTTAATTTTACATTTGATGGAAAATAGGCTGGAGGTGGCATTAAACCATCAGTAACTTCTTTTATAAATTCAGATTTAGTCATATCTGCTCTTAAAGCATAATTGGTTTCTTTTTGATTTCCAATTGTTCCTACAGTTTCTTTACTTAAATTTTTACCGCATGCCGAGCCCGCTCCGTGAGCAGGATACACAATAACATCATCTGCCAAAGGCATTACTTTATTCCTTAAACTATCAAACAAAAATCCAGCAAGATCATTCTCTGTAATTTCTCCTTTCTGAGCTAAATCTGGTCTACCAACATCGCCTAAAAAAAGAGTATCTCCACTAAATAAAGCATAATCTTTACCTTCTTTATCTTTTAATAAATAGCAAGTACTTTCCATAGTATGCCCAGGAGTGTGTAAAACTGTTATTGATATATCACCCAATTTAAAAACCTGATTATCTTTTGCAATTAAGGCATTGAAGTTGGTTTTAGCAGTTGGACCATATACAATTTTTGCTCCCGTTTTTTCAGCCAATGTGACGTGCCCACTTACAAAATCTGCATGAAAATGAGTTTCAAAAATATATTTAATTTCGGCTCCATTATTGTTTGCTTTTTTTATGTAATCGGTCACTTTTCTTAACGGATCTATAATAGCAACTTCTCCATTACTTTCAATATAATAGGCCCCTTGAGCTAAACAGCCTGTGTAAATTTGTTCTATAATCATAATCTAAATCTATTCATAATATCATTCCAATTTATTCCCGAAATCATATTTATCTACTTTATTTTTTTTACCTGTATGCTTGGTGTATATATTTCGCATACTTTTTTTGATGATTCCTATCACCAGTTTTATAATATTTAACAGCTTGGTTTGCCCGCATAAAAAAATGATTGATGTCAATGATTTGCAAAACTCCGCTTCTAAATAAATCATCTCTTACAGGTCCTTTTACACCTGCAAAATAAAATTTAATATCTCTTTTTTTGTAAAACTTGATTCGTTCTTTTAACATTTCTAATCCTGTACTATCCACTCTGTTAATGCTTTCTGCATCTAATACAATCAATTTTAAACTTGACCCTTTTCTAGATGCCAATCGGTCTAAGTTATCTCTAAAATAACTTGCATTTGCATAAAACAATTGTGCATCAAATCTAAACACTAAAATATCATCATCTAAAATAACTTCTTCAAAACGATTTTTATTTCTATAAAAATCAGAATCTGGCACTTTACCTAATTCAGTTATGTAAGGCCTTGAAGTTCTAAAAATTAATATTATAAGAGATAAACCTACACCAACTGCAATTCCGAATTCAATACCCAACAAAAGTGTGGCTAAGAATGTAGAAATCATTAACCAGAAATCAAGTTTATTGGCTCTCCACAAGAAATTTGCTTCTTTAATATTTATCAAATTAAAGACAGCAACAATAATAATGGCCGCCAATACTGTCTTTGGTAAATGATAAAATAAAGGAGTTAAAAAAAGTAAGGTTAATACCACCATTGCTACTGAAATTAGGGCTGCCATTCCTGTTTTTGCCCCACTTT
>ENA-OSET01000321-OSET01000321.1-sediment-metagenome-genome-assembly--contig:-NODE-321-length-54882-cov-3.804689_pt1 | contig 54882 bp, 35 predicted proteins | sample MGYA00237882_ERZ534229 | MGnify/ENA primary metagenome ERZ534229 (study PRJEB26408, sample SAMN06266212) | sediment metagenome | isolation source: Hudson Canyon methane seep mesocosm | place: USA:Hudson...
ACTGTTAACTAATTGGTCGCTGGCTCGATCCCAACATCCGGAGCCATATTTGTCGAGAAAGCCCTGTAGATCATAGATTTACGGGGCTTTTTTGCGTCTACTGGAAAGAAATCCCATTTGGTTCTGTCTTACAGGAACTGCCTTAGGTGCGCCGCACTATCGATTAGCGCCCGTTTCCTGTCATCCATCGAACCTTCATAGTCGCTGTCCTCTACCTCGATACAAAAAGCCCCCTTAAATCCGGCGATTTTCATGGCAGTTATATATTCGCCCCAATCAATATCCCCGCGGCCCGGGATACGCGGGTCGTGATACTCAAGGGGATTCGCCATAGTTCCCACTTCATCAAGACGGGTTTGGTCTAACTTTACGTCTTTGGCGTGCGCGTGATGGATACGCCGCATAAACTCCTTAAGCGGCTTTAAATGATCCATGCGCATCCAAATAAAATGCGACGGATCGTAATTCAGGCCGAAATACGGGGTATCAAATTCATCGAACATGCGTCGCCAAATTTTCGGGCTGTATGCAATATTTTTGCCCGCGGGCCATTCATCATCGGTAAAATACATAGCGCAATTTTCTATTCCTACATACACTTCGCGTTCGCTGGCGTATCTCAAAAGCGGCCCCCATACTTCTTTGAAACGCGGCCAGTTGTCATCCACATTTTTAGTCCAGTCATTGCCGATGAAAGTAGTAATCATATTGATTCCCAGTAGCACCGAAGCGTCAATCAACTTGTACAAGTGATCAATATAAACCTGCGCTTCTTGATGATCTGGTGTGAGCGGATTAGGGTAATACCCAAGAGAGCTAAGCTCGATACCCTTCGACCCGCAGTAGGAACGTGCATCGTCGGACTTTTCACGGGTAAAGTCCGTAATATCCAGGTGGGTTACGCCCGCGTATTTACGCTCGGCGGCACCTTTTGGCCAGCACATAATTTCCACACATTCGAAATCATGCTCTGCGGCAAAATCGATTACCTCTTCAAAGGAAAGGCCGTCCAGGATTGCACTTTGAAAACCAAACTTCATCTACTCACTCTCCACTCTGACCTATATTTCCGTACACGCGTGCTCCCGCAGGTGCTGACAAGTTAAATCCGCGATGCGACGAAAATAAAGGACAGAGATTCAAACCACTGCCCTACTCCATTCTGCAAACGCACCTTTCCTGGAATTCCGATAGTGCTCAGTTCGGATCAGATGCCTTCCCAAATTGAACAGCTTATAGACAGCTGCATGAGCATCCAGAAATCACAGTGTCTGTCTAACAGACTTAAACCTTCTCATACCTTGCTCCCTAAGCCTCGTTGCTTCAAGTGACTACTCCGCCCGATTGTTTTCATACTACGTTGTACTGTGAAACGTTTCTAGAATAAATTCCCAATCGCGCAAATCTCAGTATCTTATATGAAAAACACAAACCAAAGAGTATAGGCCGAACAAACGCCCCACGCACATCGAACATATCCTAGGAAACCGTCTGCCGGCAATCGCTTAAAGATTAACTATTTCCGTCGATACACGCTGGGCGTCACGCCTGTCCATTGCTTGAAAGCCCGGGTAAAAGAACGCGGTTCAGCAAAGCCTAGCAATTGCGCAACATCATTTACTGCCATCTGCTGCACGCTGATTTTTTCGATGGCAATATCGCACCGCACCGAATCTTTTATTTTCTGGTAACTGGTCCCTTCGTCCTTTAATTTGCGCCGGAGAGTCGGAGAACTTATATGTAAAGTAGCGGCAAGATCGTCGAACTCGGGGAAGCTATTCAGGGTTTCGGCATCGTTAATCAATGCTACCTTAATTCTAAGTGTCAGACTGCTGTCGTCACCCGGAATCGTTAACACGCCCGCTGGTTGGCGCTTCAAAAATTGCGCCAACTCGCGCTGGGTGCGCACCGGCGCCAAACTGGCATACTGGTTGCTAAAGCAGATTTTGGTTTTATCGGCATTAAAAAAACACGGGCAGGCAAATTGAAATTTAAACTCGGCGGAATGGGCAGGTTCCGGGTAGGCAAAATAAGCCGCCTGTAGTTTGATCTGCTGGCCAATGATCCAACTGGCAAAACGGTGCCAGATAACAATCCAGAATTCCTGGTAAAAGTGTACCGGATCCAGGGCCGGTTCCGCCATGGTGACGATAAATTCCCTCCCCGTCTCCACTTCGCGGTAGTCCATCACTATGTCCTCGGTAACGAAACTGTAATATTTAATGCCCCGGTTAAACAGGGCATCAATCGTCTCACAGCGGCTCACCAACTGGCACATCATGCCGAAAGTACCCAATTTCGCTCTATGGGAGGTGTAGCCCATAAATTCATCGTCCAATAGCACCCATATCGACTGAATCAAACGGGTTAACTGCTCGGTATGCACCCGACTATCGGCTGCGTCTATCAACTCCTGCGAAATACCCGCGTCCACCAGCAATTGGTCGACATCAAGACCTTTGCGGGCGGCTCCGGGGAGGGCTTCGCGAGCATAATGTGAGGTTACTGTTGCCATAAACCGTATTTATTGCCTATCAAAATTAGCTGTAATTCTATCAGCTTGAGAAAATTAGTGACTTGTTTCGATCATTTTGGTCCTTCTTTCTGCGCCTGTTGTACAGGATAGTAAGCGGGTTGATCACTGCGCTTTGATAGCACGCCCAGAATGCAACGGAAATGATTCAGTACAAGGCGCTACCCTGCTCGCTTTTTCACCACGACCATAGGGAGAAATTTTGACAAACTTTACCGACAGAATTAAAACGATCCTTGAAAACCAACCCCTAGGCGAATTACCAAGCCGGGAATCTATCGCTAAACGCCTACATGTTTCACAGCGCACCTTGGCCCGAAAACTGGTGAAGGAAAACACGAGCTTCAAACAATTGCTTGACTCACACTTAATGCAGGTTTCACTACCGTATCTGATAACCGAGGACCTGAGCATTGAAGACATTTCATTTATAGTGGGCTATCAAGCTCCTCGCTCATTTTTCCGGGCGTTCAGGCGATGGACCGGTGATAGCCCGGCTGATTTCCGGCTTAAAAATCGCCCCAAATCTTCAGCGCCGATTGCAGCTAGTTACTGACTGAGAAATTTTGCTTCGACTTTATCATCAGCATTATTTCCTGTCTTCGAGTTTGTTTCAATTCGATTTGTACAATTGTATCGCGATGGATGAAAATAGGTAGAAATCAGGTGGATGGAAGAGTATAGGCGGAACAAACGCCCCACACACATCCAACATATCTTAGGAAACCGTCTGTTGGTAATCGCTCAGCTTGCGGCAACTACTATAAGCCTCCCCTACTCTCACTTTTCGTGGATATTTTCACGTTTAAATTATCGATTCATAAATCCAACCGTTGCTCCTCATCAGCGATGAGTAGCCCATCACATTCGAGTTTTCGAATCAGTCGCTGAATGATTTTTTCGAGCAGTGTATCAAGCGTTTTCTGGGAAGGTGTTTTGGCGGGGTGGAATCTGACTTGCTTGTTCGCTCCTTTCTCGACTTACTAACCTCGGGTGTAGACACCGTCCAGGATCAACATATGTAGATGTACATTGAGGTTGGAATCGCCAAATTGAGGCTAGCCCAACGCGAACAAAGGGGTACAAAGGGGTCGGGTTACAAAGGGGTCGAATATTTTTTGATCAAACTGTCGTAAGGCAATGGGAAATTAACTCTTAGGGATTACCGCAATCCTACTTTGACTTTCATACCACCGCCTTTTTTTGTTCTGCAAACGCATCTGTCTCGAGATTTCGATAGTGTTCCGGCTTGACGAGGTGCAAAGCAAGATTGAATAGATTCGAGACATCTGCATGAACATCCAGAAATCGCTAATCCTGTCTAACAGACTGAGTCTACCGCATGCCCGCTCTCCCACCTAGTAGCCTCGTGAGATTTTCTGTCCGACAACGGTCTCCAAAAAATTGTTTCAGCCTAATGCAGAATAAGAGTGTTAGGCTTTCTAAACTCACTCCGACGCATAACGTAGACCAACTTACTGTTAATCAATGGGTCGTTGGTTCGATCCCAACATTCGGAGCCCTATTTATTATAAAAGTCCTGTAGAGCGCAGATTTATGGGGCTTTTTTGCATCTACTGGAATGAAATTTCATAAGAAGACCAATTGACTGCCGGTAATTTGGTCGTGGGGTAACTGGTGGGGCTCGTCTGGGAGAACGCCAACTCTCCTGCTGGCTGCCCTCGCCTGCTCTTTGCAAGTGTAACTGATCGAGAACGTAGCTGATTAACTGCGAGGACACTGCGGGGGACTTTTGGGGATCGGGGTGATGGCGGCGGGACTGCTCGCAGGGTGCGGTAGGTGGCGAGTTGGGATAGTGCTACACAGCAGCGACCTGCGCAAAAACGCTATGCAGCTGCAAAATACTCTTCGCAACATCAATTCCTAAGACTGAAATATTCGCTACAATTCTCCATTCACGTTTAAGAAATTTCAACTCCACTGTAAATTCAAAAAAGAGCAAATTCTTAGCACTGAAGGTGGTGAGGATAGTTCGTTACGTTAGCGCCTCCAATCGTCGAATTTGGAATAACCTATATCGGTCCAGTTTCATATTTCGACACTCATATAGATATACAGCTACTTTACATATGCGGTGTAAACGTTTACATTGAACGTATGTGATTGTCGATATCGGTAACAAATAGCTCAACCCATTGCGGTCATCGGAAAAATCTATCTCCTCAATGAGTGCAGAGAAACGATCGACACACCAGGCAGCCAAATTGGAATTTCATTCAACCAAATAGTGTCACTTGGCACAAACGTACCTTTTTCAATTTATTGCGAGTAACGCGCAGCAATAACCCTTAGCGAGCGCATAAGAATACTGACGCTCGTAAAAATAATAGCGGTCAATTATGAATTCTAATCTTAGCTACACTCTTCGAATCGCCATTACGGTTTCATTGGGCGGTTTTATTTTTGGCTTCGACGCCTCAGTCATTTCAGGGGTGATTGGCTTTCTTAGCGATGAATATCAGCTAGGCAATTGGGAGATTGGCCTGGTCGTTGCCGCGCCAACACTCGCCGGAATTATCTCTGGAGCTACCGCTGCTCCGTTGAGCGATCGATTTGGACGTAAACGTATTCTGTTGATTGTAGCGGCACTGTACGTAATATCGGCAATATGCTCGGCTTTCGCACCCAACTATCAAACACTTATTGTCGCTCGCTTTATTGGTGGACTGGCCTTCGCTTCGCTAGGTCTTGCTCCGGTGTATATCTCCGAGATTTCAACGCCATCAATGCGGGGGCGTTTGGTATCGATAAATCAACTTAATATCGTTGTCGGCTTTTCCGCGGCCTATTTTGCAAATTATATGATTCTTACGCTCAGCGAGTCCTCCAGTACCTGGGTGTCTCAGCTAGGAATTGATCGGCATACCTGGCGTTGGATGCTTGGCCTAGAGATCCTCCCGGCGCTAGCTTATTTTTTACTACTGTTTACCATTCCCGAAAGCCCTCGCTGGCTGGTGCTACACAATCGCGTGCCGAAAGCGCGAGATATTATGAGAAAACTGGCAGGCGACGGAGCCATCGATGACAAAATCGACGAAATACTTAACACCAGTTTCGATCGGGCTTCGCCAGTGATCGAGCGTTTCAAACAACTTTTAAAACCTAGTCTGAAGCTCGTGTTAACAATCGGCATCATCATTTCAATCGTGCAACAAATTACCGGGATTAATGCCATTTATTTTTACGCTCCCAGTATTTTTGAACAAAGCGGCGTGGGGAAAGACGCTGCATTTTCACAGGCTGTCTGGGTCGGAATCATCAACATTATCTTTACCCTGATAGCGATGGCGCTCATTGACCGGCTAGGACGCAAACCTCTTTTAATGATCGGCTTAAGCGGGATATTTTGCAGTATGCTGCTGTGTAGTTATGGTTTTTATAACGCCAGCTATCAACTAACAGAAAAATCTGTTTCACAAATAGCAGTAAAGGATTCGTCCTTAGAATTGGATGCTGCTCGCTTAGTGCCGATGGTAGGGATAATCTATGATAGCGATGTGGAATTTAAGCAAGCTGTTATCGAATCTCTCGGCGAGGTTAAGGCAAGGGCTCACGAAAGCGAGTTGATAAAGGCGGCAATCACAATAAACCCCTATATCATACTCGCTGGAATTTTAGGATTTGTCGCTTCTTTTGCCATGTCTTTAGGGCCCGTTATGTGGGTGTTGCTACCCGAGATCTTCCCCAACCATTTACGTGGTGTAGCGATGGCTGTCACCGGCATGATAAATAGTCTTTCAAGCTTTATGGTGCAGCTGGTTTTCCCCTGGGAACTCAATACCCTTGGCGCAACCGGCACTTTTGCAATTTACGCCGGTTTCGCGGCAGTAAGTTTTATTTTTGTCGCCTATCTGTTACCGGAAACCAGGGGAAAATCACTGGAAGAAATCGAAAAAGAATTAGGAGCAAAATCCTAATGAGCCAGAAAGTTCGTTGGGGGATCATCGGCGCTGGAAGAATCGCCGCGCAATTTGCCAATGACCTTCAATTTGCCAACAACGCCGAATTGGTCGCTATCGCTGCACGCAGTGAGACAAGAGCACAAAACTTTGCCTCGCAGCATAACGTACCTGCAAGCTATGGGAGCTATGAAGCCCTTTACGGTGCCGAGGATATAGATGCCGTCTATATTGCGACCCCCCACACCCATCATAAGCAGCAAACCGCGTCAGTGATTGACGCGAATAAATCGGTGCTATGCGAAAAGCCTTTAACTATTAATCAAGAGGAATGCCAGCAGCTAATCAGCTTATCTGACCGCACCGATCGCTATATTATGGAAGGTATGTGGACCTATTTTCTACCGGCGATCCAAAAGGCTAAACAGTGGATTGAAGAAGGTTTTATCGGCGACATCAAGCACCTCAAGGCTGATTTCGGTTATCCACAGTTGCCCTTTGATGCCAATCGCCGTGAGTATGACAAAAACCTTGCTGGAGGCTGCCTGCTGGAAATGGGGATTTACCCAGTCGCTATTGCCTGGTTTTTTCTACAACGTGACCCCATCGCAATGAATGTATTGTCGCGCCACGCTCCTAACGGTGTCGAAGATGATATCACTATGGTTTTTGACTACGGCGATTTTACTGCAACGCTGGCTACTTCTTTTCGATGTAAATTACAAAACTGGTGCTACATTATCGGAGACAAAGGCTATATAGCCATACCCGATTTCTGGCGCGCCAAAGAATGTTCGTTATATGAATTAGAGACTCGAGTTAATCACTTTACAGACAATCGACAGGGGTTAGGTTTTGAATTCGAAATCGAAGCGGCTAGCAACGACATATTAAATAACAACAAACAGTCAGCAGTTATGCCGCTGCTAGCCAGCCTAAAGTTCCAACAGCATATGGATACCATTAGAAGTGAGTTTAACTAAACGCCGGTCGACAAGCGGTCCTCGACGATCTCATTCGTTTCAAACTTATACCGCATGTTGCGATAGACGCAGATGTCGGTAATATTCTCGGGTGTGCCGGCGGGCATGCTTCTATAGTTGGTCGACACGCGGTATTCGCCCGCTACGGGCAATACCCGATGCCAGGTATGACCATGCAGAAATACTACCGTACCCTTTTTAGGCGTTAATACGACCTGATCTCGAAAATCTTCATTCACATCACCAATGGTCAACTCTCCGCGACGATGAGAACCAGGTATAATAACTGTCTGACCGCCTATTTCCGGCGTAATATCGCTGGTATAAACCAATCGATTCATATTAAATTTACGAGCATCTTCCGGCGCACAATCCTGATGCCAGGCCTGACCTTTGGTACCCTGCTTGGAAAACATAATCATGCAATAGAGAGACTGCCAATCGTCACCCAATATATTCTGCGTTAGCTCTTTCAGGTTCGGGTCACTTTCAACCATATCAAAGGCCCTAACACCTTCCTGCTGGGGAAACCAGGGAATCACCTCGGTGGCGGCTTTTTCCAAAAATTCATCATTGTGGAAGAATTCCGGCTCTAAACCAAAATGATCGAGAATTATCTGGTTATAATAGTCCATTAATTCAGCGCCAAAGAAGTCTTCTATAACTACATAGCCCTGGGTCCAAAACTGCTCTGCCAACTCTTTATGATTCATCACTGCCTCGCTACTTTTCCAACTGCTGGTAAAGACCTTCTTGCCCATTTAAGAAAATAGGTGCGCTAATTTTTTCTGCCCATAGCTTTTCAACTTCCGGGTTATCCTGAAGCCGTGAATTAGACTTTGAGAAAAAACCCCCGCAGTTGTGGTCCTGCTGATCTTCCCACTGAGGCGCATAGGTGCTATCCGACCAGTTTTCATTGATATAGGATAGCCCCCTGATTACATCTTTGTTGACTTCAATGTGGGCAAATAGTTTCTCGACCCACTTTAAGCCAAGCGCTGTATCGGTTTTTAGATCAATCTGGTTTTTACAATCACTTGTATGCGGCGCCAACTCGCTAATAAAAGTCTTCAGCCCTTTATCGCGGGCAAACTGATTTTCGTGAATACCGGGGTTTTCCGGGTAGATCGTGAAATAGGTATAACCAACCCAATCGACATAGCTATCGCTATATTCGTCTGGCGCCGGGTAAAACTGCTCCAACGTTTCATAACTGGCATATCCAAAGCTTTGCCAGACAAACGCAACATTCGTGACGTTCGCTTTTTGCAGATATCGAACAATATATTTGTAAGCGCTTTTGTATTGTTCAGGTTCATAGTTATTCCACGAACCGTCAAATTCATAACCAATTCTTAACAAAACCGGTCGGTTATCCAGGCTCTTCATCCAGCCAGCTAATTCTCCTAATTGCTCGTCGTATTGGCCATCGGCAATCTTAAAGGCATTGCAGTCCTCAGTGGCTCTGCACATACGTCCATCACTGTAACGGGGCCCGGCGATATACATGCCAATGGCAACAACTGCTTCTGAAAACTCATGTCGAATTAGGTTACAGTCGACACACTGAATACCTGAGCCCCAATTTGTTGGCTCTAACAAGGCATCGTTTCCTTGATAGTCACGAGGTGCATCCGGCGCGAAGTCCCGATAAGGCGAGCCTTTATCGTAAGAAATATAATCGGTAAACCCTGCTGGCCGCGGAATCGATTCTGAACCATAGTAATCCAAGGTTGCTCGTACACTCTGCCCCGCTAACACCATAATTCTCCCCTCTTTGGGGAGAAACTTTGTTTTACTCGGTCCGTAGACTTCCTCATCGATGGCGAATTGAGTTGCACAACTACTCACAAAAAGAGACAAAACAAAAAGGGGGAAATACCGAAACATCATTCTACCGCTCCTCATAATTAAAGAAGTCAAAGTCCGCGGCCTTTCTTACCCCTGACATATCCTGACAACACATACCAACAAATGCACCGGTAAAGTTGGCACCCTCTCCTTTCCCTGTTTCATCACAAATCAGACTTTGATCAAGCTCAACGGGCACGTTATACCACTGCTGATTATCGATAGACCACTCAAACCTCAATGTTTCATAGTCCACCAGCGCGCGAAGATAAATCGGTTGATTACTCGGCACTGGAATCAGCGCATGCTGCAACGGAAAATCAGCGACCTGGGTTTGATCACCCAAACAACTCATCACAGCAATATGCTTTCCGATTTTTTCGTCATGGGAGATATAACAATAGTGAAACTTGTGGCTATTGTAATAACTCACCAAACCCGCCATTTGCTGAAAGTTGTCGGGCTCATACTCAACACATGTGGCTGCGGTAAAACAAAATGACTGCTGGCGCCTTGCGACCAATGCCGATGCATTCCAACTGCCTAAAGACTCGCGACCGAACAAGCGTAAGTATCCCGGACGCTCAGTCAGGCTAAATAATTGCTTCGGATAAGGTGATCGCAGCCACTGAAATTCCTCAGGCAAGTCTGGAGATTCAAAGTCATGGTCAGTGAGCTGCGCCGGCCATGGATGCAAGGGTAAATTGGGAGCGGCCACCTGCTCTTCAGGCGTATTTCCGCCACTACTCATACGCAGCCATCCATCCTCAGACCAAACGACTTTTTCAATTGCCGATTCACGCCCCATGGGGCTACGCTTTAACTTATCACTGATGGGACGACTACATAAATGCACGGCATAACATTCGCCGGTTTGTGTTTCTACCCAATCGCCGTGACCACTGCGCTGTAACAGAGAATTCGGCGAATCTTTAGCGCTAACAAAATGCGTTATCGGGTCGACCTCATAAGGACCTTCAATGTTTTTTGAGCGAGCCATTGTCATGGCATGGTCATAACCGGTTCCACCTTCCGCGGTTAGTAAATAGTAATAACCATTGAGTTGATAAAGATGCGGCCCTTCAGTAAAACCCAGCTCGGACCCAGGGAAAATATTTTTAACCGGACCAACCAGTTTCTTTTCTGCAACGCAATACTCCTGCAGATAAGTACCACCAAAAAATGTGCGATCAGAACGGTGATCCCACACCATGTTCAACATCCATTTTTTACCATTGTCCTCATGAAATAACGACGGATCAAATCCGCTACTATTAAGATAAACCGGATCAGACCATTCACCATCAATGGATTCACAGGTAGTCAGAAAATTATGTGTGTCTTTAAAATTCCCATCAAATCGTTTCACGTCCGTATAGACCAGCCAGAACAACCCATCCTCATAGCTCAAACAGGGTGCCCAAACACCACAGGAATCCGGTTCACCCCTCATATCTAGCAGGCTAGGTCGGTTCAACGGTCTGGTCAATAAGCGCCAATTGACTAAATCTTTTGAATGGTGGATCTGTACCCCTGGATACCATTCAAACGTCGATGTCGCGATATAGTAATCATCGCCGACTCTTACCAATGAAGGGTCCGGGTTAAAACCTTTTAAAATAGGATTTTGTATCGTCTGGTTCATGCCTACACTCATTGTTGTTGGCTGCTATTCGGACGCAGCCATGGATCTTTGGCTCGCAAGCTGTTGGTGAATATCACTCATGGCACCGTCGTCTAGTTTATAGAGTCGCATTAACGCCCACATCATTAGTCCGATAAATGCCGGAATTAAAGCAAAGCATAATAATATCCCGTTCAGAGCAGTTTCAGTTTGAACTTGTTTGGCAACATACCCAAACCCTCCCAATATCCAGCCCGTCGTCGCAGCACCTATCGCCAGGCCCAATTTAATGGCTAGCAAGTGTGCCGAGTAGGCCATTGCCATGACATTTTTCCCAAACTTCAACTGCCCATAGTCGGAAGTATCCGCAACCATCGAAAACATAACGGGTACCAAGACCATATGAAAGAAGTTCGCTATAGCGAAAATACCAAAAGCCAGTACTAACTGATTTTTGCCCACGAAAAACAGACCCAAATGGGCTATCACCGAAATCAAAGCGGCAAACTTAAACAGACTCACTTTATTTATTTTGGCAGAAACAATATTGGTACATAAAGCTCCCGCTAAAGCGGACAACATTCCTGTGGTCAAAAATTGACTGGTAAGATCTTTGCGGCCTAAAAAATAGTCTACATAATAAGGCGTGACAGCGCCACGCATGGCTACCAAAGCGAGCATGACCAAAGCAATACATGCTACCAACATAAACTGGTCATTTTTAAACAAGCTTTTTAAGTCTTCAGCGACTGTGGTTTTGCGTTCATTGGGCGGCGCCACTACCCGCTCTTTTGTGCCAACAAAACACAGTAGAAAACAGACTAAAGCCAACAAAGCATACATTCCCATCGCCCAGCTATAACCCAACTGCATATCGCCTTGGCCAAACCACTCTACCAGCTCCATCATAAATGCAGTCACTAATACGCCGCCCACCATAGCACAGGCAAAGCGAATGGATTGTACTGACGCACGCTCTTTTATGTTCGCGGTAATAACACCACCTAATGCCGAATACGGTATATTAACGGCGGTGTAAGCCAGCGTGAGCAGAGCATAGGTAATATAAGCATAAATCAATTTTCCAGAGTCAGAAAAATCCGGCGTAATAAAGGCAGCGACGGCCAATAAGGCGTAGGGTATTGAGGTGAAAATCAGGTAAGGACGGTAGCGCCCCCAACGCGTATCGGTACGATCTGCGATGCCTCCCATTACGGGGTCGGTTACGGCATCAAAAAGTCTGACTACTAGCATCAGGGTACCAGCTGCGGCCGCCGTTATACCAAACACATCGGTATAGAAAATCAGCATATAGTTGACCATCACCTGAAATACCAAGTTACTGGCAGTATCACCCAAACCATAGGCGACTTTTTCTTTGATACTGAGTGTTTGCCCTGCCTGCCCGACCGCCGACATAAAATATCCTCTGGTTACTATTTAACTTTTATTTTCAGCTGTTTCTTCAGCATCCATGAGTGTACGTCGACTAAATAGTCGCTGAACGAGTGCCGGTTATTAGTTTCGGTATTTATCACCGGATGGAATATTACGGCAATATAAAAACGAATAAACTTTTGCCCTTCTATCGCCTTGTCAATAAGTACTTTCTGCGATAAATGCGCTCGGCTTCAAATACTCTTTATTTTAAATCTCCTATCTTGATCTGGCACGCCGGATAAAGTCTTTGTAAAAGTGAGCGCTAAGTTTGGGCACGCGTTCCTGAGTAACATAGTCCACGTAATATAAGCCAAAGCGTTTACTGTAGCCTTCCGACCACTCAAAGTTATCAAGTAAACTCCAGGCGAAGTAACCTCGAACATCTACCCCCGCTTCGATAGCATCGGCGACAGCATAAAGATGTTCTCGCAAGTATTTGACCCGCTGGTTATCGTTAACCAACACTTCATCATAGTCATCGTCACTAGCCATACCATTCTCTGTGATGTAGACGGGCGGCATCTCATACCGCTTATTTAGGTTGACTAACAGTTGCGTTAAGCCAGCTGGGTAAACCTCCCATCCCATCGCTGTCACTTCTGCTTCCTCGGGAGTTACTGAGTCGTAAGTAAATGTCACATTACTGGGATTGTGACAAATGACTTGTCGGGTGTAGTAATTAATGCCCAAATAATCGTTAGGCGCACTAATGATGTCCATATCGCCGCTTTCAATATCAGGTAGCTCATCAGGGTATATTTCCTGAATAAGTGCCGGGTAACAGCCCTCTAACAGCGGCTGGATAAACCAATCGTTATTTTCCGATTCGGCAAGCTCCGCCGCCAACTGGTCTTGCTCCGATAAACTCGCCGCATCATACGGCCCCATGTTCAGCACAATGCCGTGTTGCGCCATAGGCGCGTTTCTGCGGAGCAAGGGCATCGCAAGGCCATGAGCCAATAGAATGATATGCGCCACTTGCAACGCCTGTTTTCTATCCTTAATACCGGGTGCGTGGATCCCGTGCAAATAACCCAACATTGCACTACACCACGGCTCATTAAAAGTCGTATAGGTATGTATTTGATTGCCAAAATGGCTACTCACCACGTCGGCGTATTTGGCAAACTGATACGCGGTATCACGATTCAGCCAGCCCCCCTGCTCTTGTAAATACTGAGGCAAATCCCAATGGTACAAGGTCACAAAAGGTTTTATCTGGTAAAAATGTAAGCGGTCGATAATCTGTTGGTAAAAGTCTAGGCCAGTCTGACTAATTTCCTTTTCTGTCGACGTAATTATCCTCGTCCATGCCATGGAAAAACGATAGGCGTCGACACCAAGATCTTTCAGTTTTTGCAGATCTTTTTCCCATAGATGGTAGTGATCACAGGCAACTAAACCATCATCACCATTCACAATGTTATTCGGCTCGGCGCAAAACCTATCCCAGATACTGTCTACCCTACCATCTTCATTCGCTGCTCCTTCGATTTGAAAAGCAGCCGTTGCGGTGCCAAATACAAAGGTACTTTTGAACGAGGATAAATTTCGATCATCTTGCATTTTCATAATTATTATCGCAATTAAACAAAGGAAAAATTCAATGGACAGATCAGTTGATGGAGAAGGACAATTTCAACATCGTTACACCCACATCAATCCAACAAAATTCATAATCAAGGTGGAAGGAAACGGTGAGTCTTTGAAGAGAAAATGCAGCCGATCATAAGACGCCGGCATTCTCCATTATCAATAAACCGAAAAGGCCACAGCACAGGCTGCGGCCTCCATTGACGAATACAAACTCGCTGCTGTGTATAGGCGCTTTAAAATTCAGCCCGCAATCCAAGGGTATATCTTGGGCTCTGATCGTTTTCAAACAGGAATTGGCTTCCGTAGCGGCCTGTTTGAACCTGATCTTCTCCGGTTAGATTAAGTACTTCAAAATTCACCGTAAGCGTTCTCGTAAGATTCCACGATGCACTCAGATCAATCTGTAAGTATTCGTCAAAATAAACTGGCTCATTAGTGGCTCTAAGTTGACTGGTTGCATAGAGGAAATCATCGCGCCAATTGGCCGCAACACGAACTGACAATGCGTCCTTTTCGTAAAATCCAATCAGATTCCATGAATCGCTGAGGCCAATCAGTATGGACTGACTGTTGAATATGTTGTTGTCGAATTCTGCATCACTGTCAACAATGGTGTAGTTTGCCTGCATGCCAAAGCCGGAATCTCCGAAGATATGCTGAACCGCTAACTCAAACCCATCCACTTCGCGCTCGTCACCATTGACCAGTCGCGTTACCGAAAACTCGGCTACCGGGTCAGTCGGTTGGCTTACGACTGCGACGCTCGGAATCATGCTTCCATCAAAACGCGCTTCAGGGTTTCGCAGTGGATTGCCGCTTGCATCGAGTAGAAAATCTGTTTCAACGTCTGTGCCGATGTAGTCATCAATTCGTTTGAAGAAATAAGCAACTGATACATACGACCCTTCGTTGTAGTACCACTCGTAAGATAGGTCGAAGTTGTCTGACAAGTAAGGGTTGAGATCGGGATTGCCGGAAGCTGCCGTTGCAGTGCCAGGACGGAAATCACTTACCGTAGTCGTGGGGCGCAATCCATTTAGGTCGGGACGAGCAATGCTCTTACCATAGGAAATCCGAGCGACATGGTCTTCCATAGGCTCAATGCGGAAGTCCAGAGCCGGTAGGAATACTGAATAATCACCTTTAACACTGAAGAAGGTTTGCGCAGGCCCGGGGACTATTTGTCCTTCTGTCGGAGACGTTATCATCAATGCTGTCGGAAAGTTCTGAAATGCCGACCCTTCAACATCGGTTGACTCATATCGCACACCGGCGGAAATGCGCGCGGGCATTCCAGCTACTTCGAAATCATTGCTCAGACTGACATAAAAAGCCTGTGATTCTTCAGATGCGCCAAAGAAAGTCGGAGGAAACGAATCAATAAGCAACTGGTCCGGGTTCGGCCAGTTGCCCCCGGCAGGCACAACGCCCTGGGCGAAGCCTAAATTAGCAAAGTCTTGACCAAGAAATGCATCACGTCGCGCGTTGAGAAAACCGTCCAAATCCACTTCATTTGTGGTCTTGAAACCGCTGGGGGCGCCAGTGCTGACGGGGTCAGAAATGTGTACATCGCACTCTGCACAAGGATACAGGCCTTGAAACTGAAAACCTGTGCTCGTCGCCAGCGTCTCAACCTCGTATTCGGTCCATGCTGCACCCACACTCACTTCGACACTATCAAAATCCCACACGGCGTCAAACTGATATTGTTTCACCGAATTATCGATTGCGATAGTGCGGAAAACACTTCCCAATCCGGAATAACCGTCCGGATCCTGAAACCCGTCAACACCTGGAATATTTTGGCAGCCAAATGTATCCGCCCCGGGTTCACCGACGAAATCGAAACCGCCGGGATCGTTGATACCGAATTGACAGCTACCTCGAAACGCTGCCGAATCATCGACAGCAATACTGACACCGCCGCCGCCATAGCTAAGATCGAAAATACTTCCTGCTGGCCCCTGAATAATGTAGTTACGGTCATTCAACTCACCGTTGGGCTGACTCTTTGCTTCTGAGTCATGGGCGTCAAAGGTGATCATCAATCTGTCATTCACCTGCCATTTGAGGTTTAACCCAAACGACTCATTTTCAATATTCAATTCGTTTTGATAGGCAAGAATGTCTGCAGCATGACCGGCGCGTGTAGCATGGAGAACACTGTAATTGTTATCCAATGCGACGTTGGTCACTGTATTCCCATCTACCACCCCAAACAAACCTGTCATGTATCGCTCCTGATCGTTTTCAAAATCTGAATATACATAATCCATCGTGATTTCAATGTTATCATTTGGAGCAAATTGCGCTACTAGCTGACCATTTATACGGGTTCGTTCATTGTGCTGAATTTCGCCGATATTACTGACAGAACGGTAGACGTAAGGCACATTAGTGCAGTCGTAATTAGCACACCAATCGTCATAACTAGCCGAACCTGGATCATCTCGCAACCAGCCGTCGGTGTGGCTAGAAGGTTCGCTAAAGTGGCGCTCGGAGTACGAAATATTCGCTAATAGTCCTATTTTTCCATCTGCCAGCACCGTCGAGAACAGCCCACTAACGTCTGGGGTAAAGTCATCGCCTTGTTCCACTGACGAATCGTGAACCGCTGAAATATTGGTGATTATTTTTGTCTCCTGAAAATCAAAAGGTCGCGCCGTTTTAATGTTAACGGTGGCGCCCATACCACCCGGCGTTAGGTTAGCACGAGCAGTTTTATACACGTCGACCCCAGACACAGATTCAGAGGCGATCTGCGCGAAGTTAAACGCACGGCTCTGGGTAGCAGAAGAGATGCTTTCTTGTTCCGGAGAAGAAGCCGTGGGCATTTGACGGCCATTTAGCGTCACCATATTGAAGTTTGGTCCGAGACCACGAACCGTTATCTGATTACCCTCACCGCTGGCGCGATCAATAGAGACCCCTGTGATTCGCTGTAGCGATTCGGCAAGGTTCGCATCGGCAAACTTTCCAATGTCTTCTGCAGAGATCGAATCGACTACGCCATCTTCAGATCGTTTAATATCCATGGCACTCAACAAAGAACCGCGAATACCGGTGATGACTATCTCTTCGATCGACTCTTGTTGAGAAACAGCGGCATTGGAAGCCGCTGACGCTGATTTATTAGCATCGTCCTGCGCAAATGCGACATGGGTAAAGCTAATAGTTGACAAGGCGACTGCCAATGCCAATGGCTTTTTCACTATCATGATGAACTCCGACTTATTATCGATCTTATTTTATGATACGAAGTCGCATTAAACTGCGATTACGAACCCGTCCAAATTACTGAATCACATAATAATCCCAAAATGTAAACGTTTACAATAGTAAAAACAAATATTTGAGCAATTTAGCAGATGAATCTTGCATTTAGAGGTCATTTTTAATAACTAAACGGAATTAACATTATTCTCCTCTCTCCACAGTAAACCGATTTCGCGGGCTTATTCAATGACAGACAAAAGGAAACTCCTCAGCCAAATAGAGTCTTTTTCAGCTTCTACGTGGAAAAAACTAGAAATTTGATTGTAAATGGTGGTCACGCCCATGCTCCGCCCCGCGGTGTTGAGCAATGTTTCTCGAGCACGTTCACCTTAAGTCGTTTTAACAAATACGATAGGAAGTTATCTAATTGATGTAATCGATTTCATCCATTAGCGCTCTAAAAGCCTTTATAGTGACCTTCTAGGGTGAGTCGACAATGACTAATCCCTTCGTTTTTGACTTAACTATCTGTTTTTATTTGTATTTTGATAACAGAGGAGTAGCATGCAAACTGCTTATCGTTTACATATGACTAATCAGGACTTACAGCTTTATGGTTTCCATCAAAGACGTAGCAAGAATTGCGGGTGTTTCTATTGCCACGGTATCGCGTTTTATCAATAACCCGGATCAGGTTAAAGGTTCAACGCGGGAGAAAGTACAAGTGGCGATCAGCGATACCGGTTATGCCCCAAATACCCTCGCCCGGAACTTCAGGCGAGGGAAAACAGGCATTGTTTTTGTGGTCCTACCTTCTATTGGTGACCCGTTTTTTGAAGGTGTTATGAAAGGCATCATGCAGGTAGCAGAAGACATGCACCTCACGGTGTTTATCCGTGAAACTCAATTTAATACGCTCACAGCTGATGAATACAGTAATATGATTTTCTCTAAACAGGCTGATGGGATAATCCTATTGGCGAGTGTTTGCCCGTTTACTGCACCACTAGAACGTCCCGAGGGTAACCAGCAACAACCTATTGTCCTCAGCTGTGAAAGTGTTTCACCGGAATTAAGTCACTTCCCCAGTGTGCGTATAGACAACATCTCAGCGGCGAAAGAAGTAACCGATTACCTGATCAATCTCGGCCACCGAGATATCGGGTTTATTTACGGCTCACATTCCTCGACTCTAACCCTCGATCGCGAACGCGGTTATCGACGAGCAATGAAGGCTGCAAAATTACCGGTAGTCGATAGCTGGGTCGTTGAAGGCGGCTTAACGCTTGCAGGCGCTCGCAAAGCGACTAGAAAATTACTGAACCATTCACAACGTCCAACAGCAATTTTCTGCGCCAATGACGAGATGGCGATGGGTACGTTACACGAAATAAAATCTGCCAAGCTAAGAATACCAGAAGATATTTCGGTAGTGGGTTTCGATGATATTCGCTATGCCGAAATTCTCGACCCGCCGCTGACTACCATTGCGCAACCCGCCGAAGAAATAGGCGAGCGCACGATGAATCGTTTATACAAAGCCATTGAAGGCAGAGATATCGGTACTGAACCGGAAATCGTTCCACATAAGTTAGTTGTGCGCCGCTCTACTGGTCCAGTTGCCACACATAACAGTTAATGTTAACGGTTCAATGACCGCCTTTTTCAGGCAGTCATTCATAGCGTCTAAAATTGTTCCTGCAGTCAATAGAAATATGCCATAAGATTAATCCGTTAGGAAAGACTTTCTATTTAAACATATATTGGTTGATCAGGTTTTCATACTGTTCTTGTTTGCCACTGATGGAAACAGGCTCGCCTTTGCTGGCGGCAATGTCACGCATTTTCTCTAGCGAAAGATTACCGGCACTAAATGCGGCGCCATCGCCACTGGCAAAGCTTTCATAACGCTTCACTTTATTTGCTTGGTAGCTGCTACTGTTAAGAATATTGTGCGCTATCTCCAGGCCTCTAGCAAAGGTATCCATCCCGCCAATATGGCCGGCAAAGATATCTTCCATATCGACCGATTCACGGCGCACCTTTGCATCAAAGTTAAGTCCACCTGAAGTTAGGCCACCATCCCCAAGAATAACCATCATACCTTGAACAGCATCATAAATATCGGTTGGAAATTGATCTGTATCCCAACCATTCTGCGGGTCGCCCCTGTTTGCGTCAACGCTTCCGAGCAAACCGGCATCAGTACACATTTGTAATTCGTGGGCAAAAGTGTGACCCGCCAAAGTTGCGTGATTAGCTTCAATATTCAATTTGAAGTCCCCTGCCAAATCGTGATGACGCAAGAAACCTATGACGGTTTGCGCATCAAAGTCGTACTGATGTTTGGTGGGTTCCATCGGCTTCGGCTCAATTAAGAACGTCCCCTTAAAGCCCCGCTTACGAGCGTAATCTCTAGCTGCCTGAAGAAAACGCGCCATGTTTTCCAGTTCTAACTGTGTATTACTATTTAGTAGTGAAAAATAGCCTTCACGCCCACCCCAAAATACATAGTTTTCACCACCGAGTTCAATCGTAGCATCAATGGCCGCTTTTACTTGGGCTGCGGCATGAGTCACTACATCAAAATTTGGATTAGTTGACGCGCCATTCATATAACGGGGATCCGTAAATACGTTGGCCGTTCCCCATAAAAGCTTCATTCCAGTTTCTTGCTGTCGTTGCTTCGCCCAGCCAATAACTTCCTGCAAGTTAGCTTCCGACTCTGCCACACTCTTACCAACAGGTGCGATATCGCGATCGTGAAAGCAGTAATACGGCACACCAAGCTTGGTGAACAATTCAAATGCCGCATCCATTTTTTGGCGAGCCGCACTCATTTCATCAGCCGCATCATTCCAGGCAAAAATCTGCGTATCGGTGCCAAAAGGATCACTCCCCTGGGCACAAAATGTATGCCAGTAACACACCGCAAACCGCAAATGCTCAGCCATCGTTTTGTCGCCAATCCTTTTATTGGCGTCATAAAATTTGTAAGCCAGCGGATTATCTGAGTCCACTCCCTCAAAAGGAATGGCCCCTATGCCGGGAAAGTATTCTTTGTCACCAATAAATATGTTACTCATGATTTACCCTCTTTTTCTGTTTTTCTGTTTTTCTGTTCTTTCGTATATAGGTTATCTTCGAAGCTCTTTATTGTTTGTAAAGAGGCGATAATGTATCGAGTAAAGCGCAGTAGTCCCGATAGAGTGACTCATATAACGCCACATTCTTTTCGTCGGGGTTACAGCTTCGTTCCGTGTCAATGCTCAAATGATGACTGACGATATCGATCAGCGATGGTTGAGTGTCGTCCTGTATTGCCTGATAACACCAGAGTGACTGAATGGCAGCACCAAAGGCGGCATTTTCAGTTTCTTTTAACACCGTAACGGGAAGGTTAAACACATCGGAAAAAATTTGTCGCCATAAAGCACTTCTACTGCCCCCACCCGTTAGTGTCACTTCAGAGAAATGCATCCCATTGCGTTGAAAAGCCTGAAGCCCTGTTTTCAAACCAAAGACAGCGGCCTCCATCGCAGAACGCAATAGGTGCGCTTGAGTGGTATTACTCATGTCCAAACCAAAGATAACGGCTTTACCATTTGGTAAGGATGGCGTTCTTTCACCGTTATAAAAAGGCAGGGTTAGAACACCATCGGCTCCTACTGAAATCGAAGCGGCCATCTCATCAATCGCCGCGACATCCAGAACAAACAAGTCTCTTAACTGCTCGGTGGCCACGGTACAGTTCATCGTACAAAGCAAGGGCAACCATCCACCGGTAGAGGAGCAAAACGAAGCCAGTTCGCCATCAGCGTCGACCACTGGTTTACTGGAGTAGCCAAACAACGTACCCGAGGTGCCCAAACTAGCTGTTAGCATGCCATCGTCCACATTGCCTGTACCAATTGCTGCCATCATATTATCGCCGCCACCGGCAGCCACAATGACATTACTGTTTAGACCCAATTCCACAGCAACAGCGGGTATCAGCGTTCCGCAGGACTGATTCGCAGCGATTAACCTTGGGAAACAGCCTAATAGATTGCGTTGAGGATCCAGTGCTTCGATCAGTTCTGTACTCCAGCTACGACTGCGTACATCCAACAAACCCGTGCCGGAAGCATCGCCGCACTCCATAGTGCGGTTACCGGTTAAGAAAAAGTTCAAATAGTCGTGAGGTAACATAACCGACGTCATCACCGCATAAGCATCGGGTTTGTTGTTTTTAAGCCATAGGATTTTTGAGGCAGTAAAGCCCGCGGCAATGCTATTACCACCCAGCTCAATACAACGCTGCTCCCCACCCGCGGCCTGCATAATTGAATCGCACTCTGCGGTTGTGGCAGTGTCACACCACAGTTTTACCGGTGCTAACACTTTGCCATTCTGATCAACAGGCACAAAACCATGTTGCTGACCAGATACACCGATTGCTACCACTGTAGATTTCAACCGCACGGAGAATTGCTGCAAACAAAAACGAAAACCCTCAAGCCACCATTCCGCCAATTGTTCGCGACTACCGTCTTCCCGTGCAATCAATTCAAATGGAAAAGATGCGCTATCTTCAACGACTTTGGTCTCCGGATTATAGACAATGACCTTGATACTTTGCGTGCCCAGATCCACGCCCATTACAGTCTTCACGCGTAGCTTACCTCTCGGCAAGACAGGGTGACTAACAAGCGTTCTAGCTTGACCTGATCCGCGGCAAAGTTACGTATGCCTTCCGATAATTTTTCGGTTGCCATAACATCCTGATTCATCGACCACCGAAACTGTGCTTCGTTTTCAATCAAAAGAGGCTGCGCAATAAAGCGATCGTCGGCTCTTAATTGTTGTTTTAATTCACCCGTGTCGGCTGCCAGTTCCTTCAGTAAGGCTGGGCTAATTGTTAATCGATCACAACCAGCCAACTGCTCAATTTCGCTCAGATTTCTAAAGCTGGCGCCCATCACTACCGTTCTGTAGTCATGCTGTTTGTAATACTCATAAATCTGTTTGACGGATAACACACCCGGATCTTCTTCAGGCCTATAGTCTGTTTTCCCAGAGGCGGCTTTGTGCCAATCCAAAATTCTGCCAACAAAAGGAGAGATCAAGTAAACACCGGCGTCGGCACAGGCCGCAGCTTGAGAAAAACCAAACAACAACGTCAGATTACATAAAACCCCTTCCGTTTCTAATTGACGAGCCGCTTGAATACCCTCCCAGGTGGAGGCAATTTTTATTAAAACACGATCTGAGCTAACCCCTTTCTGCCTTAACAGGGTAATCAATTTTCTCGCTCTAGAGATAGTTGCTTCGATATCAAATGATAAGCGCGCATCGACTTCCAGCGACACTCTGCCCGGTACTATGGAGATAATTTCTTTGGCGAGAGCAACCAGTAAGTTATCCATTAAGTCATCTAATTGTTGCTGGGTCGGGTTCTGCCCCAGCTCAGTATTGGCAATGCACTGTTCTACTAACGATTGGTACTCGGGCATCTCAGCCATTTTTAGAAGAAGCGACGGATTGGTGGTAGCGTCTTGAGGTTGGTAGATAGCGATAGCACTAATATCACCCGTATCAGCAACTACCTCTGTCATACTTTTCAATTGACTCAATTTGTTCATTCTATCTCTCATTCTCATCGACATTAGTAAGCCAAAAAACGCCAAAAATTCTATCCCGATCTCTAATTGGACTTAATAATACTACTGGACGGAAACGAATGTAAACGTTTACATTGATTTTGACAAGTTTTATTTTCCCTCAATCTACATTGATGCTTATCCTGTGAGATGCGAAATCGTAAGTCCGGATGCAATAGGGGTAAGAAACTGAGCTTTGTAGAGTGCTGCCAACATAACTTTGCGCGATCAACAACTGACTGGTACTGGAAAAATTTTCTAGAGACTTCAGTAAATCCGTCCCTATGTTAGCGCTCCCGCCTAACTTCATTCAATAAACGCACCTGCCCAAAGGTTTCGATAATACTCCACCGAAACTAAATGCCGACTCAGATCAAACGGATTCCGCACTGCTGCATGGGCAGTCACGAATCGCTGAGTCTGCCGGGAAGATATGAACTCCGAAGTGTCGACGCGACCCGGTCTACGCGACCCGGACTGATATTCGCATGCCACATTCACGAATCCTAGTGGCTTCTTGCGGTTGTTCAGTCAGCCCGAGGATCTATAGTGAAAGAGTCAGCCACTTGCAGGATAAGAGTATTAGGTTTTCTTGGATTTACTCAAACGCAAAACGTAGACAAACTTACTGTTAATCAATGGGTCGTTGGTTCGATCCCAACATCTGGAGCCATATTTATCGAAGAAGCCCTGTAGATCATGGATTTGCGGGGATTTTTTGTGCATGAGGGAAAGTAATCCTCGGGGAAGACCAATTGACTGCCGGTAGTTTGGTCGTGGGGGAAACTGGGGCACGTCGGCGAGACCGCCCTCGCCTGATCTCTGCAAGTGTACTGATCGAGAGCTCCATAAAGTCAGACGGAGTAGCTGATGATATCGGAAGGTAATCGGTGACACTGGTAAGTATTGCCGCCGTAGTACCCTAAACCGCATTATTAAATGTGAAGGCTCGATCACTTCTGAAATAGCCTTGGCAGGGTTTATCAGCTGATCCTGCTCTCAGCAGCTAGCTACGATACCGGTCGCAAAGGCCTCATCACCATCAATGCGCTTACAGGTAAGCATGGCATCGCGCAATACGTTACCACTTAATCTATTAGTTACCAACGCGTTCATGCCGGGTAGCAAAGACATACCCAGATCGATTTCAAGAAGGCATAGCGAGAATGTCACAGGCTGTTGCTATGGGTGGTCTGGGCTGGGCTGGGAATCATTCATTACATTCAGTTATCAATTGATACCTAATTCCTAATAGACGCCGGCATCCAATTGGCGTTTTATACGTTGCAGTACTTCATACGAAAAGCTTCTAGAAAATAATTAAGGTAAGAGGACTAACTAATGAACCAATCACGAATCCTACAATCCACAGTTTCTGCGGCCTTCTCGGCAATATGCCTCGGTACACCAACTTTGTCTTCAGCCGCTGAATCGGCCTTCGTATTAGAGGAAGTGATAGTTACAGCCACGCGCAGAAGTGAGACCTTGCAGGACGTGCCCATCTCCATCTCAGTGATTAGCGCCGACGACATCCAGGCCTCTAGCTCAACGGACCTGCGCGATATTTCAACGCACGTACCCAACTTCGTGTTCGCCGAATCAAACAACATTGGTCAGGGCTTTACCTCGATCCGCGGTATTTTCTCAGTCTCAGACCCCGGTGAGATAGGATTCGACCAGAACGTCGGTATCTATGTCGATGGTGTTTACTTCCCGCGGCAGTTCAGCGCCAACGCCAATATGGGCGAAGTGGAGCGCGTAGAGGTTTTACGCGGCCCCCAAGGCACACTATTCGGCAGGAATACCATAAGCGGTGCCGTTAACATCACCAGCAAAAAGGCCAATATGGAAGAAATGGAAGGTCAACTGTTTACAGAGACTGGTAATCATGGCCTGACCCACAGCAAGGGCAGCATCAGTATTCCCCTAATTGAAGACAAACTGGCCGTCCGGGTTTTCGGCGAGTATTTGGAGACAGACGGCTGGGTTGACAATCTCACCAACGGTAAAGACGACCAGGGCAGCAGGGAACAGACAAACAGCCGTTTGCAACTGCGCTATACGCCCAGCGAAGATACCACCGTGGACTTCAGTGTGGCATCCCTTGACGCTGAATCCCTCGATTATTTCTACGAACATGTCGAAGGGGCGTCAAATGACAACAAAAAATTTACCACCGCAAACAACTATGACAACGAGTCTGAACTAGACCTTTTCAATGCCTCGCTGCAGGTGGAACACAACTTCGACAGTGGCTACACCCTGACATCAATCACCGCTTGGCTGGATGATGAAATGAGCTTCGCCGCTGATGTAGAGGGCATGCCTTTTCCACTGGTGCTGGCCGTCAATGCGACGTATGCCGAACAATTTAGCCAGGAGTTCCGAATTGCCTCACCTACAGACCAGAATTACGACTTCGTGGCTGGTGTCTATTACGATAAAGAAGAGAGCGATTTTGTTTCCGACATCAATTTTGGCCCGGGCTTCCCAGCGCCACCTGTACAAAACCAGGGGTTTGCCAATGGCAATTCGATCGATCGGGAGAGCTGGGCAGTGTTTGTACATGCCAATTACGACCTAACAGAGGCTCTAGCGCTTTTCGGTGGCGTACGGTATACCAATGAAACCAAAGATCAATCGATTAATCCGACAGCTTGTACCGACTCTTTTGCCTGCCTCATAATGGGCATCGCTGAAACTAACGAGACTGTGGATGTTCCCGTTGACGTAGAGTTGGACGACTGGACGTGGACAGCGGGACTGCGCTACACCATTAGCGAAGACACCATGTTATACGGCAGTATGGCAACCGGCATAAAAGGCGGCGCATTCAACAATTCCACCAATCCGGAACAAGATCTTGCCAACAACAATCTGTTCACTGAACCCGAAGAAGTCACCAGCGTTGAAGTAGGCGTCAAGAGCAGCTGGCTGGACAACCGTATCACAGCAAATTTCGCCCTGTTTTACATGGAATATGATGACCTGCAAGTAAAAGTAGGCTGTAGCGCATGTGGCGCCGGTGGCCTGCCGGAGAACTCCATCACCAATGCGGCAGACGCTGAAAGTCAGGGCTTTGAACTGGAGCTGACAGCATTAGCGACAGAAAGCCTCACCCTTACCCTTGGAGCCGGTTATAACGAATCGGAATACGGTTCATTCGAACGCGCCGTTGAGAAACGCACTGACTCCGTGGTCGATGTCAGTGGCAATACGGTACCTCTGGCACCAAAGTGGTCAATCAATGCATCAGCCCAGCATGAAACCGAGATATTCAGCGGCTCTTTGACTTCGCGACTGGATTTAACCTATATCGATGAACGTTACGGTGTGTTTGGCGTTACCAACCATAGGGGCGAGTTGATCCCCAGCCAGACGCTGGTGAATGGCCGCGTAACTTATAGAACGAGTAATGGCAACTGGGGCATTTCCGCGTGGGGGAAAAACCTCACGGATGACGACTCACTCACCTATCTCAGTTTTTCATCCGCCTTTGGAATATTTGCCACTGCAGGCCAGTACCAGCAGCCGCGGACCTACGGCCTGGCGATCGACTACACATTCTGAAGAAAGTACTGACTATACACTGGAGAAACTGGCTCTTGGCCAAGTGCTCCAGTGTTTTTTTGGTTCTACGGACTCAACATTGCTCCCTCGACTGATTTAAACTGACGCAATTTACACTCGCGCATATCCGCATTTCCTAGTGAACGGAGCCAAAGACACTACCTTTGCAGATACAACGTTAGATAGTCATTTCAACCATCAACTTCTTATCTCGCAATTTCCTTGTAAAATTTCCAACATTTTTCATCTGAGACCAAATTGTGACCATTTTGAGTCCATCCGAATCCAGCGCCAATAGAACCTAAAATAGAATTATTCTAATATGATTTAATCAACTGCTGGGAAGCTCAATATGAATCAACGAAGATCGAGCACTTTATTTTGCTCGAGCTTATGCCATAGTAATTCACACTCTTTGATGTCAGAATGCCTCGCTCGTAGACGGCAAATAAAAGTTTGAATTATGGATATCAGGCAATTAAAGCATCTTGTAGCGTTAGTCGAACTGGGAACAGTGCATGCAGCTGCAGAAAACCAGTCGATTTCACAACCAGGTTTAAGTGGCAGTATCAAACGCCTTGAAGATCAGTTAGGTACCACACTTTTTGAACGTGAAGGCCGTGGCATGAACGTCAATGACAAGGGTCGAGACTTTTATCGGCACGCCAAACATATACTCAGCCAGCTGCGCCTCGCAAAAGCTGATTTGAACGGTACGCAGTCAACGGTGAATATCGGTATTGGTGAAATCAGGCCGAAAATTCTGGCAGGACTGTTAACCAATCAGCTGTTGAGCGAGTTCCCCAATTTGACTCTGAATTTTATTGAAAGCCATTACGAAGACTTTTACAAACAGTTGGAACGTGGAGAAGTCGATATCGCTTTTGTCGCCCTTCTCGCCGGTAGCGCGCCAACCACCCTGACTGCCAAGAATTTTTTCCACAGCCCCTGGAGCGTTTTTTGTGCCGCTGACCACCCATTGACTAATCGACAGGGCAGCAGCATATCAATTGACGAACTAGCTTCCTTTAAGTGGATTCGCAATGCTAGCTCACCATCACATACACCCTTTCTCCCCCGCATCAATGGTGAAAGAGGCTTAGAGAACCTTGGCATCAATTTTGTGGATGCACATTCCAACCAACTGGTTGTAGAATTGATAATGCACACTAAGGGATTGGCCTACGGCCCCGAATTGTTTTTGGAAACGGAACTAGGCGAGGGTAAAGTCGCCAAACTCGACCTGCAGCTTCCGCGGGTGGATGCAACAATAGCGGGCGTGCGACACAACAACACCCACTCCGCCGTAGTAGACCGTGCTTTCGCCATTGTCGAAAACTATTTTGTGCAACAAAACAGTCCTAGTCGTCCTCTATCTGGAATTTAAACGCTGTTGTCTTATTTGTACGCTAGCCGTCCCTTACATCCCTACAATTTCTGGTTCCGAAACTTCATATCAGAACGGCAGTTTATTACCGACAGCTAAAGCTAGCGGCATCATCTTTATCACCACGTCCGCGGTATTCAGCAACCTCTGGGTATGCACAAAGCGGCCTAGTAAAAGGCTTCGGAGATGTTTTGGTCTGGTATGGAGTCAGGTGTGTCTCGGTGTTCCCAAGATGCTTGGCTATGATCCGGTCAGGGGCTTTGCCCTGTTCTCGCCACGCGACAAGCGGCGTTACGTAGTCTGCCTCCCAGGCCCCAGGCCCCCCCGCACAGTGCGTCATCCCAGGCACCATAAACATACGGTAGAATTCACGAGTCTTGTCAGCGCTACCCATCGTTGAATCTACCGCGGCAGTATAATCAATAGCGCGCTGCGGTCGAAGCGCCCAATCGTTCCAGCCTTGATACATCAGCAACTTGCCGCCTCGGTCTCGGAATTCGCTTAGGTCAGAAGACCTGACATCAAGCGGTGAGGTTGCGTTTGCGATGACGGCACGGTCGGCGATTGGATCAAACTCGTCGACATTAAATCCAGGTTCAAAACGCATTATGCGGGTCAGCATCTCGCCGATAGAACCAATAATCGATTGCCCATCGAATTGCTCGTTAGGCAGCATCCAGAATGCCCAGTCGCCTGCAGCTTCAGCCCCAGGCATGACACCAGGCGATAGTACTTTGCCTTTTTCATCGACCATATCCTGATATACATACTTTGCTGTCTCGACCTGACCGGGAGTCAAACAGCCCTTTTTTTCGCCATTTTTACAAACTAGAGAGTCGACATTGAAAATGTCCGTCGTACACTGACGAGGGTCGCCGATAACGCCGTCGGCAACTCCATCGATCATGTCGCAGGCGGCAGTGGATGCCTCATTGAGGATGTCAAAGGATTCGCTTGTAAGTGGATTCAATGTCTGGGCTCGGTGGACCCCGATCATCCATGGAATCATCTCCATAAACTGGAAAGTTGGTGCACCGGCAATAATGCCGTCGTAGTCCTCGGGGAATCGAATGGCCTCTAACATAACAGCGCGGCCGCCACTGGAGCATCCATTAATGTATGAGTAGTCGACCTCGTCGTTATAGTACTTTCCGATAACCATTTTCGCTGCGGTTGTCGCAAGATGTACACCGCGATAAGCATAATCCAACAACGCTTCCGGCTGATTGTAGTAGCCATGTCCCTCGGTAATTTCGTGCCCCGCATCAGTGGAGGCCATCGCGTATCCAGCTGATAGTAGACTGGTTGTGTCACCGATCATACCCGCATCGCCGCCGACCGCAGAGAACATCATGCGATGATTCCAGTTATTGATAGGTAAAGTCACCTCGAATCGAATAGCCCGGTTAACAACACCGCGTACGCGGCAGTGTGCAGCAATGCCATTTGTGGCAGGCATCATAACGCCGGGCTCAATAGCATAATCGAGGTCGGTCAGTCGGTAGAGCTTGCGGCAATGATCCGCCATTGTCTCAGCGGACTGGGCCACCGGAGACGCCATGCAGACCGCGATGGCGAGCAATAGTGTGATTGGATACTTCATGCTTAGCTTCCTTAATATCGCCTCTTTCAGTTAACTACAGCTAATTCCAGGCGATAGTGTCGCGGACTTTTGAAAACGTTGCTCCCGACAAAAACAACCGAGTACAATCCTAAAAAGAGTGTTTCAGCTCGACCCCAAATCTGCGTGGGTGGCCCCAGTAGACCGATGACATTCCTAATTCGGGCTGAGTGCCACCAATTTCCAAATCGCCCGATTGATCCACCATATTGGCAACATAGTCTTTGTCGGTGAGATTGGTCCCCCACAGAGCGATACTGGTTTTACCATTCGCAAGTTGCCAGGTCACTCTGGCGTCCATGAGCCAGTAACTATCTTCTTTTGATGCGGGTGTGTTATCAAGTCGGTAGTACTGGTCGTCTTTGAAGCTGACACCGATGGACGAGATAAGCTCTCCACCAAATGAAAGAGGCTGAAAATGAAGAAGGCTAATGTCTGCCGAAATTTCATCTCCATTATTACCAAACTCAAGGTCACTCAAGTCTCTAAATTCTGTCGACTCGTCCCCGGTAAGAGGGTCAAAAGTATTGTCCTCCACCGTAAACTTGTCGTAATCACCTTGAATATATCCCGCCATCATAGAGAGGCTTACAGAATCCGTCAGTTGTGCCAGAACTTCAAGCTCTAAACCCTCAATTGTGGCTTCCTGGGCATTAATCAAGTCAGCGGCCACTTGCCCGTCAACGATTCGAGTCACAACGATTTGCTGGTTTTCATAATTGTTCGAGAATGCGGTCGCGTTGATTCGCAGCCGCGAATCGAACAAGGTAGATTTTACACCCACTTCCCAGTTATCTGACCGCTCAGGCTTGAAGGACTTCATACGGGTGTCCTGGTTAAAGCCGCCACTGGAGTAGCCTTCACTAAAGCTGCCATAGAACATGACGTTCTCGTTGAGCTGGTAACTCAGAATGATTCTAGGAGTCGTCGCATCATACTCCACATTCTGAGTACAGCGATCGCTCGCAGCTATTAGGACTCCCGGTGCCACCTCGACCGTAGGCATTCCGGGACAAACATATCCGGGATCAAAAACGCCGTCCGAGAGCGTTTGTATTCGCGTAAATTCTCGCTCATCTTTGGTATAACGAACGCCTACAGTGAGATCCAGCTCATTCGTTAAAGCATAGGTACCCTCAAAAAAGATGGCCTTATTTTTGTTTGTAACATCAAAGGATTGAATACGGCTGCCAAAAGCTTGTGTTCCAACTGCAAGATCACCCAATTTTTGGGCGGAACCGTCGGGGTTAAGAGCGCCCGTCGGTGCATAGAAAAAAGGCCACTCTTCTGGAGCAGGGGGTTGAACACCCCGAAACAGAGGTACAAATGTCGATTCTTTACCCTCCTCTTTAGAAATGTAAGCACCAACCACCCAGTCAAATTTATCGGTGCTACCGGCAAGCCTTAGCTCTTGGGAAGAGATCTCGTGTTCAGTGGTCATGCCTAGAATTTCCAGAAGATTAGAATCTACACCATTTCCCAGTACCCAACCCCAACTGCCGACGTAGTTGTCTATCTCCCGGCGAGCGGTGATGGACGTTATTTCAGCCCAATCCAAGTCATAGGATTGCGTCAAGGTAAATGTGTTTGTTTCGGTGTCCGTCCGATCGTCAGGATTAGCGTGAAGAGAGACGTCTTGAGACGTATTTTCACAGTTTGATTTAATATCGTTGTAGGTACCAAATATCGTCGCAAGGAACAACAAACCTTGTGCAGCGAAAGGGTCGTCGGGACCATTGAATCGGCAAGATCCCAGAGCGATTTTTTGATCAGCTTCAAAGTGATCATAGGAAAGCTGCGCCGAATACTGGCCCTGCTCCCATAACAGTGAACCGCGGTAGGAAAGCGAATCGGTATCGCCGTAGTCATCACCATTAAATGAATTCTCGATAAAGCCATCAGTCTCTTTGCTGGACAGCGAAAATCGGGAGGACAGTGAATCAGTAAGCGGATAGTTGACCACGAAGCCAAAGGTTTGATGCCCGTCTGAACCGGCTCCTACCTGAATATCAAACTCCTTCTCCAAACCTGGTTTATTGTTGATGATATGGACTAGACCGGCGGTGGTATTGCGACCGAACAACGTTCCTTGAGGGCCTCGCAATACCTCGACCCGTTCAACATCTATAAGATCAACTAGCGCACCCTGAGGGCGGCTCAGATAAACCCCATCAATATAAATGCCTATTTTGGGATCCTGAGTGGATGCCCAGTTGAGCTGACCGATACCGCGCATGAATACTTGTAAGACCGTACCGTCTGTGACGGCGTTTTGTATATCGGTGTTAGGTGCGAGTTTTTCGATATCGGTGATATTTGTCGCGTTCCGGTATTCCAGTTGTTCCGCCGACACTGCAGTGATAGGGATGGGTACGCTTTGCGCGTTCTCCTCCCTCTTCCTCGCCGTTACTACTATTTCTTCAAGTAACCTATTAGCCCCTGATTTTTTCGAGTCAGCGACTGCCTCGGCTGCCGCGATCACCACTGTGCCAGATGTGGCTAATATGGCTGCTGCGATGGCCGTAACTACTTTGGCTCCGCACTGAGCGAAGGGTCTAACAATCCCCTCACCAATACTAGAAGACGCCCCGGTAACCCACGCGAATTTAATGCTGAAAGACTCTTTTTTTACACTTTTTTGGTCATTCATTATCGGTTCCTGCTTTGATTTGATTTGTTTCGCTGACGCCTTCCCAACAAGAAAGACAGGTTCACATCTAACGCTTTATGTAATACTCACAAAAACTATCATTTTCTGAGCCAGTTTCGCACCAGCACTCTCCTGAACGCAGTGCTGTGCATCTTTGATTACTATATTCTTTTTTTGCTATGCCCACTGTGCCTCTTGCCGGAACAGCAAGGCAGAACTAGTTAAATCAGTCTCACATTAGGCTTGCTGAACATAGCACTTATAGAACGGCAAATTACATCTAATGTCTATTAGCAGTTCATTATTAACCGATAACTTTTTGTTATGCTCTTTTTGAAACCAATAAGCGATTCAATTTCGTAAATACGCAAACGGAATAAAAATGCAAAAAATTAAGACCGCAGTATTTTATTGTTAATTAAAACCTAACTGCCAAATGAGATACGACCGGTAACAACTGATGCCTAAACACATTTTATCTCGCTATACCTTGGCCCCTCAGGGCTAAAGTAAACCGCTCAACATGAAAAGAACTTAGACTTATACTAAAGATTTTTATGCGGAAATCGATATCATTTCGAAAGGAAGCACTACAAATTTCGGAACTAAAAACTCTAAGCCACAACGGATATTAGAATGAGTGATCTGTAAAAAATGAGGATTACAGCGCATCGACGCAGCCCTTGCCGCGCTCGCTGTCAGTAATATTGCTCTAACCGGGGTACTAACAACTCAACAACAAATATGATCAAAGAGATCGTAATCACTGAGACAAAGCGTTAAGTTAACTTACGAGATGTGGTGATGGCAATCTTGACCATCACCGAACGAGTGGCTGCCGTGTAACTTCAACCAAAAATAAAGCCTTTTACTTATTATCGTACAATTGCTCCGCCATACCTTCCAGAGCTCGAAATACAGCAACAGGGTCCTTACTCTTCATATGTATCATGCCAACTTCCTCTCCGCTACCAACTTCAAACTCATCGAGTCCGTTAGCTAACTGGTCGAGAATAATCGCGCCAGCTTCATCAATACTGATACCGTCTTCCATAACACCTTCTTCAGCACCAATAGTAGAACCATCACCATTAAGCGCATTGGCCACAACGTTGGTTTTTACCAAACCCGGTACAGCGACGGTTACTTTAATACCATGATGAGCCACTTCCGCGCGCAGGGCATCAAAGAACCCCATTACGCCGTGTTTAACCATAGAATACCCTGTCCGCAAAGGAATACCGACCTTACCTGCGACACTGGAAGTAGCCACGATAAGACCTGAACCTTGCTCAATCATTGTCGGCAATACACACTTAGTAAGGGCAATAGGACCCATAACATTGACATCGAACAAGTTTCTATACACATCCAGAGTGGTATCAACACAAAATGAACGTGCCCCTAGACCGGCGTTGTTAATTAGAACATCAATGCGTGAGTATTGTTCTAAGACCTTAGCTACTACCTCCGGCATGGAATCAAAATCAACAACATCCAACGGTAATACCATTAAATTATCTTCACTGGCGCCCTGTGCAATACATTCGTCGCGCACACGGTTAAGTTCTTGCGTATTGCGTGACGACAAAACCAATTTGGCTCCGCACTGAGCGAAGGCACGAACAATCCCTTCACCAATACCGGACGATGCTCCGGTAACCCACACGACTTTATCGTTGAAGGCTTCTTTGTTTATAGTTTTTTGGTCGCTCATCACTTACTCCTAATTCAATTTGTTACGGCAGCAGCACCACTAAGAAAGGCGGTCTCATATTCCCAGTTTTATTTTAGCAAGTTCTATTTTTTCAAGTCCATGTTTACAAGCCCTATGTTTACAAGCCCTACACTTACAAATTTTATGTTGCTGACATTAACCCAATGGCGACACACGCCAATTCTTCACCAACATAATTCAGAACATAGCGCTTATAAAACGGCAAATTACACCCAATGTCTATTAACATTTCAGTATCAAACGATAACTTTTTGCTATGCGTTTTTTTAAAGCCGGTGGGAAATTTCCCTCTTGATCAGATAAAAGACGTACAGATTTCAAAACATAAAAACCAATAACATTTGATTATCAATCAATACCGAATTGCTAATAGACACTCGACGTATACCATTTGATAATTAAATCCGATAGATCACACGACCAATTAATTCCTCAGGGGTAAAGGTAAAGGCACAACGTAAAAAATACTGGGCTTTATGCATAAAAGTATTGAACTGGAATTCGATTTTAACCCGAACGGATTTACTACTATTTTCGGAATGCAAAACTCAAAATTACAATGGAGATTAAAATGACTGATTGTAAAAAAGAAAAGAGAGCATTGCAGCGTCTTGGTGTGGCTCTTGCCACACTCACCGTCGGCGGTGTTGTTCAAGCTCAAGACGCCAACAATTCAACAACAAATATGATTGAAGAGATCGTTGTCACAGCGACAAAACGTCAGGTTAACTTACAAGATGTGCCAATGGCGATTTCGGCCATCACTGAGGACAGCATTAAAAAAGAGGGCATTGAGGGAGCGGCAGACTTTGCACGCCGAATCCCCGGGGTGATTTTTAATCAGGGCGGAAAAAACCAGGTAAGTAACTTTGTAGTACGTGGCATCGCGACGAGCGCTAACGATGAGATTATCAATAAGCCGGTTTCCGTTTATATCGATGACATTCCTATAACCACGTCAAACGGCTCAGTGCAACCGGATCCACGACTCTATGACGTTGAACGTATAGAAGTATTAAAAGGACCACAGGGAACGTTATTTGGGGCCGGTACGCTCGCCGGCGTCGTCCGTGTTGTTACTAACAAAGCTGACGCCAATGAGTATGCTGCTTCATTCAGTACTGACATGGGCAGCACCGGCAGCGACTCAATTCGTCAACGATATAACGGCATGGTCAATATTCCATTGGTCGACGACAAACTGGCGCTGCGATTGGTTGCTTATTACCGGGACGAAGAAGGTTATGTCACTAATATCGGCACGGGGGAGGATAATGCTGATCGAGTAGTAGATAAAGGCGGACGAGCGGCCCTTCGCTGGCACGTTAACGATCGCTTTATAGCCGACTTTATGGTGCTCTATCAGGATAGTCAGCCCGAAGACAGTTCTCTTTTTAATCCAGGCCTCGGCGAACACAAACGTAGTACTTTTAAACCTGAAGTTACCAATGCCGAAATCACCAACTACAACATGACCCTGACATACGATTTTGACTTTGCAACGCTGATATCCTCAACCAACTCGTCAGAGGTCGATGCCTATAACTCAAACGACCTGAGTGGGATTCTGGGCGGCATGTTACCTTGGGGATTCAAAAACAACGTCACAGACGATGTTTTCGTTCAAGAGCTGCGACTGGTCTCCAATACTGACTCCAACTTTGACTGGATAGTGGGCGCGTATTACTCAGACCGCGAAACTGACATCAGTGAAGAACACCACACCACACAGGAATATCTTGACAGCCAGTCGATAACAGGATTAGACAACACCGCTTTCATCAAAGGCCGCAGTAACTACAGCGATGAAGAATTTGCAGTGTTCGCCGAGCTAGGTTACCAGATAAGCGACACCTTGAAAGCAACGATAGGTCTAAGGCGCGGCAATACTGAATCAACCGATATCCGCCTTGCCGGTGGAGCACAAGGTCCTAATCCATTTTTCGGCGCTGTTTTCGGTGGAGGTAATCAAGAGGTAACCACCCCGCCCTTTCAACGCACAAAATGGTCTACTGGTAAGCAGGATTACACCACGACCAAGCTGAGCTTAGCCTGGCAACCACAAGAAAACCTAAACTTTTACACCGTAGCTTCAGAGGGGTTCAGAGGGGGTACGATAAACCGATCAGCCTCAACCAATGGCGGCAGAAGCGCGCTGGATCCCGATGACATCGTCATTCCGGGCGTCGCCGATTCAGACTCCTTGTGGAATTACGAAATCGGTATGAAAGCTCGATGGCTTGACGGTACGTTGATGACCAATATCTCAGCCTACTACATCCCCTGGGAAGACATTCAAATGCAGGCACAACGCCTTTCCGATGGCGCAGCTTTTGTCACCAATATTGGCGAAGCGGTTTCAAAAGGCCTCGAGGTCGAGATACTGGCATCACCCACTCATAATTGGGACTTTGGGTTAAACCTAACGTTTCAGGATGCGGAAGTCACTGATCTAAGCGATGCTGAGTCAGCGATATCTGGTGCAGTCGAAGGCTCCGATCTGGCGTCGCCCGATTTTCAGGCTTCCGGATTTATCCAATACACAATGCCACTGGATGGTGATCAGCACGTTTTGGTGCGAACCGACGTCCAGCATGTGGGCGACAATATCAATGCTTTCCCATTTAAAGTCGGCCAACCAGGGGTACCCTATGCAAACGCAGAACGCTCCGATACATACGAGAATGTGAATCTCAGCGTTGCCTGGGTTACAGCGAAGTGGACCGTCACCTTGTACGGTGAAAACGTATTGGACAATGACGACATAGCTTATGTTTACCCACAAACATTCCTTCAGAACCGGTATGGAACACTAAGGCCTCGCACATGGGGCCTGCGTTTATCAATGGAATTGTGAGTTTTCGACAAGAGGTACAAGTTTGAGTCATCAAACTATCGATGACAATGACTATCTATAAGTTCCCACAGGTTTTTTGTCAGTTTCCCCTTTACGAGTTGGTTGTTGCTTCCCCCCGCTGCCATCTCGTCTTTTTTTTGGCATTTTCTGTGAGTTAACAACCACAAATCTCTTCGGATAAAACAGACTTTTCAAATGTAGTATCCGTAATCTACCGTGACATAAGTTTACCAGGAGGAAAAAATGAAGCGACTAATCGGCAAGACCGCCTGGGTAACCGGTGGCGGTCGTGGTATCGGGCGAGCGATTGCCCTCGCCTTAGCCGCAGATGGCGCCAATGTCGCGATCAGTTCGCGCACAACATCAGAGTTACAAGAAGTTGTTGCCGAGATCGAGGCTGCTGGAGCTAACGGGCTAGCACTGCAATCAGATGCGATGTCACTGGAAGATTCCCTGCGCTGCGCGGAGGAAATCACTCGAAAGTTTGGCTCAACAGACATTCTGATTAACAACGCCGGGGGAGCTGTGCCTCCTCGGCAGGACGGCAACCTCTCGGCACAACAAATCGATAACTTTGGCTTTATGGACAACGTCGACCTGAACCTTTTCTCCGCCTATCGTGCCAGCCAAGCGGTACTGCCCGGTATGGTTGAAAGAAACAATGGGCGGATAATAAACATTGGCTCCGGTTACGCCAAAAGGTCCGGCGGTGAGCTCGCCTATACGGCAGCCAAACATGGCCTGATCGGCTTGACCCGCGCGATGGCGGCAAAAGTGGTAGGAAATGAGATAACTGTTAACTGCTTATGCCCCGGCTGGACAAATACCCAACTGGTGAATCTAGATGCAATGGCAAAGATGAATGACAGCGATGTTGCAACTGTTCGCGCAAAAATCGAAGCAGAAAATCTGCAAAATAGAATAATGGAACCTGAAGAAATGGGTCCCATGGCAACCTTGTTAGCCTCTCCGGAATCTCGGGGCATTACTGGACAGGTCATCAGTGTTGACGGTGGTTATGGCGTATAGAGAGCCCCCAACACAGAACAGGTTCATGGGAACGCCACTTTTCAATCTACTATTTGCGAATCATCAGGAGTGTTTAGCCATCAGGAGTCTTCAATGCGCGATACACGCAAAGTAGCAATTGTTACCGGCTCATCTTCGGGAGTTGGTGCGGCTACGGTCAAGTTGTTAGCCAGCAAAGGCTGGAATGTCGTTATCAATTACTCTCGAAGCTATGCCGCAGCCCAAAAGGCCGCGGGAGATTGTGAGTCATTAGGGGCTGAAACACTCGTATACCAAGCGAATGTTGCCGTTGACGCCGACTGTCGAGGGATAGTTAATGGGGCGCTCAAGAAATGGGGACGCATCGATGCATTGATTAATAATGCAGGTACCACCAAATTTGTACCCCACCACCAACTCGACGGTCTGGAAAAAGATGATTTTTTTGATCTCTATGGAGTCAATGTTGTCGGCCCCTATCAAATGGTGCGAGCCTGCGAACAGGCGCTACGAGCAAGCGGTGACGCGGCGGTTGTTAACTTGGCATCCATCGCCGGATTACACGGTATCGGCAGCTCAATCGCTTATGCGGCCTCTAAAGGTGCTCTTTTAACCATGACGAAATCCCTGGCGCGTGTCATGGGTCCGCAAATTCGGGTCAACGCCGTATGCCCGGGCTTTATTCAAGGGGAATGGCTAGAAAAAGGTATGGGTAGCGAGGACTATCAGAAACTCAAAGATCACTTAGAAACAACCGCCCCGTTACAAGCCACCTGCACTGCCGAAAACGTGGCCGAGTCCATTGTCAATTTTATTGACGGACACTCCATTGTTACCGGTCAAGCAATTATTCTCGATGGTGGTCAACACTTAATGTAGCGTGAAGTAGAAAAAACATAAAGCTTAAGCTGCACGGTGAACTGAGATCAACCCACTAACCGGACGGGCCTATACTTATCAAAGCATCGGCGGCTTGAGATAAAAGTTCATAATTCCGCTGGCTTTCAAAACTGAATTCTCAGCGCCACAGCGTTGCAGCTCGTCTTGCACATGTAGCCGAGCTTTTTCCAAGCGTTTCATGGACCTGGCAGTGAAAGGACCATCACCTAAATCAAGCTCAAAAAACGTATCTCCTCTACTCGCAGCCTCTAGGCTGCTGGAAGCAAAGCGCTGATAGGTTTTTAGGGCATGTTCAAACAGGGGAATAACTGTTTCGGGGATTTCGTCACTGGAAAGCCAATCGCTACCGGCCTTCGCACCATTCCAGACTCGTTCGACATAATCTTCCAGTACTACGAGGTGATCGCCCAACCAACTACGTGGTTCAGGATCCAACAGGAAGTGCGCCTTGATCGGGCCTACAAGTGCAAAATCGGCTAAGCACGCGCACTCACCCAACAGGAATTTATGGCGCTTGAAGTGCTCACTCAACAAACCCATTATTATGGAGAAGTCGCTCTGTATATGCTCTTTCTTATCCGGTCCTGCCCCTTGCACCTCGCATGCCGCGGCACCGAACGAATCCAGCATATACTGCCCATAATTGGCGATCTGAGCCTGCTCGGAATCGTCAATAGCATCTTCAATAGATTTACCGAGCAAAACATTCATCCCGAATCTTTGCCCTGTTACGAGTACATTATCGGGGTAACACCACCGCGAGTGCAGCGCGTGTCGGGGAAACCAATGATTAAAGAAATCCTCAAGGATAAAGCAAGCGCCGCGTTGCGCCGGTCCCTGAGGTATTACCGGGGCTTCGTGAAAACGGTCGTGCAAAAATGGGCCCAGGGCTATCGTATCGCTAATACACCAACCATCGGGAGTTGTCAGCGTCGGGATAAATCGGGTCCCCGCCCTGGCTTCTATCTCAGCGCTGTTCGCCTGGCTTTTGAATTGCCACTGATAAGGAATACCCTGGTAGCGAAGCTGTGCCTCTAGCTTGAGGGTGAACATACTGAACTCCTGCCCAGTTAAAGTGTAACTACCCCGATACATCACGTTCTCCTTCAATTTGAATTGTAAATTGAGACGGCCACAATAGATTCATAACAACGTATCGTGACGCTAACGAGTGCCCATCCTGAAATTCGCCATTACGAGCTAAGCGCGGCAACTTCAAGGTGCGGAGTGCACATCAATACCTGTCTCGATGTGATCTGCAGGAGATTCTCGCGCTAACTCTCGCAAAGAAGAATTCTGCATAGACACTAACTAACGTACCATTCAATGCGCTACTGTCAGAACAGTAAGGTATAAATTACCATAACTGCACTGATCGTGAATTGTATGGAGTAATTTCGATCATAATTTTAATGTCGTTCAGCGAACATCTCCTTCGCATAAAGACTGGTGCTCAAGCTGATTATAGGCGTCTGCAACCATGTAGCCATTCAAAAAAAGTTGTGTATACATTTTGCAACGCTCCTCTAACGAGAAGTCCGTGTCAGAAAAAAGACGTTGCTTGATGCTAGCCACTGTCATGGGCTCGTTACTCATACGCACACCGCCATCGTTTTCAGTATCGAACAACATAATGTGACTATTAGTAGCATGCCAAGGCGTCCACCGTTGCTGTTCCACTTCACCGCCGTTACCGGGATCGCCAAAATGGGCAAACGAGCCCCAGTAGTTCATCATCGACTGAGATAATTCGGCGCGTTGCTCACTATTTGAAAATAGCCAGTTAAAAGGAAACTCATTGTGATTGCCAAATACAAAGGGAAACTCCATACCATGTCCCGCCCCTATCAGTTGAGGGAGGTCCAGTACGGTGTTTGACAGATCGTCGAAATCAAAACGATAAGTGTAAACAGGTGCGCCGCCGTGTTGAGTAATGAACTGGGCAGGTTTGTCCACCGAGAATACGCGCCACGTATCAGAGCCGTAGGCGGCAGATTTATTGTAGCGCTCAGAATTCTTCGCCCGTGGCAGAAACCCAAATCGATAGTCGGTCCACTCTTCATCAAATATCATAAACAGCTTGCTTTCGTCCCGATTTGTACCCGTGATGATAGGCACAGAATTGTACTTGGCGGCATCCTTAAACAATTCAAGTGCGGGTTCAACAAACACATAACCATCCAAGAACAGGCTCGGTTGACTGTACAAACCCATGGCATTGGTCGTTACCTGTTGATAGATGTCATCCGGCGTTAGACTTCGTAAGATATCGGCGATTTCATCCGCTTGCATTTCAGTATGATTGGGCACTAGCTGATGAATAAGTTGCGTACCGTTATTCTGGTAATTCGGATAATCTGGCGCGGTCTCACTGACCACTTCCGCTTTGTGCGGATCCATAATCTTCAGCGAACCACTTTGTACGATGGCACCGTGAAACAGCCCTTTTGCCAAGGGCGATTGCACCATAGACCAAGTGTTAAGTCCTCCCGCCGACACGCCGAATACAGTGACTTTATCTGGGTTACCGCCAAAGGCACTGATGTTTTCCTGAACCCAATTAAGCGCGGCGATAATATCCAACGTGCCATAATTACCCGAATGATCGGCAGCGCTGTCGCCCACTGTGCGGAGTGAAGAGTGACGCAGCCAGCCGAGCAGTCCGAGTCTGTAGTTGATGGTCACTACAACCACTCTCTGCTCGTTAGCTAGCCGCGCTCCATCGAATTGTTGCGCAGACCCAAGCACATTCGCGCCTCCGTGAATCCAAAACATCACTGGTAATTTATTCGCGTCATGTAATGTGGCACGGGGTGCGAACACGTTCAAGGTCAGGCAGTCTTCCTGCCCAACCACGTACTCAGATTCTGGGGCGTTGTTACCCGCTTCTCGATTGGGAGGTTGCACACATGCAGATCCAAACTCAGTGGCCTGTAGCGTTTCGCCCCAAGGCCGAACGGGCCGGGGAGCACGCCAACGCAATTCGTTGATCGGCGGCGCGACATAGGGAATGCCCTGCCACGCAAAGGTAGCGTGCTCATGCTCAAAGCCAACCACCTCTCCGCTCTTCGTTTTGACCAAACTCTCACTTGCCGGTTTATTTGAGCTAGACCCACAGGCTGACAAAAACACCGACATCAAGATGGTCCATACGAATACACTCGTCGAGTGGCTCATAATTTCTCCAACAAAAAAACATTCAAACGGTTGGTATCTGCGGATAAACATATAGCGTTCCTGTTCGATTGACGGATAGTTAGCGACACATCATCCATTCCTTTACATTAAACAAATTTACGTCAAACAAATTCACATTAAGAAAAGAGAGCCTTCCACTACCTCTTCGACTGGTAGACGAGCATGTATCATCTAGCATTATCAACTCGCCATCCAGTCGTGTCTATAAACAAATTGGTATCAGTTGATAAGTGAAACCTATTAACGCAATAACTAACGAACCTACGGACGTGGCTCTTTTTCTGTGATTAGCACAACACACTAAACGATGTCCTCACATTGCGAATAAATGAAAATATTAATGTCGACTTCGCGACCACGCCCACTAAAAAAAACAACAATATTACTTTCGCTATAACTCCTTTCCTTTTGTAACTCGATCTGGTGCTCATGCATTGATAACAAATGCTTATCGGTTGATATCTAACTGCTAATAGACAGTTGAAAGTGAAAGTTTGATACTCAATCACACTTGCAAGATTCACCAGCAAAGAGGATTCAAACCTACGGAGATCTCCTTTTCAGGTTTTGTTGGAGAGTGCCTTCTACTAGCCCTTGTGTTAGCAACAGGTACAAACTTAATTTGACACCGTCAAAGAGTCATAACAAATCAACTCAACTTACAAAAGCCAAAATATTTATCTATGGATACCCGACAACTGAAACACTTTGTCACGCTAGTTGAATTAGGAACAGTTCACACTGCTGCCGAAAACCAATCGATATCTCAACCAGGCTTGAGTGGCAGCATAAAGCGTCTTGAAGAGCAGTTAGGTACACAGCTTTTTAAGCGAGAAGGACGAGGCATGTATGTTAATGACAAAGGTCGAGACTTCTACCAACACGCCAAGCAGATCCTCAGACAACTGCGGCTAGCTCAAGCAGAGCTGGATGGTACACAATCAACGGTCAATATCGGTATTGGTGAAGTCAGACCAAGGAATTTGGCGGGGATATTAACTGAACAATTGTTGAATGATTTTCCCAACGTGACATTGAACTTTATTGAGAGCCACTACGAAGACTTCTACACTCAATTAGAGCGAGGCGAAACTGATGCCGCTTTTGTCGCCATTCTCTCCGGTAGCACACCAACCTCCCTTGTCGCGAAAAGTTTTCATCGAAGCCCCTGGAGCGTATTTTGTGCCACTGACCATCCGTTAGCTGATCGACAGGACAGCTTATCAATCGACGATCTGGCCTCCTTTCAATGGATGCGTAATGCAAGCGCACCATCACATACACCCTTTCTACCCCGCCTAAACGGTGAACAACGATTGGAGAACCGCGACATCAACTTCGTCCATGCTCACTCCCATCAACTGATTGTAGAACTGATAATGCACACTGATGCATTAGCCTATGGACCAGAACTATTTCTGGAAGCGGAACTAGCAGAGGGTAAGGTTGCGAGACTTGACCTGCCGCTTCCCAAAGTGGAAGCGACCATAGCCGGAGTGCGGCACAGCGATACGCACTCCGCCGTAGTGGATTGCGCATTCAATATTGTTGAAAACTATTTTGCGCAACGACAACACTAGTTAGTGCCTATCCACAAATAGGTACATTTGCCATCCCGACATCTGGAAATGACAATTCTTTACGTTTCGGGACATTTAGTTTGTTGGTCTTTGCAAGTATTTAGCGTGTTGCTGCGACCTTTGTCTTTTACACTGTGGCAAGCTGCATCGGTGCCCCTTCCTTAAGAGCTTGGCGGTCCTGATCGAAACGCCTTCCTGCGAAGAAAAATAGCGGAATGGTTAAAAACGAGATACCGGTAAAGAACAGCATGCCCGTGGTGTACGGGTTTTCCACCTCATTGGCGATTAACATATCGATAAACAATCCTCCGGCTGTCACGCCAAAACCAATACCGAATACATTAATCATAACGAGCACTACCGCTATTACTGTTGCGCGAATCTGATCAGGCACAAGCTCCTGGACCGTTCCAAAAACCGGACCAAAGAAGCACCCCAATTGGAAGAACCCCATAAACATGCCGAACATAAAAAAAGGAGAAGCAGGGTCTACCATTCGGTAGGCAAGCATCACGGGCATAATGAAGAGTGTAATCCAAAACATGAACATCGGACGACCGACACCCGTCTTCTTCAAGAAATAATCACTCCCCAAGCCACCGATGAGATTACCTGCAATTCCTGCAACCAACGCCATCCAACCGGTTATCGCTGCGATTTCATTGCGATCAAAACCGCGCTCTTCCACAAACCAAATTTGCTCAAACATGCCAAAGCCCAAAAACACGTGAAAAGTCACCGCACCAAGAACCGTCAACAGCAATGAAGGAGAAAGTACAAAGGCATTCTTGGTCGTTATCAACATTTCCCCTATTCGTGGTTGCACTACAGGTATATCAGCATCAGTCTGCGCTCCCGCCTTGGACTTACGAGGAGTTTCTTTCATTAAAAACATCACCACACTAAATGCAACACCCAGCGCGCCTAACGCATAAAAGCAACCACGCCAACCTAATACAGGTTCGAGATATGCCACAACCAATAAACTCCCTGAGACACCGATGGGTGCTGCCATGTAATAAAAGCCAGATGCAAACCCAAGATTTTTTGAAGGAAAACGGTCAGATAATATCGACATGGAGGTCGGCGTCATAATCGATTCACCAACACCGATAAACAGTCGCGGAATTGCAAGGCTGACAAATCCCTTCGCCATACCAGATACTGCGGTGAGGGCACTCCATGCTGCTAGCCCAAACGCGATCAAACGGGTTCGATTATACCGGTCTGCCAAAACACCCATAAAAACACCAGCAAAGGCATAAAAGAAAATGAATATGAGCCCAGTTAACAACCCAAATTGAGTATTGGTTAAATTCAAATCTGGCTTTATCCAGTTGGCCATGCTTGAAATGAGTTGTCGGTCAACGATATTTAACACATTGATCATGGTTAAAAAAAATAAGAAACCATAATCCCTCACCGAGGCGTTTTTTTCTTCGGTATTCAACGTGCTAACTGAAGGTTCTTGCATGACTAACTCCTAACGTATTAAAGCAATTGCAATTTATTCAGAGTCTACTTTTTAACAACAAGCGGGCACTCTGTCACTACACTTGTTTTCTTCTTTGCTGATAACAAGGCAAGATCAGCCAATGTTGAAATCAGCATATCCTGCAGTGATTTAGTACCGTACGCGACGGCACGATAATTTTTCTAAAGCTTGGAAGATTACCACTGTCTGCAAAGCCATTTATTGACTGAGCTGCTAGAATAAAGTTGCGTACCTCACGGGTTTGCTTTGATAAATTCGATCACTACTTCAGCAAGCTCTTCACCTTTATCTTCCTGGGTGTAGTGCATAGCATTCTTTATAGTTACGTGGTTTTGGCCCTTTGCCCCTGGTATTTCCTCCTGAAACTGAATGTCCGCTTCGCCGGGATCTCCATCGGTGAACGCCGTAAGAAAGGGTTTGTCGAAGGTTCTTAAAGCTTTCCAGGCCTTGCGATTAGCTGGGACTTCAACGTTGTCGGGAAACAGGGGAATCAAGCTGGGAAATTGCCTGGCACCCTGCTTGTATTCTTCGGATGGAAATGGCGCCGCATAGGCTCGCTGCTCCTCGGCTGAGCAACTGTTTAGCCACAAGCTCATGATCGCACCAGGGTTGAAATCTTCCGAGGCATCGCAATGTTTAATCCAGTACATAAATGGCGGGCGCGGATCGGCGCCAGCTAATGCATTTTCGGCCTGATCAGCAAATCCACCGCGCTCCTCCAGGTCCTCTCGCATTGCTTCGTTCACTTCTACCGTGTTTAGCACTGGCGTATCGATAAGCAGTTGTTTGAGCTTTGTGGCCATCTCCTCAGGGATGTTTCTGGCGTCCGCCAGTCCCGTGTTAGTGACAACGACCCGGGCGAATCGATCCGGATCGGCTGCAACGATTCTTAGAGTAATGGGCCCGCCCCAGTCCTGACAAACGAGGGTGATATTTGTGAGCGACATGCGTCGAACAAAGTCATGCATCCATTTCACATGATTGGCGTGGGTATAGTCGCTTCGCTCGGAAGGCTTATCGGAGCGACCGAAGCCAACAATGTCTGGTGCGATGACTCTAAAGCCTGCCGCTGTAAGTGGTGGAATCATTTTCCGGTAGGAATAAGACCAAGTGGGTTGACCGTGAACACAAAGAATGACAGGCGCGTCTTTCGGTCCTTCGTCCACATAGTGCATGCGCAGCTGACCACCTTGAGCATCATCTATATCCTGATAGTTTGCTTGGTATGGGAATCCATCCAGGTTTTGAAATCTTTCATCGGATGTTTGCAATACTTTCATGGATGTCTAACCTCTTGAATAGAAAAATGCACAGGAACGTAGCGGTCAGTATCGATACGAGCGCAGCAACTGTCAATTCACAGATTAGTATCAAAAGATAACATCCCGTTATGGTTCTACCCGTCTTTATAAGCTCCTGCAATAGCCAAACCTAACGAACAACTTGAGCCGCGAAAGAAAATAACATACAACCCATTTGCAAATAACTTCGTCGGCCTCTTGATTCCTATTCTTTTCCTATTGCCAAACTTCGCGGTTATGGGCCCTGCCGATACCCCGGGTCAGTGTCATTTCGAGCAGTTCTTTCATGTTCGCTGACTCCAGCAATTGAATCAGCTCCTGGCTCACCGCTGCAGAGCTTGTGGCAACTTCATCCTGCAACCGTTTCAACAAGTAAAAACGAAAGGGCATCAAAACTGATGACATATGCTTACCTTCGATGTCGAAGGATGTCATACCCTCCAGCGCTATCTCAACGTTTGTTCCGCTATCGAGCTCTGCTTGAGAATCAATCCAGTTGTTGACCCCGTCACAAATCGCCTCGGTTTCCGGTACGAAATCAATGGCAAAGTGACGCAGTACCTCCAGCAGCGTTTCTGGTATTTCATCGTTGCTGAGAAAGTCTTCTTCAGGCGCATGACCAGCACTAAAGCCTGGATCGGCCCGGTTCATTCTTTCCACCCAGCGCAGCACATGAAGACCGTATTCATGCATCAGTGTTAACGGCTTGAGGTCGCGACTAAGGTGTCCATACATGGGACCCATCAGGGCGAAATCACCAATGCTCGGTTTGCCACCCAGGAGATAAGGATAAAGCTCGAAATGCGCGTCCAGCTTCTTCAATAACCCGAGATATAGGGACTCCACGAGCTCGACCCGATCTTGTGAAACACCGACGTTAATGCATGCCTGCTGCATCTTGTTGACACGACCAGCCAATGTAAACTCCGGTGCCGCATTCCTGGGGGTAATTTCTTTAAAATGATGTAGCACGAGGGACTCATTCTCTGGAAAATGCCAACGGTAGTGAAGTGCTGGACGTAATAAACCCTCTCCACCGATGGCATCAAAGAGCAGACTGATTGCCTTTTGTTTGGGGGTAGCAGGGGTGAAAGGTGAACCGAGTTCAGCCTCAAAATGATCGACAATAGCGACACTGTCGCGGATTATCTGACCATCGGATAACTCGATCGTGGGTATGCCTCTCCGGCTCCCAGCCTTCTTCAAAACCACATCTTCGTAGTGATCCGATACCGGTGCTACTTCGCGAAACGGTATTTGAGCCTTGATGAAATAACTGCGTACTTTGCCGGTATAAAGTGACACGGGCGACCCGTAAAGTATGACTGTCATGGTTATCCTCTACACGTAATACAAGAAATCATTACTAAATCGAATGACGTCATGATGAAAATTCCCAAACGTCTATTCCCATACTTCAAGGTTATGCGCCCTACCGATACCCCGAGTGAGCGTCATATCCAGTAGCTCTTCCATGTTCACTGACGCCAACAATTGAATCAACTCCTGCTTCATCGCCGCTGGACTTGTGGCAACTTCATCCTGCAACCGTTTCAACAGGTAAAAACGATAGGGCATCACCACGGATGACATACGCTTACCTTCGACGTCAAAGATTGCATCCCCACCCAGCGACCGTTCTACTTTTGTTCCGCTAACAAGTTCTGGCCGAGAATCAATCCATTCGTTAACAACGTCACAGGCGGCTTGGGTTTCAGGCACGAAATCAAGGGCGATATGACGCAATATTTCCAGCAGTGTTTCTGGTATCTCATCATTACAAAGGAAATCTTCTTCAGGCTCATGGGCTGGACTAAAGCCCGGGTCGGGCCTGTTCATTCTCTCTGCCCAACACAGCACATGAACGCCGTGTTCATGCATCAGCGTTAGTGGTTTGATATCGCGACTTAGATGGGCATACATTGGACCTATCAGGCCGAAGTCACCAATGCTCGGCTTGCCCCCCAGAAGATAAGGATGGCGTTCGAAATGCGCGTCCAGCTTTTTCAGTAATCTAAGATAAAGAGATTCCACAAACTCGATTCGGTCTTGTGTGACACCGAGCTTGGTGCAGGCCTGTTGCATCTGCTCAATTCGACCGGCTACTGTAAATTGAGGCGGTCCGTTTTTTGGCGTTATTTCTTCAAAGTGACTTAATACAAGAGGAAGGTTCTCCGGGAAGCGCCAACGGTAGTGAACCGCTGGACGTAACAAACCCTCTGCACCGATAACATCAAAAAGCAAACTAATTACCTTTTGTTTCGGCGTGTCTGGAATGAAAGGTGATCCGAGCTCAGCCTCAAAGTGAGTAATGATGGCCGCACTGTCGCGGATTACCTGACCATCGGACAATTCGACAGTGGGCATGCTCCTTCGCCCTCCGGCCTTCTCTAAAACCACATCCTCGTAGTGATCCGTCACCGGCGGTTCTTCGCGAAACGGTATTCCTGCCTTGATGAAATAACTGCGCACTTTTCCGCTGTAAAGCGACACCGGCGATCCGTAAAGCGTGGCTTTTACTGATTCTTTCATTGGTTTCCTCTTCAACGCCCCCCCGAAGTAACGACTCTGTAAAATGCCTGCACCACAAGGCTTCCAACACCGTTATAACGGTATAGATTAGGGGAATAACTTTGATCAACTAACCGATTATCTAAGTCTAAAAGGCCAATACAAAGGCCTGTACCTTTTAGCCCATTTAGACATCCGTCACTACAATCATTACAAGCAAAGATATCCCTATCGATCTACAGGAGCCATATAATACCAGTACTGTCGCTCTTCCCCAGAATCACGAATAGCAGCTCTTGCTTTCAACACAACGTCACCACCGAGTGTTTCATCATAGAACCAGTTAGTTCCTGCCCAAGCACTTGGAATATGGTCACTAAGCCCTAGTGCCGCAACTTCATAAAAACCTCTTATATCCTGCACTACCCGCGATGTAGCCCCACCGGGAATGCCAGCTTCTTTCCATGGCGTTCCTTCAGCCACGCTGATGAGTGTAGCAAGCGCTTCTTCAATTTCATCAACTGATATCACTCGCCCAGTAGCTGCTCGATTTCCATATTTGGCTATAGCCCTGTCATAAGCGGGCCGCAAACCGCGCACTTCATCCAAAGCTGGATGTAAGTCTTTATTAGTTCGTAGCGGCATCGGGCAGCTTAATGCCTCATTGTTTTCATCTGAAATTTTTTCAGCAAATTCTTCAAAAACCGGTTCTGTCGCGTTCAATAACGAAAACGCGTGTTCGAGGACGCGTGTTTGAAAGGCAGCGTCACCAGGTTTTCCAAGTGGTCTACCCAGCGGAAAATCACACCAAAGCCCTCTGGGGGGCGCAGCTTCCTCAATTTGTTTACGAACTGAACCCAATGCAACAGTGGCAAGCCCTGCTGCTTCAAAAACATGTGCTAGCGTACTCACGGTACGCGTGCATAATGGTCAGACCGGGGTGAGCAATACAACGTCTACGCCTGCATTCTTGAGTAATGCCGCACCTGCCGGCCCACTGTCCATGCGCACAGCACTCAAATCATATTGCGCGCCTGAATAAGATAAATGGACATCGGAAACCTCGCCTATGATTCCCTGCTTAGCGAGCTCATCCAGGCGGTCCAGTGGTATTATCGTATTGAAATCCACAGCAAACCCGACAGTATCAAAATTAGGACTCCACTGCCCTGTCTTATAATCCCGAAGTTCGTTTTTGAGCACCTTGAAACCGGTTTCAGTGGCGGCAAACGTTTCTTGATCTTCATGATGCAGTGACGCCGTGGAGACAACAGCAACAGTTGCCTCGGACAGTTTTGGCGGTGTGGTGAAGGCAACAGTATCAAAGCTTTCCGCTTCAAACCTCTCTCCCGATGCCTTTACATCTTTATCTGACATATTATTTTCCCTCTTATAAATAAATCTATTGTTACCTGGAAAACTACTTTTTAGTTGTCGAAATGGTGTTGATTCACTGTAACTAGTGCCAGTCCCTAAAGGGGCAATTTAGATTATGATGTTATTGCGTTTATTAGTTTCTCGGCAGACCCTAACCGATCACATCGGAATTTCACAAAACTGATCGGTTTCAACCAACATACTCACAGCGCGGTTTTTGTTTTCTCCAGCACACCAACTTGGCATAACCATGGTGTACAGGCCACTGCCTCCTGCTGTTAAAACAAGAATATCTTGTGGGTCTGCGAAGGTCTCATAGTCACCATCCGAGTATTTTTCACCGGGGAATGCAGGGCTTCGTTTTTCCAGCTCAGCAAGTGGTTTATGAGTGAGTTCCCACAATCTTTTTTGTATCATTTCGCGGCTCATATCAGCCTGTGACAAAACCTCAGCATGTTCTGGGTTTAGTACTACTACCGCTGCGCCACCGGTTATCACTGCATTATTGGTGGCAAAATTAGCCACCCCCGTTGCTATTTGAGCTAGTAGCTTTTCAGCATTATTGGGGTCGTCTGCATTGCCGCTAAACATAACTGAATGCGGTGCCTCTGCACCTACAACTGTGACAACACTGTCTTCGGCGTTGAATCCACGACTGGTGTGCAGAGGCGGAAATGGCGAGCTTTCTTCATCTTCGCCGAGGCAATAAGTAAATTTTCCCGGGTGACCTAGTAAGGCCATATCTGACGATCCTGGATGAGCACCGCCAATATTAATCATCGTCAAACGCAGTGCACGGCCGATGCTGGCGTTGGCACGGTGCCCAGGCCCCAGTGCACCAAAACCACAAGCCACCGGACCACAGGTCATTCGTGCGGGGCCGTTAACAATAACAAGTGGAGCAGTACAGTGGGTGGTAGCTTGCATTTGCGTTAAATCAAAAGCAGGGTCTATTACAGCTTTAACAGCGGCTATGACCAAGGGCATAAAATCGGGAATACACCCTGCCATCACCGCCGCTATTGCCACTTTTTCTACTGTGGCTACACCCATGGCTGGTCCCATTTCCCCCAGTATTAAATCACCGTCCTGTAAGGTAGCGAGAACCATTCGTTCAACACGTTCTGGAGTTGGAACAACAACGGGTAATCCATCAGTACAACCCAGTTCATGTAATTGTTCTAAGGCAGAATACTCATCGGCAGCTTGCAAATCTTCTGTCATTTTTAGTTCGCTCCCGCTAACTGATCAACTATTTCGTCAACGACAGTTTTAGCTATTCTTTCCAAATTAACCTTTCCTGTACCTGCAACTGGGTGAGGCAATCGCACTCTGGGCGCACTTGGCATTCCCAAAGAATTGGCAACAAATTCTCCTTGAGGCCAAAAATCTTCGGTGACCAAGGCAACTGAAGGTAAGCCTGACTTAGCAATATTAATTCCGTCACGCACGGTGCCGGTTGTGCAGCTGCCTCAGTGCCCGTAAGCAGCTATAGCCACTTGGCATTGTGCTTTTATTTCATCGAGCATTGTTTGAGGTGCAGGTATTGAAGAGTTACCTTTATTCCAAAACTTAATCGTTAGGGCAGGATATTTATCCGATAATGCAGCGCCAACTGCATGGAGAAAATTATCTGAATCGGGGAAACCATTAGCTAGCAAACCCACCGTGGTTTTAGCCCCCTGCTGCGCGGTTAAATCGTGGCTTAAGTTATATTCGAGCACTGGGGTTGCGGCTTCACCCCTTGGGTCGCGAAATGTAATCATGTGCATATCTCCACATTGTTAATCTACTTTCATTTACGTGGAATTATACTATCGAGGATTCAAAGATCGGTCTATTAGCAATCAGTTAAGGATTGATAAGTAGGTATTATTGATATCCACTGTCTAGTCACCTTATTACCCGTTTGTCCTGAGAATCAGATACATAAGACTCTAAGGTAAAATGAATAGCGGATGGAATAGAACTGACACGGACAATCAAGAAAGTGTGAAACTTATAAAGGTGGAGGTTATGCTAAAAATTGACGAGCAGTTTTAAACAAGTTGTGGCCGGGCGGCTTTACACTTGCTATAAATTAGTACGGAATAAGTACTTCCTGCCAACCAAATATCCCCAAAAGCAAGCACACCGGGATTCTTAAACTTCTACACATCATAGGGCTTGAACCGACAAATCTCTTCGGCATTGTACTATTGTTTTAAGTCGACTTGAGAAAACCGTAAACTGTGTTTACTCATAATGACTCCACAAGCGAAGCACCTTAATTGACTGCTCTTTCTCTAACACTTGGTAAACCAATCGATGTTGAATATTGATTCTACGAGAGTACGCGCCCAAAAGATCACCTACCAGTTTTTCATAGGGTGGCGGGGCTTGATATGGATTGCGTTGAATAATGCTAAGTAGTTCCTGAGCTTTATTTTTAAGTCCAGAAGAAGCAAGTTTTGGTAGTCATGGATACTGCTTGCTCAGGGCTGGCTATAAGCTTGTGGTTTTTAAAAAACACAATGTCAACAGATTCCCTAACATTAGTACACTAAGCCCTACAAAGGACCCGCTGTATGTTCCCCAGCGTAGCCACTTTTAGAGTTGTTTTATCGTTTCCAGCCTCAGAAATGTAGCCTCCACACCGGCGAATAATAAAATGGAAACCGACCGCCCTACACAGTGATGCGACACCGCCTCGATAACGGCAAAGCAATATAGCTGGACAAAAACAACATGACCACGGGTCAACGCAGTGGCGGGGCAAAATAGCCAAAAACTATCTAGCTTAATCCCCTACACGGCAGCTTAGGCAGCGAGTGCCACTACCAATGCCGCGCCAATAAAAGCGATTTTACGCCCTATTTTTTCCATTAACATTGCCGCCGGGACGGTAGCTGCCGCCGTGCCAACGATCAGCATTGCAAACGGGCAGGGTCGCTAGTTCGATACTGGGAGCCATGTGTGCGCCAACGATACCGCCTAACGGAACAACGACGGGAACGGCAGTGGTTTCCAGCGCCGATGCCGGGGTCATAATTATTAGTGTTTGTTGCATAATCTACTGTTCGCGCAAGTCGAGTTTTAAACAAAACGGGGACTTCAGTCACTGCCCTTTTCAAACCGAGTAGTCAAACTCCCAACGCCATCAATGGCAATTTTCAGTTCGGTATCCTGATCGATATTCACTAGCTCGACCGGAGAACCAGGAATTACCAAGCTACCTTTTTTTAACATCTCGCCCTTGTTTGTGAGAAATGTAACCAACCACCGCAAAGAAATAATGGGACCACCCATAATTTCTGAACTTGGTGCAGAGGTTATCAGAGTGTCGTCTTTATACACTGAAAAAATCTCGTCCTTAAAGCCTAATGTCCTGGGATCAACTTTTTGATCTCCGACAATCAGTCCTGCATGAATCCCGCCTGAACAAATTAATTCTTGCACCGTTGGCGGCTCATTCCAAAAAATGTAATTATGGAGCTCAATACCAGGGCTTACATATTCAATTGAATCGATAAGCTCTTCATCAGACAGATCGACTCCCTCTAGGTCTTTTCCAATTTTCAGTACCATTTCCGGCTCTATCGCACAGTTTGCGAAATTGTCATAATCAAACTTTGCATTATCATCGTATATATAAGGCTGAAATAGCTTGCCACTAATTGGCTCACTGAGACCAAATTGCTTTCTGATGGCGCGACTGGTGCAACCAACTTTGAAACCAACGACACGCTCCCCTGCTTCAATTCTTTTTTTGGTCACCGAATCTTGCGCGGCATAAGCATCATCCATCGATAGATTACTTAGGGAAGGTTCGGCTCCAAGCCATTTCTTTTTGTAGAAAGCGTGGTAAAAGCCCGCTGCAATCACTTCGGCCACAATAGAGAAACTAATTTTTTGCTCAAACCCTGCACAACTTACTTGCTCCGCAATGCTCGTAACCGATAGGTCCATCAAACGTTGAACTTCTTCACTTAAGTATTCTGCATCAAACCACGTATCCCAAAAACTTGTCACGATTTGCAACCAAGCGTGGACGCCTTTCTTTCCTTTTTGATAATTAAGAGTTTGCTCTATTAGGTCAATAAAGCGCATCAGCTTACCCGCGAGCACCTGCATTTCTCGGCTATACTGACTCTGTGCAAACACATCCCCTGCACCATCCTGTATATGCGAATTCTCGCCATAAACATACCCAGCAAGTAAACGCTTAAATGCACTCACCCAAGTATTCGCCTCACCCGAACCTTGCACTGATTCTGTCGCCGACAAACACTGGTCTCGATGTTTTTCAGATAAGCCCCAACGAATATTTAAACCCGAAACCCAAGCATGTACTTGCTCAAGGTCTTCTTCAGAGATCATGAACCGTTCGCGTATTGCTTCAATATCTAACCAATCCAAGACTTCAGTTGCGGTAATGCGTAAGGTAGATAAGTTTAGAATCCCACTTAGCACCTCTACCATCGGCTGATCCAAGGCCAACATTTGATCAGAAATACCATAAGGTAAATATTGTGGTTGCCCATATTGATCAAAAGCAGGCCTAGAAAATATTGCATCCACCAGTGCTGCAAAGTCTTGCACATCAGGCATCATGACAATGACATCTTTAGGGCTTAACTCAGGCGACTCATCCAATAGTTGAAATAAATAGTCATGCAATGCTTCAACTTCACGTAAGTGACTGTGGCATGAAATAAATCGAATAGACTTATCTGATTCATCAACCTCTCGGGAGGTTGCTTGCAAGTTCAATATATCAGTTTGAAGATACGCTAAAGCACTGATTGAAACAGCCTCATTCTCAGAACGTTCGAGTAAGGCATCATCATAAAGGTCAACAGGCATTTCTTTTATACCATCATGACCATATAGAATTGAGAGGTA